>OIZX01001769.1_pt1 | contig 10532 bp, 7 predicted proteins | sample 1588621 | NCBI WGS metagenome assembly OIZX01 (sample SAMN03283276) | human gut metagenome | biome: human-associated habitat; material: feces | host: Homo sapiens | place: Peru | collected 2012
TGGCGGAAAAGATCCGCTGAAGCGCGAAGACGCAATTGTGCGGTGTTGCCTTAGATGCTACATCCTACTACAGAGTGTGCCTTTGGGATGGCCGCAGGCTTCGCGGCCACATCAACAACATGGGAGGCGGGTGCATATGGCGCCGAAATATGAGCAGCTGGTGCTGGCGCTCCGGCAGGCGCTGCCGCAGTGGTATGCGGACGGGCAGCGGAGGCTGCCGTGCGAGCAGGCGCTTGCCGCACAGTTTTCCGTCAGCCGCCAGACGCTCCGGCAGGCGCTGGCCGTGCTGGAGCAGGAGGGCCTCATTGAAAAGCGGCGCGGCAGCGGCAGCTTTCTCCGCCCGGCGGCAGCCAGTGAGGACCGGCGCATCGCCGTGATCGCGACCTCGCTCAGCGACTACATTTTCCCGTCTCTGCTCAAGGACATTCAGGCGTGTCTGTCCGCGCAGGGCTTTTCCGTCGTCATTCACGCCACGGAAAACTCCATCCATCGCGAGCGCGAAATTTTGCAGCAGCTGCTGCTCGATCCTCCGGCGGGGATTCTGGTCGAGGGCTGCAAGACGGCGCTGCCGAATCCGAACGCCGAGCTTTATCAGGCGCTCCGGCAGCGCGGACTGCCCATGACCTTCCTGCACGGAAGCTGTCGGGAGTTGCCCGACGCATTCTGCGTCGGCGACGACAATTATGGCGGCGGCTATCTGCTGGCCGGACACCTCATCCGGAACGGGCATCAGAAAATCGCCGGAATTTTCAAATCCGACGATGTGCAGGGGCCGGAGCGCTATCATGGCGTGGTCTGCGCGATGCGCGACGCGGGGCTTTTCCCGCTCGATGAAAATTTCCTCTGGTTTTCCAGCTTCCAGCGCTATCAGCTCGTCGAGCTGCAGGACGAAAGCTTGCTTCAGAGCTTCCTGAAGCAGCAGCTGGGCGGCTGCACCGCCGTGGTCTGCTATAATGACGAAATCGCCTTTCACCTCGTCCGGACGCTCCTGCGCACGGGAAAGCGCGTGCCGGAGGATGTTGCCGTCGTCAGCTTTGACAACAGCTATTACAGCACCTTCGGCCCCGTCAGCATCACCTCCGCCGGCCACGAGCCGCACGCGATGGGCCACGCGGCAGCCGAAAATCTTCTCAGCCAGATCCGCCGCCTGCCCTGTCAAAGCGTCCGCCTGCCGTGGACGCTGTACGAGCGGCAGAGCGGATAACCACAGAAAAGCAGCGTGCGTCCATGTTTCGGGCGCACGCTGTTTTTTAATATATACGGCTTTCCAGCAGCTCGCCGGTGATGCGGTCGGCGGTGAAGAGCTGCTCCGGGACGTAGGACTGCTTTTCCGGCGTTTCGCCGCGTTCGAGCTGCTCGATGATGACGCGCACGCGCGGGCCGTGGAGGGGGTTGCACTCGGCGCAGAGGTCGATTTTCCCCTCTTTACAGTAGGAAAGCGCCCGGCGCACCGCGTCGAAGGAAATGAGCGTCACGCCGCCCGTCCCATAGGCGATGCCAAGCTCATCCATGGCCTGCATGACGCCGAAGCACATATTGTCGTTTTCGCAGTAGACCACGTCCGGCGCGGGATTGCTTTGCAGATAGGCGCGGGTCTCCTCATACGCCTTTGCCTGCGTGAAATCGCCGTTCAGCTGTGCGGTGATCGTCCAGCCCGCATGGTTGGCCGCGCCCGCTTCCAGAGCGGCGGAGCGCTGGAGCTGCGCCGTGGAGCCGGGCGTGCCCTGCAGATGCAGGATTCGCACCTCCGCATCTTCGCTTTCGCGGGCCTCCAGCGTCTCCGCGAGCCACGCGATGGCCTCGTCGGCGGTCTTTCTGAAATCCGAGCCGACCCAGCTCGTGTAGAGCGAGGGGTCGTCTGTCTCAATCTGCCGGTCGACGATGATGACCTGGATGCCCGCCGTACGCGCCTCCTCCAGCACGCTTTCCCAGCCCGTTTCCGTGACAGGCGCAAGGACAATATAGTCCACGTCCTGCTGGATGAAGGTACGGATGGCCTTGAACTGGTTCTCCTGCTTCTGCCGGGCGTTGTCAAACAGCAGCTCAAAGCCGTTTTCCTCGCTCAGGCTCTCGCGCATGGACTCGGTGTTGGCCACGCGCCAGTCCGATTCCGCACCGACCTGCGAAAAACCGACGGTGATGAGCGTCGTCTCCTCCTCCGGCGTCTGCCGGACATAGGGCATACAGCCGCTCAGGAGCAGCGCAAAACTGAGAATCAGAAGCGTCAAGCGCCTCATGCCCCCGCCTCCTCTCTGATGGGAAAGCGCAGCGTGACCGTTGTTCCGGCGTTCGGCCCGCTTTCCAGCTCCATGGAGCATTCCGCGCCGTACAGCAGCCGCAGACGCCGACAGACCGTCCGCAGGCCGAAGCCGACCTGCTCCTCCGCGTCCAGACTTTGCCGCAGCTGCTGTAAGCGTTCGGGCGTCATGCCCGCGCCGTCGTCGCGCACGCAGATACGGACGTTCCCGTTCTCCTGCGCGGCGTCGACTGCAATATGGCCCAGACCGCGGCGCAGCTTGATGCCGTGGTAGAGCGCGTTTTCCACCAGCGGCTGCAGCGTCAGCTTCGGCAGGACGCAGCCGCGCAGCTCTGGCTGGACATGGATCTCGTAGCGCAGGATATCCCGGTAGCGCACCTGCTGAATTTCCAGATAGCTGCGCACATGGACCTCCTCCTCGCCCAGCGTGATGATATCGCGGCCCTTGCTCAGAGAGCTGCGGAAGAAATTGGACAGGCTCGTGACCATCTCGACGGCCTGTTCGTTTTTTCCCGTCTCCACGAGCCAGATGATGGTGTCGAGCGTATTGTAAAGAAAATGCGGGTTAATCTGGCTTTGCAGCAGCGCCAGCTCCATCGCGCGGAGCTTGTCCTGCTCCTGCCGGTTGAGCTCCATCTGCTGCTGTAAATGCTGCGCCATCTGCTCCAGACTGCTGCTGAGCGCCTGCAGCGTCTCGTCCTCCGCGACGACCGGCTCCCGCGCGGCAAGGTCGCCGCGGCCGATGGACTGTGCGCGTTCGCGCAAGGCGTAGATTGGCTGGGTGATGCTGCGGCTGATGGCGGCAGAGCGGCGCATGAGTACGAGCACAAGAATCAGCGCACCCACGGCGACCAGCCCCAGCTCCAGCCAGAGCCGGGCAGTCAGCGCCGCCTGCAAAGAATCCAGATAGCCCGCCTCATGATAGAGGTACGTATAAAAATACTGCTGGATGAGCTCTGTGAGGATATAAATGTTGGATTCCAGCAGCTCCATTCTGGCCTCATAGCCGTCTGTTTCGGTGATCTGCACGATGCGCTCACGTAAGTTTTCACACAGATTGATCGCGCTCGTGATGGCCTTGCGGCTCTGCCGGTCCTGCGTACCGGCCAGAAGCTCCTGCGCAAGCGCCGTTGCCTCGTCGACCTCCTGCAGCGGCAGCGTCTCGCCGTAGCTGCTGTCGATGACGTAATAATACATCTTGAGGTCGACGTCCTCCTTGAAGTTCTGGTTGAACTGGGAGGCGCGGACGATATTGGCCGTGACGATGGAATACTGGTGGTTGTGCAGAAGCAAGATCGCCAGCGTCGCCACCAGAATCACGCAGACGAGCAGCAGCATACTCCACAGCAGCCGCCGCAGCTTTCCGTCCAGCGACGGATGCGGCTTACTTCGCCTCATGCCCGTCTCCGTTTCCCGCGCGGTAGCTGCTCGGCGTGCAGCCCTGCGTCTTTTTGAACAGGAAGCTGAAATAGCGCGGGTCGCGGTAGCCGACCTCATACGCCACCTCGCTCGACCGCTTGCCGGAATAGCGCAGCAGCTCCTTTGCGCGCTCCATCCGCTTTCCCGTCAGGTATTCCACAAATGTCTGCCCCATCTCCTGACTGAACACGCCGGAGAAATAGTTGGGGCTGATATTGGCGGCCTTTGCCACCGTGTTGAGCGAGAGATTTTCGTCGGTATAGTTCTGCTCGATATAGCGCAGCGCCCGCTTGAGCATGGATTTATACTGGTTGCCGGATTCCTCCTCCCGCAGCTCAATGGCGCGGCGCAGAAGCGCGGCGCAGCTTTTTTCCAGCGTCTCGCGTCCGCCGTCTGCCGTCAGCTCCTGTCCGGATGCAAGCGGGCGCAGGAATTCCTCCTGCGAATAGCCGAAGCTCTTGGCTGCGCGGATGGCGCTGAAGCGCAGCTCCAGCAGCACGTACTGCCGGAAGAGCATCGAATCCAGCGCATTTCCGAAGGATGCAAGATATTCCGACACGAAATCCGGAATTTCCTCGCGCATCCCGGTCTGTAAGAAATTTCGGATGATGGCGGGGTCGGCCTTGCTGGCGTCGACCTCGTCGAGCGCCGGGAGCGCTCCGCGCTGCGGCTTTTGCAGCACGTCTGCCGTCAGCACATGCCGCTCCGGCAGAAGGTGCCGGTAGGAAAGGATCGTGTGCGCGCTTGCATAGCAGCCGGGAAGCTCGCTCAGGCGGGCGACCGGCTCGCTGACCGCCGCGTACCACGCGAGCGACTCGTCCCCGCCGCAGCGGCGCTCGATGTTTTCCAGACACCGGCGCACAGCCTCGTCCAGCCCTGCGGCGCTGCCCTTTACGATGACGCAGTAGGTCATGAGGTTGCAGCGGAACAGCAGATACTCGCCGTAGCGCAGCAGATACGCCATCAGCTCCTCCAGCCGCTCGGCCAGCGTCTGGGAATACTCCGCCGCGCCCCTGCTCTGCAGGGTCAGCAGAATCACGTTATAGCCCTCGGCGTCAATGTCGATCTGGAGCTTTTTCGCCTGCTCGTAAATTTCCGACACGCGCAGGGAGCCGGAGGTGATCTGTTCAAAGAACTTGCGGCGGGCAAACTGCTCGTATTCCTGCCCCTCCTGCTGGAAGCGGCGCAGATAGTCCTTCTGCTCGCGCTCCTCGTCAATTTTCCGGCTGACGTCCTCCAGCGTTTTCAGCAGCGACGCCTTTGTCACGGGCTTGAGCAGATACTGCTCCACGCCGATTTCAATGGCCTCCTGCGCAAACTCAAAATCGTTGTGGCCGCTGATGAGGATGATTCTCGTCTCCGGCAGCTCCGCGCAGACAAGCTTGCTGAGCGCCAGCCCGTCCATAAACGGCATTTTGATATCCGTGATCAGAATATCCGGGCGCAGCTTGCGAATCTGCGGCAGCGCCAGCTCCCCGTCGGGTGCGTCGCCGCAGAATTCAAAGCCGTACCGCTCCCAGTCGATGCAGTCGCGCAGACCCTCCCGCACGACGCATTCATCCTCCACCAGAAAAACCTTCAGCAATGTGATCACCTCAGTCCCATTGTACCATTCTTTCCCGGAATTTGGAAGAAGTATTTCATTTTTCCGCCTGCGCCCTACGAATCGGACAGATACGAATCATCCGTGATCGGGATGAAATTGTCGATCGGGGTCAGGGTATCCAGATACTCGTACAGTTCGCTGTAGGTGTATTCCTCCGAGGTCCTGAGCGACTCTGTCCACTCCAGCTGATCGTTCACCATGGAATATACATTGATGTATTCGAACCGCATGGAGCCCTGACCTCCCTCGTGTACAATGATGCCGTTTCCGTCATACGCATACAGGCAGTCGCTGTAGCTCCAATAGTTCCAGTTGCTCGCAATGACCTCCGTGCCGTCAAAGGTGTAGACATAGTAATACACAGATTCCTTGCGCACAATGAGCTCCGGCGTTCCGTCCTGATCGATGTCATACAGGGTATATTCCGTTTTATATCCGTCGCTCTCTGCCGGATAGGTCAGCAGCACTGCTTTATATTGCTCCGCGAACGACTGGCCCGTTGGGGCCGCGTCTGATTCGGAGCTGACCGCATATGTATGCAAATCCACGCAGAAGATCATGGGGTCGTCATAATTGGGCGTGCCGCCGTGCAGATAGACCAGCGCCTGATCGCCCCGAAGCTCAATTTCGCTGGCCCAGTAATAATTCGGGTCAAACTGCTCGATTCTCGTCAGCGTCTCGCCCGTATAGGACACCGCGAAAAAGTCCGGGCCGTAGTATCCGCACAGATAGAGCGCCGAATCGCCGAACGCGAAGCCCTCCGCTCTGCCCGCAAAGTCGCTGTTCTCCCACAGGCGCGTTCCGGTCTGCGCATCCAGACACACGACCGTCGTATCCTCAACATAATAATAGCGCCCGTCCCGCTGTCCAAGCTCAATGACCGATGTCAATTCGGTCATCACGAACCTTGGCGTTTCGACGCTCCAAACCGCGTTCCCTTCCGCGTCATAGCCGGTAATGACGGCGTATTCGTCCCCGCCTGACGGCACATCACGGTCGATCTCGCGCGTCAGCTCAATTCTTTCAACCGCTGCCTGCGCCGACTCCGCAGCCAACGCCGGTTCCGGCGTCGGTTCCGGCGTTTTTTCCGCCGCAGGTTCTGAATCGTCTGCGGTGCTGCTTGCGGCCTCGCCGCGTTTGGCCTCGTCGAGCTTGTCCCTGACCTGCTGGAGCGTGCTTTCCAGCGCGGCTGCGCCGCTGCTATCCCCGTCGTCTGCTTCCCCGCACGCCGTAAGGCTGAGCAGAACGAGCATACAGACGGCCAAAATCATCCATCTCTTTCGGTTCATTGAAACTGCCTCCCATACTTGATAAAGCGTATCTGATTCTGCTCCCCCGCCGCTTACCGCAGGCGGTACCGGTAGAGCAGTCTGGTGCTGACCAGCTTCACATCGTCAGCGTTCACCTGCGAATCACTCCAGTATGGCTCCGAATACCTGTAGAAATAATAGGTATAGTAAATATCCCGGTAGCTGTACAGCGTCTGGGTTCCGGCCTCTACCTCTCTTGTCCACGGCCCCGGTCCTCCGTATGTGCTTCCGTCGCAGATCAGCCAATACTGGTTCTTGCCGTTTCCGGTGAATCCGTCGCCGTATTGGTCCATTCCGCCGCTTTTCCTGAGCCAGGGAAGCTCGTAATCCGTCCAGCGGTCTTCATAATACGGGTGGTTTCCGCCTGCGAATGTCCACGGCGCGTCGTTGCTTGTTTCGCCGTAGTATCTGTAATAATGATATTGTGTTTTATACAGCGTTTTCTCCTGCGTGCGCACCTCCCGCTTCTGGCTGTCGTTCTCAAAGGCCGATACGGAGCTTGCAGTGTACTCTGTCCATTCCGTCACCCGGCTTTCTTTTCTGTCGAATGTCCAGCCGTCCATTGATTTTTTATCGGAGGAGGTATACGACTTCTTCTGATACTGATACTGCTTTTTCGCGTCCCCGACCTTTACCGCGTTCTGCGGGATTTCATCTTCCGGTGTGTAGTCGACCAGCGGCCCGTAAAAATACGCGGTCAGGCTGGTGTTTTCCTCGACCTTGATTGTTCTGCGCGTCTGCGTGCTGCCGTCACTCCATGCGTCAAACTGGCAGCCCTCGCTCGGCACGACCTCAAGCGTGGCCGTCTCGCCCTTTTTGAACGTGCCGCCGCCCAGAACCGTGCCATAGCTGGTGTTGGAGCTGGAAAGCGAGACGACGTACCGGTCGGCTGGCGCGATCTGGACGGTAAAGGCCGCCGTTTTCCCGCCGTAGGACACCGTCACGGTCTGCTCGCCGGTCGAGCTGAACGTGGTCGGGCGGCAGGACAGCGCGCTGTCGCCCGCATAAACATTCTTTACGCTGCCGTCAGTGTAGGTCGCTTCGATTTCGAGGCCGTTCAGGCTCAGGCTCTCGCCCTCGGTCAGCGCGGTATTTGGCAGATTGACGATTCGGATGGAGCTGACCTCCGCGTTTTTCACCGTGACGGAATAGCTGCCGGCCAGCTCGCCGCCATAATACACGGTCACGGATGCGCTTCCCGCCGCAGACGAATCCAGCTCGCCCGTAAAGCCGGACGTCACAGTTTCCTCGTCGCCGGTATTGTATTGGAGCAGCGCCCTCAGCCCCGTTTCGTCAAACGCTTCGCCGACAAAATATTCTGTTTTCGCGCCGCTGCTGTCCAGCGTGATGCGCGTGATCTCCCGCTCTCTGACCGTGACGCGGCAGACGGCGCTTTTCCCGTCCTTCTCCGCCGTGATCTCGGCCTCTCCCGCACGCTTCGCGGCGACAAGTCCGCTTTCGTCGACCTCGGCGACCGCAGGATCGCTGCTGCTCCATACAGCGCCGTCAAGCGGGTAATCCGCCGGTACGGCGGACAGGGAAAGCTGCGCCTCGCGGCCAACGAAGAGCGTCAGCGTCTGCTCGCGCATGGAGAGCGTTTCCAGCACAGCCGGCTCCTCCGAGGGCGTGTCCGGCTCCGGCGAGGGCGGATTCGGCTCCGGCGGATTTACGTCTTCCACCGTCTCCTTCTGAACGCTCTGCCTGTAGAGCCAGCTCCCCAATATGCAGCCCGCCGCGACCACAAGCGCAGCCGCGCCGCAGACAGCGGGAACCAGCCAGCGCTTTTTCTTTTTTTCCGGCCTGCGCAGCTGTCTGTACGGCTCATCCTTCCCGACGGTTTCGGCGCCGGAATAGAAGGACTGCGTCGTCTCCTCCGCCTGACGCGAGCAGGTGTATTTCCCGACCGTCGCACTGCTCCGCTGCTCCGGCTCCGGTTCCGGCTGCCGCGCCTGCCGCCTGCTGCGGCTGAGCCCCGCCGGAACTACGCCGGGCCGCCAGTGCTCCAGCCCTCCGTGCGCGATGATCTCCAGCGCAAGCCGCAGCTCCATCGGGCTGCTGAAGCGCTCGTTCGAATCAAACGCGCAGGCACGCAGGACGATTCGCTTCAGCTCCGGGCTTCCGTGCAGCGGCGCGGGGAGCGGCTCGCCGCTCATGCGGCGCTGCAGCGCCCTGCTGTTGCTCTCGGCCGTCGGAACGTCCGGCGGCGCGAACGGCATACGCCGCTCATTCAGCAGCCAGTACAGCACCAGGCCGAGCGAATACTGGTCGACCTTTGCGTTGTAGTCTCTGTTCTGATAGACCTCAGGCGCCATATAGGTATATGTACCCGCCTTTGTCGCCCGCGTCGTATGGTCGGACACGCGGGCAATGCCGAAATCGCCGAGCTTGAAATCGCCGTTCCGATTGACAAAAATATTCTGCGGCTTGATATCCCGGTGGACGATGTGCTTGCGCTCGCACAGCTCCAGCGCCCGGCACAGATCAACGCCGATTTTGATTACCGTCGTCTCATCGATGGCAATCCCTGTGAAATTCGCGCGGTAGTAATCCGTCAGCGGGGCCAGCAGCTCCATGCGAATCAGGATATCCCAGCCCGGATCATGGTCGTGCTGCACGATCTGGTGGTCCTCATAGCTGACGATATGGCTGTTGCCCTTCATGTCGGAAAGCAGAAGGAATTCTCTCGAAATATCGTCCACCTGCGTTTTGAAATACGCGGTAATGCTCTTGTCGTCCAGTCCGTCGCCGCGGAAGGCTTCGATATCCGATTTGCTTTCCGGCACGGAGATCACCTTCAGCGCGGCGTGCTCCTCCATGCCGAATTTGTCGACGCGGACGATTTCATAAACCGTTGAAAATCCGCCTGTTCCGATGGGCGGCTCTAATATCTCCCATCCCGGCAGACAGGTACGGTACCGCTGTTCCATGCTTCTCACCTCAATTCATTGACCTTGATTCCGATTACGCTGATATTGTCCCGGCCGCCGTTCTGCAGCGCCGCCCGGAGCAGATGCTCCGTGATCTGCCGGACGCTGGTATGCTGCCGGATGCAGTCGGCGATCACCACGTTCGGCAGCATATCGGTCAGGCCGTCGCTGCACAGCAGATAAAAATCGCCAGGCTCCAATTCGCTTTTGACCAGATGCGGCACGAGCGTCAGCTCGTCCGGGAAAACGCCCAGATACTGCGTCAGCGGCGGCTTTCCGTGCCCCGCGCCCTCCGGCGCAGGCTCGCTGTCGTCGACGGACATCTGCGTCAGCGCGCGGCCGCGCAGCCGGTAAATGCGGCTGTCGCCAAGATTGCAGGCATAGACCTCCTCCGCCGTAAACAGAAGCGCGGCGACGGTCGTCCCCATCCGGCCATACGGCAGCGCTTCACAGCCCGCACATACCGCCTCGTTCATCGCGCCGCACGCCTGCTTCAGAAAGGCGCCCGGCCGCATCATATAGCTTCGCAGCCGCTCCTGCCCTGCACGCAGCGTTCTGGCCGCCGCAAACGCAGCGGCCTCCCCGGCCTGCTCGCCGCCCATGCCGTCGAAAACGGCAAAGCACTTCTCCGTGTCCAGCAGATACTTTGCCGTCAGAACACCCTTCAGCCCGCGGTTTTCCCGCTCCAGCGTGCGGCCGTTCAGATAGATATTATCCTCATTCTTCGCCCGCACTCTGCCAATCTCGCAGCCGCAGGCAGCGGATATCTGATACATACGCTTCTCTCCCGTTTTTAATATGAGCAGGCAGTCCCCGCCTTCCATGCCGGGGCAGTCGTCTGTTGTCCGGTCAAATATTCCGTTTCCCTTCTCTTGCCTGAACTTCTTTTTGCAGTATACTCTGCTTAAAATTGCACAACGTCATTATATACGATTTTTTGTCATTTTGGAAGTGTCTGATACTAACATCTTTTTAAAAAGGTTGATAATTTATCACTGTTGATGTATAATGAA
>OIZX01001770.1_pt1 | contig 10527 bp, 7 predicted proteins | sample 1588621 | NCBI WGS metagenome assembly OIZX01 (sample SAMN03283276) | human gut metagenome | biome: human-associated habitat; material: feces | host: Homo sapiens | place: Peru | collected 2012
CACGCCTTCCACGCGCAGCGCCCTATCTTCCACCTGGGCAGGAGCGGGGGCAGGCTTCGGTTCAGAGCCTGTCTTGCTCTTCTTCTTTTTGATGATCAGTACGACGATCGCCGCAACCACGATCACGAGCGCTGCGGCCAGCGCATAGACGATCCAGCTGACCCCTGCGCCGCCATAGCGGAAGGGGATGTCCATGTCTTCACAGACCTTGGCAACGTATTCGCTGGAAACGGCGTAGAAGCTTGCGCTGGCGTCGGTGCGGTTTTGCAGATAGAAGGTATTGATGCCCATGACCTCGCCCTTTTCGTTGACAAGCGGGCCGCCGGAGTTGCCGTGATTGATGACGGCGTCATGGGAAATCAGTCTGCAGTTGTTGTAGCTCTTCATTGCGCCGTATCTGGAAACAACGCCGCGCGTGATGGTGATGTCCGAGGTATCGGCAAGGAGGTTCGCCGACCATGTGTTCTGTGCGGTAAGGTCCGCCACGCCGGGGAAGCCCAGCGCATACACCGTTGCGGCAACATCCTTTTCGCTGACGTTTTTCGCAATCGGCAGCGTAACGTGGCCCTCAAACGGCTCCGCAGCCTTCAGAATCGCAAGATCCGGGTATGGGTCGGTTTCTTCGTACAGGATCTCGCAGGGGATCAGCTGGCTGGACTCGACGCTGATGGTTCCGTTCAGTGCGTTGAATACCACGGCATGGCTGCTCTTCATGATATAAATCTTGATTGCACTGAGATTGACCGTTACCAGATCAGAAATCGGGTACTCGCAATTGATTACGTGCTTGTTCGTCACAAAATACTGCGGCGCTTCTCCGTCCTTGCCGATGCCGAACGCCGTTCCGGTGCTGCATACCTGATTGGTGACCGGGTCCATGATCAGCAGGCGGACAACGCCCTTTGCGGCATTACTGATGTTCTTGTCGCCCGCGGCCAGAGCCGGGAGCGTCAGGGATACTGCGCAGATCACTGCCAGCAGCAGGCAGGCTGCTCGTTTACAGATGGTGTTCCGTTTCATTGCGTGTTCTCCTCTCGTTTCTCATTCGATTTCCATATTACAATTGCAGAATGATTATCCTGATCGGCCGGGGCTCTCGCCTGCAGCCGCCGGCGCATGTTCTCCAGCCATTGCTTTGCGGAGCCCGCAAGCCGGAGATCCTGCTCCATTTCTTCCTCCAGCACGTATTCCCAGAAGCCATCCGTACACAGCAAAAACGCGTGTACGCCCGGCTCCAGCAGCTGTGCATGAATCTGTGCAGCCGGTACGTCCCCCGGCTGCCCCAGCGCCTTGGTCAGAATCGCGCGGTCCTTGCTGGAACGAATCTGCGCCGGTGCGATTTCTCCCAGCAGCACAGCAATCTGGGACGCGCTGTGGTCCTGTGTCTGAAAGACGAGCCTGCCGTTGAGGAAGTGATAGAGCCGCGAATCGCCGATATGCGCCCAGACGGCGTGCTCCGTGTCCAGCATCAGGCCGACGAGCGTCGTTTTCATCTGCTTCTGCGGCGTCTGCAGCCGCTGGATCTGCGCGTGCGCAAGCTCCAGCAGCCGCTGCCACTCCGCAGCTGAGATCGTCCCGTTCCATGCCCCGCAGACGGTTTCGATTGCCGCTCTGGAGGCTACGTCGCCGTCTCCGTGGCCGCCCAGACCGTCCGCGACCAGAAAGCACATCCGTTCGCCCTTGTGCATCCCGGTGACGCTGTCTTCATTTTTGCTTCGTCCGCCAATCGACGAGTACGCCTCCACTTGCAGCATAGTCCATTTCCTTTCCGGGCCTTCATTCCGCGGCGTCCGCACAGCATTGCAGGATGACCGCTGTATAATTGTCCTGATTGCGATAGTGCTTCTCCTGAATCCACTGATCGATTAGTTCGGCAGCCCGTTCCGCGTTCTGCTCCAGCGCTGCGGAAAGCTCCTGATTGTTCAGCGCGTTGAACACGCCGTCGCTCATCAGAATGAACACATCGCCCGGATGCACCTTGATCGGCGCGGCAGGAATATCCACATATTTCAGCTCGCCCATGCCGACGTAGCTCGTCAGGCATTCCGCTCTCCGGTCCCTGCGGATCTCCTCGAACGTCTTCTCGCCGTTGATTGCATCGATTGACAGCTCGTGCGAGTAGCTGTGGCTCCGGTTGAGCTGTTGCAGCTCGCCGTCCCGGTAGAGGCAGATCCGGCTGTCGCCGACGCTGAGATAGTCGAACATTCCATCCCGGATGAGGCCCATGACGACCGTCGAGCCGCTTCTTCGCAGCCCGTCCGGGCCAAGCAGCTGGTCGACCGCGTATTTTGCCTTTGCCAGCAGCTCAGGCAGGCGCGGCGCGGCGTTTTCGCCGGAAACAAACGCGCGCATGGCGGCGGAAACGATTGTCCGGCTGACCCTGTCGCCGTCCGCGAGGCCGCCCATGCCGTCGGCGACGACCGCGAGGATGCCGCCGGGCTGCAGTGAATCCGAGGAAACGGAGAAGCTGTCCTGCTGGCTCTCCCGTGCGCCCTGCGCGTGGACCTTGCCGACTGCGATGCGGCCGACCGGGCCGGTCTGTACGGTCTTCTGCGGGATGTCGGCCGTCCGGGGCAGCAGCGTCGTGATGACCGGTTCCTTTTCGGGCTGCGGTCTTCTCCTTTTTTTGCTGCGTCTGTTATGCAGCCAGATGTATACGCCCTCTGCCGCAGCCACCAGCGCCGCCGCAAGGAACGCGATCAGCCAGCCTGTACCGCTCTTTTCGGGCTTTTCGGGCTCGTCCGTTTTGCCCAGTTCATCAAGTACGTCCAGTATGTCCTTCGAATCGTCGGTCTTCGGGTCTTCATCCACCGGCTCTTCGTCCACCGGGTCCGGTGTCGGGTCTGGCGTTGGGTCCGGCGTTGGGTCCGGTGTTGGGTCCGGTGTCGGGTCCGGCGTCGGGTCTGGCGTCGGGTCCGGCGTTGGGTCCGGCGTCGGGTCTGGCGTCGGGTCCGGTGTCGGGTCCGGCGTCGGCTCCGGCGTCGGGTCCGGTGTCTCCTCGCCGGAGACGTCGGGCGGTTCCGGTTCCGGCAGCTCGTCGCTCAGAAGCTGGCTCTGTGTGTCCGTTATGTCCGCTGTCTGCGGCTCCTGCGGATACGTCTGCTCCTTCGCAGCGCAGGCGCACAGGAACAGCAGACATATCACGAGAAACGCTGCGGCCCATCGCTTCATTTGCATACCTTTTCTCCCCAGTTGAACTCCCGTCCGCAAAGCGGCACGAACAGCAGCTCTGTACGGCCGAGCTTGATTACATCATACGCGTGCAGCTCCGCCTCTCTGACCAGTGCTTTTCCGTTGATATAAATGGCGTTTTTCACATTCTGGCCCAGAACGATGAAATATTCCTTCGTTTCGCTGTAATACCGGATCACGCAGTTTGCGTCTCTGGAAATGGTATCGTCTCCGACCAGCGTGATCACGTTTTCTCTCCCGCGTCCGACCGTGGTGCTGAAGCCTCTGATCCGGTAATCCTCGCCCACGTTTTTCCCGTTCAGTGCGACCAGCCAGCCCACAATATAATCCGTCGGGCGCTCCCGTTCCTTGAACACGCCAACGGGCATTGTCATGCCGCCCACGGGCTCATCCGGCGTATACGGCGGCACTGTCTTCTGCTGCGCAGCGCCCACGTCATACGGCGGTCTGGTCTTTCCGCTGTCGCGGTACGACTGCTGCCCGTCTCCGGACTGCGGCGAAACGCGCTCCGGCGGCATGGTCTTTCCAAAGTCCATTTCCGTTTCTACCCGAACCTCGCGCACCGTCTCCGGCGTGTACAGCGGCAGTGTTCCCGAACCGTTCATATCAAACTCTCTTTCTGTCATGGCTTCCGTCTCTCCTTGCTTTTTTATGATTCCTGCGCAGACCGGACATTTGGGGTAATCCTCCTGAAAGTACCGGTTCCCGCAAACTGGGCACGTCGTAATTTTGAGCTCCATTCCGTTTCCTCCGTTTTCTCTTTCCATGCTCTGATTATAGCTGAAATCAGGCGGGTTTTGTCGCTTGTAAGGCAACATCCTTGCTTTTTGTCATACCATGTGCTACCATCTATCCATAGCGTCAGCTGACGCTGCAATATCAGGAGATGAATGTTATGGACCCGAATGAAATGACCCCCACGCAATACTTCGTCCAGAAGATCTTGAACAAACAGCCGATCGAGCCGATGGACGAGGTCCCGTTAGGCCCCAGTCTTTCCGATTTGCTCAACACCGCGCTCGGCCGGCGCGGCATTTCCGTCGCAGCCGCCGCAGAGCTTTCCGGCATCAACCGCACCAGCCTGTACAAGATCCTGGACGGCACGGTCCAGCCGCAGCGGAACACGCTGCTCCGGCTCGCGCTGACGCTGGACATGGACTTCAAGCAGTGCCAGCAGCTGCTGAAGGCCGGAAGCGTAGCCCAGCTGACCAGCTCCCGCCTGCGCGACCGCATCATTCTGATCGGGCTTCTGAATCAGGAGCCGCTGGACGAAATCTCCAGAACGCTGGACGAACAGGGCTTTGTCGACCTTTACGCAAAGTGCTGACCGACTGCCGCAAAGCATGGCTTTGCGGCAGTTTCTTGCCGTCACTGGAAGCTCACATACTGCATAAGTTCATTCAGATGATCTTCCCCATATGTGATCATCACAATTGCCGCAGCATAATCTCCACTCCGCGTAAGAAGTATTCTTACATATGCTTCCGTGCCATCAACCACCAGCCCCGTGGCATGAAGCGAGCGCAATGTACTCGTTCCGAGTTTTATGTATTCCTCCTCGACCTGTACATCCGAACCTCTTACTTTCAGGGCTCTCGTAACCGAGCCAACACAATAGTCCATACTATATTCTTCTTTTCCTACTATAACCTGAATCTTGTATGGTTTCTCCGAAGAAGTCTCACTCAAAAGATACAGCATATCTCCATAAACATCATAATTATCCAGTCTGTTGATTTCCTCTTCCAGCGGCTGATATACGCTGATTCCCCGCTCCGCGAGGCATTCGGCATTCAACTCCTGATATCCGGTATCTGACCAGGTATCGTCCAGCGTGATCCGGAACCCGAAAAAGTCATTCCGATATTCGTTCTCTTCATATGTACCGGCCTTTGACGCTTTGCCTGCCGTTGACGCCTCCGGCGTCTTTGGTGCTTCTGCCTGCTTTGTGCTTTCCGTCTGTGTGTTTTTGATGGTTGGCGCCGCAAGCAGCTGCTGGGAGCTTTTCGTATTTCCGCTTTGCTCTCCCCTGCCGGTCAACAGCGCTGCGGGAATCAGGATCAGCACCGCAATCGCAGCGATACAGCCCAGCACAGCCGGCAGCCACTTCAGTGTGCCCTTCTGGGTTTTTTGCTCCTGCTGAGGCTTCCGTTCCTGTCGGGGTATGCGCTCCTTTGTCTGCCCGCTCAGCGCCTGTATCAGCTCCTCCGCGGACGCGTACCGGCCATCCGGCTTTAAGGACATTCCCTTCAGAATGGCCTTTTCCAGATTCCAGTCATGGCCGTTCAGTCCGGACGGCAGCTTCAGCGTGTCGTCAAACGCCCGGTCCATGGAAGACGGCGGCTCCGTGCCGGTCAGGCAGAAATACATGGTCGCGCAGAGCGAATAAATGTCTGACGACGGCTGCTTTTCCACGCTGGAGAACATTTCGAGCGGCGAGTAATTCATGCGCACCACAGACTGCGACACGCTGTAGCCCATGGTCTTCTCATTCACCCGCGTCAGATCCTTCGCCGTTCCGAAGTCGATCAGCTTCAGCTGTCCATAGTCCGTGGTCACCATGATATTGTCCGGACTGATGTCCCGGTGGAGCATTCCGGCCCGGTGGATTGCGTCAAGATCACGCAGCAGCGGCAGGAACAGCTCCCGCAGATAGGCCGCCGCCATCGGGCCGGTCCTTCGTACGTACCGGCTCAGCGTCTCGCCGTTGATGTATTCCATCACGATATAGCCGGTATTATTTTCCTCAAAGCTGTCATGCACTCGGACAATGTGGGAAAAGTCCAGCTTTGCCAGCAGCTGCGCCTCCTTCTGGAAGCGATGCTTCCCGTGCTGGAAGGTCTGCGCGTCCTGAATGCAGCGCACCTCCCGGCTCTGCCCGGCGTCCCGGTACGCAAAGCCGTCCGGGAAAAACTCCTTGATCGCGACGAACCGCTGCAGCCGGTAGTCCCATGCCTTATAGGTAATTCCAAAGCCGCCGTTCCCAAGCGTCGTGCGGATTTCGTACCGCCCGTTTTCCAGCGCCGTACCGTCCGGCAAAGCCGACCGGTCGCAGATCGCCTCGGTTGTGCTTTCTATTACCTCTGTTACGCCTTCTATTATCCCTGTTTCCATATCCTTCTCCCGTCTATCCTGTGCTCTCTTTTTTCTTCCATGGTAATTATAACGGATTATCCGCCATTTAGAAAGTCAATTTTGCATATTCTGCACTTTTTCGACATAATTTGTACGCGCCTGTTTTTTATTGAAGCAGCACCTTCATCAGGAAATTCGTCCGACCCCGATTCCCAGAAGGTCAGCGCCATTCTGGATAGCCACAACCTGCATCAGTACTATGAGGCCCTCGTTATCCTTGGTGTACGCTATCTTTACCCCGCCATCGATTGCTGTGCTTCTGTAGTAAGTAAATCCCCGGCTTTCCAGATACGTCGTATATTGGTCGAGTTCAGCCTTATCATATACGTAAGCATACGTTTCACAGCAATCAACATATCCCTCCAGTCTCTCGTCGCCCTTGAGCGAAAACTCACACGCCCGGTTTGTAACAGCCTGATAGGTATTGACCATGGATTGCGTATACTTGTTTTTGTCATCCGATGCGCTGTAGGAGCGCGCGGCCTCATCCGCATACCAGCTGCTGAACTTCTGCATCGTCCAGTTCCTGCCGTGCCAGTTCTTGCCGCGATTGAGTTTTTCCAGCGTTCCGATCTGAAGTGCCAATCCATACGAATCATCATCATCTGTAAACCTGATTGCATCGATGCCGACCAGCTCGCCGTATGCATTTACAAACGGAGCGCCGCTGCTTTCATTGGAGACTATCGCATCCGTCAGCACATACACAATGTCCCCATTCTCTGCCGCTTCCGGATCTGAAAAGAGGGCAGGAAGCAGCATTCGCTGTTCCGGGTCGGCCATGTAAATCGCATCGTCATCCTGCATGGCTTCGTCACTGAGCTTCAGACATTTGCTGCTGCGGATATCGATCTTCAAAATCGCCAGATTCAAAGCCTGACTGAAATCAACAATTTTCGACACGCTGAATTTGCCGCCGTTGTCGACGATAGCCGTGATCTCCGCCGCGCCCTTGATGGCATTCCACGTCGTTGCAATCGTCCCGTTCTCATCGATGAAAAAGCCCGCTCCGACGGTTTCGCTTCCGTCAGCCGTCTTTACATGGAGACTGACCGTGCGCTCCTGCACATATTGGGTCATTTCCTCCATGTTTTCGTCCAGCTTCACCTTTTCCCACCGGGCCGTGACCACGGTGTCGCCGGTAATCTTGCTGAAATCCGTATCCCAGCTCAGCTCCAAATCGCCGTTCACTGCCTCCGGCGCCTCCGCCGCGCTCCCCGCGTTTACGACCTGCTCCGTCTTGCCGGAGATCAGCTCGCCGCCGTTCAGCTCAAAGGTGACCTTATAGCGAATCGGAAGCCACTTCGCCGTAACGACCGTGTCCTCTGTGATGGCTGAAAAATTCCTGTCCCAGCTCAGTCTGTAATTGTCCAGCTCGGCCTGCGGCGCGGCAGCGCTCTGCCCTTCCTCTACCGTCTGCACAAGCTCTCCGGAAAGCAGCGTGCCGCCGTTCAAATCAAATGTGACCGTGTACTCCCGGCTGCACGCCGTAAGCAGCACGCACAGACAGCACAGCAGCACCGCCAGCCCGTAATTGCGAATCGTTTTTCTCATTTCTCTTTCCTCCCGCCATGCATATGCTTATATATATAAGCATAGACAAATTTTCCACATTTGTAAAGGTTTTTTGCATTACTCGCAGTTTTTCTACATAACCCGCATAAAATTTACAGCATTTTCCTCTCTGCGGCTGCAAAAATCGCCCCTTCCGTGCGGCGCATGGCAGGGGCGATTTGGTGTTACAGGGTTTTAAACGTTCCGGTTCTGCACTGGATGGTGCGCAGGGCGGTGTGCTTCAGGCCGAGCAGGGCGTCCATTTCTGCGGCGGCGTTTTCATAGCGGCCCGCAGTGTGGTGGACGAGAATGTAATCCGCTTCGCGAATCTGCCCCGCCGCCTGCATACAGAAGCTGCGGACCGGCGCGGCAAGCGCGAAGACCCAGATGGGTGCGCAGATAGTCACGTGCGCATACGAGGAAAGGCCGGCGCTGACCGGCGTAATCGGCATGGGCCAGCGGTGCATCCCGTACCGGCCGCACCACCAGAAGCCGGGGGTTCCCTCCGTCCGCTCCGTGGAGCGAATCTCATAGAGCGCCGCGCCCGTGCGGTCAGCTTCCTCGAATGCCTGCTTTCGGACATAGCCCATACGGGAGAAATACACAACCAGCCGCGCAGGATTCTTGCCGATATTGGGATAGTCGGAGCGGCGGGCGGCAAACGCCTCCTGCCGCCAGAATACCCCGGCGGCATAGCCGGTCACGGCCTGCGCAAGGCCGAAGATGAAGTAAATCGTGGACATGAAGTTGGGCGGGAACATATAAAACTGAATGCAGATCCACAGCATCAGCGTCACGCCGAACAGCCCGCCGAGCGTAACGCCCGCCCGCTTCTTTGCCAGCAGCAGTCCGGCTGCGGTCAGATTGCTCAGGCCGTTGACGATCAGCAGCGCCCAGCCGGAGAACGTCAGATCCCGGAACAGCACGTCCGCGAACGGCAGCGCCTGAAAATACGGGAGCATCGCGTCCATGCCCATCGCCCGCCCGCTTGGGTCGAGCAGCATCCCGACCGCGCCTGCGACCGCTCCGACGCCGATGAACAGCGTCCAGAACAGCAGCACGCGCCGGGCCGTCTGATATCTTGAATGCATCTTATCCATACCGGTTTACAGCTCCGAGAGCATATAGAGCATCTTAGCGACCTCTGCGCGCGTGACCTTGCCGGTGGGATTCAGCTTGCCCTTGGAGCCGCTGATGATCTTCTGCTGGGCCATCTGCGCAAGCGCCGTCCGGGCCCAGTCGGCAATTTTGCCGCTGTCGGAGAAGGCAGTGAGCGTGTTGAGGTCAGCTTCGGGGAAGTCCTTCGTGCGCGAGAGAATCGTCATGGCCTCCTGCCGGGAGATCGTCGCGCCGGGCTTGGCCAGCAGCTGGCCGTTTGTTTTGGAGCCCGTGAGATAGCCGAGCGAATACGCCGCCTGCATCGCGGATTTTGCCCAGCCTGCAATCGAGCTGCTGTCGGCAAACGGGAGCGAAACGCTCTGGTACGCGCTCAAATCGGTACCGAGATAGCGCATCATGGCGACGATGAATTCCTGCCGCGTCATGCTGGCGTCGGGGCGGTAATAGAGCTTGCCGTCCTTTGTCGAGCCCTGCAGCGTGCCCGCGTAGTAGAGGTCGGTGATATAGCTTTCGGCCCAGTGGCCCTTTGTGTCCGCGAACGGCTGCGAGGAGCCGACCGTGACCTTGAGCGTGAACGACGTATCGCCGTAGGCCGCGGTAATCGTGCCGGTCAGCTCTGCGCCGGTCTTCGCGGCAGTGAAGACGCCGCTCTCGTCGATCTCGCCGATTCCGCCGGTCACAGCCCATTCAAAGCTTTCGTCGGCGGAATAGACCTGATTGCCGTAGTACCAGGCCGTCGCCGTCAGGTCCGTCTTGCTGCCGCCCGCAATATGCAGCGCGGTCAGGGGGGTGCTTTTGCCCGCCTGCTTGATGGTGATGGAGGTCGGCGCTGTCGGGATTTCAAACGTCGCGCTTGCGCGCAGGCCGCCCGCCGCCGCGGTCACGGTCGCCGCGCCTCTCGCGCCGGGCTCGACCGTGACGGTGCTGCCGGAGGTCTGCGTGACGTTGGAGCCGCCGAAGGTCACGTTCGTCGGAACCGCCGCGGCCATGTAGCTGCTGTCAGCAGCCTTGACGGTCATGGTGAGCTTCGCGCCGGGCAGCGCGTAGCCGCCGAAGGGATACAGATACAGCTTCGAGGCCGTGCCCGCGTCCTGCTTCTGGCGGACGAGGAAGATGAAGTTCGCGCATTCGCGCAGCTTTCCGTCAGACGGCACGTTCGCCGTCGCGCCGGAGGCGTAGCCGGGATAGGTGACGCCTGCGGCGGTCGAGCCGCCGCCGTCGAGATTCAGCGCTGTCCGGCAGCCGAGCGCAAGCATCCGCTCGGCCAGCTGTGCAAGCGTCAGACCGTCGGAATTGCCCGCCTCGTCACAGGTGTACAGAAGGAGCGAGCCGTCGCCCGTGACGCCGATGGCCGTGCGGGCGGCCATTTTCTTCGCGGAATCGAGCGTAAAGTCCGTGCAGACCTGCCCGTTTTCCACAAGCATATCGCCGCCGCCTGCGGCGGAGGTCACGTTCTCCCAGCCGGTGGCGCAGGTGACCTGTATCGTCATCTGCTGGCCCATGACCATGCCCTTGAGCGCGGTGAGC
>OIZX01001773.1_pt1 | contig 10519 bp, 7 predicted proteins | sample 1588621 | NCBI WGS metagenome assembly OIZX01 (sample SAMN03283276) | human gut metagenome | biome: human-associated habitat; material: feces | host: Homo sapiens | place: Peru | collected 2012
CCGTATGGAAAGGCAATCCAGTCTGTCTCACTGACTCCTTCTTTTACTTCAATATAGGTGGAATATAATGTCTGTCCTGTGCGGACATACTGTTTCTTCAGTTTTTTATTTTTTCCTTCTATATATACATAGCTCTGCCCGTTTTCCATGCGGATCAGTGCTTTTGGCAGATAAACGGAAGATCCGTTTCCGCCGTTTCCTTCGATCTGGATATCCACGTATTCATGATTGATCAGATCATCAGAATCCTCAATATAAGCAGTAAAAGGATAGCTGGAAGCATTCGGATTGCTGTCTCCGCCATAATAATTGCTATCAGAGTTAGACGGATATTTGGAAATCTCTGTGATCTCTGCTGTGATCGGTGTACCGCTCTCCTGTGCCGTTCCGGTAATTGTGGAACCGACAACGACGTTTCCGAGATCCATCTCGCTGATTCTGCCCTTTACATACATTCCTTTGTTGCTTGTAACTGTCAGAAAAGCTTCTCCGTCAACCTGTCCGACTTTCGGATCGCCGACGGTTTTCACCACACCGTTGATCGTTGCCTTCACCGTAGCCTCATCCAGTTTTCTCTGTGCCTGGCTGACACTGACTTCCGCATCACGGATATCCAGCTCAAGTCCCTTGATTTCTTTTTCTTTTTCGGCGATCGCCTGTTTGAGTTCCGATACGGTATAATCGCCATCACCCGGTTCAAACGGATCATCACCCGGATCGTCTGGATCGTCCGGTTCATCCGGATCATCGTTCTGCGGATCCTGGATATCCGGCACTTTTTTGGTAATGCCCTGGCTGGTAAAGATCCAGGTCACATCCGGAGCATAGGCTTTGCCTGCATCGATCGTTCCGTTGATCGTCACGGATTTGATATATCCGCCCGCCAGAGAATCTCCCTCTCTGATCTGCAAAACTGCATAGCATCCTTTTCCGTCTTTATTCACACCGCCTTCTTTTCTGGAACTGCCATCGGTATTGAATCCAAGGATTTTGTTCATGAAAGATGCTGAAACCTCTGCTCCTTCTTTGCAGAGATACACATACGGATCTTTTTTCGTTCCGCTTCCTTTATAGTATTTCGTCTTATAATCCAGTTTCTGATACGCCTTTGTCTTTGCAAGCGGAGAATCTTCCGTCTCTTCTTCTGTTTCTGTTTCTGGCTCGGATTCCGTTTCTGCCGGATATGCCGGCTCCGTGGAAGGCGTCGTGCTTTCCGGCGTCTGGCTTTCCGTCTGCTGCGTTGTCTCCCCGCCGGCCGTTCCGGTGCTGTCACTGCCATCGCTGTTTCCGTCAATGACCTGCACATCCGCACCTGCTGCCGTGGAAACCAGTGAAACATTATGTTTCACAATCGCTGCCCTGGCTTCATCATCATCTGATCCAGCTCCATCTGAACTGTCATCTGAGCTGTCATCCGGATCATCAAACAAAGTAGCGTGGCTTGATGATCCGCCCTCACTGTCTGCAACCGGTGTGATCTTCTTTAATTTCTCCAGGTCATTTTTGGATCCCTGCAGCTCCAGTTCCTTGATCTGCTTATCAATCTGTTCTTCTTCCAGATTCAGCTGCAGAAGGGTCTTGTCATATTCCAGAAGGGTATCGCCAATCTTGACTTTGTCACCCTTTTTCACATAAACTTTCTCTACCACGCTGTCGCTTTCCAGATAGACATCCTGAGAAGCATTTGCCGTAACATAACCGCTGGTTGAAGTGCCTTCATCCCACCAGCCGCTGTTCAGGTAAGATACCTGTGTGACATCCACGGCACTGCCGCCGCCTCTTACTGCTCTTGCGATCCCCGTGATTGTGATCGCACACACCAGTACCGCTGCCGTTATGATCATCACATTCTTTTTCTTCAAAGAGTTTCCTCCTTTCGGTCACGTTCTGAAATCTCACCGTCGAAAATGTCAACGATCCGCTTTGCACACTGTGCCACATGGCTGTCGTGCGTGATCATGACAACGGTAACTCCTTCGTCATTTAACTTCTGGAAAAGCTCCATGACCTGATGACTGGACTTGGAATCCAGTGCACCGGTCGGCTCATCCGCCAGAAGGATTTCCGGATTGTTGACGATCGCCCTGGCGATTGCTACACGCTGTTTCTGACCTCCGGAAAGCTGATTCGGGATAAAGTTCATACGGTCAGAAAGTCCGACCTTGTCAAGTGCCGCCGCCGCACGTTTCATACGCTCTGCTTTCGGTACGCCCGCATAGATCAGCGGCAGTGCAACATTATCCAGTGCAGTCTGTCTTGGCAGAAGTTGAAACGTCTGAAATACAAAACCGATCGTATTGAGTCTTAGATCCGCCAGATCATTGTCTTTCATACCGCCCACCATATGACCGTCCAGGATGAATTCTCCCTTTGTCGCACGGTCCAGGCAGCCCACGATATTCATAAGCGTGGACTTTCCGGAACCGGACGGACCCATGATCGCCAGATATTCTCCTTTCTCTACCTGGAGATTGATATCCTTCAAGACCGGAACAACCATGCTGCCCTGGATATAGTCTTTATATATATGTTTCAATTCCAATATCACTGTCTTTTCCTCCAATGCCGCATTATTCTGCACTTGCAGGATGATCTCCGGTTTCTGCTGCCCCGTCCGGCATGCTGCCTGCACTGTCATCTGCACTGTCGTCCGGATAATCTTCTTCATCCGGCATATTATCATCCGCACTGTTTACCATATCGGATGCACTTCCGGCCTCCTCCGGCATAACATCCTCGTCAGATCCTCCTATGATCTCTCCATCATCAGATCCGTTCATGACATCCGAATCCACACCATCATCCATACTTCCATCAGAGCCATCATTGCTGTTTCCATATAGATCTTCGATATTTTTCGTTACTTTTTCGCCCTCTGTGATGGAATCTTCCGGGTAAGCGATATAATCATCCTCCGTCAGACCGTCCGTGATCTGATACTGATCGAGTTTTTCATCATATTCGCCAAGCGTTACTTTGCGTTTTTCGATCTTATCGTGCCTGCCGGCTGCCCAGACATAAGGATCCTGTCCGTCTTCCTGGATGATATAATAGCTTGTCAGCCACAGGCCTTCTTTGTTTTCGGTCTGTCCTTCGTCTTTTTCCACATAGACATGCTGTCCGAGCATCAGGTCACTGTCATCCTCCAGATCAATGTAAAACGGATAATTACTGGAACTTGTCGTATCACTGGAAGAAGAACTGCTCATCACATAACCGCTGTCGCTGTTGTCTTCCGGATGCTCCAGATCGATCGTACTTACAGTGCCTTTCCAGGTCTGGTTTTCGTCTACACGGGAATGTACGATCACGGCATCACCTTCATTTAAGGAAGTACGGTTCTGTTCGTTGATCGTGCCCTTGATGCGGTAATGTCCGGTAGATAACAGTGTCATATAAGCATCTGAATTATCTGATCCTCCATAAGATCCCGTATTGTCATCACTGGAATCGTTGATGGATTTTACGACTCCGTCGATCTCACTTGTCACTTCTGCTTCCTGAATGCTCTTTTTAAGCTGCTCGATCTCCTGCTGCGTGCTTTTCAGCTCGTATTCGCTCTTTTTCTGGTTGTTCTGGGCAGACTGGATACGCACAGTATAATCCAGCTGATCTTCGCTGGAGGCACTTGCTTTTTCTTTCTGAAGTGTTGCAACATTTGATTTGTAAGTTTCGATATCCATCTTGATGCGGTCGATCTCGATCTCTTTGCTAGAAAGGTTCTCCTCCGCTTCTGATGTATCATAAATAAAAAGCTTCTGGCCTTTTTTGACCTCATCGCCTTCTTTTACATAACATTCTTTTACCTTTTTGTCGGATGACTGTTTGATCGTCACCGTTTTCTGCGGCTCCACCACACCTGCGAAACGGTTCAGCTGTCCGGTACCGCTTCCAAGTCCCATGATCGATGTCACAGAATCCACATACACCAGATCTCCACTGTCTGAAGAACCGGATGAATGTCCCTTCAGAAAAACAAATCCAAAGATTGCCGCAACAAGGATCACGCCTGCCGCACTCCCCCCTATGATCAATTTCTTTTTATTCATATTTACCTCCTGCCTCTGATTTATAAACAGATATTTCTCTGACCCGTACAGTATAACACATTCCCTTTTTATTGAATACTTAATTTTCTTTTAAAGTTTGAACGTTCTGTATTCACACTTCACTTTGCCATCAAAAAGGCTCCCGCATATGCAGGAGCCTTCCGGATATTTTATTCGATTTTTTAGATCAGCGGATATTTCTCCGTCAGACCTTTCACCAGAGCTTTTGCCCGTTTTGCAGCATTTTCTTCCTCTTTCAGCACGATGGCAATCGCTTCTGCGATCACATCCATGTCTTCGGTATTCATGCCTCTTGAGGTGACAGCTGCCGTTCCAAGTCGGACACCGCTTGTCACAAAAGCGGATTTCGGATCGTTTGGTATGGTATTTTTATTGCAGGTGATGTTGACCTCATCCAGCAGATTTTCTGCTTCTTTTCCGGTCTTTCCAAGGTTGGTCAGATCCACCAGCATCAGATGATTTTCCGTCTTTCCGGAAACAATGCGGATGCCGCGTTTTGTAAGGCCGTTGCAAAGTGCCTGGGCATTGTCAATAACACCCTGAGCATATATCTTGAAATCATCTGACAGTGCTTCTTTAAAGCAGACAGCTTTTGCTGCAATCACATGCATCAGCGGTCCACCCTGTGTGCCAGGGAAAATAGCTTTGTTAAAGTTAAATTTCTTTGCTGTTTCTTCGCTCGAGAGGATCAGACCGCCTCTTGGTCCACGCAGCGTTTTGTGTGTTGTAGTCGTTGTCACATCCGCATACGGGATCGGGCTTGGATGGAGTCCTGCTGCCACAAGTCCTGCGATATGTGCCATATCGACCATCAGATACGCACCGACTTCATCGGCGATCTCGCGGAACTTCTTGAAATCGATGATCCTTGCATAGGCACTGGCACCGGCTACGATCAGTTTCGGATGACATTCGTTTGCGATCCTTCTGACTTCTTCGTAATCGATCACGCCGTCATCGTTTACGCCATACGGTACAACGTTAAAATATGCACCGGAAAAATTTGCAGGGCTTCCGTGTGTCAGATGTCCGCCGTGTGCAAGGTTCATGCCCATCACGGTATCTCCCGGCTTTAACATGGCAAAAAAGACTGCCATATTTGCCTGTGCTCCGGAATGTGGCTGTACATTGGCATAGGTGCATCCAAACAGTTCTTTGGCACGGTCAATGGCAAGCTGCTCTACCTCATCCACACACTGACACCCGCCATAATAACGTTTGCCAGGATATCCTTCTGCATATTTATTCGTCAATGGGCTGCCCATGGCTGCCATGACAGCTTTGCTTACCCAGTTTTCGGAAGCGATCAGCTCAATGTGACTGTTCTGACGTTCCTCTTCTTTGACGATACAGGATGCGATTTCCGGGTCTACGGATTTCACTTCATCTAACGAATACATATCTGGTCCTCTCTTTCTGAATTTTTATTCATTTGCAGGTTTGTTTAAATATATATAACTTTCGCGAAAATGTCAAGATGTTTGACAATATCTTTGATATCGGATAAAATAAATTTAAATTTGCTATAAGGAGGACGCTATGAACCGGAAATATTTTTCTGCCTCTCTGCTCCTGATCTTTTTGCTTCTGGTCATGCCTTTTTCGCTCGGCGGATGTTCCAAGGACTCTCCGAAACGTGCTGTCAAAAAGGAACTAAACCTGATCAAAGAGCTGGATGAGAGCACGATCAAGGCTTTTGTTTCCTATGAGGATATGATGAGTTCCCATTCTTCCAGCAGCGATGTCGGAATCGAGACAACTGAAGCGGTAAAACGGTTCTTTCAGAATTTCGATTATAAGATAAAGAGTTCTTCCGTGGAGGATAAGAAAGCGACGGTGCACGTAGAGATCACCAATCTAGATACGCATGCCCTCGCAAAGGATATCTGTCTGGCTCTCGTCAAGAAAGGTACGGGCAGCGGCTCATCGGAAAATATGACGCTGAACTCTTATTTTGCACTGCTTGGCGATGTTTTATCCGAAAACACCTATGATTTGGTGACCACCGAAGCGGATATCAAGCTTCTGAAAACGGAGGATGGCTGGATGATCCAGAATACGGATCAGCTGGAGGATGATCTGGTCAGCGGTTTTATCACCTATCTGAAAGATCCATATCTGGTCACACCGGAAGAGATCATTAACGTTGTCATGGAAGGGCTGAAAGAAAAGTCCCCGGATCAATGGAAATCTTATCTGAACATGCATGATATTTTTTCCACGTACAGCAAGGACTATGAGAAAGTGGACCATGCTCTTGCCGAACAATTAAGTAAATGTATCTCTTATAAAATCCTGTCGGTTCAGGAAGACCAGGCAGAAAAATCTGCCACGGCAACACTTTCCATCACCAGCCTGGATATGGAGCGTGTATTAAAACATTATCAGGATCTTCTGATACACTATGCGGCTACCTCAAAGTCACTCCGTGCCTCTTCCAGTGAGCTTGCTGATGAAACAGCCGCTCTGCTTGCACAGGCACTGACGGAAAACACCGACACGACAGATACCGAAGTGACGATCCATTTTACAAACAACGGCTCTTCCTGGGAAATCCAGCTGAACGAAGATTTCACCAATGCACTTCTTGGAAATGCCGGAGCTGCCATTCAGGCTTTTCAAAATGGATCCGTTGATGTTTCTGACAGTGTATCTGATACAGAACAGTAAAAGCCGACTCAGCGAACGAGCGGTCATCCTGGTCGGAGATTGCAATCCGAATAAGATAAGAAATCCCGGATTTCTGAATTTCTTCAGTTATCCGGGATTTTCTGTTATCCTGTCTTTTTATTTTTCTTCTTTTTCTTCTTTTTTCTCGATCTCAAGACCAAGCTCTTCCAGCTGCTTCGGATCTACTTCATCCGGTGCCTGCATCATCAGGCAGGAAGCATCTTTTACTTTCGGGAAGGCCATAACTTCACGGATGCTGTCTTCTCCTGCCATCAGCATGATCAGACGGTCCAGTCCGTATGCCAGTCCTGCGTGTGGCGGTACTCCATATTTGAATGCATCCAGAAGGAATCCGAACTGTTTCTGTGCCTGTTCCGGCGTAAATCCAAGTACTTCGAACATCTTGGACTGAATATCATCCTGGTGGATTCGGATACTTCCGCCACCGATCTCATTTCCGTTCAGTACGATATCGTATGCCTGAGCACGTACTGCTCCCGGATCGCTGTCGATCTTATCGAGGTCTTCTTCCATCGGCATGGTAAACGGATGATGCATGGCAACGAAACGATTTTGTTCTTCGGACCACTCAAGCAGTGGGAACTCCGTAACCCACAGGAAACGGAAATCGTCTTTTTTCAGCAGATCCAGACTCTTTGCCAGATGCAGACGCAGTGCACCGAGCACATCCCAAACAACTTTTTTCTTGTCCGCAGCAAACAGCAGTAAGTCTCCCGGTTCTCCGTCCATTGCTTTTACCAGTTCTTTTAACTGTTCTTCTTCGAAGAATTTTGCAAAAGAAGATTTGTAAGTTCCGTCTTCATTGACTGCCAGATATGCCAGTCCTTTGGCACCATAAGTCTTTGCTACTTCTACCAGTGCATCAACCTTCTTTCTCGGCATATGCCCCTGTCCTTTGGCATTGATACCGCGAACGGTTCCGCCGTTTTCCAGTGCTCCGGTAAATACACCGAATCCGCAGCCTTTTACGACTTCCGATACGTCCTGCAGTTCCATGCCGAAACGGATATCCGGTTTGTCAGAGCCGAAACGGTCCATGGCTTCCTGCCAGGTCATACGCTGGATCGGCAGCTGTACATCCACGCCGATCTCTTTAAAAATGTATTTCAGGAGACGCTCATTGACATCAATGACATCGTCCATATCAACGAAAGAAAGCTCCATATCGATCTGTGTGAATTCCGGCTGTCTGTCCGCACGAAGATCCTCATCACGGAAACATCTTGCAATCTGGATGTAACGGTCTACACCTGAACACATCAGAAGCTGTTTATAAAGCTGTGGAGACTGTGGAAGTCCGTAGAAAGATCCCGGATGAATACGGCTTGGTACAAGATAATCTCTCGCGCCTTCCGGAGTTGTCTTTCCAAGCATCGGAGTCTCTACTTCAAGGAATCCTTCATCTGAGAAGAACTGACGTGTCAGTGTCATAACCTGACTCTTCATACGAAGATTTCTCTGCAGATCCGGTCTTCTAAGGTCAAGATAACGATATTTCAGACGGATATCTTCTTTTGTCTTTGAGTTTTCTTCAATCGGGAACGGAGGTGTCTGTGACTCAGAAAGTACACGAAGTTCGCTAGGGATCACTTCAATCTCACCTGTCGCGATCTTGTCATTCACTGCACCGGAACGTTTCTCAACCTTTCCGACAACAGCAACTACATACTCTGCACGTAAAGATGCTGCTTTCTCAATGATCGCTGCATCTGTAGTTCCTTCTTCACATACAACCTGTATAATTCCAGAACGGTCTCTTACGTCTGTAAATACAAGTCCTCCTTTATTTCTGTTCTTCTGTACCCATCCCATGATAGTTACAGTTTCCCCAACATTGGCTGCTGAGAGTTCACCACAACGGTGTGTTCTCTTAAGCCCCTGCATTGATTCAGCCATGGTTATTTACTTCCTTTCCCTTTTTTCTATAAGTTATCAACAGAATCTCTGTAGCACTCTGTAATATCTGTGTATCCCTGTTCTGCAAGCTGCTCCTTCTGGAACTTCTTGTTCTTCTTCATGTTCATGATCATTACCTGACGTCCCGCTGCGCGTTCCTTCTTCGCAAGATCAAGAACCTTGAGCATGCCTTCCTTCGGCATATTCTTCTCGATCAAGAATGCCTTCTTCTCTTTGCTTGTCGGAACTTTGTATCCACGCTCCATCAGAAGCATGACAATACGTTCAAATCCGATAGAGAATCCAACTGCCGGTGTATCCTGTCCTGTAAACTTACCGATCATCTTGTCGTAGCGTCCGCCGCCACCTACAGATCCGCCGAACTCATCCATGGAAATCTCAAAAATAGTTCCTGTATAATAAGACATTCCACGTACCAGTGTCGGATCAAACAGCATACGGAAATCAGCTTCCTTCGCACTCTCTACGCTTGTGATGATCATTTCAAGAGAATCTGCTGCATCTTCCGGAAGGAATCCCTGAAGTTTCTCCTTACATGCACGGACACCTTCTACGTCTCCTGTGATTTCCTTGAACAACTGAAGATATTTCTCAACAGATTCCTCTGCATATCCATTTTCCATCAACTCTGCTGCAACACCGTCAAGACCGATCTTGTCCATCTTATCCAGTGTAATGAATACGCTGTCATAATCTTTCTCTTCAAATCCACTGTAAGCTGCCATTGCCTTCAGAAAACGGCGGTCATTGATACGGATTGTAAAGTTATTGAAATCCAGTTTTCCAAGCAGAGATGTTGTAGCAAGGATCAGCTCGATTTCTGCAAGGTTGGATGGCTCGCCAAGAATATCGATATCACACTGCATAAACTGACGGTAACGTCCTCTCTGCGGACGGTCGGCACGCCATACACTTCCCATCTGAAGCGCTTTGAACGGTGCCGGAAGTTCATTTGAATGATTTGCATAATATCTGGACAGTGGAAGTGTCAGGTCATAGCGGAGTCCTCCGTCTACAAGATCAGCTTCTTCTTTCGCCTCTGCAAGTCTCAGCTTCTCTCCACGCTTTAAGATCTTGAAGATCAGCTTCTCATTATCTCCACCCTGCTTACTGCACAGGTTCTCGATATGCTCTACACATGGTGTCTCAATGGATGAGAATCCAAAGCTTCTATATGTCTCTTTGATCAGACCGATCACATAATCTCTGATCTCCATCTCTGCAGGAAGAATATCTTTCATTCCTGTTACCGGTTTTTTCTTTAATGCCATAGCACTTCTCCTTTTCGTTCTATCTTTTCATTACTATAATCTCTTGATTTCGTAATGTTCTTCACAAAAAATGCACCTTAATCACGAGTCTTATATAATAAGTCAACTCCCTCTTTAAGGGTTTCCGTTATCGTCTGTTGATGCTTCTCAGAATAGTCCCTAAGTTTCTGATGTTCCTCCGCAGACATTCGGATTGTCACAATTTTATCTTTGATCACGTCTGACTTCGGACGTCCCATCTTAGCCATAGGCCTTCTCCTTTCTCTCACCTATTCTATTATACTTTCGTAATACGAAATGTCAACTATTTTTGATTCTGTTTATTTTTGTTCTAATTGAAATGCCTTTTTCAGAATGATACACTTTATTTGGATTAAAAAATCTGAGATAGATGGTTAGGATGATATGCAAACAGTTATTGAAAAACTGATGGAATCCAATCTTATTTTGTGGTCTTTTCCGCTGTATTATTTTAATGTTCCTGGTATCTTAAAGAATTTGATCGATCGACAACTTCCTATGAGTCTTCCTTTTATGAGTACAAGGCAGGATGGATATGGAAGCGGCAGT
>OIZX01001774.1_pt1 | contig 10518 bp, 9 predicted proteins | sample 1588621 | NCBI WGS metagenome assembly OIZX01 (sample SAMN03283276) | human gut metagenome | biome: human-associated habitat; material: feces | host: Homo sapiens | place: Peru | collected 2012
CAGTTTGAACACGACCTGGATACGCTCATCGCTGAGGGGAGCATCTCCGTACTTGATTTCACCGAACTTCACATACGACAGCATGATCTGCAGGATGCTCTCAAAGATATGGCAGTTCCCGTCATCCTCTTTCTCGATAAGCTCCGTTACCGTCGGAATGCTCTCATACTGCTGCTCCCGTAACGCTTCCAGGCAGTTGCCCAGCGTGCCGCGGAATTGAGCGAGTATCCGATTTTCGATATAGGCGTCCTCGATGACATTGGAAATATGGTGCGCGACATAGCGAAGCATCTCATTGTTCCGTGGCTCCAGCCTTACATACTCCCACAGTGCTCGTTCGCTTACAGTGTCTTTGGGCAGCTTGTAAGCAGGCGGCTCCGGATACCATTTCTCCCGGCTGAGGTAGTTGTTGTAGGTCTGGCCCGCAAGAAAGTCCGTGTATAGACAATGCCCAAGTTCGTGGGCAAACAGTCCGCAAACGATCTCATAGCGGTTCTCCCGCCCTCTGTTTTGGGTCACCAGCCTATGCCCCGCATTGATCAGCACCGACAGGTTATTGGTGCATGCCACTTCACCGGACTTCGGACTCCAGCTGATGGCCACATGGATGCGCCGGTTGTATTTATACCGCCGCGTCTGTGCCATGGCCATATCTTCAAAATGTCCCGCAAGGATGCGGGACGTGAAGAATTGCCGGTCTGTGATTCTGCTGCGTTTTTCATTGAGCAGCTGTTTAACCCGCTTATGATTCACTCTTGCCATATAGAGTCGTCCTCCTTTCTTCCGGACTTATGCCGTTGTTCGCTTCCGCTTTGGGGCAAACATAGGGTCCAGAATGGTTGTAATCAGGGCTTCCCGGTCTTCCTCGTCGGCAGTGGCTTTGCTGATGACCGTATACTTTGCCGACAGATAAGGGTCGCCGGAGATCTCTGCACTGATGACCCAATCGATCAGGCTGCGCATTCCGCAGGCACCGTCGGTGATACTGTTTTTGCGGCAGTAATCGGCCATGTCGTTGACCACCTGCACCATCTGGGATACCAGGTATTCGTCGGCACATCCGGTCACGGCCATAGCTCGCTGCACCATAACCTCGGGCTCCGGCAGCTCAATGTCCTTGACCAGACTCATTCTGTCCACCACCGACTGGTTCATCGGCCTGCAACCTTCGTAACTGACATTGGTCGTCACAATGACGACCGTATCAGGGTGTCTGCGAATAATCTCGCCGGTCGGAAGCGTGATAGACCCCTCCTGCTCCAGAAGAGAGTTAAGGCCCACCAGCACTCCCGGCTGAATGATCGTGGACGGCTCCTGAACCTCGACTAAATACCCGTGTTTTAACGCTTTCACAAAATCCGTCTCCACATAAGTATAGTTCTGGCCGGAGCTTTGACGGTTTTCAGCACGCTTGCTAAGAGCCTGTACCTTTTCCGTGACCTTTTCCAGCACAACGCTCATGCAGTCCTGCACGGTAGCCGCCAGATTTTCCACGCCTGTCAGAGCCTGATAGACGCCGGCAGGATCGTAGTCCATATCATCCAAGTCCGGAAGGCGCATAAGCTTAGCTACATTGGCATAGCTGATACCTCCCATGGACTTGAGGATCTCGCGCTCACGGTCAAGCTCCGAGCTACCGGTGGACACTGCGTCCGTTTCAGGGAAGATCATGCCGGTGAAATCAAATATTTCTGTGTTGGCAGAGCAGGTATACTTCATGTATGGCAGCCCCAGTCCGGCGGCAATGGCTTTTGCGCCCATGGTCTTGCCAGTACCGGCAGGCCCGCGCAACAGGAAGTTTCGCATCTGCATGGGGCGACCGGTGGTCTTCTGCGCATGCTTGCAAATATCCACCACTTCCAGCGGAATGATATACCATTCCGGGAGTTTCGGAATCAGGCTCAGCTCCAACGCGCTCAAGGTGCGTCCCGGCGTCAGGGGATACTTGCCGACGAAATCCGTATGCTCCACCACGACGCCGGCTTTTTTGATAACGGCCGGTCCGGTCTTGGCAAAGATCGTGAATTCCCCGGCTGTGACGCTGGTGGGCACAAAGGATCCGGAATCCAGCTGACCTTGAGAGACCCGCATCAGGTTTCCGGACTTGTCCACTGTGATATTGATATGCGCCGGGCAGGTATCGTCCTTGATTCTGCGGTAGGCATTGTCGCAGAGGATTGCCATGCTTTCGGTCGCCTTTGCCATATCCGGGTATCCGGCAATGAACTGGTCGTAGTACGCCTGAAAGGTTTCATCGAACTCCGCATCTGACATCAGGAACGGCATTAGGGCAAAGAAGATTGCCGCGCCGTCCCGCTGGCTCGGATGCGCCACGTACTGCTCGATGAGCTCGGTGTTTTTGTCATAAACGCTTGCCAAAGCGCTGCCGGAGGCTGCATCGAACACCACAAGATGATAGGCATCCGGACCGACGGAGGATTTATACTCCGCCACGCTTTTGTTTGTATCGATCTGGCCGACCGCACCTTCTCCGGTGCCGTTCATGCATCGGCACATGGCGTGGACTGCCTTGATCACAGAACCACATAGCGTTGATTCCGTCTTTGCCCCGTACATGGATGCCACCTTGACCTTCTTATTTGTCATGGTATCAAAGGGGACGGGCAGCGAACGGGAATAGTTGAACAGATTGTTGATTGATACGCTCATATCGCGTCATTCCTTTCTGCAGTGTCACTGCGTGAAATCAATGGTAATACCGGTATCTGTACAGCAGCAGTTCTCCATACCGTTTCGTTCCAGCTCCCGGCAGATGTCCGGCCAGCCTTCTCGTGCAGGCAGTTCTGCCGCTGTTATTTCCAGCATGGATAGCCCTTGAGCGATGCTCTCGTTGCACCGCTCATTGAGTTCCATAACATGGGCGTCCACCCATTCAAAAGCCAGATACTCATAATTCTCCGGGGGATCGACCTTCTGCGGAGTGTCATCCTCGTTTTCCTCTGTGCCCGTCTCATCATTTTTCGTTTCCGGCATCTTGACTTCTTCCGCGTGCGGGTAAGTCAGGCTGCACACTTGAAGGCCGCGAATCACAACGATCGCTTCACGGTATCCGCCGGCATGGTTGAGCAGGATTCGCACCTCGTTGCCTGTCGCAATATTGCGCATGGCATTCGGCGTCTTCCATACCCATCTGGCGTTGGGAAAATCGGCCGTGACCAGCTCTGTAATCCGCCGCTGCATTGAGCCGAACGCCATGTCCCGGATATCCTGATCCGTAGGTTCTGGGCGAGCAGCCGGAAGCAGAGGCGGGATATTCTCCACTTTTCTGGCAGAGAGAAAGAGCAGTCGCATGGCGGCGATAAAAATACCGAGTATCACCAATAAGAGAATCGGCCAAAGCCTGCAAACAAACAGCAGCAGAGCCAATGTCCCCAGTATGGTCAAAACCTCATAGGCGATGTGGCGCTTGAATTCTTTGTTTTGCATATACTGTCCTTTCTGAACGCAAAAAACGCACATGAGTCCACATAGATACTCATGTGCGTTTTAATGCGCTCGATCCATTTGTAGTTCTTCGATTGATTATTCGTCGAAGAACGAATTTACGCCGCCGAAGGGTTCAAAGCCGGTGAAATTACCGGGCATCTCTCCGTTGGAGGCAGACTTTGCGGGTGCGGCAGCCGCTCTGGGCTGTTCCCCAGCTTCCTCGGTCTTCTGCTTTCCGCCGCCGGAGGAGCAATACTCAATCTCATCCAGAATGACCACCATGGCGCTTCTTTTTTCATGCGTCGTGCTGTCCTCCCAGACATCCTCGTCCAGGCGGCCGAGAATATTGATGAACGAGCTCTCTTTAAGCTGCATCTTTTTGATGCGCTCACATACCGGGCCAAAGGCTTTTATAGAGAGGTTTACCCATCGGGTGTTGTTTTCGGCGCGGGTGTCGTACACCTTTTTGCCGATGCGGAACCGGACGCTCTCCCCGTTTTCGGAGAATTTGAGAGCCGGTGCGCCGTCATATCCCTTGGAGATGACGACATCAGTTGCGATTACCTTGAACATAAGATGCTCCTTTCTTGCAGGTGCTGCCTGCTATAACATGATTTATTTCAACCCATTTAGGGAAGAAACCGAGAAACAAAAAAAGTGCCAACCAACACGAATGTGTTAATTGACACTTTATAACTTGAATACTCTGGTGTTCCGCGCAGGAAACCTTGATACTTATGATTGTATTATAGCAGGTTCTCATATGACAGTCAATTGCTTTCCTCTGTTTTCGCCTGGCACTTCTCTGTTTTCACCGGGGTACCTTGCTCCAGCACAGACAGAACCAACTCCAACGCAAGCCTCACTCGAAGCGGGTCGAATATACAGTTCCCATCCGGCAGGATGCCCGCTTCGACTCTGTTCTCTATTTCCCTGACTAATCCGCGGATCTCATCGCCTTTTGTCATTTTGATCCTCTTCCTTTCAGAATATCGATTGCCAAATATGTGCTAAGCTGTTGGCAGCCTTCGTTTTCATATACCGGTGTGCCGGTTGCCGTATATACCGTGATGATGTCGCCCTCATCAACATTTCGAAGTCTTCCGGCGATCTGTATTTTCACTGTATGTGGGTCTGACCACAGATAGAGCGTTTTGATGCGGCGGCGCATCGGAGTTTTTTCCAGCCTGGTACAGTGACCACGAATTACCACTATTTGATCGGTGACTGCTCTATACAGCAGTTGCAATGCACTGAACCCATAAAAGGCGAAAAAGAGCAGGACGGAAAGAGACAGATAAAGGTTACCCTCCAGCAACAGAGACACCACCATCAATAAAAGGCTTACCAGCGCGGCTCCACATCTCATTATAATCTGTTTTTGCAGCGGCGGTGGGATTTTTTCGAATTTTTCTCTCATTACGCACCTCACAGCAGAAGGATTCTCTTTTTCTTCAGTAGCCTGAGCAATGCGGAAACGACCTCATCCCGCACTGCGGCGTGTTCCATTTGGGCTTCCAGAATGTTATCAAAAATGGTTTCCTGCGTATAGATTGTTTCCGTCAGGTTCTGCCTGTTTCTATCCCCCAACAGATTTATTTGCGGGGCTACATGATGTTCTGTCAGGAATACCAGTTCTGCCGTGGTGAGCCGAAGTCCGGCTTCTGTCAGCCATAGCAGCAGTTCTTTTTGGCGTGCGCTTAGAATCGCACGAACTCCTTGCGGCTTCGCAGGCGTCAGAACGCACTGCGTCAATGCACGATACTCAAAAACGGGCTCATCACCTTCTGTAATTTCAACAAGCCCCTGACGTTTAAGCTGCTGCAGGGCTTTTACCTCCGGCACATTCTCGCGGTTTTTTGCAAACCCAAATCTGCCGTTAAGCCAGAGCGCAGCCTGTTCCCCGGTCAGCTGAAAATCTACGCCGCAGCGGGTCACGAACAGAAGATCCTCTGTGGAGGCTCTGATTACCATACCTTTGGATATATATTTCATTTTGCTCACTCCTTGTCTGTCCTTTTCCCATATTACACGGCAAGGCGGCGCGAATTACAGCACTCACAGCAAATACATTGCGACAACGCACAGAATAACAATCAGCAGCATGACTCCCGCCACGGCGGAAACCTTCTTCACCAATTCCATGTCAGGCCCCTCTTTCAGTTTTCCTGCATCTGAAGGCAGAACATCGTCATAGTAGCCGTCATATCCATCGTCCTTTGGATGAAAAGCTCCTCCCATGTGTTCGCCGACAGGCTTTTCATGTTTTTTCCGTGGCTTTGGAGAAGGGTGCTTGCGCTTCTTTTCCATACGCTTTTGCGACTTTACGGGTTTCTCTTTTGGCTTTTTCTGACCATCTTCCGCAATCGGCAGACTCTTCCCGCACTCCATGCAGAAAGAAGCGGCGCCATCTGCAAAATCGGCGCCGCAATAGGGACAATATTTCATACTCAGCACTCCTTTGGGCAGTATTCGGCATTCATGCCGGGTTTCACGACCCATTGGGGGACGATACGATTATACCACAGCGTCTTTTTCGTGTCATCGGCGCAAACCCTGCCATTTAGTCTGCCATTTCGTGAGACCTTTTGTATTCCTCAATAGTCGGGAGCGGAAAAATCGTATGTATTTATTTTGCGCGGCAGGGCTCATCTTCCCCGCCGCCGTAGCTTTTGTGTCTGCTTCCTTAAAGCAGCGTGCTTATTCCGGTGGAAATCAGATCTGCCGCACGATATAATGAATTTACAAGCATACTTTTTGCGCAATGCACGCAATGAACGGCGATTTTTGTTGTCTATATAGGTGAAAGGCCTTTACGCAGAGAGAAGGGAGGGCGCAATGAGAGACCATGAGATCATAGAATTGTACTGGGCGCGTAACGAGAGCGCGATTACCGCCACCGCAGAAAAGTACGGGAACTACTGCCATACGATTGCATATAACATACTGCGTAACAAAGAGGATGCGGAGGAATGTGCCAACGATACATACCTCGGCGCATGGAATTCGATCCCGCCGCAGCGTCCGAACCGTTTGTCGATCTACTTAGGGAAAATCACGCGCAACCTCGCTCTGAACCGTTATAAGCGGTATACTGCCGAAAAACGCGGACACGGACAAGTAGTCCTCGCGCTGTCTGAGTTGGAAGCCTGCGTTCCTTCGGAAACGACTGTGGAGCAGACCATCGAAGAAAATGAGTTGGCTGCCGCCATTGACCGCTTCCTGTATGCAAAGCCCAAGCTGAACCGTAACATTTTTGTCCGCAGATACTATCATCTCTACGCAATACGGGATATTGCGGACGCATACGGAATGAGCGAGAGCAAGGTGACGTCTTTGCTTTTCCGTATGAGAAACGAATTAAGACGATTTCTTGAAAAGGAGGGAATTATGCTATGAAAACCGAAGTTCTTCTTCGTTCGATCGGAAAGATCAATGACGAGCTTATCGCTGACGCGGAAAGCGAAGCAAATACCAAAAGAAAGCCCGGTTGGGCCAAGCTTGGAATCATGGCTGCCTGCCTAGCACTGGTTCTCGCAGTTGCATTAGTGATCCCAATTCTCACCCGGCAGGATCAGAGCATCATTACTGAAAATGAGTCCGGGGTGAAATTGACATTGGAAGAAGCGATGGATGATAAAACTTTCGGCACACTGTTTCCCAAGAAAATCTTGGAAGGATATGTTTTGGAAGATGCCCCCAGTATTTGGGGCATTAGTGACTATGCCGAATTGAAAACAGCGGACAACGCTGTATTGAAAGCGATCTTCTACAATGAAGAGCTTGGAGATGAAATGGTTATCAGGATTGCTTCCAAAGAGTGGTTCCTTAGCCATGAGAAAAATAGCATCGAATTGAACACCATTTATTACAGAGAAACGATAGATAAGGCTGGAAGCTATATCTATTTTGAAAGTGTGGATGAAATTATCTCCTACTCATTTTCCACAAGGGATATTGCCCAAATCGATGGCTTCTGTGATATGGTCAATTCAGCGTCTGCCGATACTTCTTCTGTCAGTGTATCGAAGTTCATCTCCTTGGAGGAAGCAAAGAAGATCGCACTGAAGGACGCCAAACTGGATGAACTGACGCAGAAGATCGTGTTCACCCGAGAGGAGCTGAGCCGCAATCAGGGCAAGCCCTGCTACCTGCTGGAGTTCTACACCGGGACGAATCAATATTTCTACCAAATCGACGCAAAGAGCGGCAGCATTATTTACGCCGGGAAATTTATCACTCTTTCCGAAGCGAAGAAAATCGCCCTGGATGATGCCGGATGCAAGGATAAAGTCAGCTTTACCGAGGAAACCCTTGTGAGCGGCGGCATCAAAACGCCTTACTACCGGCTCGTCTTTGCCAATGCAAAAACACAGTGGACATACCGCATTGATGCGGTGCTGGGTATCGTTCTGGAGAAAAAGCAGAAAGAGACCGCCACAACGGAAATCGACACTGCAGATTTCATCTCTTTGGAAGAAGCAAAGAAGATCGCCCTGAAAGACGCGGGACTTGATGAAGCCACACAAAAGATCGTGTTCACCAGAGAGGAGCTGAACCGCAATTCTGGCAAGCCCTGCTACATCTTAGAGTTCTACACCGCGAAGAAGCAGTATTCTTACAAGGTGGACGCCAAGAACGGCAGCATCATGGAGGCTTACCACTTCATTCTTCTGGCGGACGCGAAGAAAATCGCACTGGACGATGCCGGGGTCAGCGAAAAAGTCACCTTTACCGAGGAAACACTGGTTGCCGGCGGCATCAAGTCGCCCTACTATTACTTTGCCTTTGAAAGCGACTCCGCTCGCTGGACCTACAAAATCGACGCGGTTTTGGGTGTGATCATGGATAAGACCTGCGATAAGATCATTCCCCTTGCTCCGGAGTTTATCGACTTGGAAAAGGCAAAGCAGATCGCGTTAGAGGACGCGGGGCTGGATGAGACAGCGCAAAAAATCGTGTTCACCAGAGAGGAGCTGAGCCGCAATCAGGGCAAGCCTTGCTACATTCTGGAGTTCTACACGGACAAGTGTGCGTATTCCTACAAGGTCGACGCAGTATCCGGGGAGATTATCGGGAAGAAAACCGAGTGGTTTTCCCGTCAGGAGTCCGAGACTGTGCCGGACACGTCTCAAAATTCCGATTCCAAGCAGCGCAGGGGAAACTAATCAAAACATGACTCGTTCAAGCCATAGAAAATGGGGACAGGCTATAAATGCTTGTCCCCAGCCAACAATCTGTACTCTTAAATCGTATTATCTTACCCTCACTCTTTTTTTACCAGATAGAATATGCTATAATGTCTTTACGACGCAACTAAATATCCACCTGTTTTGCATCCTCACAGGCGGCGGAGTTGTGCGCCTTTCGGCGTGTTTCTTCGCTCGCATACGATTTTATTGAAGGGAGAAAGATTACCGTGCATGATTTTATCGGAACCATTTTTTATTTTTTTCGAAATGCAATTCCCCTCGCTTTGATCGGCTTGGCGGCAGGTGCAGTAATTCTTGTTATGCTGAACCTGAAGTGCCGTCGAGAAGGAAAATGTTTTCCGAAAGGACAAGCTGTCGCCTTTCTCCTTCTGTTGTGCTACTTGGGTGGGCTTGCTGCCATCACTTTAATGAACCGTATGGATGGTATGCGAACGGGCGTCCAGCTCCTTCCCTTTTTGGCGTTTTGGGAGGCGTGGAATAACTTTACCCTGCAAATTTGGCTAAACCCTTTGCTGAACATCGCCATGTTCCTTCCACTGGGCGTACTGCTTCCTCTTGCGGTAAAGCGTTTCCGACGGTGGTTTTGGATGCTGACCGCCGGGGTCGGCACATCTCTTGTGATCGAGCTGCTTCAGTATGTCCTTGGTCGTGGACAGGCCGATGTGGACGATCTGATATGCAATGTTTTGGGGGCTATGCTGGGGTACTGCTTTTGTATGCTGTTCGTCAGCTTGGTGAGGAAACAATGGAAAACCGCCGGAGTCTATGTTATTTTTCCCGTTCTGTCCATCGCTGCTCTGGCCGGTGTGTTCCTCACCTATCATTTCCGGCCCTATGGCAACCTTGCGGACGGTCCGATCTACAACGCGAAGACCAAGGAAATCGAATGGGTGCAGGAATGTTCTTTGTCCAATGCGCCCGGACCGTCCGGAGTGTACCGGACGGAGCCGTTCACAAGGAAGGACTGCGATGCCTTTGCATCAGAATTTGTTGGGCGACAGGGAGCGGAAATTCGATTCGGTACTCCCGATGTAGATTACTATGACAGCAGAGCGTTCTACTCTGACCACCGCACCTATGCCCTGTGGGTGTATTACAACGATCACTCTTACGAGTACACGGATTATCGCGTGGACAGCGAACTACGATACAGCGGAAAGGGCGGAGCGATCACAGAGGACGACCTTCGTGCCGCTCTGGATAAGTTGGGTATCGAGATCCCCGATGCGGCCAGTTTTGTCGCCGTGGACGAGAGCGAGGGAAGGTACGCTTTTCGGGCAGAATGTGTAGTAGAAGACGATGTGCTTACCAATGGGGAATTGGTCTGCTGGGTGGCAGAGGGCGGTATCCTCTACGAGGTAGACAACCATCTTTCTGTCAGCACCCTTCATGGAAATGCTGCAGTTATCTCTTCCCAAGAGGCGTATGAGCGCCTTTGTGCCGGGCGGTTCTCTTGGCGTGATGTGCCCATGTTCAACTATTTGTCCCCACGGCAAGTGCGAGTCACTGACTGTAAGCTCGAATATATGACCGACAGCAAGGGATTCCACCAGCCCGTTTACTTGTTCACCCTCTCAGATGAAAATGATGCCGCACTGCGGGGCGGTACCGGTTGGACCACTTTCGTTCCAGCTTTAGCCGGATAGCAGATTCGGCGAGAGTCGTGGATCATCAAAGTCTGCATATCCAATAAAATGTTGTCGCACAGATAAACTTGGGATCAAAGAAAAAATAAGTCGAGGGAAATTCCCTCGACTTATTTTTTCGTGCCCTGTACCGTCCGGTCTGCCCCATAGGTCACATTGTGTACCTATGAACATGAACCGTTGAGTTTCAAGGCTTTTTCTGGTGCGGACTA
>OIZX01001776.1_pt1 | contig 10507 bp, 9 predicted proteins | sample 1588621 | NCBI WGS metagenome assembly OIZX01 (sample SAMN03283276) | human gut metagenome | biome: human-associated habitat; material: feces | host: Homo sapiens | place: Peru | collected 2012
CGAAGCCGTATTTAATGCAGGATACAGAGGTGCTGGAGGAGTTAAAGAAAAAAAATGATGAACTATACGGCTTAGCAAGATATGTGAGTGAATACGGTGGATTCCCAACCTACAAAAATACAAAGACTACATATTTTTCTATAGGTGAGGAGAAATATGAAAGGCTTTTAATAGAGCTTAAAAGAGCAGAAAAGTTTATCTTTTTAGAATATTATATAGTAGATGAAGGAATAATGTGGGACTCTATTTTAGACATTTTATGTGAAAAGGTTAAGGAGGGGGTAGAAGTACGATTTATGTATGATGGAATGGGAACACTCAGCCTGCTTCCTCACGATTACCCAAAGGATATGGAGCTGCTTGGCATTAAGTGTAAAATTTTCTCTCCTATAAGACCTGCTATTTCGTCTTATCAAAATAATAGGGACCATAGAAAAATATGTGTAATCGACGGACTTGTGGCATTTACAGGTGGCATAAATCTTTCTGATGAATATATAAATGTTACTCATAAATTTGGACATTGGAAGGACAATGCAGTAATGATTGAGGGGGATGCAGTAAAGAATTTTACAATGATGTTTTTACAAAACTGGAATATAACAGAGAAGGTAAAAGAGGATTTTGAAAAATATATTGTAAAAACTGATGTTACTACAAAAGGATATGTACTGCCATATGGCGACAGCCCTTTTGACAAGGAAAATGTTGGTGAGCTGGTGTATATGGATATATTAAATAATGCCAGAGATTATGTGCATATTATGTCACCTTATTTGGTGATTGACAACGAAATGATGTTTGCACTTGAATATGCCGCAAAAAGAGGTGTAGATGTAAAGCTGATATTGCCTCATATTACTGATAATCCAACTGAATACAAAATTGCCAGAAATTTATATCCTAGACTTATTGAAAGAGGAATAAAGATATATGAGTATACACCAGGCTTTGTACACGCAAAAACTTTTATATCAGATAACAAAAAAGCAGTAGTTGGAACAATTAATATGGATTACAGAAGTATGTATCTGAATATGGAATGTGCTGTGTATATGCAGGGCGTTGATACAGTTTTAGATATTGAGGAGGATTTCAAAAATACATTGCTTAAATGTAATGAGATTACCTTAGAGGACTGTGAAAAATATAGTAAAATTAAGCAGATGATTGGAAAATTATTATGGCTTATTTCACCTCTTATGTAAAATTATAAAGCTATTTACTTTGTAATTTATATAAAAATAATAATTCTACAAAAATTCTCAAATAAATTAGTATACAAAAATATTTACAATTTACAAATTTAAGTGTATATTTTTATACTGAAAGTTACAATAGAGTTGAAAGGAGCACCTACAATGGAAAAGAAACCATTTGTTACACTTGATAAAATTAAGGAAATTACAAAAACATACCCAACGCCTTTTCATATTTATGACGAAAAAGGTATTAGAGAGAATGCAAAAAAGCTTAAAGAAGCTTTTTCATGGAATAAAGGATATAGAGAATTTTTTGCAATTAAGGCTACACCTAATCCATTTCTTATTTCGATTTTAAAGGAATATGGCTGTGGTGTTGATTGCTCATCTATGTCAGAGTTATATATGGCTGAGAAAATGGGATTTTCTGTAAAGGATATGGCCGATGGAATTATGTTCTCCTCAAATGCTACTCCGGCAGAAGAATTTGTATATGCAAAGAAGCTTGGTGCAATCATTAACCTAGATGATTTTACACATATTGATTTCTTAGAAAAGACAGCAGGTATTCCAGAAAGAATTTGCTTAAGATACAATCCAGGCGGAATGTTTTCAATCAGCAATACTATTATGGATAATCCAGGCGATGCTAAATATGGCTTTACAAAAGAGCAGTTATTTGAAGGCTATAAAATATTAAAGGAAAAGGGGGTTAAAACCTTTGGTATCCACGCTTTCCTTGCCAGCAACACAGTTACAAACGACTATTATCCTACACTTGCAAAGGAATTATTTGAGTTAGCTGTAGAAATAAAAGAAAAGCTGGATATTAAGCTTTCATTTATCAACCTGTCAGGTGGTGTTGGTATTCCTTACAAGCCAGATCAGGAGCCAAATGATATTATAAAAATTGGTGAGGGTGTAAGAAAGGTATATGAAGAAGTGCTTACACCAAACGGCTTAGGCGATGTGGCTATATTTACTGAATTAGGCAGATTTATGATGGGACCATATGGTGGCTTAGTTACTAGAGCAATTCACCAGAAGCATATTTACAAGGAATATATTGGCTGTGATGCTTGTGCTTGTAACCTTATGCGACCTGCTATGTATGGTGCATATCATCATATTACTGTTTTAGGCAAGGAAAATGAGCCTTGTGATCACAAATATGATGTAACTGGCTCATTATGTGAAAACAATGATAAATTTGCTATTGACAGAATGTTGCCAAAGATTGATATAGGTGATTACTTATTTATTCACGATACAGGAGCTCATGGATTTGCAATGGGCTACAACTACAATGGTAAGTTAAAATCAGCAGAGCTGTTATTACACGAAAATGGTGATGTTCAATTAATAAGAAGAGCTGAAACTATTGATGATTATTTAGCTACCTTTGATTTTACAGATATTTTTAAAAAGTAAAACATAGTAGGCTCTAAAATCAGTACCACCAGCTTAGCTGATGGTACTGCTCTACGGCTAAAAGCCTGTGATACCTGCTGGCTCTAAAGAACTATGAAGAGTATGCCAGCCGCACTACTGTCACAGTCTGCCCCTTAAAGGGGCTTTTTTTATGCCTTGTTTACTGACTCACCCGTAAATGGGTTAAAGTACTCTTTCAACGACATTCTGTCTTATCTGCTTATATATTACTTTTCTATAAAATATTTGTGTAAATTGTTTCATTATGTTATACTGTATCAGTATGACTATAGTCTGGAGGCAGATATGAATTCAACAATTAAAGAGATTATGAATAATAAAAATTTAGAAATTAATATTCCAAAGTTTGGAAAAGGCTTAATGACTATTTTTAACAGTTATTCATTTATAAGACTTTCAATGAACTATTACACATATTATGAAATTATTAATGAAAGTGATAAAAAAGATACTATATTGGAAAGCTTTATTGAAAGATTTAATAAAATAATAAAATATGGTGTAATAAGCCCTGTTATGGGAGAAACACAAGAAAAAGTATTAAAAGATGTCGTAGAGGTAAGAAATGAGGTAATAGACTTAATGAAGGGTCTTACCTGTCTTGCTGATATATTTGATATTTATGAGTATGTTCTCAATAGAATTGAGTATAATTATAAAGACTCCTCACATATTGAAAAGCTGAGTGATGCGGATTTTACAACAACAGTTATATCCTATATTCTTTCGGATAAGGATAATGTTGTAATGAATACAAAAATAAGTGAAACAGTCAGAGAATTACCTGTTCGTCTTACAAAGGCTAAGTTTTTTGAAATGCTACATACAGGTATGCTGGTTTATAAGGGAAGTGAAAAGCAAAGCGTTGATGACTTTTTATATATGCTCAGAACATCAACAATGCTTGATATAGTCCCTTCAGCATTTAATTTGTCAGAGGATATAAAGGATATTTATGAAGAGTTTAAATATGTAGATTTTTCAAATATTAGTGAAGAGCAATATACAGACCTTTCAGCAAAGCTTAAGTTTGCAACTGATTTCATAGAGGATGCAGTAAACAAATATATGATATTTGCAGAGGTATTAAATGATGCTTATGTAATTGTTTTATCAAATCACTATGTAGAGGAGCTTCCTTTAGAGCGTCCGGCCTGCACAATGATTATAGAAACATTATATAATAGATTTACAAAGGACAAGCTGGCAGATGATGTAGAGGTGGAAAATATTTTTTTTCAGCTGGAAGGAAAACAGGAGGCTTATCACAGACAATACAGTAATATGCTTAGCACACTGGAATATTTGATGGACTCAAAGAAGGAACTTATAGGATCTTTAGTGTTAGATACTATGTACAATTCCTTAGAGATAATTAGTAAGCTGGTATCAGGCAGTATTTTTGTTGAATTTGATACTGAAACAAATAGCGAGGAAGCAGATATAGAGTATATTGATAGTAAATTTGAAGCCTTAAGGGCAGATTTTACTGAGTTTTTTAAGAACAATAAAAAGGCTGTAAACAGAGCTGTTATGGCACAGGTTTTGTCAGCTCTGCCTATATTTTTTAACAATGTTGATGAAATTAAGAATTATATTGTTCAAAGCATAGGTCAATGTAGTGATGAGGCAGAAAAGCTTGCCTGCTATGAAATTTTCCATTCATTAATGGAGGAATAATATGAAAATTCCAAAAAATGTTATTTTTGGTTGTGAAGCAGAAAAGGATAAAAAAAGAATTTTAGCTGCATTAAAAAAGGATAGGCTTTTACTGGATGTTTATTTAATAACACTTCCAGAAAAAAATGGTCTATTAGAAATATACCCATCTTATATATTTACAAAGGTTGATATATACAAGAAAAAAAATCCTAAGGTTGTAGGGATTGCAGACGGATATGATGAGGCTGTAGATATAGTTTCAACAACCATTCTGGATTGTTACAATAGTCAGGGAGATTTTGATTTAAAGAAATATTTTATTAGCTGACAAAGAAAAAATTTAAAGGAGAGGTAAAAATGTTACATATAATACTAACAATATTAAAAATAATAGGTATTTTGTTACTTTTAATAATAGGCCTCTTACTTGCAATTACATTATGCGTATTATTTCTTCCAATAAGATACTGCGGTAATAGTAAATATAATAAAGATGAAAGAAATTTACAGATAAAGGTTAGATACCTATTTGGAATTATTCGGTTTAATGCAAATTGGGAGAAAAATAATAGAAACATTTCTTTTAAGATATTCGCAAAGGATATGTTAAAGGAAAGAAGCAGCAAAAAGAAAAAGGCTAAAACGAAAAAGGCTAAAAAGACTACAAAGACTACAAAGGGTGTTAATAAAAGTAATGCAGCTGTAAAAAAGAAGGATATAGCTGCTGTGCCAAAGGAAAAAGATTTAAATACCTGTAGTGTAGAAGATAATACTTTAGATATTTGCAGTGCAGATAATATAAAAGATAATGCTTTAGATGAGAATATAACTACTAATAAAAAAAATAACACTATATTTAAGATAAGGCAATTTATTGATAAAGTTTTAAATATTAAAAATAAGTTAAAAGCCTTTGTGCAAAACTTTATTAAGAAAGCAAAGCATTTTTTAGAAAAGCTTAGAAACATAAATAATAAAAAAAATGAATATATTGAGTTTTTGACAGACGAAAGGTCAAAGACAGCAATTAAGGAAATTAAAAGATTATCAGGTGTAACCTTTAAGCACATAAGACCAACAAAGGTAAAAGGTCACATTAGGTTTGGTACTGGCTCGCCTGATACAACAGGCCAGTTATTAGGTTTAATATCAATATTTACTTCAGATTATTTTAAAAAGCTAAGCCTGGAGGCTGATTTTGATAATGAAGTAATAGATATAGATGTAAAATTTAAGGGAAGAATAAGAATAATAAATTTGGTTATTGTTGCAATTAAATTATATAAAATTGATAGATTAAAGGAATTTATAAGCTTTGTAAAGCAATAGGAGGATTAAGAAATGGCAGAAAACAAAAATTTTAGTTCAAATGTAAACGCATTATTTGAGGGAATGTCAGGCTTTGTTACTACAAAAACAGTTGTAGGTGACGCAGTTCATATTGGAGATACAATTATTTTACCACTTGTTGATGTATCCTTTGGTATGGGTGCTGGCAACAATGGAGGAGGAATGGGTGGAAAAATGACTCCTTCAGCAGTTTTAGTAATAAACAATGGCTCTAGCAAGGTTGTTAATATTAAAAATCAGGATAGCTTATCAAAAATTCTTGATATGGTACCTGATATTGTAAATAAACTATTAAAGAAGGACGGAAAAGAGAACAGTGACACAAAATTGTCAGATGAAGAAATAATCGAGGCAGCTACTAACCAAAATAATTAGTACGAAAAGCTAACCGTATATCATATAATATATAAAAAGAGGTGTTATATGAAACGAATATGCGGTTTTATACTATTCTGGCTGGGGATAGGCATTGTTATTGGCTTATATTTAGAAGCCTCCTTTATTTTAATGTGTATACTAATATTATTAATTTTAATAGGGTACAATTTATTTTCGTCATGTAAGTAAGGAGAAAAAATGGACAGTAGGAAAAAACAAATCTTTTCCTTTGAGGTATTCCCACCAAAAAAGGAAGGAAGTATTGAAACAATATATAGCACCTTAGAAGGTTTGAAGGACTTAAAACCAGATTTTATCAGTGTTACCTATGGTGCAGGTGGAAGAGTAGCAGGTAATAGTAAAACATGTGAAATTGCATCAATTATTAAAGAAAAATATAATATTACTCCTGTAGCACATCTTACCTGTGTAAATTCCTGCAAAAGTGAGGTAGATGCAGAGCTTATTAATTTAAAAAATCATGGCATAAAAAATATTTTAGCCTTAAGAGGTGATATTGTACCTGATATTGAAAGAAAGAATGATTTTGCACACGCTTCAGATTTAATAGAATATATAAACAAATTTGCACCAGGAGAATTTGAGCTGTATGGTGCCTGCTATCCGGAGGTACATTGCGATAGTCCGGATATGATTTCAGATATTGCAAATCTTAAGAAAAAGGTAGAAGTAGGTGCAAAACATCTTATTTCCCAATTATTTTTTGAAAATCAGAAGTTTTATGATTTTTATGAAAAAACTAGAATTGCAGGCATTGATGTTCCTATCGAAGCTGGAATTATGCCTGTTACAAACAAAAAACAGATAGAAAGAATGGTAACTATGTGTGGTGCCAGCTTGCCTTCAAAATTTGTAAAGGTTTTACAGCGTTATGAAAATTCCCCAGAGGCACTTAGAGATGCTGGAATAGCATATGCTATAGACCAGATTGTAGATTTGGTATCAAATGGTGTTGACGGTATTCATTTATACACTATGAATAATCCTTACATTGCTAGAAAGATTAATGAAGCAGTAAGAAGCTTGTTTATGTAGGAAGGCTATGGATAAAATTGAACTAACAAAGCTAAACTTTGAGGAGGCAGCCAGATACTTAGGGTATAAGGGCAATACCCCAGAGGGTCAGGTTTTGGATATAATGAACTGGGCTGAAAAGGAAATAATTAATAATGCCATACCAAGATATTTGTACAAAAAATTCCCTATTAAAACCGTAGATAAAGGTATTGAGGTTGTTGGGACAAGTATTTTGCTAACAGGAAATTCTGCTAAGCTGCATTTAAAGGGCTGTGATGAGGTTTATCTTATATGTGCAACATTATCTGCCGAAATAGACAGACTTATTAGAATAACAGAATTAAAGGATATGGCAAAGGCTTTAATAGTAGATACAATGGCAAGTGTTGCTATTGAAAATGTTATGGAGCAGGTAGAAGAAATTATACATAAAGAAAATGTGGGAAAATTTCTTACATATAGATTTGGAATTGGCTATGGTGATTTGCCTATAAGCCTGGAACCGGATTTTCTAAAGGCTTTGAATGCTGAAAAGCTGATTGGGCTTTGTTCTACTGACAATTTTATTTTATCTCCCAGAAAATCAGTTGTATGTGTTATGGGTGTAAGTGATAATGAAATCTTAAAAAGAAAGCAAAGCTGCAGCATATGTAGTATGCAGAATAGATGCGAATACAGAAAAAGAGGTGACCGCTGTGGATTTTAAAGAATTACTACAGAAAAAATATGTTTTATTAGATGGTGCTATGGGTACAATGCTTCAAAAAAGTGGGTTAAAATTAGGTGCAATTCCAGAAGAAATGAATATTAATGAGCCAGAGGTCATCTGGAAAATTCATAGAGCATATGTAGAGGCTGGCTCTGATGTTATATATGCAAATACCTTTGGCGCTAATGGTTATAAACTGAAAAATAGCAAATATTCCGTTGAAGAAATCATTGGTACAGGTGTAGCTATTGCAAAAAAGGCTACAGAAGGCTATTCTGCCTTGGTGGCATTAGATTTGGGACCAATAGGACAGCTCCTTGAGCCTACAGGAAGTCTTTCTTTTGAGGAGGCTTATGATATATATAAGGAACAGATATTGGCTGGAAAGGCTGCTGATGTTATTGTACTTGAAACACAGACAGATTTATTAGAGGTTAAGGCTGCGGTTTTAGCAGCTAAGGAAAACAGCAATTTACCTATAATAGTAACTATGACCTTTGAACAAAACCATAGAACCTTTACTGGCTGTAGCATTAAATCTATGGCTAGAACACTTAGTCTGTTAGGAGTTGATGCAATAGGTGTTAACTGCTCTTTAGGACCTGACGAGCTTGTACCTATTGTTTCTGAGCTTAATAAATGGACAAATCTTCCAATAGTTGTTAAGCCAAATGCAGGTTTGCCAGACCCTATGACCAATACCTATAATGTTTCACCAATGGATTTTTCTAATAGTATGAAAAAAATGGCTGACATCGGTGTTAAAGTATATGGTGGCTGCTGTGGTACTACAGCAGAATATATTAGTGTTTTAAAACAAATGTTAGAGGAATATGATATTGCAAAAAATTGTACAAAAATTATTCCTGTAACTGTTTGTAGTGCAACCAGTTCAGTTACTATAGATGAGCCTAGAATTATTGGTGAAAGAATAAATCCAACTGGCAAAAAGAAGTTTAAAGAAGCACTTTTAAACAATGATATTAATTATATATTAAATCAGGCAATAGAACAGATTGATGCCGGAGCAGATATTCTTGATGTTAATGTGGGTTTGCCTGGAATTGACGAAAAGGATATGATGATTAGAACTATAAAGGCATTACAGGGTGTTGTAGATGTGCCTTTGCAGATTGACTCTACTATTCCGGCAGTATTAGAGGGAGCACTTAGAGTTTATAATGGTGTACCTATTGTAAATTCAGTAAATGGTGAAGAAAAATCAATGAATACAGTGCTTCCATTAGTAAAGAAGTATGGTGCCTGTGTAGTTGGACTTGCATTAGATGAAAATGGTATTCCTAAAACAGCAGAGGGCAGATTCGAGATTGCAAAGAAGATAATGGATAGAGCCATTGAATATGGAATACCAAAGGAGAATGTTTTTATAGATTGTCTTACTCTTACAGCCAGTGCAGAGCAGGCAGGAGTTATGGAAACCTTAAAGGCATTAAAGAGAGTAAAGGACGAGTTGGGCTTAAAGACGGTATTGGGTGTTTCAAATATTTCCTTTGGTCTGCCAAACAGAGAGCTTGTAAACCAGGCGTTTCTTACCATGGCACTTCAAAATGGATTGGATTTACCAATTATTAATCCGAATATTACAGCTATGACAGGTGCTTTTATGTCATATAAAGTGCTTACTAATATTGATAAAAACTCAATGAAGTATATTGAAAAATTTACTGATGTGGTTTTAAAAACTACAGCCACTTCTGACAGCAAAAGAGTAGAACAGACACAGTTAAGCTTTGATACAACTACCGAAATCGGTGAGCTTAAAGCAAAGCTGTTCCATGCTATAGATAGTGGGTTAAAGGACGAAGGCTCTCTATATACTAAGGCACTTTTAGACAGAGAAGATTATGATTCTATGTCCTTAGTTAATGAAATACTTATTCCAGCCTTAGATAAAACCGGAGAATTATTTGAAAAGGGAAAAATCTTTCTTCCACAGCTTATATTATCGGCACAGGTTGCACAAAGCTGCTTTGAAGTAATAAAGGAAAAAATGAGTGCCTCTGATAATGAACCTATCAGCAAAGGAAAAATAGTTATATGTACTGTTAAGGGGGATATTCATGATATTGGAAAGAATATTGTAAAGGTTTTACTGGAAAACTATGGCTATACAGTCATTGATTTAGGAAAAGATGTAGATTATCAGACAGTAGTTGATGCAGCTATTAAGCATAAGGTTAAGCTGGTAGGATTATCAGCACTTATGACAACAACCTTAGTTTCGATGAAGGAAACAATTAAGTTACTTAGAGAAAATAATGTAGATTGTAAGGTGGTTGTAGGTGGAGCTGTGCTTACACCAGATTATGCCAAGGAAATTGGGGCAGATTATTATGCAAAGGATGCAAAGGAAACTGTAGATATAGCAAAAGAGGTTATAGGTTAATGTTAAAAGAAATTTTAGATAAAAATATTTGTGCAGCCTGTCGTATCTGCTGTTCCTTTGTGGAGGCTGATGCGTGGGAAACGCCAGTTTTTACAAGTGCTAAAATTGATTATAAGAAACCCTGGTTTAAGTGTATTGGCAAGAACAGCCATACACTTAAATTTTTCTTTGAAAATGATAAGGAAATAAAATTATGTCCTTACTTAGATGAAAAGACAGGCTGTACCTTAAAGGGAGAGGAAAAACCGGTGGATTGTAAAATGTGGCCGCTTAGGGTAATGAAAAAACAGGGTGAGTTATATATAACCT
>OIZX01001777.1_pt1 | contig 10502 bp, 9 predicted proteins | sample 1588621 | NCBI WGS metagenome assembly OIZX01 (sample SAMN03283276) | human gut metagenome | biome: human-associated habitat; material: feces | host: Homo sapiens | place: Peru | collected 2012
GGCAGATATGTAAAAATAATGTCATTCAGCCGCGCCAGCGATGTCGGGTCGCCGAACACCAGGCCGCCCAGCTTCTGCCGATCCAAACTGCCGTCCGGTGCGAACACCGGGCCGAAGGCGTCTGTGATGGCATCCCGCAGGGCCGCGTCCGCCCGCAGCATCCCGTGGTATATGGCGTCGCAGTCCAGTACCAGACCGCCCAGACGCTCCAGCGCCCGGAGGGCGCTGGTCTTGCCCGCGCCGGTAGGGCCGGTGAAGCCGATGACCAACGGCGCGGTGTCCACCACGTGGAAGCCCGCCGCCTTTTTCAGGCGGTTGCTCACCGCCAGACCCAGTCCTGTCTCGTCGGGACACTGGGCGAATATCTCCGGCACGTCCGTGTCGTCGAACGTCCGCAGGGCATCAAATACGTGCTGCGCCTGGGCCAGCTTGTCGCCGGCCGGGCCGAGACGGTGGACGATATGTCCCGGAAACAGAGGCGCGAACTCGTCGAAGCATATAACGCCCGCGTTCTCCGTGATGTGGGCGGCGATCCACGCGGCGCTGCGATGGGGACTGCCGGTGACCGTGGTAACGGCGGCCTTGGGCGCATAGTGCCGGTATTTCATGCCGGGGGCGCGGGGTCGCTCCCCCTCTCCCATTTTGCGGCGGACGGCGTCATCCACGGCCACCTGTCCCAGCATCTCCTCCAGCGCCTCCAGCGGCAGGCCGCCGGGGCGCAGCAGACGGGGCGGCTGCACCGTCAGGTCGATGATGGTGCTCTCCACCCCCACAACACACGGACCGCCGTCCACGATGCCGTCGATCTTGCCCCACATATCCTCCACCATGTGCTGGGCGGTGGTAGGGCTGGGGCGGCCCGATGTATTGCCGCTGGGTGCGGCTACCGGGGTATCCGCCGCGGCGATGATGGCCCGGGTCACCGGGTGGTCCGGGCAGCGGACGCCCACCGTCTCCAGTCCGCCGGTGGTACGCAGAGGCACACAGCTGCGGCGGGGCAGGATCATGGTCAACGGGCCGGGCCAAAACCGGGATGCCAGGGCGTAGGCCGTGTCCGGCACATCCGTGCAGCAGCGCGTCAGCCAGCTCGCGTCCGGGATGTGGAGGATCAGCGGGTTGTCCTGGGGGCGGCCCTTGGCCTCGAAGATGCGGCGCACCGCGTCCTCGTTCAGGCCGTCCGCACCCAGGCCGTAAACCGTCTCCGTGGGTATACCCAACAGGCCGCCCCGGCGGAGGATGGCTGCCGCCTTCTGTATGGCGTTTTCGTCCCGTTCCGGGTGGAAGATGATGGTTTCCAAGAACAGTTCCTCTTTTCGGCAGTATACTTACAGCCCCAGGTCCTCGCCCACCAGCACCACCTTGATGCGGCCTTTGATCTTGCTGAAACGGGTGATGACCATCTGGGCGCAGATGCAGTCGGGACTGGTGCAGTCGCCGCACTGGCCGTTGACGGCGCAGGGTGTCTTGATATTGAACCGCTGGGCGTTGGCCGGGGCAGCCACGTTCCGGGCGCGGGCGATGGCGGCGTTCAGGTCGCCAGCCACCTTGTTCATGCCGGCCACCACGATGACCTGCTTCGGGCCGAAGCACAGCGCCGCCACACGGTTGGCCAAGCCGTCGATATTCACCAGCTGGCCGTCGGTGGAGATGGCGTTGCTGCTCATCAGAAACGTGCCGCAGGATAGTGCCTGATGGAGCAGCGCATCCCGCTCCTCCGAGGTCTTGGCGGTGTCCCGGTCGATGAGGGGCTGGCCGCGCCGGGCCAGCTTCTGCTTGATGCCCAGCTGGTCCACGGTCATCGCGCCGCCCCAGGACACGGTATGGTCCATGGGGATCAGCTCCAGCACCTTGGCCACGGCCTCCTCCGCCGTGGGACAGTAGTAGCCCTCCATGTTGCGCTTTTCAAGGGCCTGTACCAGCTTCGCGCCGGACTTGTCATACATCACTTTCTTCGGGCCTTCCATTGAGGTCACTCCTTTCCTTCCTGCAGGCGTCGGGCCTGCTCGTTCAATGTCAGTGCGTCGATAAGACTATCCAGATCGCCGTTCATGATGGCGGCGATGTTGAAATTCTTATTGTCCCCGGTGAGCCGGTGGTCGGTGACCCGGTTTTGAGGGAAGTTGTAGGTACGTATCTTGCCGCTGCGGTCGCCTGTGCCCACCTGGCTTTTCCGGGTGGCGGCGATGGCGGCGTTCTGCTTCTCCTGCTCCGCCTCGTACAGCTTGGAGCGCAGGATCTTCATGGCGCGGTCCTTGTTCTTATACTGGCTGCGCTCGTCCTGGCACTCCACCACCACGCCGGTGGGCAGATGAGTGATGCGGATGGCGCTCTCTGTCTTGTTCACGTGCTGTCCGCCTGCGCCGGAGGAGCGGAACGTGTCGATCTGCAAGTCCTTGGGGTCGATGGAGAACTCCACCTCCTCCGCCTCGGGCATAACGGCCACGGTGGCAGCGGAGGTCTGGATGCGGCCGGAGGACTCGGTCTCCGGCACGCGCTGTACGCGGTGCGTCCCGGCCTCGAACTTCAGTCGTGACCACGCCCCCGCGCCCTCGATCTCAGCGCTGACCTCCTTGATGCCGCCCAGCTCTGTCATGTTCTCGTTGACGATGGACAGCGTCCAGCCCCGGCGCTCGGCGTACATGGTATACATCCGCAGCAGGTCGGCGGCGAACAGCGCGCCCTCCTCCCCGCCGATGCCGGCCCGGATCTCCAAAATCACGTTCTTATCGTCGTTGGGGTCTTTGGGCAGCAGCAAGCGCTTCAGCTCGTCCTCCAGACGCTCCATGTCCACCTTAGCGGCGGCCAACTCCTCCTGGGCCAGCTCCCGCAGCTCCGGGTCGGGCAGCATGGCGGCGGCGTCCTCCGCCGCCCGCGACGCCCGGACATAGGCGCGGTAGGCCGATACGACGGGTGTCAGCTCCTTCTGCTCGCGGCTCAGGGTGGTGAGCCTTTCTCTGTCGCCGTACACCGACGGGTCGGAAAGCTGGCGCTCCACCTCGGTGAGACGCGTTTCGATGGCTTTCAGCTTTTCCAGCATGGCGCGTCCCTCACTGCTGTGCCAGCAGGCGGCGGACGTTCTGCACGAAGTCGCCGCGCCAGAACTCATAGCCCTCGCTGCCCGGCCACAGGGACACCGCCGCCACATGGGGCGCGGCGGTGTAGCGGTCCATTTGCTCGTAGACCTCCTCGCTGCGCTGGGTGGTGCTGCGGGTGACCACATAGGCCACGTTCTTCATCTCCAGCCCGCGGCGCTTCAACAGCGCCCGCACCGGCGCGGCCATGCGGCCGCCCCACACGGGACTGCCCACAATGATGAGCTTGTAGCGGTCCAGCGGCCGCTCCGTTTCAAAGGGCTTCAGCGGCCGGGTGGAGGTACGCATGGCATCCATGCCGCAGCGGATATAGCCGCGCCAGCCGCCGCGCTTCTCATCGTCGCTGATGGCCACGATCTCCGCGCCCAGATCCGCCGCGATGGCCTTGACGGCCCTGCGGGTGTTGCCCGTGCGGGAGTAGTAAATGCATAAAATGTCACTCATATCAATTCTCCTGTTCCTCGGCCTGCAAACTCAGTTCCTCCCAGCGGGTCATCTCCCGCTCCAGCTCCGTCTCCACCGCCTGACGTTGGCGGTACAGCTCATTCAGCCTTTCCGCGTCGCAGGCAGCCTGCTCCATCTCGCCGTCCAGCCGCGTCAGCTCCGCCTCCAGCCGGGAGATGGCCGTCTCGCAGATGGTGAGCTGCTTCTTTGCCGCCTGCTGGGCGCGATTGCCCCGGCTGCCGGTCTTTTTCGGCGGCGCAGGCACGGCAGCTGCGGCAGATGCGGCGGCGTGCTCCTCCTCCTTTGCCTGACGGTACTGGGTGAAGCCCATGGGATAGTCGCTGACCGTTCCGTTTTCCAGCTCCCACACACGGGTGGCAAAGCGGTTGATGAAGTAGCGGTCGTGGCTGACGAACAGCAGCGTGCCGTCAAAGGCCTCCACCGCCTCCTCCAGCCATTCCCGGGAATCGATGTCCAGGTGGTTCGTGGGCTCGTCCAGGATCAGCAGATTGATGCTCTCGTCCATGAGCATACACAGCCGCAGGCGGCTCAGCTCGCCGCCGGACAGCACCGACACCTTCTTAAACACATCCTCGCCGGTGAACTGGTAAGCCGCCAGCCGGTTGCGGGCAGACTGGGGCGTGATGTCCAGCTCATAGAGCATGGTGTCCAGTATGCTGCGCTCCGGGTGGTCGAAGTGGATGACCTGGGGCAGGTAAGCGGCCTTTACAGACGGTCCGAGACGGACGCTGCCGCTGTCGGGCTTCTCTGAACCGGTGAGGATGTTCAGCAGCGTGGTCTTGCCTGTGCCGTTCTCGCCCAGCAGGGCGATGCGTTCGCCGCCCTCGCAGCGGAGGTATACCTCGCTGAACAGGTGCTTCTCGCCGAAGCTCTTGGTCAGGCCCTTGATCTGCAGGACCTCGTCGCCCTTGAACTCCCGGCTCTGGAAGCGGGCCTCCAGCTTGCGGGCCTTGGTGGGCTTTTGGGTGGTACGCATCCGCTCGATGCGCTTCTCCATGGAAAACGCCCGCTTGTGCAGCGCGTCGTTGCCCATAAAGGCCCACAGGTGCATCTGCTCGGCAGCCTTCTCCAGCTGCTGGATCTTGGCCTGCTCCTTCAGATACTGCTTCATCCGCTCCTGATAGCGGCGCTCCTTTTCAATGGCGTAAAAGCTGTAATTGCCGCTGTAAAACTCCGCCTTGCCGTCCTGTATCTCGATGATGCGGGTGACGGTGCGATCCAAAAAGTAGCGGTCGTGGCTGATGGTGACCACCGTGCCCCGGAATTTGCGGAGGTATTCCTCCAGCCACTCCGTGGCCTGTAGGTCCAAATGGTTCGTCGGCTCGTCCAGCAGCAGGATGTCCGTGTCCTCCAGGATCAGGCGGCCTAAGTTCACCCGTGTCTTTTCGCCGCCGGACAGGCAGTCGAACTCCCGCTGCCGCATAGCCTGCGGGATGCTGAGGCCGCCCGCCACCTTGTTCACCGCGGTGTCCGTGTCCCAGCCGCCCAGCCCCTCGAACCGGGCGTTCAGCTCCCCGTAGCGCCGCAGGGTGGCCTCGTCCGATGCCCCCTGCTCCATAGCCAGTGCCAGCGCGTCCATCTCGTCCTTCATGCGGTACATCCGGGCGAAGGCGGAGCGCAGCACATCCTCCACCGTATAGCCCGCCGGATACACCGGTATCTGGGAGATAAGACCTACCCGGCGGCCTGCGCCCAGCTGTATCTCGCCCTCGTCCGGTTCTAATTCTCCGGTGAGCATACGGAACAGCGTGGTCTTGCCTGCGCCGTTTTTGCCCAGCAGCCCCACGCGTTCGCCGCTGTCCACCTGAAAGCTCAGGCCGTTCAGTATTTTCTTTTCCAAATCGAAGGACTTTACCAGCCCTGTCACGCGAATATCGACCATTTACAGCTTCTCTAATTCCTTTACGATGCTCTCAAAGTGCATGGCGTGGGACGCTTTCACCATTACAGCGGTATCTCCCACGAAAAGATCGGGCAGCGCAGGCAGCGCGGACGCTGTATCGGGAAACCACAGGGCGGAGGGATCGGTCTCCCGCAGTGCCCGCATCTTCTCCCCCACGGCCACCACCGCGTCCAGCTTCAGCTCACGGGCCAGCGCTCCCACGTCGCGGTGGGCCTGCTCCGTCAGCTCACCCAACTCGCCCATGTCGCCCACCACAGCCACCTTGCGGCGGTGGCGGCTCTTGGCCAGCATACGCAGCGCCTCGGCCATGGCCTGAGGGTTGGCGTTGTAGCAGTCATCGATGATGAGCCGCTGTCCATCCATGGGGATCAGGTGCATGCGGCTGCCCACCGGTACATAGTCCGCCGCGCCGGCGGTGATCTCCTCCGCCGTCAGGCCCAGGTATTCACCGATGGCGGCGGCCATGGCCAGCGGATAGATCATATATCCGCCGGGCGCGGAGGTCTCCAGCCAATAGGACGCTTTTGCCGTGGTCACGGTGCAGGCCACGCCCTCCAGCCCCCGGTCGTCCACCTCCGTCACCCGCACGTCACAGCCCTCGCCTGTGCCGCAGCGCAGGATGCGCTGTGGCAGCGCGATGGTGTTCAGCAGCGGATCGTCGCCGTTGAGGACGGCGACGCCATCCGGGGCAAGGTTTTCAAATATCTCACACTTGGCCCGCAGGATGCCCTGCCGGGTGTTGCCTAAATTCTCTATGTGGGCGTCGCCCACGTTGGTGATGACGGCGATGTCGGGCCGCACCATCTCACCCAGGTACCGTATCTCGCCGAAATGGTTCATGCCCGTCTCGATGACCGCCGCCTGATGCTCCGGGGCAAGCTCCAGCAGCGTCAGCGGCGTGCCGATGTCATTATTGAAGTTGGCCTGGGTCTTGAGGGTGCGGAAACGCCTCCCCAGCACACAGGCGATCATCTCCTTGGTGGTGGTCTTTCCCGCAGAGCCGGTGACCTGCACCACCGGCAGGGCAAACCTGCCGCGATACCAAAGGGCCAGCGCCTTCAGCGCCAAACGGGTGTCCGACACCTGAATGTAAAACTTCCCCGGCAGCAGTGCGTCCGGTGTCCGGGCCGTCAGGCAGCCCGCCGCGCCGGCTTCCAGCGCCTTGCCGATGTAAGCGTGGCCGTCAAACCGCTCCCCTACCAGCGGCACGAACAGTGCGCCCTCCGGAATGCTGCGGCTGTCAGTGGACACCCGGGTGACGGAAACCTCGCTGCTTTGCAGCAGCGTGCCGCCCACGGCATCACATATCTCCCGTACCGTGCAGGGTGTCATGCGCGTTCCGCCTTTCTGGCCGCCAGGGACAGCTCCACGATCCTTTCGCACAGGTCAGCGTAGCTCAGGCCCACCTGGGCCGCCTCCTGGGGCACAAGGCTGGTGGGGGTCATGCCCGGCAGGGTGTTGATCTCCAGACACCAGGCCAGACCGTTCTCATCCAGAATGAAATCCGCCCGGGAATAGACGGACAGCCCCAGCGCCCGGTGCAGCTTCAGGGCAAACTCGCCCACCTGCTTCCACTCGTCATCGGTGATGGGCGCAGGGCACAGCTCCACCGCGCCGTCCTTCTGATACTTGCTGACGTAGTCGAAATACGCGCCCTTGGGGATGATCTCCACAGCGGGCAGATACGTATCACCCAGTACGGCGACCTGGATCTCCCGGCCCTTGATCTTCTTCTCCACCACCACATGGTCGCCGTAGCGCAGCAGATTCCGCAGCGCCTTTTCCAGCTCCTCCCTGGTATCCGGCAGCTCCACGCCGATGGAGCTGCCGCCGTTGACGATCTTCACGGCGCAGGGCACTTCCAGCTCCTCCACCAGGCGGGGGATGTCCGCCTCGGTATAGTGTACATCCCGCCAGGGCGCGGTGCGCACGCCGGCTGTGTCCATGATCTGCTTCGTCACAGCCTTATCCATGGCCATGCCGCTGCCCAGGTAGCCTGACCCGGTATATGGCACGCCCAGCAGATCCAGCGTGGCCTGGATGCGGCCATCCTCGCCGCAGGCACCGTGGAGTGCCAGGAAAACGATGTCCGCCATGCGGCACACCGTCAGCACGTCCTTGCCCAGCATACTGGGGCTCTGGTCTATACGGCTGCGGCGCACCGCCTCCAGATCCGGCTCTGTACTCTCCACACGGCTGCTGCCGCACAGGCCGTCCGGCGCGTCAAAGATGTCCTCCAGCCGGCCGTGGTACTGCTCCAGGCCCAAAAACATATCCACCAGAATGGCCTGATGTCCCCGCTCCCGCAGCGCCCTGCACACGCCCGTGCCGCTGGTCAGCGCCACCTGGCGCTCCGTGGACAATCCCCCGGCCAATACGACGATCTTCATATTGCGTCCCTCGCTTTCAGGCGTTTTGGGCGGAAACAGCCCTATGCGCCCATGTTTGATGTTTGATAGTTTATTATAGCATAGGCGCGGCGGGAATACAACCAAAAAGCACGGCGCTTCCGAGGAAGCGCCGTTTCCCTATCGCAGCCAGTCCGGCTCGGCCCGGCCATGGACGCCGGACACCAGCCCCATTAGGGCGAAGGTCATGACGATGGACGAGCCGCCGTAGCTGATAAACGGCAGCGTCAGGCCGATGACCGGCATGACGAACAAACACATGCCCACGTTAACGATGACCTGAAAGATGATAACGCTGGCCACGCCGATGCACACATAACCCTCCAGCCGGGTCTTGGCCCGCCGGGCCACATAGACACACCGCACCACGATGGCCGTCAGCAGCGTCAGCGTCAGCACACAGCCCACCATGCCCAGCTCTTCACCGATGACGGAAAAAATAAAGTCCGTGTGCCGGTTGGGCAGACTGGCGGCCAGCTCGCTCTGGCTCTGTACGCCGCGTAGATAACCCTGCCCGAATATCTTGCCGCCGCCCAGCGCCAGTAGGCTTCGCGTCTGCTGCCAGCCGGTGTCCAGCGGGTCATAGCTGTGGTCAAACAGGATGATGAACCGCTTTTTCATGTAGGTGTTCATCAGGTTCAGATCCCACATGGCATAGAACAGCAGCGCCGCCGCGCCGCCGCCGATGATGAACCACCACAGCGCCACGCCCGCCACAAAGCACATACACGCGAATATGAACAGGAACACCAGCGCGCTGCCCATGTCGGCGGAGATCTTATAATACGTCAAAAACAGCACGCCGAAGTGGAGTGCCAGCATGACCATTGAGCCGACAGACTTCAGGTCACGGTGCTCCTTCAGCCACGCCAGCTGCTTGGCCAGCACGATGATAAACGTAACCTTGACGATTTCCGCGGGCTGCACCTTGACGGGCAGGAACGGGAACTCCAGCCACGCCCTGTTGCCCGTGCCGCCCTCGATGCCCAGCGGGGTGGCCAGCAGCAGGACAAAGCCGAACCCCAGCAGGAATATCCACTTCCAGTATTTCACCAGCTCGTTCAGGTCGATCTGCGACATGAGCAGATACAGCACCACGCCGATGACCAGCGACGCCGCCTGCACCAGCACCAGACGACTGGTGTGCATATAGCGGGTAGCGCTGTAGATCATCAGGATGCCAAACAGCGAGGTGGCGCTGCACAGTGCCAGCAGCACCAGATCCGCCTGGCGGGCCACGTCGGAAAACAGATCGCGTATACGGCGCAGCACGGCAGCACCTCCCCTCACAAATATCAACTAAGTTTACCACATTAACTTTTCCGTGTAAACCGCCGTTTCGCTCTTTTCTTTTTTTTGCCTCTGTGCTATAATGAGTCGATTTCAGGTAAAGGGGGTGCTGTCCTGTGGAATATCTGTCCCACAGTCCTGAGGAAACAGAGCGTATCGGCGAGATGCTGGGCAGACAGCTCCACAGCGGTACGGTGCTGGCCCTGCGGGGCGGCCTGGGCATGGGCAAGACCGCCTTTACCCGGGGGTTGGCCAGGGGACTGGGCTGCACAGGCCGTGTTACCAGCCCCACCTTCACCATCGTCAACGAGTACGATGGGACAACGCCCCTGTTCCACTTCGATATGTACCGGCTGGACAGCGAGGACGACCTGTTCGACATCGGCTGGGACGACTATCTGGCCCGGGGCGGCGTGTGCGCTGTGGAGTGGTCGGAGCGCATCGACAGTGCCCTGCCGCCGGACGCCCTCACCGTGTCCATTGCCCGGGGTGAGAACGATAATGACCGCATCATCACCGTGACAGGAGGGCCGGCGCTGTGAAAATACTGGCATTGGAAACTTCCGCCAAAAGCGTCTCCGCTGCCGTGGCGGAGAACGGCGTGATCCTGGCCGCCGCCTATCAGAACAACGGCCTGACTCATAGCCGCACGCTGATGCCGCTGGTGGACAGCATGCTGTGCAATGCGTCGCTGACGCTGGATGACATAGACCTGATCGCCGTGGCCCACGGGCCGGGCAGCTTCACCGGCCTGCGCATCGGCGTGTCCGCGGCCAAGGGATTGGCCTGGGCCAAGGGCCTTCCCTGCTGCGGTGTGTCCACCCTGGAGGCCATGGCCCGGGGCGTGTCCGATTTTGACGGGCTGATCGTCTGCGCCATGGACGCGCGGCGGCAGCAGATCTACCACGCCCTGTTCCGCAGCGAGAATGGCCAGCTGACCCGCCTTTGCGATGACTGTGCTATTGGTCTGGAGGAGCTGGTCGATCATCTGCGCAGACTGCCCCAGCCAAAGCTGGTGGTGGGCGACGGTGCACAGCTCTGCTATGACCACCTCACCGCCGCCGGCATATCCTGCCGTCTGGCTTCCCCCGATCACCGCTTTCAGAACGCCGCCGGCGCGGCACTGGCGGCGGCGGATATGGCCCGGACAGGTCATACCTGCACCGCACAGGAGCTGCAGCCCGTCTATCTGCGGCTAAGCCAGGCGGAGAGGGAACGGCTGGCCAAAGGGCTGAGCCTTACGGAATAGTGTACCCTTAGAATTTTATATACACGGAGGAGAACATCATGTTTAGCGAGAAAGTTCATATCATGGATCATCCCCTGGTGGCCCACAAGCTGACC
>OIZX01001778.1_pt1 | contig 10496 bp, 12 predicted proteins | sample 1588621 | NCBI WGS metagenome assembly OIZX01 (sample SAMN03283276) | human gut metagenome | biome: human-associated habitat; material: feces | host: Homo sapiens | place: Peru | collected 2012
GTAGTCGCGGATTTTCTCCGGCGGGATGATCTGCATTTTCTTCTTTTCCTTCTTCGGCAGGCGGCAGCCGTTTGCCGGGTTACGGCATGATGCTCAAGGGCTCTTTTGGAAGCACGCAAAAGATTAGAGCCGATGCAGGCCATCCAGATGGCGAGCATCAATGCCGCCCGTCACTTCCGCATCGACGACGAGGTGGGTTCGATCACGCCCGGACGGCTGGCAGACATCCTGCTGGTGGACGATCTGACCAAAATGGAGCCGAAAGCGGTCTATTTTGAAGGAACGCTGGTGGCAGAAAATAAACGCCTTCTGCAAGCGTGCCGCGTGTCCGATTATCCCGACTGGATCAAAGATACGGTGCACTTCAAAAAGCCCATTACTGCCGCGTCTTTCCGCTGCTTCTCGAAAGATCCAAAGGCCAAAGAGACCACGGCGCACGTTATCGGCCTGATCGACGTGCAGATCATCAATCACGATCTGATCCGCACGCTTCCGGTGAAGCAGGGGGAAATCCAGCGCGATCTGTCGCAGGATATTTTGAAGCTGGCCGTTGTGGAGCGCTACGGAAAGACAGGCGGTGTGGGCGTGGGCTTTGTGCAGGGCTTTACGCTGAAAAAAGGCGCGCTGGCATATTCCATGAGCCACGACCACCACAACATTGTGACCGTTGGCGTCAGCGACAGCGATATGGCGGTTGCTGTCAACGAGGTTGCCCGCCTGCATGGCGGACTGACCGTGGTCTGCGACGGCAACGTGATGGACTCCATGTGCTTGCCGATCGGCGGCTTGATGAGCGAATGTGGCGCAGACGAGGTGATGCGCCTTCTCGACGGCATGAATGAAGCGGCGCGCCAGCTAGGCTGTCAGATGCCGGCTCCGTTTTTGACGTTGAGCTTCGTTTCCCTGCCCGCAGTGCCGGAGCTTGGCCTCACCGACATGGGTCTTTTGGACGTGCTGGGGTATCGGCTGATCGACGTGGAAACGCAGGGCAATGATTGATGGGAGGCTTTTGCGGTAAGAACCGGGCTTCTGAATAAAATTGCAGCGGCGGCTGCCATCTTCCGATGGCAGCCGCCGCTCAGCGTGTCAAAGAACGTCAGTTCTCAAAACAGGAGGACTGGCGTTTTATACTATTCCTTAATTAAGCAGTTTATGCGAATTGCAAGTGCAAATTGGACACTCGGAAAAAAGCTGATGAAAGTTATCCACGCGCAGGAGCAGGCGCTGGTCTTCGAGAAGTTCATGAATGAGGATGCATACCAGATCGGCACGAAAATCAAGCAGGGCGTGGAAAAGCTCGGCCATGACGTGGTCGATTCGATCTCCCTTGGCGACGAGCAGCTGTTCTATTACGCAATGCAGTCGATCCGCCCCATCAGCCTCAGCTGACTTGGCAGAAAGATCCGCACAGCCAACATGTTCCGGCAGAGTTCGTATCTGGTCGGCCTGGAGATGGCAGCCAGCGGCGATACGTTTGCCGATTCCGGTCTGGAACCTGCAAAGTTCGCAGGTGTAGGCGGCTGCTTCCCGATTAACCTCAAAGGCCGCGGCTTCATTGGTGCCATTGCCGTTTCTGGCATGGAGCAGCAGGAAGATCATTGGCTGGTTGTTGATACCATCAGCCAGTATCTCGGCGTGGCGGTAGAGTCTGTGCTGCCGCTCTTTAAATAAGAATAAGCGACTGCCGGTGCGTACGGCCTGTGCGTTAAGGAACAGGTTTGCGCACCGGCTTTGCTGCGCCCCAGGCGAGCGGCGCGTGGGCTTGAAAATGGTGAATTTGGAACAATATAGAACAGCTGAGAGGGCTTTTGCGGAATTCTGCCGGAAAAGCGAAAAAAACTTGACAATCGCCGCGCGATCTTTTATAATGCACCGAGCGCCAAAACACAGGAGGTCAGTTATGCGGATTTGTTTCAAGCATGCCCAGGTATGGAAAGACGGCTCGCTCCGTCCGGCAGATGTTCTTGTTTCAGACGGCAGAATTGTTTCTATCGGAGATCGTGTTTCCTGCCCTACGGATACTTTTTGTGTTGAAGTTCATAACGCAGTTATTTTTCCCGGTTTCGTTGATGTGCATGTCCATCTTCGTGAGCCGGGATTTTCTTATAAGGAGACGATCCGCACCGGAACACTCGCAGCGGCGCACGGCGGCTTTGCCCACGTGGCGGCGATGCCGAACCTGAACCCGGTGCCGGACTGCAAGGCGTCACTGGAAGAGGAGCTGCGCCGTATCCGGGAAAGCGCCTGCATGCATGTGCACCCCTACGGCGCAATTTCCGTCGGGCAAAAGGGCGAGCAGCTGGCGGATCTGGACGCGATGGCTCCGAAGGTAATTGCATTTTCCGACGATGGAAAGGGCGTGCAGTCGGAGAGCCTGATACGCGAGGCGATGGAGCAGTGCAGAAGGCTTGGGAAAATTCTGGCCGCGCACTGCGAGGACAATAGCCTGCTTCGCGGCGGCTATATCCACGACGGCGCATATGCAAAGGCTCACAGCCACCGGGGCATTTGCTCCGAGAGCGAGTGGAGCCAGATTGCGCGCGATGTGCGCCTGGCAGAGGAGACAGGCTGTGCATATCATGTGTGCCACGTCTCCACGAAGGAAAGTGTTTCGATCATCCGGGAGGCAAAACGGCGCGGCGTAAATGTAACATGCGAGACAGGGCCGCATTATCTGGCCTTTACGGAGGATGATTTGCAGGAGGACGGACGGTTCAAGATGAATCCGCCGCTCAGAAGCAGGGAAGACCGCGACGCGCTGATTGAGGGACTTCTGGACGGAACGATTGACATGATTGTGACCGATCACGCGCCACACAGCCGGGAAGAAAAAGCCCGCGGACTGGAAAAAAGCGCGATGGGCGTTGTGGGTCTGGAAACCTCCTTTGCCGCCTGCTACACAAGCTTAGTGAAGCCCGGCGTTCTGCCGCTCGGAAAGCTTATGGATCTGATGCACGACGCGCCGATGCGCCGCTTTGGCTGCGGCACGAAGCTTGCCATCGGGCAGCCGGCAGATCTGACAGTCTTCAACCTGAGCGAGAGCTATGTAGTAGAGCCGGAACAGTTTTTGTCGATGGGTCGGGCGACGCCGTTTGCAGGCGTCACGCTCACCGGCGTATGCAAGATGACAATGATTGATGGAAAGATCGTCTGGAAGGAGGAAACGCTTTGAACGAAGTACGCTTTACACTGACAGAAAACGCGCGGCTTGCGCCGAATGTGTACCGGCTACGTTTGGCAGGGGACGCCTCGGCCATCACCGCGCCGGGACAGTTCCTGGAGCTCAGTATTCCGGGCTTTTTCCTCAGACGGCCGCTTTCCGTCTGCGACTGGGAGGACGGAAGCGTCACAATTTTATACCGCGCGGTCGGAGATGGCACAAGGGCGCTGGCAGAAATGAAGCCTGGTCAGACGATTGATGCGCTGTGCGGTCTTGGAAATGGATTTGACGTGACGGCGTGCGGAGAAAAGACGCTTGTGATCGGCGGGGGCATCGGCGTGCCGCCGATGTACAGCCTTGCAAAGAGGCTCCTTGCGGCTGGGAAAACACCGGCTGCAATTCTTGGATTTAATACGGCGAGCGAGATTTTCTACAAAGAAGAATTTGAAGCGCTTGGAATTGAGGCTATTCTTGCAACCGCCGATGGAAGCGCGGGTATCAAAGGCTTTGTAACAGATGCGCTGCCGGAAGCGTTTGACACATTCTGCGCCTGCGGACCGATGCCGATGCTGCGCGCGCTGTGCGCCAGGACGGAAAAGCCGGGCTTTTTGAGCCTGGAAGCGCGGATGGGCTGCGGCTTTGGCGCGTGCATGGGTTGCACCATTGAGACAGCACATGGGCCGAAACGGGTCTGCAAGGAAGGACCCGTATTCCGAAAGGAGGAACTGATATGGTGAGGGCAGCAGTTTCACTCTGCGGCATTGAGCTCGACAACCCCGTCATTCCGGCCAGCGGAACCTTTGGCTACGGGTACACGTTTGCAGAGCTCTACGATATCGATTGCCTTGGAACCTTTTCCTTTAAAGGAACAACACGCGAGCAGCGCCTTGGAAACGCGCAGCCGCGCATTGCAGAGACGCGCGGCGGTATGCTCAACGCCGTGGGTCTGCAAAACCCGGGTGTGGACGCGGTGATAGCAGAAGAGCTTCCGCGGCTCAAGCAGGTTTTTCACAAGCCAGTCATGGCGAATGTGAGCGGGTTTTCGATCGAAGAGTACGTTGAGGTCTGCCGGAAGCTTGACGCATGCGAGCAGGTCGGCTGGCTGGAAGTGAATATTTCCTGCCCGAACGTCCACGGCGGCGGCCTTGCCTTCGGAACGGATCCGAAAGCTGCTGCAAGCGTCACAAGGGCAGTAAAAGCTGCGGTCAAAAAGCCCGTTATTGTGAAGCTTTCTCCGAATGTCACAAGCATTGCGGATATCGCCAGGGCGTGCGAAGACGCAGGCGCGGACGCGGTGAGCTTAATCAACACGGTGCTTGGTATGCGCATCGACCTGCGCGCGAAGCGGCCGCTGCTGGCAAACAAAACGGGCGGCATGTCCGGTCCAGCAATTTTTCCGCTTGCCGTGCGGATGGTCTGGCAGGTCTATGAGGCGGTCAGAATTCCGATCATCGGCATGGGCGGCGTGACGCGCGCGGAAGATGTGCTGGAGCTGATGCTGGCCGGAGCAACGGCGGTGGAGGTCGGCGCGGCAAACTTGGTGAATCCCTATGCCTGCCGCGATATTGTCCGGGATCTTCCGCAGGCAATGCAGAACTACAACATACAGAATCTGAAAGATATCATAGGAGGTGCACACCATGGGTAAAGACGTAATCATCGCTCTGGATTTTGACAGCCGCGAAAAGACGCTGGCCTTTCTCGATCAGTTCACAGACCGCAAGCCGTTTGTGAAGATCGGCATGGAGCTGTTCTATGCCGAGGGTCCGTCCATCGTCCGCGAAATCAAGGCAAGGGGTCACAAAATCTTCCTGGACCTCAAGCTCCACGACATTCCGAACACGGTCAAAAAGGCGATGGCGGTGCTCTCGGCGCTTGATGTGGATATGGTGAACCTGCACGCGGCAGGCACGCGCGCGATGATGACAGCCGCTCTGGAGGGTCTTACCCGCGCAGACGGAACGAGACCGCTTCTTATTGCCGTTACGCAGCTGACCTCGACAAGCCAGCAGAGCATGGAAGAGGAGATTGAAATTCACAAGGAGCTTTCCGAGGTCGTCATCGACTACGCGAAAAACGCGGAGCTGGCGGGACTTGACGGCGTGGTCTGTTCGCCGCTGGAGGCAGGCAAGATTCATGAGGTCTGCGGCAAACACTTTGCCACGGTCACACCCGGCATCCGCTTTGCAGACAGCAAGGCAGACGACCAGGTGCGCATCACAACCCCGGCACGCGCACGGGAGATTGGCTCTGACTACATTGTAGTTGGCCGTCCCATTACCCAGGCGGCCGACCCGGTTGCGGCGTATCTGCGGTGCGCAGAAGAGTTCGTGGGGTAAGCGATGCAGGAGCGTATCATTTTATTCGATCTGGACGGCACGCTGACCGACTCCGGCCCCGGCATTATGAAGGCCTCGCAGTTTGCGCTGCGCGCGTATGGGGTGGAGAGAGACTGGCAGGAGCTTGACTTTTTTGTCGGGCCGCCGCTTGACGAGACGTTCGGTCAGTTTATGCCGAAAGAGGATATTCCGGGCGCGATTGACCAGTTCCGGCCGTATTTTGAAGCGATCTGCGGCGCGCCGGGCGATAATACGCAGGCAGGAAAAAAGTGAATGTAATCCGCGCGGCGCTGCAAAAAGCAGGCTGCACCGACCTTACGCAGGCGATGATTGTGGGCGACCGCAAGCACGATATCATTGGCGGCAAGCTGGCAGGCATCCGGACAGCCGGAATTTTGTACGGCTACGGAAGCCGGGAAGAGCTTGCGCAGGCAGGCGCAGATCTGATCTGCCGGACACCGGAGGAATTTACGAAGATCATGTTATCAGAACAACAGGAGGACAAGCGCATGAACGCAACAGAACGCAAAATTGCAGAGGATTTACTTTCCATCCGCGCCGTGTTTTTCCGGCCGGACGAGCCGTTTACCTGGGCCAGCGGCATCAAGAGCCCGGTCTACTGCGACAATCGCCTGATTCTCACTGCACCCGATGTGCGCACGGAGGTGGAGACGGCGATCATGCAGACCATTGAGCGCGAATATCCGCAGGCGGAGGTGCTTATGGGCACGAGCACGGCAGGTATCGCGCACGCGGCCATTGTCGGACACATGATGAAGCTTCCAATGGGCTATGTCCGCGGTTCGAGCAAGGACCATGGCCGGCAGAACCAGATCGAAGGAAGACTTGAAAAGGGTCAGAAGGTCGTAGTGGTGGAGGACCTCATTTCCACTGGCGGAAGCGTTCTGGACGTGGTGAAGGTTCTGCGCGCGGCAGGCGCGGAGGTGCTCGGTGTGGTGAGCATCTTCACCTACGGCATGAAAAAGGGTCTCGATCGGCTGGCCGCGGCAAACGTGAAGAACGTGAGCCTGACAAATTTTGATGTGATCGCTGCTGTTGCAGCGGAGCAGAACTATATCAAGCAAGAAGACGTTGTCCGGCTGATTCAGTTCCGGAACAACCCCGCAGACGAATCCTGGATTGGAGGTAACAACTGATATGAACCATCTGATTGACATTTTGCAGCTGAGTACGCAGGAAATCGACGAGCTGGTCGAAAAGGCCAAGGATATCATCGCAAACCCCGATGCATATGCCCACAAGTGCGACGGTAAAATTCTGGCCACGCTCTTCTTTGAGCCCTCAACCCGTACAAGACTGAGCTTTGAATCGGCCATGCTGAGCCTGGGCGGTAAGACACTTGGCTTCTCGTCCGCTAACAGCTCTTCCGCAGCAAAGGGCGAGAGCGTAGCGGATACGGTGCGCACGGTCAGCTGCTACGCAGACATCATTGCTATGCGCCACCCGAAGGAGGGCGCGCCGCTTGTCGCTTCGATGCGCTCGGAGGTTCCGGTCATCAACGCAGGCGACGGCGGACACAACCATCCGACCCAGACGCTCACAGACCTTCTGACAATCAACCGCGAAAAGGGCCGCTTCAACGATCTGACGGTCGGCTTCTGCGGAGACCTCAAGTTTGGACGCACGGTTCATTCGCTCATCAGCGCGCTCAGCCGCTACACCGGCATCAAGTTTGTGCTTGTCTCGCCGGAGGAGCTGAAGCTGCCGAGCTATGTGAAAAACGAGGTCATCAAGAAGAACAGCATTCCCTATGAGCAGACGACCGATCTGGAATCCGTGATGCCGGAGCTTGACATTCTCTACATGACCCGCGTGCAGCGCGAGCGCTTCTTCAACGAGGAAGACTATCTGCGTCTGAAAGACAGCTATATCCTGACGCCGGAAAAGCTCAAAAACGCGAAGCAGGATCTTTGCATCATGCACCCGCTGCCCCGTGTCAATGAAATTTCCGTCGCGGTCGACGACGACCCGAGAGCCTGCTATTTCAAGCAGGTTCGCAACGGCCGGTATATCCGCATGGCTCTGATTATGAAGATGCTTGGTATCGAATAAGGGAGGTTCTGAAAGATGATTATTGATGCAATTTCCAATGGCATTGTTATTGACCACATTACTGCCGGTAAGGCCATGTATTTATATAAGGTACTGGAGCTTGACAAGCTCGATTGCTCGGTGGCGCTGCTCAAAAACGTTGTCAGCAATAAGCTTGGCCGCAAGGACATCATCAAAATTGACCGCATTCTGGATCTGGACTGGGACGTAATCGGCTATGTTGACCCGGGCATTACGGTGAACTTCATCAAGGACGGCAAGCAGGTGGAAAAGCGCCAGCTCAAGCTCCCGACGCGGATCAAAAATGTCATCCACTGCAAAAACCCGCGCTGCATAACCTCCGTGGAACAGGAGCTTCCGCAGATATTCACGCTGACCGACCCGGCGACACGCACATACCGCTGCCTGTACTGCGAGGCAAAGGCAGAAAACGTCTGATTGAAAGAATAGTAAAACACAGCCACCGGCTTCGCCGGTGGCTGTTCTTATGCGGGCATAGCCCTCTATTCCTCGCGGACGCGTTAAACGCGTAATTCTTTCTGCCAGCCACGAGCGGACTGCATCCATCTGTTTTTGTACCGTCTAATTGTTGTGGTAGCTAAAGCAGAACCAGAAGCCGTCGCGCACGAGTAGTTTTTGCCGCAGAGCATCGGCTTTTTCCATCTCGCTGTGCGCTTCCAACAGTACGCACAAACCATAAGCCGTCATGGCAAACTGCAGATCGTCCTCTTCCGCGTCCAACTCTGCCAGCATATCCTCCATCGGCGCAAAACCAGCCTCCACGCGCATGGCTTTCTCATACGCCGTGTGGTGCCCGACGTACATATCCGGGCAGTAATGCTGCTGCAAGGTCTTTTGCGCCTCGTCCGCTTGCCCCGCACGAAGCTGCGAAAGTACCAGCCAGTAAACATCCGCAATATACATATCGTCGTCCTGCGGCACGATGGCGAGAGACCCAGCAAAGGCGGCGGTCGCCGCAGCATAGTTTTGCAGCATATACTGCGCCATGCCGATGCGATAGCGCGACTCGATGCTCATGCCGTCCGCCTGTTCGCAGCGCGTATAATCCGCGAGCGCCTGCTTAAATTGCAGCGTAAACGTCCAGCGAGAATTCTGCCGAGGCATGACCGAGGATCTCCGCAACCGTTTTCGGGTCAATGCCACTTTGGATTGCCAGCGTCGAGAACGTATGTCTGAGGTCGTGGAACCGGACATGTTCCTCAATTCCAGCTTTTTTGAGCAGCTTTTTGTGAATCCGTCCAACACAGTCTGGACCGTACATTCCGCCGGTTTTTGGCGATGGGAACATATACGGGCTGAACGGGTGATGCTTACGATCTTCGACCAGCAGTCGGATTGCTTCGTCACTGAGATAGATTTCACGAACCGAATTCTCCGTTTTCGGTTCCGTCACAACCAGCTCGCCTTTTCCGCGCGACACGGATTTCGACACGGTCAGCGTTTTCGTCTGCAAGTCCAAATCGCTCCATAATAGCGCCACCAGCTCCCCGCGCCGCAGTCCGGTGCTGAGTTCCAGATAGGACATCGGCAGGACGCCCCATTCTTCCGCCGCTTTCAGGTAGTCGCGAATCTTCTCCGGCGGGATGATCTGCATTTTCTTCTTTTCCTTCTTCGGTAGGCGGCAGCCGTTTGCGGGATTGTCCGGAATCAGCCGTTCCGTCACCGCCTGCTCCAAGCACTGCCGCAGCATCGTGTGCAGTCCGCGAATCGTCTTGTTGCTGAGACTCAGATCGTCCATTTTTTCGTACCGCTGCACTCTGCCGTGCGCCTTCGTCTCATTGTAGAATTTCTGGATTTGCAGCGTCGTGAGCGCCGTCAGCTTAATCTCCCCGATGCGCGGCACGATATGCTGGTCGATGTAGTTCTTGTAATATGCCGCCGTGGATGCGCGGACGGATGGCTTTGCGTAGTTCTCATACCAGAGCTGCGCCCACTCGCCCACCGTGTAGTCGCGTCGCTTCGTTACATCGATCTTCTCAAGCTCCTCCATCGCCTTTTGCAGCTTCTCTTTGCATTCGCGCTGCGTCCGCGCGAGGACGCTCTTTGCGATTGGTTTCCCCGTCTCCGGATCGATACCTGCTGTGTACCGTCCTTCCCAGCGTCCGTCTTTCCGCTTGCGGATGTTGCCTTCCCCATTTGCCCGTTTTTTCGCCATCTGTGTTCCCCTTTCCGTTTTGGTAACACAAACAACTACCACAGAAAAGCAATAAAGTCTAGCAAATTTTTGAAAATTTCGGACATTTTTCAGAGATTTGTATTTCAGTAGAAAAGCCTATTCTTTGTTTACTGCGGCGCAATTTTTGCGCCGCTGTTTTTTAACCTGCACTACAAAAGATCATGAACCAGCAAAAGCGCATATTAGCGGCATCTTGCTCACATCCACAGGTCGTTGCAGACGCAATTTTTTCATGTTATGATATAAGAAAAATGGAGGGGGTTCCAATGTTAGAAGTAGAATTGAAGGCGGCGCTTTTACCGGAGCAGGCGGACGTGCTTCCAAATGTGCTGGCAGCGCTGCACTTTGCGGAACAGGCTGCCGTTCAGGAGACGGACATTTATTTCAACGCCCCAGACCGGGATTTTCAAAAGACAGACGAGGCACTTCGTCTGCGTACGCATAAGTTTCTTTCAGAGGGGAAAACACAGACACTCGTCACCTACAAAGGAGCAAAGCTCGACGCCAAGTCCAGCACGCGTCGTGAGCTGGAGACAGCCGTAGAAGACTTTGAAACCATGCGGCAGCTTTTCTGTGCGCTCGGCTACAAGCCGGTTTTTACCGTAACAAAAAAGCGCCGCAGCTTTACCTGCGGCGCAAAGACGGTGTGTCTGGATGATGTGACGGGTCTTGGGGCCTATCTCGAGCTGGAATCTGTCCTGCCGGATGGCGCGGACTGCGAAGCTGC
>OIZX01001780.1_pt1 | contig 10479 bp, 11 predicted proteins | sample 1588621 | NCBI WGS metagenome assembly OIZX01 (sample SAMN03283276) | human gut metagenome | biome: human-associated habitat; material: feces | host: Homo sapiens | place: Peru | collected 2012
GGGTCGCAAATGCACGGTGTGCCTGCATCTGATACCAAAGCAACGTCTGAATTTTCAAGCAATTCGGAAATTTTTTTGCTTCTTTCCTGTTCGTTAAATTTGTGACAATCAATCAATCTTGTCGAAATATCGTATTTGTCGAGAAGAACTCTTGTGTTTCTGGTGTCTTCACAGGCAATACAATCAACGTTTTTTAATATTTCTATCGCTCTCAATGTAATATCTGATAAGTTCCCCAACGGAACCGCAACTGCGTATAGTGTGCCCATTATATCTTTCGTTGTCTCTTGTCAGGTGTGATTGATTTGTCGTCAAAGTTAGTGAAAGACTTGTGAAGTCCTGTCATAGCAAGGATGTGCAAAACTTCAGGTCCTGCATTTTTAATGTAGAGTTTTTTTCCGTTCAAAACGGCAACCCTGTGAATGTCAGATATTCTTTGAATATCTTGCAATGCAATCTGCTCTACCTTTGAAAAATCTACTGAAATATTCTCGTTATTATCTATATTTGCTGTTATCTCATTTTGTACATTAGTTATCATTACAATTATTCCCGAAAAGTTTTTAACTTTTTAAATTAGTGTGAATTATACAACCATTTGTTGGTCAATTATTAATATACTAATATGAATTTAAAAAAATATCAAGTTTTTTTAAAAATTTTACCTGACCATGACGCCCATGCTTTAGCACCTTTTTAAGAATTGACCACATTCTTGAGTTCGGAAAGTTTCAAAATCTTGCCATGGTTGTATTTGAGCGTTTCAGGTGTCGTCATATTATTATTTTTTGAAAAGTATGCTGTGGGCATTCCATGAATGCTAGAGTTGTTTGAATTTTGAATTTTTGCACGGAGAGTTTTTAACTCTTGTATGCGTTTTTGTTCGGTTTCAACCTTTTGTTGAAGTTGAGATTTTTCGATTAATGTTTTTCTTAAACTTTCTTCACGTTTTTCATCTTTGGATTTGTTGTTTCTGTTTGCAACGAAAGTTAAGAAAAGAGCAGCAATTGCGGTAATTGCAAAGGTTGTCGAGTTGCTTCCGTTGTGGGTGGGGATTAAAGTTCCCGTTGTTGCGGAAACGAGATCATAGTTTGCAGCGTTAATTCCGTTAACATTGATGTAAGCGGTATTTCCGTTTTGCATAACGCTGATGCTGTCGTATTGTGAAGAATTATCGCAAATTGTTTTCATATTATCGGCGATGTTGGTGTTTTTGAGTTCAAATCTTACTTCGTTTGCGGAAATTTTTGATTTTTTGATTGCGGAAAGAGAATCTGCGTTAATGATTACTTTATTTGTGTTGGGGTTTAATTCAACAGAGTTTAAAGTATGTGCAAATACACAGTTTCCGAGTGCCAATACACAAAAACACAAAGCTGATTTATAAAATTTGTTCAACATAATCTTACATTCTCCGGTTGCTGATATTGTTAGAATATCCGTTTTGGGGTTTTATTACATTGACCAAAATATTTAAAATTTTTTATTAATCACAGGGTTAATAAAATCTTTTTTTCAACTAAAAATATGATGACTTCAAAAATATTAATATAACGGTCTCAAAGCCGAAAAATATGGTAAAATCGGTTAAACGAAGTAGAGGTTTGTAAACATGCTTGAATTTTTATTAAATAAATCTAAGAAAAAAGTTCCTGATGAAAGAAGCAAAGAGCTTACTTTGTTCCTCAAAAAATTGAAAGATATATACAGAGGTTATGATATTTCAGAGGGAAGAAAAGCATATTTACGAAGAATTATCGAGCAATACGGCTATTTGCCCTATCCTCATATCAGAGCGCTTGAAGAACTCAACGCGGCAGACACGTTGTTCGGACTTGAAATTGTTTGGAAACTAAACGGCGTTTTTGAAAATGATGCGTTCAAATTCAATAAGGGTGAGATTTCCCCTGTTGAAAGATACGGTTTTACGAATGCTGATTGGATGAAGCACGAGCAGCACAATATTAAGTTGATTAACTTGGCGGCTCTCGGCAACGGTAATTATTCGCCTGCCCCGGGAAATTTCATAGATTGGCTTAAACAAATTTTGATTTTGCCGTCGGGAAATATTGAAAAGCAAATTCTTGCAACGACTATTTACTTAATACCTTTTCATCCGAGAGATTTCGGATGTGCTTATTTGCCGACTTCTACCGAAATCAGCCCTGCGGTCAAGGACGATTATTTAACGGGAAAATTGGGTATTAGCGCGGAAGAACAGGTTCAGTTCTTTATTACGTTGGCGCAACTTGCGGGACACCCCGTTATTTATGATGTTTTGCCTCAGACCGGCAGATTTTCAAAAGAAGTCCTTGCAAATCCTGCGATTGTCCGTTGGTTAAACGTAGATGAGTTGATTTCCGAATACGAAAAAGAAATTGATAAAATTGCTGACTTTTTATGCACAAAGTATGATAAAGACGATGTTCAAATTGTTAAAAATGTTGCAAAATCCACTCTCAGAAGCGGCTCAGATGACATAAGCGAGCATTACAGAGCGATCTATGAAGATTTGGTATCCGAGTTGGAACCGAAGATGAAGCGACTTTCGCAAAAAATGACTTATAAAGCGGAGCAGCATAAACTTGCTCAAAAAGTTCGCGAAATTGTTGCAGATATTGAAAATACATCGGTTGAAAAAATTCAGGCAGAATGCGATATTACTCAACAGGGAAAAATTATCTCTGCACTTATGGCTCAAGGAATTTGGACAGTTCCGGGGGGCGCTTGGTGCTCAGCGGGTGTTCCCGTATTCAGAAAAATGGATGAAACGGGCGATCATCCTGTATTTACGCATTACGATTACAAGGGTAACGATGTCAGCAGATTTGCAAATTTAGATTGTCAAACGCCTTATTATTTCGTCTATTTGGAAAACGGTGATTTTAACCATACAGCGGTTAACTATTTCGTTTCAAAGGTTAAAAAACTCAGAAAAACTTATAATTTTGACGGTATAAGAGTTGACCATATCGACCACGTTGTCGATGACTTTTCGCAAAAAGGGGACAGACCGATTAGTTATCGCGCCCCGAAACAAGTTCTTGCAAAGTGCAATGAAACTTTGAAACAGGATTGCAAGCATTTTGCGACTTTGGCGGAATATATGCTCGGCGGCAATAACATTAAGGAATACCATAGAGAAATGCACTTCGACGTGCTTTGGGGCAACGATATTATTGCTCAAAACACAAAAACTCCGTTTGAAATCATAAAAAATAATAAAGATTTGCGTACTTATAACGATGCACCTCTTACGAGAGGCTCGATTTCGATTTTAAAAACTTATAATAACCAAGACGGCGAATTTCGCGATATTAACCAATATCCTGCGCAACTCGGCGAGTCGGGCGCTTTGTTCAAGTGGTTTAAGTTAAACTTTATCCCCGGCGGCAAAAAGGCGCAACGTCCGATTATGTATGTCGACGGTGACGAATCGTTTACAATGGGCGGAATTGAGGCTTGTATCGACGCGGAAGTTTCAATGCACAGAGCGAAAAATTATAATTTCTATGATAAATTCGATGCGATTGGCAGATTTGCAAGAAATTGCGACTTGTTGATTGAGGGCGAAGCGCAGATTATCACGCAGACTGATAACGGCTTTGCATCATGGACGGTTATGAAGTCTCAGTCGAAAGAGATTTTGCTTGTTGCGGCAAACTATTTTGCCCCGACCGAATTTGTTCGCTCGGAAAACGGCGAATGCACTATCCAAGAAGGCACAACTGTTTACGATTCTTCGATAGAAGTTCCCGAAATTTATAAAACGGCATTTGAATATTATTATAATTACGAGACGAAATCGTATGAAGAACGTCCTGTTGAAGATTTCAACAACTCTTTGTATTTCGATAAATTGGAGCCAGGAGAATTTAAGTTCTTTAAATTGGTTAAATAACTATGAATTTGAGACAAAAAATTAATCAACTTTTTATTGTCGGATACGGCGGCGACGATTTTTCCAAAAATACGATTTTTACGGAACTTTTGCGTGAAAATTTGGGCGGAGTTATATTTTTTACGCAGAATATAATTTCAAAAGAACAGTTTTGTAAAAATGTCGACGGTATAAAAAAACTTGCCAAAACTCCGTTGTTTTTGAGCATAGACCAAGAAGGCGGCAGAGTTGAAAGAACCGAAAATATTCACGGCGGAAAAAAATATTTGAGTGCAAAATACGCAGCCGAAAAAGGTATGGACTTTGTTAAAAAGCAAAGTGAAGAAATCGCGGACGAGTTGATTTCTTACGGATTGAATATGAACTTCGCACCCGATTTGGATGTTAATACTAATCCGAAAAATCCTATTATCGGAGAAAGAGCATACTCTGTCAAACCTGATGAGGCGGCAAAATTCGGTATTTGTGTGTTTAAAACTTATCAAGAAAAGGGAATAATCCCTGTCGGTAAACACTTCGCGGGACATGGAGATACCTCGACCGATTCGCATTTGGAAATGCCTGTTGTGAATTTGTCGAAGGACGAGATGAAAAACACTCACCTTAAACCCTTTGTGGAAGCGATAAATAACGGCATAGATGCAATTATGGCATCTCACGTCTATTATTCCTGCTACGATGACGAACCTATTCCGGCATCTTTGTCTCAAAATATCTTAACAAATTTACTCAGAAATGAACTAAAATTTGAAGGTCTCGTTTTATCTGATGATATGGTGATGGGCGCAGTATGCGAAAAAGACCCGTCGATAATATATTCTAAAGCGTTAAAGGCAGGTATAAACACTTTTCTATATAGAAATTCGGACGAAAAATTGTTGAGCATTTTGGATAATATCGAAAGAAATGCTAAAAAAGATGAAGAATTAAGTCGCGTAATTAACTATTCTTACGAAAAAGTGATAGAATTGAAAAATAAATACAGTTTGTTATTGAACAAGGAGGTTTCTAAATGAAAAAATTATTGGCGACAGCATTAGTTTTGACAATGGGCTTATCTGTATCTGCAGGCGTACTTGATAAAGTTGATAACTCGCTTAATAAGGCAGATACCGCAGTTACAAATTCATTGAATAAAGCAACTGCTAAGAAAAATAACGTAAAGAACAACGTTCAAGCTCAAAAACAAGCAGCCGCAAAGCAAAAAGCAGCAAACGAAAAGAAAATGGCTGATGCAAAGAAAGCACATGAACAAAAAGTAGCTGCAGAAAAGAAAAAGATTGAGGATGCTAAAAAGGCACAACAAAAGAAAGTTGCTGATGCAAAGAAAGCACAACAAGCAAAAGTTGACGCTCAAAAGAAAAAAGTAGCAGATGCTCAAAAGGCTCAACAAAAGAAAGTTGCTGATGCGAAAAAAGCACAACAAGCAAAGATTGATGCTCAAAAGAAAAAAGCAGCACAACAAAAAGCAGCAAACCAAAAGAAAGTTCAACAAAAGAAAAACGCAATTAAGTCTCTTACAACTTGGTAGAACTTAGAAATACTTGAAAGAAGCGGTGTAACAGCCGCTTTTTTTATTGCTAAAAAATCTTTATGACGTATAATTTCACTAAAAAAACGGAGAAAAAAGTTGGCTACTTTTAGTGAAGAAGATATTATAAAAACGGTAAAAGATACCGATTTAAAGCACATTGCGGTTATTATGGACGGCAACAGACGTTGGGCAAAGGAAAGATGTTTGCCTTCTGCCGTCGGACACAAAAAAGGCGTTTCGGCTCTGAAAGCAACGATGCGCGCTTGCGATGATTTTGGTATTAAATATTTGACGGTATATGCATTTTCGACCGAAAACTGGAAAAGAACTCCCGATGAAGTTAATTTTTTGATGAGTTTGCTTGCCAATACTTTGAAAAACGAACTTGATGAAATGCATGAAAACGGTGTAAAGATTACCTTTGTCGGAAATATAGCAGGCTTAAATTCCGAACTTCAAAAGGTTGTTTTCGACTCTGAAGAAAAGACGAAAAATAATACGGGCGTAAATTTGCAGATTGCGTTTAATTACGGCTCAAGAATGGAGATAACAAACGCTTGCCGTGAGATTGCAAAGGCTGTAAAGAGCGGTGAAATAGACGTTGATGATATCTCAGAGGATTTAATTTCATCAAAACTTTATACGTCGAAAATTCCCGACCCCGATTTACTTATCAGAACAGGCGGCGAAAAGCGTATCAGCAATTATCTGCTTTGGCAATGTGCCTATTCTGAAATTTATGTTACGGACTTGTATTGGCCTGAATTTGACAAAAATGCGCTTGCTGACGCGGTTACGGAATATGCAAATCGTACAAGAAGGTTCGGTAAATAATGATTATTACTGTTGCAACGGGAAACCCGCATAAAATTGTTGAAATGGACGAGATTAACCCTTATAAAAACATTCAACTCAAATGCGTAGAGGGTGACTTTGACCCTGTCGAGGACGGCGAGACTTTTGAGCAAAACGCTTATATTAAAGCAAAAACTGCATCATTGATGATAAAAGATTTCGCATTTGCCGACGATTCGGGGCTTTGCGTGGATTATTTAAACGGCGCGCCGGGACTGCATTCGGCGAGATATGCTCCGACTCAGGCTGAAAAAATCGAAAAAATTTTGAAAGCAATGGACGGTGTTCCTGTTGAAAAAAGAACGGCTCGATTTGTTTGCAATATGGTCTTGACGGATAAGGACGGCAATATCGTTCATAAAACTTTCGGAAAGGTTGAGGGATATATCGCGGAAAAAGCGGCAGGTTGCGGCGGATTTGGTTATGATCCGATTTTTTATTTGAAAGAGTATGATAAAACTATCGCAGAACTTCCTGATGGGGTGAAAAATACTGTTTCTCACAGAGCAAACGCACTTGTTCCGATGCTTGAATTTATTAATTCAGATGAGTTTAAAAAGTTGTTGAAAAGGTAGAAAAGCAAACTAAAAAAAATCTTTAATATCTATTTCAAAGAATTTTGCAAGATTGTATAGAGTTTCTGTACTTGCCAGATTCTTGCCGCGTTCAATACAAGAAATGTGTTCTCTTGACATATTTACATATTCAGCCAGTTTTTCTTGAGATAATCCTTTCTCAAGCCTCAAGGCTTTTACTTTTTTGCCAATATCGTTTCTTAACTTGCGAATGCCCATATCAACATTTTTTCATGTAATATAAATAATACTGTAATATGACATTACAAAAAACATGGTATATCATTCATGGCAACGGTTTTCAGAATATGTTTATTTTGTTATGCAGGAGAAAATATTATGTTAAAAAAACAAAAGAATAGTTGTACTGATGGTTGTTATTGGAGTACTTAACTTACCTGTTTGTGCGGGGTCTTATGAGTATGTAACTCTTTCTCCAAATAGTAATGATGCTAATAATATTCAGGAAAATATCGGAAATTCTTCAAGCAACAGAACAATGGAAAGTTTTGTGAAAAAAAGGCTTCTTTTATTGTCGAGAAACCGAATAAGGAAATGGTTCCACCTGAAAAATATTTGAGTTATTCAACACGGATAGATGATTTTTCAAATAAAAGATTAAAAAAGAAGTATTCTAAGGCAATAATTAATATTAAGAATATTTCCGATAAACCTTTAAAGTTAGAGTGGTCACAAACAAATAATGATATTTCAAGTAATACGGCGTATAATAATACTCTTTATATTGCGACTATCGGTTCACAATGTGTAGCCTTCATTGGTGGTGCGACAATTATTGGAACGCCGTTTGCAATTTATGGTGCAACAGAAATGGTAAAAAATAAAAATGCCGAGTTGCTGAATGAAATTAACTCTTACTCAAAGGCAGGTGTTGTAAATTGGAATGCGATATTACAGCCTAATGAATCAATGAATTTGCATTTTATCAAGTCAAAAACACAAATAGAGCCTGTGACTTTTAAATCCAGATTTACAGGTGATAACGATAAATTCTATACCGAATTGAATGTGAATTTGTAAACAGAAAGTTTTTTATATGTTAGGAAAAATATTTGAATTTGTTGGATCGGTTTAGTTTATCTACTTGTATCTCATGATTTTATTTGTGGCTTATGAAAATATTTAAAACTTGTAAATTTTTATAAATAGAAAGTAGGTTTAAGATGTGTTTTTACTACATACATTAGAGGTATTATATTTCTTTTAATTTTTTGGGGAGTATCAATTTGTTTAAGATTAAACTTTTTTTTGACAATAATTATAACGATAATTGTTGATTCTTTTGTTGCACCTTTTCTTGAAGCAATTATAAGTATTATAATTTATGTAATTTTTAATAGAAAATGATTTACTAAAAAAGACCTCTTGCGAGGTCTTTTTTGTTGTTATGTTGTTCTCGATTATGCTTTGACGGGTTCTGTATCGAAGATGTCGATAAAGTCGAACTTGTTGACGTCGAACACGCCTTTGTCTGTAATTTTCAAATCGGGGATTACAGAAAGTGACAAGAACGCCATTGTCATAAACGGATCATCTAATGCGCAACCGATTTTCTTAACACCTTCTTTGAGTTCGTGGCATTGTTGAAGAACTGTTTCAAACGGTTGGTCTGACATCAAACCTGCAATCGGCAACGGAAGTTTTGAAACAACTTCGCCGTTATTTACGATAACTTTTCCGCCTTGTGACTTAACGAGTTCAATAGCTGCCATTTCCATATCAGCGTCGTTTGTACCGATAACAATCATGTTGTGAGCATCGTGAGCAACTGTTGATGCGATAGCGCCTGATTTCAAGCCGAAGCCTTTGATGAAGCCTTTACCGATATTGCCTGTTGCTTTGTGACGTTCAAATACCATAATCTTCAATACATCGTTGTCAACGTCTGCTTCCGCGTTGCCGTCAACGATTTTAACTTTTGCATTAACGCTCTTTGTAAGTAATGTTCCCGGAACAACTTCCATCGCTCTAACGGTATCTGATTTTGCAGGGATTTTGAAATCTTCGTGTTCAATCCATTTTACGTTGACAGAACCACGGAGTTTCGGAATATCTTGTTGTTCGATGTTGCAAACCAACTTGCCGTTTTCGGCAACGACTTCGCCGCTTTTGATAACCAATGTGGGTTTGAAGTCTTTGAGGTTATCGAATACCAACATGTGCGCTCTGTAACCGGGGGCAATTGCGCCGATATCGTTCAAACCGAAGTATTCAGCCGTGTTGATTGAAGCAACTTTGATTGCCGTAATCGGGTCAACACCTGCTGCAACGGATTGGCGAACCATATCGTTGATATGACCTTTCAAATCGGTCGGGTGTCTGTCGTCGGTAACGAAGATGCAGCGTTTTGTATTTTTTGTTTTCAAAATCGGGATTAACGGTTGCAAATCTTTTGCTGCCGAACCTTCTCTAATCATAACGTACATACCGAGACCGAGTTTTTCGGTTGCTTCTTCGGGAGTTGTGCATTCGTGGTCTGACATAACACCTGCCGCAACGTAACCGCAAAGATTTTTGCCTGTTAAGCCGGGAGCGTGACCGTCAATTTTTTTGTGTTTTGAAAGACCGAGTTTCAATTTTGCCATAACTTCTTTGTCGCAGTTGAGAACTCCGGGGAAGTTCATCATTTCCGCAACACCCAAAATTCCGGGGGCATCCATAAGAAGTGACAAATCGTAACTTGTAAGTTCAAAACCTGAAGTTTCCGAATTAGTAGCGGGAACGCAAGACGGAAGCATCATATCAACTTGCAAGGGAAGATTTTTGCAAGCTTCTCTCATGAAACTTATACCGTGCAAACCGAAAACGTTTGAGATTTCGTGCGGGTCTGCGATAACCGTGACAGTGCCTTCCGGAACAACCGCTTTTGCAAATTCTTTCGGCAAACACATTGAACTTTCAATGTGAACGTGACCGTCGATAAATGCGGGGGTAACGTATGCGCCGTTTACGTCGATTTCTTTTTCACCTTTGTAGCCGTTGCCCATACCTGCGATACGACCTGCGTAAACGGCAATGTCCATTTTTTTGATTTCGTCGTTAAATACGTTTACGACATTTGCGTTTCTGATTACTAAATCAGCAGGTTCTTCACCTTTCGCAACTCTTATAAGTTTTTCTGCGTTCATTAATTTCTCCTGATTTACACAACATCTATTGAAAATATAATAACATAGAAAATTTTAAAAATAACAAGTTTATGATAAAATCCTTTTGAAATACGGTGAAATTATGAAAAAGATAGAAATATACGATACAACATTAAGAGACGGCGCACAATCGGAGGGGGTAAATTTTTCAACTTCCGACAAACTTAAAATTGTCAAACTTCTTGACGAATTGGGTGTTGACTATATTGAGGCAGGATGGCCGGGGGCAAACCCAAAGGACGTTGAAGTTTTTGCCGACTTGAAAAAAATGTCTTTAAATCATTCAAAAATCGCCGCATTCGGTTGCACAAGAAAGCCGAACGTAAAACCCGAAGACGATAAAGTTTTGGAGATGTTGCTTGATGCGGATACGGAAATCATTACGATTTTCGGAAAAACGTGGGATTTCCATGTTGAACACGCGCTTTGCACAACGTTGGAAGA
>OIZX01001781.1_pt1 | contig 10473 bp, 12 predicted proteins | sample 1588621 | NCBI WGS metagenome assembly OIZX01 (sample SAMN03283276) | human gut metagenome | biome: human-associated habitat; material: feces | host: Homo sapiens | place: Peru | collected 2012
TGTGCCATTTCCTCGCCCCTGCGGGGCAACCGGAAATGATGCACAAAAACTTCATACACCGGCATTTGCGCATTTTCGTGGTGCGGTGCTCACGCATGAAGTTTTATACCCAAATTCAAATAGAGGAGGTATCAAATTGCCCGGAAATCAGATTCCACGCACAGCGGACGACCTGTATCGCCTGCTGTGTCGCTACCGTATCCCACCCTAGAATGCAAATCAAAACACAAAGGAGCTGTTTCTATGTACGAAACATATCAGGAGCACCCCAAGCAGGCAAAGGGCAGCATTCGTGTTGTACTTGCCGTCGCATTTCTCGCCTGTGCCATCGGCGCTGGCATCTTTCTTATCACCCGTCTGGCCAGCAAGCCGCTGTCCAAGGAAGAGGCTCGCGCCAAAGCAGGTATCGTCTACGATTCCAGCGCTGTCGAGGGCGGCTGGGACAACCTCTCGCCAGAAGAAATTGCGGAACGCTTGAATCAAAAGGTCGAGGAAGGCATGATCAATATTTCGATGAATACCGCGCCGTACTTTGAAAACGGCAAAGCTGAGGGAAACTTGATGCTCGTAAATGAGACTGTCAATAACTATCCCCAAATGGTTCAGATCGTCCGCAATGACACCGGCGAACAGATCTACCAGAGCAACGCAATCCCTGTGGGCAGCAAGATCGAACGCGCTGCCCTTGATGTGGAGTTTCCGGCTGGCAGCTATGAATGCACAGCCATGTTCCACAACCTTGACCCCGAAACCGGCGATATTATCGGCACGGCTGGGGCCATTATCACCATCACCGTGAAAAACTGATTTCACGGCACAACAGCCAATTATAACTATAAATTTTTATAAGGAGATTTTACCATGAAAAACACTAAGAAGATCATTTCCCTCGTCCTCGCCATCTGCATGCTCGCGTCCCTCGCCATTTCCGCTTCCGCGGCCAACACGGTTGATACCTCTGGCGGCACGGGCACGTCTTCCGTCACCCTGTCCAGCACTGCGGACGGTTCCATCGGCGGCGATCCCGCGGCCACCAAAATGAGCGTTACCGTGCCCACCGTGCTGTCCATCGCGGTCGGCACTGACGGCACTGTTTCCACCGCGACCGATGCAAAGATCGTCAACAATTCTTTCGGCGCTGTCAAGGTCAACAGCGTTTCCATCGAGGCCGCGCAGGGCTGGTCGCTGGCCGCGTTTGGTGACAAGGCATCTCTGGCGCACGAAAAGGTCAACAGCAACAAGTTTGGCTTCTCCATCTCTCTCGGCAATGGCGCTGCGCAGATCACCGACGGCAAGAATGCTTCCAAGCAGACGCTCCTGAACGACGCCGTTGAGGGCTGCTTCATGTCTGGTGTGGGCGATACCTCCGCGAACAGCATCGGCATTGCGTATGACGCCATCGTTACACCGGTCAGCGAAGCGGTCACCAACACGGCGATTGCATCCGTTCTGTTCATCATCGCATGGGATGCCATCGAGCTTCAGTAAGCAATTCACTTTCACGGGGAAGGCCACGCCTTCCCCGTGCGTTATTAAGGAGGACTTCAAAATGAAACGAAAAAGAATCCTCGCAATGATCCTCGCCGTCGCGTCCTGCTTATCGCTGGCAGTATCCGCATCGGCGGCAAACACCACGGCACGGAAAGCTACGGATTTTAAGGACTACGATGCAAAATCGTGGTATGCCGAGGCGGTCAGCGCTGCCGTGAATAACGGACTGCTTTACGGCAAGTCCAGCACCATTATTGACCCGAATGGCGATATGACCCGTGCAGAAATGGCCGCGATCATCAACAGGTCTTTCGGCTACTACGCCAAAGCCGACATTTCCAAGTACACGGACGTGTCCAAATCCAAATGGTATTTCGATGATATTGCAATGTCCGTGCAGATGGGCACTTACAACGGACGCAGTAACTCGGCAATGGCCCCAGATGCGCCAATCAGCAGACAAGAAGCGATGACTGTCGTGGCAAGAGCATTGGAATTGGACTATGACGCATATGCAAAAACGGACCTGTCCGCGTTCTCTGACCGCAGCGACATTTCAAATTGGGCGCTGCCCTATGTTCGCGCGATGGTAGGCGCTGACTATATTCACGGTCGAGGCAAAGTCCTTGCTCCGCTGGACAACATCACCAGGTCAGAATTTGCGCAGATCTTCTACAACATCATTGGTACTTATATTGTGTCCAAGGGTATTTACGATAAGGACATCAAGGGCAGCGTCCTGATCCGCACCGACGATGTAGAATTGAAAAACCTGACCGTGGACGGCGACTTGATTGTTGGCTGCGGCGCGGCGGATGGTAAAATTGTGCTGGACAATGTGACCATCAAGGGTAGATTGCTTGTCTGGGGCGGCGGCACAAAAGCTGTATATTGCAACAATGCGACGCAAATGCCCGCAGTTGTGGTTGCGCGTGTGGATGATGCTGTGAAAGTCATTTATGACCGCGACAGTACGCTGGCTGTTATCGACACCATCAAGGTACGAATTACAGAAAGAGCGAAGCAGAACAAGGAAACGGAAGTCATTTTTTACGACGTTTCCGGACTGCGCGAAGCACAGAAGCAGCTCAATGCCATCGTCGCGGACAATCAGATTGATATTACTGCTCCTGCTCATCTATATGCTCTGGTCGGAGAATCCAGCGTAAAAGCTGAGTTTACCAACAACAGCAAGAACGATACATATTAGGTAGAAATTCGCTGCAACAAGGACAATGCTCTGATTGCTGACGCATTTGAATTGGTCGCTGGCAAAAGCATTTCAACCCTCACACTGCTGGAAGCGCCGGAGTTTGGGAACGTGGATTGCACGGTCACGATCACAGCATTCCGCAACAGCAAGCAGATCGGCACGCTGAACACAGAGCTGACCTTGCACACAGCGTATTTGTGGCCGAAGGAGGTGCAGTGACATGGTGAAAACCTATCAGAAAGCAGCGGCGCTACTTTTGGCGCTGGCACTCATTTTTGCGATTCCCGTGCCTGCGTCGGCAGCGGAAACAACCGAGGCCCGTGTGCCGGTGACGCTTACGGTAGTCAACACCGTCGCACCCATTTCCTGCACCGTTCCGGCTTGCTTGCCTGTATCGCTGGTAGATGGCTACGTCGTTTGTGCAAATAACGCCGCCATCACAAATACTGGAAAGAGCGGTGCAATTAAAGTCACAAAGGTGGACGTGCAGGCAGGTACGTTTGAAATCGGCAGTTATGACGATTTCTCGGCTTCCAAAAACAGTATTGCACTCAGCATCAATGGTTGTGCGACCAAAGGCGCTGGCGCTTTGACCCTCGTGGACGGCGCGTTCCCGGCGATTGCCGCCGAGAAAAATCTTGCCATCCGCTACAAGGCAAAGGTTTCCGCGAGTGAAGCGGTCACGAACATCAACGCGGCAACCGTGATCTTCACGATCGCCGCCGTCATGGAGGGTTAAGCTATGAAATTCAGAAAAATCACAGCACTTCTGCTTGTCCTCTGTATGCTGCTGTCTTTGAGCATTTCAGTGTTTGCCACCGAAGTGGATGAGCACACGATCTATGACAGCGCGCCCGACGAGGAAACCGTGGTTTCCAACAAAGCCGCCACCTCCGGCACGATCCAGAACAGCGGCATTCGCTGGTCGCTGGATGAAAAGGGCTGGCTGACCATCTCCGGCAGCGGCGAAGCGCCGGTGTTCCAAAGCGCAGACGATCAGCCTTGGGCGGCTGTCCGCGATCAGATCACCGAGGTCTGGTTTGAGGACGTGGAAACGCTGACCATCCCAGATCTGGCATACTGGTTCGAGGGCTGCGTCAACCTGACCACCGCCGAGCTGCCGCTCGCGCCGACGATTGGCAGACACGCCTTTTACAACTGCCCGAAGCTGTCCACGCTCACGATCTATTACGGAGAGGGCATTTTGGAATCCATTGGCGAAGATGCGTTCTGGCGAGAAAACGACAGCGGCGATACACTCTATATCGGTTATATCATCGGGTATCCCAAATCGTCGGTGCCGTTCCATACCTATGACTGGACTGGTTCCAATCGAAACAACAGATACTTCTACGATTTGTACGGTGTATATTCCGATACTTCAACAGCCGGTGGTACCATGAGCGCGTCTGACGTTTCCGTTCAGTCTACCGGTACAATCATCGGTAATTGCCCAAGCTGTGGTAAGTATTCGTTCCAGGGAACGTATGTCGAAGTCGCACATTCCTCGCGTGGTCATGCCAACTATAATGAATGTAATAGCTGTCATTACGTCCGATATTTAGGAACATACACCACCAAGAGCCACGGTTCCGGTGCTTATGGGTCTGGCACCTGCCCGGATTGTGGCAGCCATACATGGGTGCTGCAAAGTCAGCAGGCGGCGACCTGTACCAGCAATGGTTACCGGTCGTATTCCTGCGCCTGTGGGCAAACGAAATCCGAGACGATCTATTCCAACGGCCACAGTTACAGCTATGGTTCGTGGGAGCAGTATTCATCCAGCCAACATCGGCGCACAGGTTCTTGCCGAAACTGCGGTGCGACGGACTACGACTACGCTTCGCACAGCATGAGTTATGGGGCGTGGAGCAATTCTTCCTCCAGTCAGCACAGCCGAACGGCCTCCTGCCGCACCTGCGGATACAGCACCACGGAATATGGTTCGCATTCCTATTCCACCGGCACATGGAGCAAGTATTCTGATACCCAGCATAGGCGTTCAAAAACCTGCACGTCCTGCAGCGCATCGACTTATGATTACGCGAACCATAGCTATTCTTATGGAAGCTGGTCAAAATACGACGAAGCGCAGCATCGCAGAACGAAGACTTGCTCTGCCTGCGGCGATTCGAGCGAGGAATATGCAGACCACCGAGATTCCAATGCAGATGGTGTCTGCGACGACTGCGGTGCGACCGTCAGCCTGACCGTCACATGGGACGCAGGCAGCAACGGCGGCACGATCAATGGGAAAGCAGTGTTCAGTGAAACTGTCAAGCCTAATTCTGCGCCGACCGCGCCCAGCGCTTCTCCTGTGAAAAATGGCCACACATTCAAGAACTGGTATACCGAAAAAACAGGCGGAAAACTCTACAACACCGTCACCTCGATCACAGCCAGCCAGACATTTTACGCACAATTCACTGCAAACGTCTATACCGTAACCTGGGATCTTGGCACAGGCAAAAGCGAATCGACGCAGCAGACCTACGGTGAAAAGCTGGTGCTGCCGACCGAGCCGACGCGCAAAAATGCAGATTTTTTAGGTTGGTTCACAGAAGCGAGTGGCGGCACACAGGTTGATTCCAATACCACCTATGCAACGGATGGCGAGACGACCTATTATGCGCATTGGGAGATCACGGAGCTGTTTTCGGTAACGGTTCCGGCCACCCTGCCGCTCGTTGTGGACGAATCCGGCAAGGTCTATGTCGCCGCTGCTTCCATCGTCAACAATTCCACCGGTGATGTAATGGTTTCTTCCGTCAGCGTTACCAGCAAAAACGGCTGGGAGTTTGTTCCGTACTCGACCAATATGGCAAAGGCTAAGGTTGACGCCAAGCAGGTCGGCTTCAAGATCAATTCTTCCGAGACCAGCAAAACCGGCGATTCCGAGGTCTTCACGCTGGCTGCGCCGTGGACGGTCAAAGAAGCAGATGTGCTCTCCATCAACTATGACGCCGTCGTATCTGCCGTTTCTCAGCCTGTGACCGGGCAGGAGATCATGTCGGTCGTCTTTGTACTCGAATGGGCGTAAACGATAGTCGTCAGACCGGGCTGGACGAAGCGGTTCATGTCGGCAGTACTGCCGCAAAGGTCGTGGAAGGCGCCGCAAAAGCAGGTAAGATCACGGCCGCAGCTGCAAATGGGGCCGCCCTCGGCGGTCCCTACGGCGCGGCTGCCAGCGTTGCAATCGCGGCAGCCAAGCATGGGAAGAAGATCCTCCTTGCGCTGCTCGCCATCCTTGCGATCCCGCTGCTGTTCCTCGTGATGCTTCCAACGCTGATCTTCGGCGGCACGGCGCAGACCACCGGCGATACCACCATTCTGAACGATCAGACGGCAATCACCGAAAACATGAACGAGATCGCATTTGCAGTCAGCGACCTGCTCGGCAGCGGCATTGCCGACGCCGAGCAGCGGATCGCGGACGACTTTGCCGCATCCAGCGCCGATCAGTATGAGATCGTCAACCCATATGAGAACGAGCGCATCAACAACGTCAATCTGTTCATCTCGCAATACTGTGCCTACCGCGATACGGACGTTGCCGCCATTTCTTTGGAGGATATGAAGCAGCTTCTGCGCGCTGGCATTGGCGAACTTTACGACTATACTTATGAGAACGAAGCGCGCGAGATAGAAGAAACCATTCTCAATGAAGACGGCGAGGAGGTCACAGAGCTTCGTGAGGTGACAGTGCGGGTTTACACACTGACCTATCGCGGCGAAGCGTATTTTGCCGACTCCATTTTTCATCTGACCGACAAGCAAAAGACGCTTGCGCAGAACTTTGCCGAGAATCTCAGCCTGTTTCTGGGCGACGGCCTGTTTCAGAATCTTTCCTCGTCTGAGAGCGGCTTCACGATCCCTGCGCTTGGAGACATCCGCTACACAGATGGTAGCACAGAGGTCGTCTATTACAATCAGCTCGATGAGCGCTATGCGAACAAGCCCTATGGCACCGACGATATCGGCGGCTACGGCTGCGGCCCGACCTGCATGGCAATGGTAGTGTCTTCTCTCACGGACGATCTGGTCGATCCCGTGGAGATGGCAAAGTGGTCATATGAGCACGGCTACTGGTGCAGCGGAAGCGGTTCATATCACGCGCTCATCCCGGCAGCCGCCGAAGCGTGGGGCCTGCCGGTCTCCGGCTGCACCGCATCGGAGCCGCAGCGGATCACGGACGCGCTTTCCAGCGGCAATCTGGTCGTCGCCATCATGTCTGCCGGGCATTTCACTTCGTCCGGACATTTTATTGTGCTGCGTGGCGTCAAAGATGCAAAGATCCTCGTTGCCGACCCTGCCAGCCGAACGCGCAGCGAACAGAGTTGGGAACTGTCCATCATTCTGAATGAAGCCAGCAAAGCCGCCGGTTCCGGCGGGCCTTTCTGGATTATTGGCTGAAATTCGCACCCGATCAGCAGACCGCTGACCGGGTGCTTTTTCACTGTATTTCATAATTTACAGAAAATTCACAGGTTCAAGTGACCGTTTTGCCGTTTTGCGGTGCGTATTGTTATAGGAGGATTTGGAGGACAAACCTATGAGGACAACCATCCAGCAGCTTGCAGAATTTCTGACCGCCTGCCGCGGGAACTGGCGAAATGCCTGTTTCATCTCCTGCGGCGTCTGCAAATGTCATTCGCCGTGTTCCGGCTATCTGATGAGCGCAGATGCCGGCGGCAAGCCTGTTCTGATCTCCGCTGCCGAATATGAACGTCTCACCGCGCAGCGGATCGACCCAAGCGAATGCCGCGGCAACATCTCCCGCAGCGCCTTTGAGGATATTTATGCGTTATATCTCAACTGGTGCTTGTCAGACGATGAAAGCTGCTGTTTACAGATACTCTCCCTTCTTCCTTCTGAGTAATACATAGGAGGATTTCCATTTGAAAAAAGCCCACATTACCTGTCCATACTGCCACGCGCCGGCACAGCTTCGCCCGGCCAGTAGCATCTACGGCATCCACACAAAAGACCGTTCAGCGAAACTGTACGTCTGCTCCCGGTATCCCGTCTGCGACGCTTATGTACAGGCGCACAAGGCGACCGGACTTCCAATGGGGACGCTTGCCAACAAAGAACTCCGGCAAAAGCGGATGCAGGCACATCGGACCTTCAACCAGCTTTGGGAAAAAGGCTTCATGCGCAAACAGGACGCTTACGCATGGCTGTGCGTCCGGCTTGGCATCCCGGAAGCGGACGCGCATATCGCCAATTTCTCAGAGTATCGCTGTGACCAGGTCATATTGCTCTGCAAAGAATTTCTGAACGCGCAAAGGAAGGTGAAACAAAATGGATCGAAGCAGTATCGTATTGACCGCTGAGCAGCAGCTGCTTGTAGAAAACAGCTTGGAATTTGTCCACTGGACGATTGCAAGGCTTATCCCCAAAAGCAACTGCCATATGGAATATGACGATCTCTTTCAGGAGGGCTGCATCGCGCTGTGCCATGCGGCGGCAAGCTATCATGGCGGCACTTCGTTCAAGACCTACGCCATTACGGTCATCCGCAACCATCTGATCGACTGCTGCCGCAAGCAGACAAGCTGGCGGAAGTATATCTCCGAGCAGTCCTTGGACGACCCGGACGCAAGCCTCCCAACGCCGGTATGCACAGACCATGCGCATTTTTCCGGTGTGGACACCGGCGCGGTGCTTAACTCCTGCAAGAAGCACTATCGGGGTGTTGCAAAGCTCGGCGTTGACGCGCTCGTCCTCAAAACGAAGGGCTTTGACTGCAAGGACATTGCGGTTCTCTATCACACCAGCTCCAACAATGTCGGCGCATGGATCTCCCGCGCGGCAAAGAAGCTCCGCAGCGACCCGGATTTTCTGGACGCTTTCGACATCGCCTGTTGAAATTGTGAGCTGCTGCCCGTAAAAGAAAAATAAAAGCACTTTGGAGGTACTGTTATGGAATACACGAAATACGCAGCCGTCGGGCATTTCAAATGCCATCGCACACTGGACGGCAAAAAATATCCCGTCGTCATCGTGGGGCGGAAGGAATATATGCTCGACGTGCAGGAAATGACCGTCTGGAGCAGTCTTGCTTGGCGCATCCTGTCGCGCAGCCAGATCACAGAAGCCTATCTGAAGCTGACGCGAGGGTTGTCGTTTACGTCCCGCCGGACGCTGGACGACTGCATCGACAGGCTTGTCACGCGCGGGCTGGTCGCGGAGGGGCGCGGCAACAGCGAGTATGAGGCGCTCTACGATCTGCTTTCCTGCTTGTATATCGCGCCGATATCTGCAAATCCGTTTCTGCGGCTCGGCACGTTTCTGAAGCTCTGGATTTGGGACGGTGCACTGTTCTCTAAAGCAATTCGCCTGTTCTCACGCCCAAAACAGAATGCAGAGGAACGACAGATCGTGCGGCTGGCAAATCAGGCGCTTCTCAGCAGCGCAGAATTGATCAAATGCGCCGAGCGCGGCGTGCGGACGCTCCGCTCCGACGAGCAGCTCATGGACTGCTTGTATGACAACGAGCTGACCACCAGCGAGAATCTTCCCATCCTGATGGCAGCCTCCCGACAGGCTCGCCCTGTTTCGGCGGCAATCGCAAATCTTTATCTGCACAAGCAGATCGTCTTTGAGCGGTGCTGAATATGAAAAAGCTCCTCGCGTGGCCCGTGCCGCTGCTGCAGAAGTGGCTGCTGTCGCTGCTGCTCTGCCTGCCGTTTCTGGCTGCAGCCATCATTTCCGCCTTCTCCGGCGACCGGACGTTTCTGATTCTCAGCGCATTGCTCTTGCTTTTTTGCGGCGTTCGCTGCGCAGAGCTTTATGTAATGCTCGCGAACGAACGCTATTGCGCGGAGGAAGGCGTTTGTCTTTCGGTTTCCAGCATTCCGTTTCAGCGGCAGCGCAGGGTCACGCTGCAAAAAGCAGACGGCGAACAACTTGTCTTCTGCATAGAAAAGAACAAGCAGTTGTCTGTGGGGCAAGCCTATCGGGTCTATTTTTCCGCAATTCCAAGTGAAGTCAAGACCGCACACTTGCCGCAGCCATGTGCATTGGCAGTCGAGAAAATTGAACCCGCATCTTTCGATTGCGAGGAATCGGCAGACTGAACCTCTTGGTTTCTTGAAATTGTTGTCTACCTGTTTTCGTTGATTATTTTTCCGTAGTTTGCTATACTATAGATAGAAAACAATGAGGAGGTGCGTTCCATGCCCATTGATGAGATTGAAGTCATAAAGCAAAAGCTTGTCGATCAGATCAAGCCCATTGGCGTTTATCTGTTTGGCTCTTTTGCCAACGGTACCGCGCACGCCGACAGCGATTTTGACTTCTACATTATTGTAGATGACAACGAGAAAGATCTTCACGCCGTAGCCACTTCTGCATATAAAGCGATTCGCGGCGTGAAGCAGCGCCCTGTGGATATTCTGGTTGGCACAAAAAGCCGCTTTGACGAACGTAAGGATCAGTTCACCGTAGAAAACGAAGTGTTCCACAAAGGGGTTCTGCTCTATGGATCAGCAAGTTAAACAGTGGCTTGACTATGCGGCGCAGGATTTAGGCGTTGCCCGGCATCTTTTTGAAAACTATCATCCCAAGCCGTTGGAAATCGTCTGCTACCACTGCCAACAATCTGCGGAGAAAGCGATCAAGGCTGTGATTGTCTCTCTGCACTGGCCCACCGGGATTCCCAAAAGCCACGATCTTTCTTTTCTGCTGAATCAGATCCACAACTATATCTCCATTCCGGATGCAATCGGCGATGCTGCAGACGCCTTGACACCGTTTGGTACCAT
>OIZX01001782.1_pt1 | contig 10471 bp, 9 predicted proteins | sample 1588621 | NCBI WGS metagenome assembly OIZX01 (sample SAMN03283276) | human gut metagenome | biome: human-associated habitat; material: feces | host: Homo sapiens | place: Peru | collected 2012
AAAGGGCTAGCGATTGTAGCTTTTGTATACTAGGAAGTTCAGAGAACTTTCCTAGTATACAAAATAGCAAGAAAATCTTGCTATTTTGAGCCGAAACAGGTATAATGCAGATAACTGCCGTCTTTGGTGTGTGAATGGGCGGCAGAGGTGTGTGAAATTACTCGCTCGAAAGGATGAAAAAAATGAGTCTTTCCTCTTCCGCTCCCTGGTTAAAGTATTACGGCAATGTGCCGCAGCATCTGTCCTATCCGCAGAAGACCATCTATCAGATGGTCAAGGCCGCAGCAGAGCGCAATCCGAAGCTGCCTGCCTATGAATTCATGGGCAAAAAGACGACCTTCACGCAGTTCATGCAGAAGATCGACGAGACGGCGCAGGCGTTTCTCGCCATGGGCATCAAAAAGGGCGACCGCGTTACCATCTGTATGCCCAACTGCCCGCAGGCTCTGCACGCATTCTACGGTTTGAACCGCATCGGCGCGGTGTCCAATATGATCCATCCGCTCTCCGCTGCGGGGGAGATCAAGTTCTACCTCAATTTCTCGCACTCCAAGTGCATCCTCACGCTCGACCAGTTCTACGCCAAGATTGCGCCCATCATGCCGGAGCTTGACGACAAGGACTGCAAGCTGCTGCTTGCAAAAATCGAGGACGAGCTGTACCCGCACCTTGCCCTCGGCTATGCCCTGACGGCGGCCCGCAAATATCCCAAGCCCCCCAAAAAGGGCAATTACATCTGGTGGTCGGAATTCCAGCGCGTCGGCAAAAAGCGTGATCTGCCCCTGCCGAGAGAATTCGGCAAGGCGGAGGAGGGCGCGTCCATCCTCTATTCCGGCGGCACGACCGGAACGACCAAGGGCATTCTCCTGTCCAATATGAACTTTAACGCGCTGGGCCTGCAGACCATCGCCGCCTCCGGCTTCTCACCCATCGACGGCATGAAGATGCTCTCCGTCATGCCCGTGTTCCACGGCTTCGGTCTGGGCATCGGCATTCACACGGCCCTGATCGGCGGCGCGACCTGCATTCTGCTGCCGCAGTTCAATGTGGACACCTACGCGGAAGTGCTCATCAAGCAGAAGCCCAACCTGATCCCCGGCGTGCCTACCCTGTTCGAGGCGCTGCTGCGGGCTCCCAAGCTGGAGGGCGCGGATCTGAGCTTCCTGAAGGGTATTTTCTCCGGCGGAGACAGCCTGTCTCCGGAGCTGAAGAAGAAGGTGGACGCATTCCTCCGGGAGCACGGCTGCACCGAGCAGATTCGGGAGGGCTACGGCACTACCGAGTGCGTCACCGCCTCCTGTCTGACCCCCAAGGACTATGCCCGGGCGGGCTCCATCGGCGTGCCCTTCCCGGATACCTACTATAAGATCGTCACCCCCGGCACCGTGGAAGAGGTGGGCCCCAACATTGAGGGCGAGATCTGTATCTCCGGCCCCACGGTCATGATGGCCTACATGGAGAACCCGGAGGAGACCCGGCAGACCCTGAGACGGCACTACGATAACCGGATCTGGCTCCATACCGGCGACCTGGGACACATGGATCAGGACGGCTTCGTGTACTTCCGCCAGCGGATCAAGCGGATGATCGTCACCTCCGGCTACAACGTGTACCCCTCTCAGCTGGAAAACATCATTGACGGTCATGAGAAGGTGCTGCTGTCCTGCGTCATCGGCGTGAAGGATCCCTACCGGGTCCAGCGGGTGAAGGCTTACGTGGTGCCCATGCCCGGCGTGGAGCCCACGGAGGAGCTGAAGCAGGAGATTCTGGACTACTGCTCCCAGCGGATCGCCAAGTACGCCATGCCCCGGGAACTGGAGTTCCGGAAGGAACTGCCCAAGACCCTCGTGGGCAAGGTGGCCTACCGGGTGCTGGAAGAGGAAGCCAACGCGGAACAGGAATAAGGACCGCCCATTCGCTGCCATGGCAAGCGGCCCGGGACAGGTCTGAAGTTACGAACGGAAAGCAGGAACTTTTTTGGAACAGAAGAAACATGACCGCATCTGGGAACTGGATGCTTTCCGGGGACTTTGCATACTGGGCATGGTGGTCATCCACACCATGTTTGATCTGGTGGAGCTGACGGGACTGGTCAACTGGGAATACCCCGGCTTGTTTTCCTTCCTGAAGGACTGGGGCGGGGGACTGTTTCTGGTGCTCTCCGGGGTGTGCGTTACCCTCGGCACCCATCATGTGAAGCGGGGACTGGAGGTCTTTGGCTGCGGCATGCTCTGTACCGCCTTTACGGCCGGAATGTACGTTTCCGGCATGGCGCCCGGTGGGATCATCATTTATTTCGGCGCCCTCCACTGCCTCGGCGTGTGCATGATGCTGTGGTGCCTGTTCCGGCGTCTGCCGGACTGGGCGCTGGCGGCGCTGGGCTGTGCCTTTGTGGGGATCGGGCTGTATATCCACGGAAAGATTTTCGATTTTCCCTGGCTCATTCCTCTGGGGTTCCAGACGGAGACTTTTTCCTCGTCGGATTATTTTCCCCTGTTTCCCCAGTTGGGCTTTTTCCTGCTGGGGGCGGTGCTGGGGCACCGGGCGTACGGGGACAGAAAGTCAAAGTTTCCCCGGGTGGACCCCAGCCGGGGCGTGATCCCCTTCCTGACTGCCTGCGGCAGACAGGCGCTGCTTATTTATCTGGTGCATCAGCCCGTGATCGCGGGCGTCATGCTTGCCGTCCGGGCGGTATTTCGACGGTAAGCGGATTTCGGGAAAAAGCGGGGCGGCTATTAGCGGGGTGTTCATAAGACAGTTAAATTCAACAATCTGAAAACCATTGGTTTTCAAGGGACGGCGTGGCTTCGGTCACGCCGTTTCTTCTTTCAGAAGTTCGTCCAGAGGGATGAATCCGATGCCGTCATACTGGATATGGATGTGCTGGGTACGCTTTCGCCGTTCGCCTTTCTCACAGTAGGCAATCCGGTTTTCATACTGCTGTACCTTGTGTTGGAGCTGGACAAGCTGCCGTTCACAGGCGGCTTTCTCCGCTTCCAGTTGGGATAGGGATTTCTGTTTTGACATTTTGAATAACCTCCTAAAAGATTTGGATAAAAAATGACCGCCAGCATTACTGACGGTCTGCAAGGATAGCCGCATAGCGGCGCAAGGGAGCGCAGCCCCCTGGTCGGAACGCAGTGACGCAAAACACCCCGGACATTCAGGTGCCCGGGGCGTTCAGTTTCACAGAGCGCACATACGGGGAATACCCCGTATAGAAGTGCGCCTTTCGTATAATTACTAAGGGACTCAAGCGAAGGAATGAAGCGTTGCTGGTGCCTGAACATCATACTGTTTTTACAAAATCCGGCATCCTGCAATGGCGATCACAACAAGGACGGTCGGAAGAAAGGCAAGGACTTTTCGATACATGGTGTAAAACCTCCTTTTTGATTTCGCGCTTATCACACATGGAACGGTAATGATTATGCTCTCTTCCTGTGATATTCCAGATACATCATGGGGATCAATATGACAGACAGCGTAAGATATAGCGGAATACTGACATCTAAAGTACGGAAAACCTTACCAAAGATGGTGAGAATATTGAAGGAACCCAGATTCTGATAGAGTTCCAGCAAGTGCGACGGCATGAGGCTCAGAATTTTATCCAACCAGTTTGCCATTCCCTCCAGGAAAGAGGGAAGGAATATCAGAATAAATGGGGTTGTCACCGCAAAGACAGTGGACTTTGTCTTGGCGGAGATCCACATGGTCAGGAATGCCAAGAAAAGGTTGCCGATGTAGCCGGATATGAGAGCCAGCATCCAAGCTTGCCACATATTAAGATTATAGATACTTTTCCAGAGCTGCCACTGGATGACGCAGCTTGCGCCCTCGAAGCCGAGATAGCACAAGGTGAACAGGCTATAGACCAGCATGGCTCCCCAGTACAGGACTGTTACCAGCAGGAAACCTGCCTTGATCTTGGCAGAGGCAGCTTTATTCCTGCCACAAAGGGTGGAAAAATACACCGCATCCGCTTTCCATTTGAATTCGTTAGAGAAGATGCCAGCCAGCAGAAAACCCAGAATCAGAATTCCCAGCGAAGGAATATATCCGGCGTTTTCCAGAAGCTGATGCCAGCCTTCGTGGTATGTGAAGTAGAAGGGAATCTCTAATTCCCTGTACTGCCCAATGATATACTGCTTCTCCGATTCGGAATACTTGGAGTAAGCACCATCGGTTTCATCATAAAGCCAATTTCTCAGTAGTTTCTCACGGTTGGCGTAAAAGGTATCTTCATCGATGGCAGTGATCCTGTCAGCGGTGTAATAATCGTACTCCCGGAAGCCATTTGAATAGGACTCATTCAGAATTTTCCGGATGGGTGCGAAACCCTGTTTCCAGCTATACGCGATTTCATTCTGCTGCACAATATCTGACTTTGCTTCGGGTGTTGCATTGATCCTTTGATTTTCCTGAATCACTCTGCTCAACTTATTCTGATCCACCCAGCCTTCCCATTCGGTCTGGGCTTCCCGCAGTTTCCTGACAGCAGATGGGCCATATTCGCTCTCCCCCTGCTCATTCACCCACTTTACCTCCACATTCAATGCGCCAGTCGATGATAGCCAACAGGACAGCGCCAAGACGGCAATGTACAATATCAGGGCGATCTTACCACCAACGGAACCAAACACCTTTTTTAGTTCATACCGTACCATCGCTATCACCTGTCCTTTCTCCAAAATAACAGAGGAAAACATCCTCCAAAGTTGGTTCTACCCTGACGGCATCTTCTGCCGGTCGTCCCTTGGAAACGATTCGCAGCTCCGCACCTCCAGGAATCGTCTTCACGTTTGCAACTTTGTATGCCTTCAGACAGGCATCGATCCTGCTTTTGGGCACAGTACAGCTCCAAACCGGTTCTGGCATGGAGTTAATGAGTTCCTCAGCAGTGCCGGAAATGGCAAGGCTGCCGTCCTTCATCAGCAGAATGTCACCTGCGATATACTCAATGTCCGATACAATATGTGTGGACAGCAGCACGATTCGATCCTCTGAAAGCTCGCTGATCAGATTCCGAAACCGAATCCGCTCGCTGGGATCCAGACCGGCGGTAGGCTCGTCCAGAATTAGAATCTTGGGGTCGTTCAGCATGGCTTGGGCAATACCTGCCCGGCGCTTCATGCCACCGGAGAGGGTTTTCATTTTCTTGTACCGGGCTTTCACCAGACCAACTTGCTTCAGCAGTTCCTTGACCCGCTGCTTTGCCACCGCAGGGCGTATACCTTTGAGGGTGGCAATGTACATCAGGTAGTCGTAGATGGAAAAGTCTGGATAGTACCCAAAATCCTGAGGAAGATATCCCAACAGATTCCGGTATCTGCCGTCCATGGCAAAAATGTCTTCTCCATCCCAGCTAATTTGCCCGGATGTGGGTTTCATCAAGGTAGTAAGCATCCGCATCAGGGTGGTTTTACCAGCGCCGTTGACGCCAAGCAGACCATAGACGCCGCAGCGTAAATCATAGCTGAAATGGTCAACGGCTTTGAAGCCGCCAAATTCTTTTGTTAAGTCTCTAATTCTCAAATCCATAAAGGTTTCACCTCCATAATCGTTTGCCATTTTCTCTGTCCGCGATAGAGGGTATATCCCATGAAGAAAACAGATGCAGCCAGCAAAGATACCCATGCAGGAACAGAAATGGCATGGAAAACAGCATCATTCAGAATGAGCACTGACCAGGCTCCAGCCCAAAGGACACACAGAAGCAGGGAAAGTGCCTGAGAATTGATCCGCTTGCTGTAAAGGGTTCTGAAGCAGATACAGCAGGTCACATTGAAGGGGAGCATAAACTGTGTAAGCATTTCCCAGAGAGTCATTCTGCTAAGCAGGGTTGCGACCGCATAGAAGACTGACAGCAGCACCATATCTACCCCGGCAAAGAGGGTCAGCCGTGCCGCATAGATGGAACGAAGGGTATAAAATGTTGTACATTCGATTTCCAAAGCATCGCAACTTCGGTTTTTCCAGATTTCCGGATAAATCAGAATTACAAACAGCGGTCCGGTAAGCCCCAGAATACGGCGCACGGTGAAGTCGGTTTCTGAGTTATTAAGCAAGAAACATACAAAGGCAAGCAGCAGCCCTTGCATCAGCCACCAGCGTTTCTTGATGAACTTACTCTGCTGATACAGAAATTCTATGTGGGATACGGTTTGTTCCGATTCCTCAGAAAGAAATGCTTCCTTGGAAACAGCAATGGTTTTCTGTATTTTGGATTCATCGCAGATCACATCGAAACGAAAGAGCGCCTTCATTCAAAATTCTCCTTCCCTAAATAGATTGTCAATAATTCTTTTGCGCGTTTGATTCGGTACTTCATCAGCGGCAGACTGATCCCCAAAATTCTGGCAATTTCCTTTTGCCGGACTTCCTGAAAGAAATACAGGATGGTTACTTCCCGCAGTTCCTGTGGAAGACGTTCCAGAGCCATTTGGACATCCATCCGTAAATCCAGGGGTTCCATCAGGCAGACAGGATGCTCCGGCAGTTCCTCCATCGGCAGTTCTTCCGGCTTTCTGTAATAATCCCGGCACAGATTGCCTGCAATCACATACAGATAATTTGCAGCCTTCCCATAGTGCTGGTACTGATGGAGCGTGCGGAAGAACCGGGCAAAGGTTTCCTGGGTTAAGTCTTCTGCAAAGCCGGAGTCCTTGATATGTAGGTGGCAGTAACGCAATATCTTTGGGTAATATTTCCGCACAAAGGATTCGATGGCCTGATCATCGCCATTTTGCATTCTGTGCAGGAGCAGGAAATCGCCGTCCATGTTTTTCCTCCTCTCCTGTAGATTAAAAGCGCTTTCATTTAGTATAACGAAGCAGAACGGAAAAAAGATAGTCTGAGATGAAATATTTTACGCTGGAGCTGTTAAAAAAGCCCTCCCCAGAAAAACGCAGATCCTCTCCGGAAACAGAAAGGGTCTGCGTTTTTTTGCATCGAGGCTGTGGATAACTTTTTAACTATACTCTAAATGAGCAAATTCATAAAATAGACAAAACGCTCCTATAGCGACGAGTACCCACGTAGAGAGGCCGGGGCAGCCCATCTTTGCAGGTCAGGAAACACCGTTACACGATGAAATTGGTCTTGTGTGCGTGTTTCCGCATGAGCAAGGTCTGTAATTGTCCTTTTTCCCAGTTTTATTTTTGCCCCAAAGCAGGTGGAAAAATAACCGTGGACTGTAGTGGTCCACTTTTGATATTACGCATATGCGGAAGTTTTTCGCTGTAATTCACAAAAATGCACAATCCCCGGCAAGCGTGATTTGCCTGCCGGGGATGTATCTTTTTCAAATGTCTTGTCCACGATGGTTCTGCATTACAAACGTCAGGCTATCCCGCAACCCCTGGCTAGGCAATGTATTCCTGAAGCACCTGCGTGTGGGACCACAAATAATCCGCAATCTTCTTCGCTTCAGCAGCATCGACGCCTCGGCTCCGGTCAATGGTTCCCATGCCGGGACATACCCGGTATTTTTGATTCACAAAGTCCAGCAAAGGGAACCAAAGCTGATAAAAGAGCTCCGCATCTTGTTTTTCTAATGTCATATTCCGCTCCTTATCTATTGCGCTATTTTTCTTCCCGCAGGATGTCCATGTTATGTTTTTAGCTTAGCACCTTTGCGCCAGACAGGCAACCGAAATCATCAGTTGAAACGAATATTCGTCTTTTTTACCTAAAACTTCTTTTTATTTCTGTGCAATATGACATAGATGGGCTTTTATCCGATAACCGCCCTATTCTTTTCCCATTGCACTTTCCAATCGCTATTCGTTCTACTCCCTCTAGCCAGCGGACTTCTCTTTCTTTGCGAACCAACTTTTCAATATCTTTTCGGCTTATTTTTCAAGACTTTTCAATAAATATATCGGCCCCAAAATCCTACTTTTCAAATATTCAGGTGGTAAGCTCCTAGTCTTCTGGCCTCCAGGTCACCTTGAGCGGCACGAGCTAAGTAATGGCGTTCTTCCTCGGAGGTCAAAGGCTTGGGGAAAGAGCCGGAGTGGAGCTCTGGAATGCGGTGCTTAACGAATAAAGGACAAGCCCGGCAAGGTTTTGATACTTGCCGGGCGGTGTCTTTGTGTGGGGAAGTGCTTTGAGTGGCGGAATCCTCGCTTTATTTCTGGTTCAGGAGGGCGTTCATGTCTTCTTCTGGTGTGGTAATAGGCGCAATGCCATAGTTTTCCACCAGGAAGTTCAGAATATTGGGGGACAAAAACGCCGGGAGAGAAGGACCAAGGCGGATGTTTTTAATGCCGAGATGCAGAAGAGTCAGCAGGATACAGACCGCTTTCTGCTCATACCAGGACAGAACGAAGGAGAGCGGAAGTTCATTTACAGAACATCCAAAAGCCTCCGCAAGTGCCACGGCAACCTGTATTGCGCCGTAGGCATCATTACACTGGCCCATATCCATCAGCCGGGGCAGACCACTGATTTCTCCCAGATCAAGATCGTTGAAACGGAATTTTCCACAGGCGAGGGTGAGGATGATGCTGTCAGAAGGGGCTTGTTTCACGAATTCTGTGTAATAGTTTCGGCCCGGTTTCGCACCGTCACAACCGGCAACCAGGAAGAAATGGCGGATGGCACCGGATTTTACGGCTTCTACGACTGTACCCGCATGGGATAGGATGGCTGCATGACCAAAACCGGTTGTCACTTTCGTGCCGCCATTGATACCGGAGAATTGCCGGTCTTCTTTGTAACCGCCCAGTTCCAGTGCTTTTTGGATAACCGGCGTGAAATCCTTCTGCTCGTCAATATGAACAGCACCCGGGAAAGCAACTACTTCTGTTGTAAATACTCTGTCTGCATAGCTGTTTTTTGGCGGCATCAGGCAGTTTGTGGTGTAGAGGATTGGAGCGGGAAGATGATCAAATTCCTTTTGCTGATTCTGCCATGCGGTTCCGAAATGTCCTTTCAGGTGAGAGAACTTTTTTAAGAAGGGGTAGGCATGGGCCGGGAGCATTTCACCGTGGGTGTAGATGTTGATCCCTTTTCCCTCGGTCTGCTCCAGCAAAAGCTGAAGGTCCTTCAGATCATGACCGGTCACAACAATAAACGGCCCTTTTTCTACGGCAAGGGTCACAGCAGTCGGTTCCGGTGTCCCATAGGTCTGTGTATTGGCCTTGTCCAGGAGTGCCATGCACTTCAAGTTGATTTCCCCGACTTTCAGCACGGTAGGAAGCAGACGTTCGACACTTTCTTCATAACCGATTCTAAATAGGGCTTCGCAGAAAAACTGGTCCACTTCGGCATCTTCATAATTCAGGACACTTGCATGATAAGCATAGGCTGCCATTCCGCGAATCCCGAACAGAATAAGCGATTTCAAAGAACGGATATCTTCATCGGCATTCCACAGCTGCCGCATATCGTATTCGTCTGTCTTACCGCAGGGGGACTGACAGCTGCTGCAATCGGGAACCAGCCGTTCTTTCTCGGCTCTGACTTTTTGTATCATCTTTTCGATGGCCGCATTGTCAAAGCTTACGTTTGTAACTGTCGTAAACAGCCCTTCCATGATGATCTGTCCGGTTCGTTTGGAAATGGTTTGCGCACCATCGACTGCTCTTGCCAGACCAATCAACGCACCTGTCAGTTCATCCTGCAATTTTGCGGTGTCTGCCTTTTTTCCACAGACACCGGCACTTCCTGTGCATCCCGTACATCCAAGTGTCTGCTCACACTGAAAACAAAACATCTTCTGCTCCATAGTTGTATGCTCCTTTTACTCTATCATTTTACCGTCAATACTGATGGTGACGACCTGCCAGGGGATGAATTTCCCGCTGTTTTGAAGTGCTTTCTTGGCCGCCATCTCCAGACCGCCGCAGCAGGGAACTTCCATTCTTACAATGGTTACGCTTTGAATGTCATTGTTCTGAATGATTGCGGTCAGCTTTTCGCTGTAATCCACCTGATCCAATTTGGGGCAGCCGATGAGGGTCAGCTTGTTCCGGATAAAATCCTGGTGAAAGCTTGCGTAAGCATAGGCGGTGCAATCGGCGGCAATCAGAAGCTTTGCACCGTTAAAATAGGGTGCGCTGACAGGTGCCAGTTTGATTTGTACCGGCCAGTTCCGGAGTGCGGACATCTGTGCTGGGTTGGGAGCGGGGGTGCCGGTTCCGGGTGCTGCCGGACGCTGGATCTGCATACTTTTCGCGCCGGGACAGCCCGTGTGTTTGGATGCTGCCTGGTTTTTGAGAAACACTTTTTCCTGGGCTTCTTTCACGGCTTTCTCATCGTATGCGGGCGCTTCTCGTTCTTCAAAAGAAATGGCACCTGTTGGGCATTCCGGGAGACAGTCGCCCAGCCCGTCGCAGAAGTGTTCTCTCACCAATTCGGCTTTTCCGTTTATGATCTCAATGGCCCCTTCGTGGCAGGCCTTGGCACAGGCGCCGCATCCGTTGCAGCGTTCATGGTCGATCCGAATAATTTTTCTTATCAT
>OIZX01001786.1_pt1 | contig 10457 bp, 7 predicted proteins | sample 1588621 | NCBI WGS metagenome assembly OIZX01 (sample SAMN03283276) | human gut metagenome | biome: human-associated habitat; material: feces | host: Homo sapiens | place: Peru | collected 2012
TCCAACGATTGTTTGTATCATCTTGGTCTATCCAATAGAAGAGATAGTTGTCACCCTTGTTGGTAACGTAGTGTGACAACGTAAGAAATATTTCTCTTTTATCAAAGCTATTCTTGATTATCTTTTAATCTCTTTTCCAATTCCTCTATAGTCGGCATAGAAGACTTAAAGTCTTTCGGAAAGAGTTTGGATAGTTGATATTCTGATATTCCCATCGGTTCCTTGTATGATTCCAAGGCGTATTTCGCCACTACATTGTCTTTGTCCTTGCAGATGAGCAAGCCGATGGTCGGGTTGTCTATATCGGTCTTGAACTGATGGTTAATGGCAGATACATAGAAACTCAGTTGCCCCAAGAACGATGGATGGAATGACTGGGCTTTTAGCTCAACGACCACATAGGCGTGGAGGTGGGTATTGTAAAAAAGCAAATCGGGGAAGAACTCCTGTTGACCTACTTCCAAACGAAATTGTCTGCCCATATAGGAAAATCCCTTTCCAAGTTCCAAAAGAAAACGTGTAACGTTGTTCACCAATTCATTTTCAATGTCACGCTCGTCATATTTCTCTCTAAGATTAAGGAAATCCAACTGATAAGGGTCTTTTGTTATCTGTTGCGCTAAGTCACTCTGCACAGCTGGGAGCGTGGATTGGAAGTTTGTGATGGCTTTGCCGTCACGCTCATAAAGGTCGGTATCAAGCCAGTTGAGAAGAGTGTCACGTCCCCAATTGTTCTCCCAAGTCTTTCTTACGAAGAACAAGGCTTTGTCCATATCAGTCTTACATTTATCGATGATACGGCGATGATGATCCCAAGGAATGAGAAAAAGCATCTTGAAATCGTCCGCAGCTTGCGGAACATTTGAGTCTGACAATGAATCCGAGAAAAGTTCCGCAGCCTGCGGAACTTTTTCACATAGTGGAGCATATAGTTTGAAAAACTTACTCATATAGCGCAAGTTTATGGGCGAGAATCCCTTCACCCCCGGCATTTCTTTCTTCAAGTCCTGGCTAAGATTCTTGTAAAAGCCAGAACCATAATTGTTGGTATATTGCTTAGCTTCAATGTCTCGTCCCAGCTTCCAATAGAAGTCTAATAGGTAGCCATTAGTAGCGCAAGAAGCCTTTAGGCGATGGCTGTAGAATCGTTCCTTGAGTTCTACGAGCCAGTCCTTATAGTCGCTATCATCATGAAGGACTACTGATAAGCTTATATTTTCCTTTGCCATCGTTCTTTCTTTTTATTTGCTGCAAAAATAAGCAATATTTCTCTTTTATGCAAGTTTTTAAGCTTTTTCTTTTGTGTTTTCATGAGAAAAGATTAATTTTGTATCGATAGGGGGATTAGATTAGAAAAAAGATGTCTTAATAAATAAAGCGTATGCCAGATAGAATGACCATAGAGCTGCGCCATCTAAAAAAATCCCCTGATGAAGTCCGGATTTGGAATCATCAGGGGATTTTTCTCTTTTATCTGATTTCTCTGTTGAGTTCGCCTGCTTCGCTATAGCCTTCCAGCATCTTGGCGCTGGTGATAGGTTTGCGGGAACAGTAGTTGAAATCTACCTTCTTATAGCCTTGGCTTGAGCGCCAGCGGATGGTGAGCTTCACCGTCTTGCCGTTGGTGTCTGGCAGGGCATCGTTGAGATTGAAGGCTACCAGGGCATCACGCCAGTAGTTCTGAGGGTCGCCATTTACGTTATGACGAAGCTCTACCTCGTATGGATTCTCTGGGTTTACACCGGTAAGGAGATTGATGTAATGTGTACTCATGCCACCCCAAAGAGCACGGAAACGGAGGGTGAGATAGCCATCCTCGGCTACGGTTACCCAATCGCGGACGATATCTACGATGTTGTTGCCGTATTTCTCGCTGTTTTCTGTATCAGAAGCGAGTGAAGGTACTGGCTTCTTGGTCAGAATGCTGTCTATCCAGTTTACATGAACCACCTGGTTGTAAAGGTCGCTCTTCTCATTGGTTGAAGAGTAGTTGACGAGTGCACGTACCTCCTTGCCGCCGAAAACGGTAGACTTGAGGTTCTGGGCGAGCAGGGTGGTGTTGTCATCGAGCTGCAGGTAGCAGGCGTCGCCATTCTGCTTGACTGTGACCAGGGCATTTGGTAATACCTGGCTCCAATCGGTATCGTCATCGTCATTGCATGACTGGAAGGTGAAGGCTGACAGCAGCATGGCTACAGCCAATCCGATTTTCTTGAAATTAATTTTTCTCATACTTATTGTTCCTTTCTTGTTTTATTTCTCTTTTCTGATGATAAAATGAGAAGTGAACGGAAATCTTGCTTCTGATTTAGAAAAAGATTGTTAAAAGTAATAGGGCTACCGATTGTTGCAGTATAGTAGACAGTGGCTTTTTACGGAAAAAGATTCTTTTGCGTTAAAAAACTTGCATTATTTCTTGCTTTGTATTACTTTTTTTTATATATTTGCAATCGAAAGTAATTCTAAGAGCAAATAGAAGAAAAATGTTTGATGACAGCTGATAGTAACAATCATAATCAATAGATATAAAAAATAATAACCTTTTAATTTTTAAGCGTATGAAACGACTGGTACATTTTCAACTGATGCTTGTTTTGTTGCTCGTTTGTGGACAGACAACTATTCAAGCTAAGCGAATCAGCCAATGGCAGGCTCAACAGCAAGCCTACAGTTTTTGGGGAAAGCAAATGCCACAGAAGGCAAAGGCTAAGAGTAAGGCAGTATCAACTGCATCGCTTTCTACCCAGGGAAATAATTCCTACTATGTATTTAATAATGATGCCGGTGGATTTGTCATCATTGCCGGCGATGATGCTGTAGCACCTGTATTGGGTTATACCTCAACGGGGGCGTTTGATGCTAACAACTTGCCTGAGGGTTTGAAGGATTTGCTGAAGAGCTATGAGCAGCAGATTGCTGCATTGGGTAAAAACTATAAGGCAAATACCACATCTACGAGAGCCGAATTTACTGGAGAAAAACTGCTGAATACTGCGAAATGGAACCAGGGGGCTCCATTCAACAAGTATACTCCTAATAATTATGTAACGGGATGTGTGGCTACTGCTGGTGCTATTGTGATGAAACATCATGGCTATCCTGCAAAGGGCGTTGGAAGCCATTCCTATAACTGGAATGGACAGAACCTTACTGCAAATTTCGAGCATGATTATGACTGGGCTAATATGCCTGCCAAGTATACTGATGGTAATGATGCGGCATTTGATGGTGTTGCCAGACTGATGTCTGACCTGGGTATTGCTGTGAATATGCAATATGCCAATGGAGGAAGTGCAGCTACGATGGAAAAACTGGTAACTGCACTGAAAAAGTATTTCGGTTACAGTAAGTATACCAGACTTCTGGCAATGGCGGATTTGGGTGCAGAAGTCTGGAACGGCAGATTGCGTGCTGAGATTGATGCCAACCGTCCGATTCTTTATTCTGCTTCTGATTCTAAAAATGGAGGTCACGCCTTTGTGATTGATGGCTATAAGGATGAAAGCTTCAGCGTAAACTGGGGCTGGGGTGGATATTGTGATGGATTCTATCGCATCGGTGCCCTCAATCCTGAATATGACGGAAAGCCTTTGGGCGATCAGTATAATCTGTCTCAGTCTGCTGTATTCTCACTTCAGCCATCTGACGGCAAGGAAGTTGTTTCTAATCTGGGATTCTTCAAGATGGATGGTTGTCTGGAAACGTTGAACATGAATGTTACTGATGTGAAGGCAGGTGAAAAAGTGAATCTCTATCTTTTACCTCTTCGATGCCAGGGTGAGAATCCGTTTACGGGAGAAGTAGCGATAGCTTTGAAGAATGCCAAGGGCGAAATCCGTAAAGTCTTTGGGGCACAAACAATTGAGGGCTTAGGTCCTGGATCTGGATATTATAACACCGCATTCTCATTAGGTGGAGCTTGTCCGGTGGATGCTCAGGAAGGAGACTACCTGGCTGTTGTATCTAAGGAAGACGGAACAGACGAATATGTAGAAATCCTCGGACCGGATATGGCGGAAGTACATTTGCCTGCTACAGGATTCCAGCCTCGTACATTCGAAGTGAAAACGGAATTGGGCGAAGGAGCGCAGTTTGTAGAGGCACCTCCAGCTTATAATTGGGTTGAGAGATTCTACAATGGTAAGCCATTGCAGGGTTGTCCTTATTATTTCGATGTGAAGATTGATGCAGGTATTGCCAAGAGTTTTATAGAATTGGATGGTAAGAGTGCTAATACGGCATCTTTCTCTAATGGTGCTATATTCTATGAAATATCTCCAGGTTTAAAACCAGTTTATAACCTGGTAGTTAAAACATATCGCACCTATGAGGAAAAGACAGTTGAGGTAACTTTAGCTGCACCGGGACAACTGAAGGCTGAATTGGATAGTAAGAATCTGGATTATTATGCTTATAAAAATATCAAGGTGAACGGTGAGATTGACAAGCGCGACTTTGAAGAGCTCGCAGGTCATAAGTTCAAGAGTATCGACCTGAGCGGAGCCAAGGTGGTGGCTTATGATAATTTCAAGGCTGATATGATTCCTGATTATGCATTTGAAAACAATGCTTATCTTGAGCATTTCAAGATGCCAGCCGGTGTCAAGGAATTAGGTTCCAGTGCCTTTACGTATACCAAACTGAAGGAGATTGACCTGCCGGAAACAATCCAGGAGTTCGGCCTCAATACATTCAATGCCTGCTTCTACTTGACAGATGTATATATGCGTCATAAGGAGGTTCCTAACTGGATCAGTTGGTGTGTATTCGCCAATAGGAGGAATCCGCCAACCCGCACGCTGCATCTCTATCAGGGCTGTAAGGAAAAGTATGAGGCTTATCCATATACAAAGAATTGGATATTCAACTTTGATAATATCGTAGAAGACCTTGTAACATCTGGTATCAATTCTGTTACTTTGGATAATGAGACTACAAAGTCGGCATTGTATGACCTCAACGGTCGCAGAATACCAAATGTTCCATCTAAGGGTATCTATATCCAGAATGGAAAGAAGATGATTAGAAAATAATCATTTGCTGACGATAAATCAATTAAACAATAGAAAAGTCCCCTGGTGCCGCAAAGCATCAGGGGACTTTTTTATCACTACTCATTTATCACTGCTCACTATTAAAAGTAATAGGTGCAGCCGATTGTAGCAGCACGGTTGCCAAAGTGCTGGCTGGCAATATCATGGAATCTGCCTTCCAGGGTAAGGTGCTTGCCGATATTCTTGTAGACTCCTACTTCCGCATAGAGATTGGCAGGGGTATAGGCTGGAGTAGCAGTATGGCGGTAAGTACACCAGATGAGATTGGAAGTAAGGCGCCAGCCGTCTGGCAGAGTAAGCTGAGGAGCCAACTTGAAGACGGCAAAATTGTGATAGCTTGTATCTCTTGATGATGTCTCTTCTACTGGTGTTTCTGCCCGCTCCCAGAAGTAATTGAAGCCAGCGGTAAGGCGAAGGATTCCGGTATGCCAGAAGGCAGTGGTTCCGATGCCTAATGTGTTGTCGTGGTTGTTGTCTATCAGATGCTGGTGAATGTTCTTCACCGAGGTGCTGACCACGAGATTCGGTTTGCTGTAGGTATACTTCAACTCCATAACATTGGCAAGGCTATTCCTGATATCAGTGGTATAGGTAGGCTTCCATGCGCCCTCCATATCTCCCGCAGTCACAAAGTCGCCAAATTCCGGATTGAAGATGCGGCGGCAGAAGGTGCCTTGCAGGGTATGACCCGGAGTGAAGGTATAGTATGCACTGAACGAGTAGATATGGTTGTGGGTGGTATGCTCCCAGTTGCTGATAGAAGTAATCTGCTTAGGTCGGAAATTGATGATACGGTATCGTTCACCAGCCATGAATCCCCACTTGCCGATATTGTAATCCAGCTGGACATAGAAATCCTCGTAGTTGGAATGGTTGATGTAATCAGCAATGCAATTCTTCTCGATAGATAAACCGCCCTCAAAACCTGCTGTAATCCAAAGGTCTTTGGTAAGGATTGGAGAGGCGTACTCTATAACGGCAAACGGATAGGTGGAGTGGTTCTGGTAAGGGAAGGTCTGGCTTTCTTCCTGGTTTTTGCCATTGTCGCTGATATGTTCTGCACCCAAGGTGAAAAGGATGCTCGAACCATTCTCGCCTAGTGTCCGGGTATAGTCTGCCTGCAGATGATAGGCACGTACATATTCGGCTGGTGAATGGGTGAAATGATTGCGGGTATAGGTCTGCATCGCATCCACTTCGAGTATGTCCTTGCTGGTTGGAGTCCAGAGAACATTGAGCTTGGCTCCCTCGTGCGAGTAATGGTTGATGGTATTGGAACTCTGGTTCTGATAAGCATCCTTGTCGCTATTAGAGGTGCGTTGGAAGTTGCCTTCTACGTGGCTGAGGATACGCAGGTCATCCTGCTGGCTCAGAACGCTGACGATTCCCTTGCCACCGCCGTAGGTATCACCAAATAGTCCTACTCTTCCGCTCACACCGTTTTCGCCCTTGCGGAGGGTGATGTCGATTACTTTCTTCAGACTGCTGCAGCCCTTCATCACTTCTGCATTCTGGCAAACCTTGATGCTTTCAATCTCACGAGCCTTGAAATGGTGGAGCAGGGTTGCATAGTCGAGTCCGTATTCCTGATTGTCGATACGAATGACGAACTTTCCATATTGATTGGCAAAGGGATCACCGCCGATGATGTTGTTGCCATCGAGGCTGATTATCTCTGGACACATCATCAGAACATCGAGGAGAGATTCTTCACCGGTAAGTTCCATCTCTGAAACGTGCATGATGTATCTGTCGCCAATATGTTCTATCGGGGCTGCGTTCATCTGTGGCAATGTACTGCCAAGAAAGCCAGCCAGACACATCAGGCGGGTATTCTTAAGAAGACTGTTTAATATCATATATAATAACCATTTAAGTTTTTTCGACTTGCAAAGATAGTGCAAAAAGAGGAAATAGCGAAATTTTTCCCTAACTTTATGGTTCTTATCATGAAAAAATCAAGAAAACAGCAGTGTAATCAGAGGAATGGTGATGATGCTGCCCAGGGTGGTGATGAAAGGCATCTCAGTGATGAGCGATGGATTGCGGCCGTATTTCAGGCAGAACATGGTGCCGAAACTGGCTACAGGCATCGCTATGACTACCGTATTGATGTTGTTAACCAAATCGTGGACACCACACGCCTTGAACAGAAAGTAGATGCTCAGAGGAACCACGACAAGGCGAAGAACAGAAGAAATGTATACCTTCGGACTTCCGATAATCTCCCTGACGGGAAGTTTTGCCATGGAAGAACCGATTATCATAAGAGCAGCAGGAACCGTAACATTTCCTACCATCGTCACAGGGCGGGCAATGATATCGGGGGTATGTACGCCCAATGCTACCAGAATGGCTGCAAGGAAGGCGGCAAGAAGAGCCGGAGATACCAGCACCTTAGGATTGAACTGCTTGATGCTGTATTCACCCTTGATGAGCATCACACCTGCCGTAAAGATAAAGAAGGTGTTGGGCATATTGAGCAAGGCTGCATAAAAGATGGCCTTAGGACCGAAGATGCTTGATACGATAGGGTATCCGATAAAGCCAACGTTGGCAAACATCAAGGCGAAGCCTATCATACCCTGGTCATCATGGTTCTTGGTGATGAGGCGTGGAACCCAGAAGCCAAATACCAATAATAATATATAGGTGAGGAAACCGACACCTAAAAGGGGGAGGATGAGCGTGCGGTCGGGCAACTCATCCCCCATTACGGATGACAGCACCAGCAGTGGACAGGTTATGTCCACTACGATGCTGGATAGTTTCTTGTCAAATTTGTCGCCCATATAGCCTAACTTGCAGGCGACATAGCCTAAAATTACGATGATGAACAATACCACCATCACTTCTAAATTCTGCATTATCCTGAAAATCTATACCTTAATTTATCTATAAATCTCTTTAATCTATAAATCTCTTGGTGATGTCTCCGTAGTTTTCTATACGGCGGTCGCGGAGGAATGGCCACCAACGGCGTACATCCTCGCTGTGCTTGAGATCGATATCCACAACCAGGCTTTCTTCCTCCTGATCGCTTGCACGGTAATGGAGCTCACCCTGAGGACCGGCAACAAAGCTGCTGCCCCAGAACTGGATACCTCCAGTCTGTTCGCTAGGATCAGGTTCAAAGCCTACTCGGTTTACGGCAACAACAGGCAGACCATTGGCTACCGCATGACCACGCATGACGGTGGTCCAGGCTTCGCGCTGTCGCTGCTGCTCTTCCGGTGTATCATAGGTTGCATAACCGATGGCTGTAGGATAGATGAGCATTTCTGCTCCCTGCAATGCCATGAGTCGGGCTGCTTCCGGATACCACTGGTCCCAGCAAACCAAAACACCCAGTTTGCCTACTGAAGTCTGGATAGGACGGAAACCGAGATCGCCTGGGGTGAAGTAGAACTTCTCGTAATAGGCAGGATCGTCTGGGATATGCATCTTGCGATATTTGCCGGCGATACTGCCATCCTTCTCGATAACGACAGCCGTGTTGTGATAAAGTCCTGGTGCTCTGCGTTCAAAGAGTGAGGTTACGATAACCACACCGAGATCTTTCGCCAGTTTGCCATAGAATTCTGTTGACGGACCAGGGATTGGTTCTGCGAGATCGAAGAGCTCAACATCTTCTACCTGACAAAAGTAGAGGGAATTGTGAAGCTCTTGAAGAACGATGAGTTCCGCACCGCGATGGGCAAGGTCGATAATGCCCTCAGCAAGGCGGGTTTTGTTGTTGGCTATATCTGCCGTATTATGTTGTTGTAAAATACCGAGTTTCATTTACTTTTCTGCTTTTTTACTTTGAACTTCTTTACTTTGTTTTTTTTACTTTGAACTTTTGATTTTCGAACATCTGACTTTATGACCAGTTCTTTATGTCTGCCACTGGGCAGCCTCTGGATATTCGTTTTTGTCTCCTCTAAGAGCTCCTTCTGGCAATTGCATGGTGAGGCAGTGGATGCTGCCATGCTGGCGAATGATGGTTCGTGAGTCTACACCGATGATGTCTCTGTCAGGGAAGGCAAGCTGTATCTGCTTGCGTGCCTCCTCGTCCTTCGCTGGCTGATTATAGGTTGGATATATCACAGCCTTGTTCAGAATCAGGAAGTTGGCATAAGTGGCAGGCAGGCGGTCGCCCTTGCTGTCCTTGTCTGTAGTCAGGCGGTCACCCTCATCAAAGATTGGGTCTGGCATCGGGAGCTTGAGCAGTCGATACGGGTATCCTTCCCAGGTGAAAAGAGATTGAAGCTGCTTTTCAAGTGCCTGGAAGTCTTCATATTGCTCATCTTCCGGGTCATCACACCCTACATATAATAAGGTGTCGTGAGGAGCCACTCTGACGATGGTATCAATGTGACCATCTGTATCATCACCGATGAGATTGCCATGATCCAGCCATACCACTCTCTTGAGATGGAAGAAAGTCTTGAGCAGATGATCGATGCTGTCATGGTCGAGCGGCTGGTTGCGATGAGGAGCCAGCAGACACTGTGAGGTGGTAAAGAGAGTGCCTTTACCGTCACTTTCTATGCTGCCACCTTCCAGTACAAACCCCTGATGGTTTTCCATGTCGGCATTGAAGGCAGCCATATAGTATAGTTTCAGATTGATGGCATTGTCTTTTTCCCATCTGAACTTCTCGCCCCAACCGTTGAATTTGAAGTCGAGCATACGGATTGGCACCATCCATGTGTTTTGCTTTTTCCGCAAAACCATCGTGATAGGGCCGTGGTCACGTGCCCAGGTATCATTGCTCTCTACCTCGTAGAGATGTATACGGTTCATTTGCTCCTGATTCAGATGGTTTTCCAGCAGGAGCTGGATACCAGTCACGTCGGGTGTAGCTACAAGCAGATGCTCATAGCGGGTAATGATGTCTGCCAATTCCAGATAAGTCTGGTTTATCTCAGGCAGGTAGGGCTTCCAATCGGTGCCCGCATGTGGCCATGTCAGCATGATGGCACTTTGTGGCTCCCATTCTGCTGGGAGTGCGAAATCGCAAGGCAATGTGGATTGATACATAAGCTGTACTTTTTAGTCAAATTCCAAGCTTGGCTTTTTGGGCTTCGCTTTTTGTCTGTTTCTTTTTGTTATTTCTAATATGTTTGCAAAATTAATAAAAAATCTACAACTTTCGAGTTTTTTTGTGGAATATTTTATGCAAAAGCAAAAGTTTTTATTAAAAAAGATTAAAGGGAGCATGGAATGAGAATAAAATCAAGGAAAAATGCTTAACTTTGCAACCTAAAATGATAAAAAACAGGCGAAATCCATGTCGGTGGGAATGATAAGCGGACTGGATAAGTCTTTTAAAACATAACAATAGGAGCGTGAAAATAAAACAGGTAGTTGATGCCCTTGAACATTACGCGCCTCTGCCCTTGCAGGAAGGATATGATA
>OIZX01001787.1_pt1 | contig 10451 bp, 8 predicted proteins | sample 1588621 | NCBI WGS metagenome assembly OIZX01 (sample SAMN03283276) | human gut metagenome | biome: human-associated habitat; material: feces | host: Homo sapiens | place: Peru | collected 2012
AAAAAAATGTATGAACAGAAAATCAAAGAATTATTTGATACAAAAAGTGCAATCAATAACCTTAAACAAATCAAACAAGACATTCTAACAAATATAGAAAATGCTTATATAGATAATAGAAACAATGTGGTATCAAATACTAATCAATTGAAAAAAGATATATTTTACAATGCAATGGAATTGTTGCCTAATGATAAAAAAGGATTTGATAAAAATATAAAACGAGTAAGCATCAAATATAAAAATGCAGCAGCATTATGGGATATATCTTCAAGCAAGTTTACAAGTGAAGATAGTCAGAAGTATATAAAAGAAAACGGAACAGTCATTCCCAAAGTATCTGGTTTAAACAATAAAAATTTAGAACGATTTATCAGAAGAAAACTTAAAGAGCAAATTAATACAACAGAATCTATAGGAATTTTATTTAATGCAAATAGTTCTCTCTCAAAAAAAATTGAAGAAGACAAAAATTTTATAAAAAAAATTCAAGAACATTCTTTTCAAAACAGAAACAAATTAATATTCAAAGGATTTGCAGAAAACACATCTTTAATAAGATTTTCTGATAATGATTTGTATTTTGCTTTGGGAAAAGTAGATGTAATAAATATACATCTGGACGATATGGATAATTTATGGATGCTAATTGTTGATACCTATGATTTCAATAAAAATGACCCGTTGCCACTTGTTCAAAAAGCCCGAAGGTTTCAGGAACAAGGCTTGATTGAAAATTATTACAGTATAATTCCCGTAAAAATACCTCCCGAAAAATGGAAAACATTTTAGAAAGTCTGATATAATAAACCTATGAATATTTTAAATTGGATATTATTTATATTGTTAAATGTCTGTTTAACAAGCGGCGTTAGTGGATTTCGTCTAGTTGAAAATATTGCTTTCTGGATGTTTTTCATAGAAGGGTATAATGATTATGGATTAGCTTTTCTTTGGTTTTTTTTAGTATTTCCACTTCAAATTCTAATTTTGCCGGTTTTTTATGAGTTTTTGAACAAAAAGTCACAGATATTTTTGTTCTTAAATAAATTAAAAAACTTAATCTTTGCATTTAAAATCATCTTTTTTGCAATGATAATCGATGTCTTTTCTTTTCTTATTATTTCCAAATTGAGTGGATTACCTTTTGAAAAGCCTCTCATTCCTTTGTACTGTGCTTGCACTTTATTGGCAGGTTATTTCTGTTTGGCAATTTGGTTAAGACTTAGAAAATGCATACTTTTCAGATTAAGAAAAATAATGAAATTTCTTGGAAAATGGTTTGGCAAAAGAAAATTTGCAACTTTGAAAAACATTATCATTACTATGCATTTGATTTTCGCAGGAGAAATTGTCGCAATTTGTTGTTCGTCTAACAGATCATTTTATTTGTTTTTTCTTTCTTGCGTAATAATCTCGTTATTATTCATTGAACTCATCAGCATATTGAGTTTTGTCAAAAAACAGAAGGTAAAACCGTTTCAGAAAGGTGTCATATTTATAATTGCTCTTTTAATTTTTATACACACTCAACTCGCAATGATTTTGCAATTTTTGACAATTTTAAGTGACAGGTTAATGGCAGAGTTCGTTTTTCCGCTCCCTGTCGGGGCTTCAAGGTAAAAAAGATTTTTATCAAGATGTTTGAGCAGGTTTTCTTCAGATTCCAAAAACATCTCGCTTCTTGCTTCGTTAATATCCTTGAAATCCTTTTGTTTTCTGATTTTTGAGTAATTTTGAATGCTTTTATAAATCTCAGTATCGCAAAATGGCTCTAAAAACTTGTCAATGTCTGTGATTATGCCAAAATCCTCGGGTGCTTTCGCCTTGAAGTCGCTCATATAGTCTGAAGTTGCATAAAAATCTGCCGAAACAAGCAGCGAATAAAGCAATTTGGCATAAACGTACAAGTCGATTGTTCGGTATTTTTCGCTCTCCTCAAGGGTTTCGAGGGCGGATTTTGCAAAACGATTGCGTTTTCGCAACTTATTATCTTCTTCCATTACGGAAAAATTCAATAAAATTTCAGGTAACAATAATGCATAAACATTAAAAAACTTGTTAGTATCAGCAAAATCTTCAAGAAATTTATCAAAATTGTTCAAATAACCGTGGTGCTTTGAAATTACAAAACAATTTATCAACAAAAACAAGAAGAAAAGTTTTTTGTCAGGTAATTCGTTCAGTTTTTCAAAATATTTGCTGAAATACAGACAGGCAGAGGACATTGAATGTTCGGAATTTTGGTTTGGTGAACTTTTTTTGAATTTCGGATTTTTCATTTTGAGATTTTGAAAATCCGTATTCGCCTTGCCAAGGTCGTGCAAATAAATCGTATCGAAAAACATTTCTTGCCAAAGTTTGAAATTTTCCGATTCTTTATCAAAAAATCTTTCACCAATTTTATCTAAAATTGGTTGAAGGTTTTGTACTTCAATGATTTTTTTCGCATAATCAAGCGCCAAAGACGAGTGTTCTTCAATCGTTTCGGGATTTTTCAGAACACCGTCTTTGCTTTTTCCGTCTTTGTGCGCAAGATAATTATTATCGTTTTTCAAATAGTCCGAAATCGGCATATTTTCTCCTAAAAGAACGCTATATTTTTGCCCTCACAAGAATAAATCTGCTCGAAATTATTCAAATCCAAATCCATATTCGTATATACGAATTTTTCAAGAACGTACAGGTTATCCTCTTTATCGAGTGCTATCGGGAGACGTTCAGTATATTTGAAAGGATCTTCTTCCTCATCTTCGTTTTCTTCTGCCTTATCGATGTTTTTGGCAAAAATCATCGAGTCGATTTTTTTGCAATTTTGAACGCTTTCTATCTCGACAACTTCGATGTCCGTGATGTTTGCGAAATGGTCATTTTTGCCAAGATAGGGGATATAGACAAATTCTCGGTTCAAAAATCTTTGTTTGAGATTTTCCGTAACTTCACTTCCGTCTAGCAAAATAAAAATTTCCCAACTCGGATTTTCAAGCCATTGCTCAACTACGACAAGATTTCCACCTTCTTCTTTTGAAGCATAGCCGACACTATTATTAAATTTTTGTTTTTTCGTAACAAAAGTAGGTGTTTTGGGGATAATTGAGACTTTTATATCCTTTAATTTTTCATAAAATTCAGGATAATCAAAAATTTCGGATTGGCGTTTTTCAGCAAGGCACTTGTCATTGTGTGCCTTTTGCTGATTGTATCCGCCAAAGCCGCAAATTGCCCCTAAAATTCCCAATAGTGCGGGTTTATGGATATGTGAATATGTAAAAAGACAATGGACGTTCACGTCGGGACGCTTAAATATTGCCGTTTTTCCGCTTAAATTAAACTTTAAGGCTTGCATTATTCAACCTCATCTTGTGTGAAAATGTTCATCATTTTTGCGTTTTCGATATCTGCCACGATTGTTGTCGTATAAGGATTGTAGTAAATTTCGACAGATTGAATTTTGTCTTTTACGTCGTTCAAAATTTTGTCAAATTTGAGTTCGATTGTGTCTTTTTCGCTTTCATCGTCTGCTTTTTTGAAGTAAACGTATTGAGACAAATCAGGAAGATAAGTGTTTTTATCAGTTTCTACAAAAACCGCAAGTTCGTTTTCGCAGCCGACTTTGCTGTTTGTGTTGAAAGAAGTTGCAGATGTCAATGCTGCTTCTTTGAATTTTTCGTAATCTTCTTCCGTATAACCTTCTGTCACGCCCATTTCTACGAAATCCGCATAGGCATCAGGATTAATTGCAAAATGATATGCGTAATGTGCTTCGTTGCTTACGATTTTTGTACCTAAAGTCGATTGATCCGCATTATCTTTTGTTCCGTCTCTAAAAGGTGACAAAATTTGTTGTTCTTCTGTCTGTGAGTCATCATACTTATTAAAACCTTGTGCAATTTGTACAGCGCCTGTGATTCCGATATTATTTCCTTCTTCCGCAAATGTTGCACCAAAGTTTTTTACATCTATTGCGGTAAAAAGATTTTTCAAAACCGTATTGCTTTCTTTTTGCTTTTTCAAATCTTCTACCCCGAAGATGTATTCATAACGCTCTTTTAATGAACGAGGACGAAGTTTTTTGTCTTTTTCATCTTCTTTGAAAGATTTAATATAAAGAACTTTTTCACCTTCATTTTGCCACATTTTTTTCATAGGGTATTTAAGTGCTTTATCGCTGCCAAAAACTTTTCCGTCTGAAATACTTTTAGGATTTCCTTCAAAATCAGCATTCCAATTTGCCATTACGGATTTAATGCCAATTACACCATAAACTCTTTTGTTCATTATTCTTCTCCTTCTTCATTCTTTTTATAAATCAACGATTGATATAAGTAGCCGCCTGTCAACATGTCAAAATCAACCGACTTTTTAGGTGCATAGCGGCATATCATTCCGTACAAATTGTTGAAGCGTAATGCGCTTGTCGGAATGGCATAATTATATTTCATATACATTTTTTGTAATTGTTTTTTGATTTTGTCAGCAGTTTTGCATTGCAAAATCGGCGAAATTAATGATTGCGATTTCTTTGTCGTTTTGTTCAAACTAATAAAATAGTTCGCAAGTTGACCAACGGCAAAATAAAATTCTTCATCACTTTCGATTTCTAAATTCGTTTTGCTGTTGATTTTTGTGTCGAGAGTTTCGACAATCGTTTTGATTTTTTCACTCATGTTGTTTCCTTTTTTATCGAAATAATTTATTAACGCTACTCTTAAATTAAATTGTTCCCGCGCTTTGGGGATTTTGAAATTTTCAATTGTATTTTTCAAAATTTCCATTGAAAAATATTCAAAGTTTCTTTCAAGATTTGTAGTTTTTCCCTTGTAAAACCAATCTGTCCAAAGATTTCTCGTTTTGAGCAAGATTGTTTTCAATTTGCCTGAGTCATTTTTGATTTTAATATCTTTTGCGTCCGAAAAATAATTGCTTTCGAGCCATTTACTATACAGAATTTCATTTACCACAGGAATTAACTCACATAACGACGTATATGTTTTATAGTCTAAATTTTGAGGATTTTTGTCCGAATATTTGATATTTAAAATATTATCAACTTTGACATTGATTTTATCTGTTCTTCTGTCAACTGACGAGCAATCCAGAATTTCACACTCTTTTTGCCCCTTCATGATTCTTATGAAAAATCCGCTAATATCACCTTTCGGATATTCTTTATTTCCGAATTTTTTTATTCCCTTGTCCGTGAAATACAAATAATATTTCTTTTGAGCAAAAACATTCAACAAATAATCAAAAAATAATTTTTGAACCAAAACTTCGTCTTGCGAAATTGCATATGGCAATCCGTTTTTTCTTGATTTGTTTTCAAGATATGGTTTCTTTACATTCAACCCCATATTGTTGTTTGGCAAGCCGAAAATATCTTCTCGTTTTGAGTAGTTGAACTTATTGCTATTATAAACATTTGCTAAAATATAGCGATTACCTTCTTTTTCATATTCGGAAAAATCGACATCAAAGAATATAGCCAATCTTCCCTTTTGCGTGCCGGCATCGTATTCCGCTAAGAATCTTTTCACCGCATCTCTTGCTTTATCTGCCGCAATTTTGTTTGTTTCACCGTAATTTTTTTCATATTCAATATACAATTTCTTTTTGTCTGAATCCGGATTTTTGTTAAAATTCAAAATCTTTTCATAATATCCGTCTATTACGGCATCTGTTACTTTTTCGGCAACATTTTCTTTTTTCGCAACAAAAGAATAAATGTTGTTTGAGAAAATGTTTTTGTCCGCAACGGCTTTATTTGAGTCCATATACATACTCAAATATTCCATTTTGGCGAATTTTTCATACAAACTGCTCTTTTCGGTATTATCATCCACATCTAACTTTTCTTTAACCTCACCAGTTTCAATGTCAAGCAAATAATACGTTCCCGCTGTAAGAGCATAATCATCGGTAATAAAAGAAATTTCATCACCATTTGAATTTGTTTCCTTATATCCTTCAATTTCTTTTTCAAATATTTCAATACAATCTTTTAACATATTTGCTCCTATACCGTTTTGACGTTCACATAGCCGAAGCCTCTGGCATTCATTTCCAATAAGCCCGCACCGATTACCGCTTTTGCTAACTTTTGAGAACTTTCATTAGGCGAAATCTCAAACTCGAATTTATCGCACAATAGTTTTATCTTGCGGTTTTCACCCTCTTTTGAACCCTTACGATTAAATTCTCTGATAATCGGGTAGTTGTTCAATTTCTTGGAATTGATTATAAAATCCACATCTTCAGGAACTTCTTCTCCTAACAATGCCAACTTCTTTCTCGCATTTTGTTCAACCCTTTCAACCACATCGTCAAGTGTGTGCGAGTTTTTCCAGTATCCGTCCTCAAACTTGCATACGGCAGGCGTAACCGAATAAATCGTTTTAACCGTAGTGTTCGGCAAAGTTCTGTAATCAAACGTCAACGCTTGCATCTCAACAGTCCTAACATTGCACAAATTCATCTTGAAAAATTTCATAAGATTTTTGTCCAAAGATCTTACTCTGACAGAATAAACACTTCCCGCAGGGTATTTGAAATCCTTGCTCTTCGCATTTTTGTCAAAAAATCCGTTGAAAACATAACCCTTCAACATTCGTTTTTCATGAAATTCCTTCTTCTCCTCAGTCGTCAAAAGGCATTTGTCAATAACTGCGCCAATCTTTTCCTGATAATTTTCGTTAAAAATATCTTTCAATAAATATAACTTTAACGTTCCTTCATATACTTGCATGTCGTTCTCCATATTTGATTGTTATAATCAATTAATACTTTTATTTTACAAAAACAGTACGTCATTTTGAGACGTAGCAAAAAAACATTTTCTATATTAAAACCTTTTAATCCCATATTATTCAGTTTCAGACGCTTTCATACTCTCGAATAAAAATGATTTAAAACCATTAAACCAACTTATTTTTCCAAGACATAATTTATAATAACTAATTCTAAACAAAATACTCGGTTTTGTATATTCTCCACATGGGCAATTGCGCAAACAACAAGGCAACAAAAAACTCGCCTTGCGACGAGTTAATTGGCTGGGGCGGAAGGATTCGAACCTCCGAGATGGCTGGACCAAAACCAGCTGCCTTACCACTTGGCGACGCCCCAATATTCTTTTGTATTTCTATCTTATTTTGCACAAAGCAAATTGTCAACAACTTTTATTTAATAATATGTTATCGCTGTCCCCGATGCTACCGCACATATCTTATCCGCTTCCAACAATCTGCCCGAACGAATTACCGACGTTTGTACTCTCGTATTTACTATCAAATGCGCGTCCATCGCCGAATTCTTCATCTTCAAGACCGCCATCTTTGAAGCATCCTTGAATTCCTTCTGATAATACTTCTTGCTCTTGAAGAAATGCGCCCAACTGTTCTTCAATACCTTTGACATGGACTGCTGAACAATTACCGATGCCGTTACCGGTTCGGTCGATTTAATCGTATCATTCTGTTGTATATTGTGGGGTTCAGTCGATATAAGAGGTTTGCCCATTATCGGGTTTATCTCATCAAACTGCTGTTGACGTTCCTTCTTTTCATTTCGTTTCAAGCTCCAGAAAGCAAATCCGGAAAGAATTAAGAACAAGCCCCCAAGAATAATCAAATCCATGTTTGTTCGTCTTCCTTATCTTAATTCTAGCCTAAAACTCTCGATTTGTTAAATGTTTTTTCCTCGCAATTGTTACATTTCGCGAAAACCCCTTTTATAAAAGTAATTCCATGTTTTACAATTACTTTTACAGTTGTTAACATCTTGAAACACAACGCTTTTTAACAATATTTCGTCTCTCGAAATACCGCAAATCATCAAAAAAAATCTGCCCTTTTTCGGCGCACCTAATTTGTCTTTTCGACAGGCACGGCAAACATATCTGCAACAACGGGATTTCCGTGTTTATTAACAATTCGGTACAAATAATCCTTGTTTACCTCATCCTTTGTCGCATTGGAGAATACGATACAAACAAAAAGCGCTATAATAAATAGCCAAAATAAGCCAAGCAAAATCTATCATGGCATATTTTCGGTTCAAAGTATAATAATATATTTTTTTGATATAATAAATTGCATAAGGAGATAGTATGAAATTTGAGTTTATAAAAAAACACCCTGATTTATTCACATTTTTAGGGTTGTTTGTAGCGTTCTATTTCTTATTCTTCCACGGAATCGGAAGTTACGCGCTCATGGATGTCGACGAGACCCGTTATGCCTCAATGGCGCACGATATGTTTCGTTCGCACGATTTTATGACACTTTATCTCAACGGAGAATACTTCTTTGAAAAACCGCCATTGTACTTTTGGATGGAATGCTTATCATTCGGTCTTTTCGGACATGTTTCGGAATTCACGGTAAGATTTCCCGTCTGCACGTTAGGTTTGCTATCTTCGTTTTTGGTTTACTTTGTCGGCAAGAAAGTCGTATCGAGAGGCTTTGGCGCGGTTGCGGCATTAACGTTGGCAACATCTGCCGAGTTTTTAATCCTTTCAAAATACGCTATTCTCGACATCGTACTCGCTTTTTGCACAACATTCTCAATCTTCTTCGGATTTATGACGTTATTCTGCGAAGAAAAAAATAAGAAATATTTTTGGTGGTTATTCTACATTTTCTCGGGGCTTGCAGTTTTGGCAAAAGGTATTCCGGGATTTGTACTTCCTTTCGGAACAATGTTTTTCGTATACATTGCGGCAAAAAAATTCAAAGAATTATTCAAGCCCGTATATTTCATAATCGGTTTTCTTATCTTCTTTGCAATCGTTTTGCCGTGGCATATCGTTATGCTCGACAAGCACGACCCTTTATTCTTTAACGAATACATTATGAAACACCACATTGCAAGATTTTTAAATTCTCACGATTTGGGCAGAAAGCAACCGTTCTATTTCTTCATTTTGACAATACTTTGGGGTATTTTCCCGTGGATTATCCCCGCAGCAGCAACAATAAAGACTTGGGGCAAAAAATTAATCGAACAAATCAAAACACTCAAAACCTTTGATTTCAACTCTATGACAAACCCGCAAAAGTTCCTCACGGTTAACATCATTGCGGCTTTATTAACTTTAGCGTTTTTCTCGGCTTCAAGTACAAAACTCATCACCTACATTTTGCCGATATATCCGTTTTTGGCTTGCATTACGGCATATTTAACAGTCAAATACATAACCGATGACGAATACACAAAAGCATTCAACATCTCAACAATCGTAACTGGTTCGATTTTCCTCACGGCAGGGATTGTTTCCTGTTTCATCAAGTTATTCTTACCCGCGGAAATATATAACGATTTAGCGGTAGGATTGCCTGTTGTACCGATTTTATTTATCGGCGCAGGAGTTTTAATGCTTATATCGTCAATAAAATCAAACAAAAAAGCGGTTTTCGGCTCATACGTATTATTTATGATGTTTTTCTCCGCATTCGGTATGGGAACGGGCTTCAATATAGACTATGCATTCGGTCAAAATGACCTTATGAAATACGCAAAAATGGCAAAAGACAACAATCACGCGATTGCATCTTACGGCTTCGGAAGAAGATATTCCTTGAATTATTACTACCAAAAGCATGTAATTTACGAACGCGATATCAATAATTATGCTAAACTTAAAGAACTTTTGGCTGATAAAAACACGGTTGTTATTATCAGAAACAAAAATGCCGATGAAATCTCGCAAAATGCGAAGTTCACGGTAATTGAAAAAGGTAAAAAATACTCATTAATAAAAGGATAAAACAATGAGAGTTATAGTAAATGCCGACGATTTCGGGATGAGCAGAACCGTAAATCAAGCAATCTCCGAAGGCTATAAAAACGGAATATTAACAAGCACTTGCATTATGGCAAACATGCCCGCATTTGAAGATGCAATGAGACGACTTCAAGATATGGTCGGCATTGGTTTCGGTGTTCACTTAAATATTATCGAGTACAAAACAATTCTTGAAAATAAAGAAAACAAAAGCAAACTCTACGACAAAAACGGAACTTTCAAAAACGGTTTTCTCCAAATGCTTTTGAAGTCAAAAGATGAGGATTTTCTCTTTGAGATAGAACACGAATTTCGCGAACAAATCGAAGCCGTAATGAGTTACAACGTTCAGCCAGACCATTTGGATTCGCACGTACACGTTCACGCTATTCCCGCGATTTTCAACATCGTTTGCAAACTCGCAAAAGAATACGGCATTCCCTGCGTAAGAACTCAGCACGAACATTTATATTTCGCAGGCGATTTCAAAACATGGCTAAAGCCGCAAACATACATAAATTTAATCAAAGTCGCAATTTTGAACTTTTTCACAATGAAAAATAAAAAAACAGCGCAAGAATACGGATTGGTCACAAACGACAACGTTATCGGAGTCGGATATACCTCGATGATGAATGAAGATACGATTTTCTACGGTGTAAATGCC
>OIZX01001788.1_pt1 | contig 10446 bp, 7 predicted proteins | sample 1588621 | NCBI WGS metagenome assembly OIZX01 (sample SAMN03283276) | human gut metagenome | biome: human-associated habitat; material: feces | host: Homo sapiens | place: Peru | collected 2012
GAAGCGGCGTTCGCCCTCCGCGCTCATATCCTCATAGATATTGATGATGACCTCGTGAAAATACACGCCGTCCTCATAGACCTCGTCCTCGCCAACCTGCACGTAGGCGCGGCCCGGCGTCGTAATCTGCGCCGCGTCGGTGTGGTGCAGCATCTCCCGGCTGTCCGCGGCGTTTGCCACCTTCAGACACCAGCGGAAGCGCGTATTCGCGTTCATTTTGTCGTCTACAACGCCGGCAGGCTTCTGCGTCAGAAGAATCATATGGACGCCCAGCGTCCGGCCAACCGCGAACACGCGATTGACCGCCTGCATGAATTCCGGGAACCGGTTCTTGAATTCCGCGAACTCGTCGATCACGATAAACAGATACCCCAGCTGCTCATCCGCCTTTCCCTCGCGCAGCAGCCGTCTGTAATCGGAGATATTGCTGACCTTCCAGCGGTCGAGCAGCTCCTTGCGGCGCGTCAGCTCGTATTCGAGCGCGATGAGGTTCCGGCCAATGCTTGTATCCAGATCGGATATGCGCCCGGCAAGATGCGGCAGCTTCTGGAACGGGAGCAGCAGGCCGGTGCCCTTAAAGTCAATCAGCACGAAGCTGACCACATCCGGCGGGAAGCGGACTGCCATCGACAAAATCCAGGACTGCACCATTTCGGACTTGCCGGAGCCGGTCGTGCCCGCGACCAGACCGTGCGGCCCGTGCCGCTTTTCATGAATATCGAACAGGAACGGCGTGCCGTCGCCGCGAACGCCGATTGGGACCGCCATGCTGCGCTCCGGCTCCGCGTTCGCCCAGTTTTTATCCAGCTGCAGCTCCGAGGGCTGCGATACATGATAGCCCTGCAGGAACGACACCGAGCGCGGCAGCGCCGGAGCGCCCTTCGCCTCCATACGGAGCGGCGCCATGCTGCGCGCAAACTGCTCATACCGCGCCTGCGGCACCTGCTCCGGCTGGAACGGCTGCTTCCGGGACGCGTGTCTGCGCTCAAACAGCATTCCTGTCGCTTCTCTGCAGTCCAGAATGTCGTGGCATTCCTCCGGGAGCATATCAATCCGGTCAAACAGATACAGCACGCTGATGCCAAGCTCCTGGCGGTTTGCCGTCAGAAATTTCATAAACGCGTGCTGCGTGACCGTTTCCGGCGCTGCGCACACGAACAGATACCACGGCTTCGCACGCGGCGCTGCGCCGAGCCCGGCGTTCTGCCCGGCTGCGGCCCGCGCTGAGAAGACGGGCTCAAGCCGGTCAAGCAGAGCGCGGATCGTTTCGGGCGTATTGGCGATCAGACGCGCCGTGTGCCCCTCGTCCCAACAATGCGGCAGCCAGCGGCAGAATTCCCACTGCGCAGTCTCCTCCTGCTCGCAGAGCACGACGATCCGCAGATCGCAGTAGCTGTGATGGGTTGCAGCCTGCACAATCAGATTTTTTCCAAGCGCGACGCAGCGCGTGCGCTTTCCCACAACACCGCAGGACAGATGCTCACCCAGCGGGAGGCAGATCGGGCAGTCCGGAACTGTGGCGAACCGCTCCGCAATCTGCGTGGGCTGCTCCGCGAGGACATCGCTTTCCAGCCGCAGCATCTGCTTCGGCGCCTGAACCGTGAAGCTTGCCGGGAGCGTTCCGCTGCCAACGCGCAGGGAAAGGAAATCCTCGTCGCGGGCAAGCCGCCCCCACAGCTCCCGGTCGACCGCCGCCGCTCTTCGGATACACGTATCCGTCGACGGGGACATATGCGCAAGAACGGTCTGCTGCTCGCTGCGAAGCGTCTCAAGCTCATGAACCTGCTCCTGCAGATATGCGCTGTATGTATCCAGCCGCAGCTGCTGCTGGGAAAGATACTTCTTCTTTTCGCCCCGGTAGCGGAGAATCGATACCACCACGCCGATGATGGTCGTTGGGACGCTGAAATACAGCATGGTCATCACATTGGTGACCAGCAGGCACACCGCGACCATCACGATTACGCTGAGCAGCGGCGCAAGCAGGATATTCAGCCAGCTGACGTTCGGTTTTCCGCCGATTGTCGGCGGCGCCTGCAGCTCCAGCGCTTTGCAGGGCGTTTCCTCCAGCAGGCGCGGCGACGGCTTGAAGCAGAACGGATACGGGTCGTCCGGCGACGCCGCCGTCCGCTTCTCCGGCGCAGCGGCCGGCTTCACGCGCACCGCCTTGCTGCTCCATACGAAGAGCTTGTCCCCGCTGATACGGAGCTGGCAGAAGCCGATTGAGAGCACATCCCCGTCGGCAAGCACGCCGCTGCCGGCAAGGCGCATATTCAAATAGGTGCCGTTCCGGCTCCTGAGGTCCTGAAAGTACCACCGGCCGGCCTGAAAAGACAGCGTGGTATGCTTTCCGGATATCTGCTGATCCGCAATCTGGACATCGCAGTCCGCGTTCCGGCCAATCGTAAGCCGCTCCGCTCCGGACAGCGGCACCGGAACGGCGGCCTTTGTGCGGCACGGGTACGCCGTGAGCGCAAGGTGCGCGTCCGGGTCCAGAACAAACGATTTTTCATGCGGGAGCCTCTCCTGCCGGATCCCGGCGCCGAACACAGACCAGCCATCCTCGTCCGTTTCGACCGAAATCGTCTTTCTTCCAAGACAGGCAGCGGCAAGCTGGATGGTGCAGCCCGCGCTCTTTCCGATGGTACACGTTTCGCCTGATTGGAGCTTCGCCTCAAGCAGCTGCTCCCGGTCATAGATGCGTATGATGATCTCCATGTCTGCGTCTCCCATCAACCGTTATTGCCTGAACTGATTCAGGTCAGTAAAGGAAAAAATACGCGCCAGCTCGTCCGTATAGATTCCCATCACCGGCAGGAGCTTTGCGGTCTGCGCGTTTTGCAGGAACAGGAACAGCAGAGACAGGAAATTCGTCCAGCTCAGCTCCCGCGACTGATTTTCGATTGAGGAAATCGTCTGCCGCGTAACGCCGATGCAGTCGGCCAGCTGCGTCTGCGACAGGCCGAGCCGCGCGCGCAGCGCCGGAAGATTTTCCGCCATCGCCTGCGTATATTTTTTTCGATCCAGACTGAGAATTCCAAGTGGCTCCATGTAATTGCCTCGTTTCCAAAATATCTCTAAATTTATCATACCAAATGGCAGTCAGATTGTCAATTTTCACATGATAAAATACGCCGCGCAGTCTGCCGAAAGGCGCCCGCCCGGCAGAAAATTCCGGGCGAAGCCATATGCGCCAAAGGCTCCCCTTCGAACAAAGGGGAGCCTTTGGCTGTCGAAAAACTATGGAAAGCAGTCGGCCAACAGCGCAGCCGGGGAAGCGTAAAGGGGGCAAAAAGCCCCCTTCGCGTTCAATCAACCAGATTTTAGCGGCTAAAACAACCGCACAAGCAGCTGCGAGACGAGTACGACCGTGATCAGGGCGATGGGGTAGGTCGCGGCATAGGCGGAGGCTACGTTGCTGGTGCCTGCGACGTGGATGAGCGTGCCGAGGGCGGGCGTGGAGGTCATGCCGCCGGTGATGGAGCCGAGGATGTTCAGCAGGTTCATCTTCAGCACGTGCTTTGCCACGATATAGCCCACGACCATCGGCAGAAGCGTCATGAAAATGCCGTAGACGAAATAGACGGGCTTGAAATACCGCACGAAGCTCATGCCGCCGGAAACGCCTGCGCCGATGAGGAAGACCATAAGACCAAGCTCCCGGAACGTTTCGAGCACCTTCTTGCTCGGCATGAGATCGGCCCGGCCGATGTGGCCGAAGTGGCCGAACACCAGCGAGACGAGCAGCGCGCCGCCCGTTGTGGTGAGCGAGAAGAAGTTGAAGAACTTCACCGAGCCAAGCAGAATGCCAAGCACGGCGGCGACAGCGAAGGGCGTAAAGCCGAAATCGTCAAATTCCAGCAGCTTGCCCTTGAATTTAGCGACATCGCCTGTCTCTACGTGTGTGATTTTTCTGCGCTCCTCGTCCAGATCCGCGTGGACGACGCGCGGCATCAGCTGCACGAACAGCACGACGCCGATGACGCCGAACAGATACGCAATGCCGTAGCCGACCGTGACCGCGTCCTGATACTGGGCCGCGACAGCCTCCTTCGTGGCTGAGAACGCCGGGGTCGAGGTCAGGCTGCCCGCGAGCAGGCCGGAGATCATGGCTGTGAGCTGGTTCGGGTCATAGCCCGGCTGCCCGGCTTCGATTGCCCGGCCGGCGAGCAGGCACAGAACCGCCGTCAGTCCGCCGGAGAGGATAATCACGACGCCGAGCAGGACGTAGGACTTGAAATTGTGCTTCATATTCTTGAAGAAGTTCGGGCCAGCAATAAAGCCGACCGAGGTCACGAAGAACACAAGGCCCAGATTTTCGATGATCTTCAGTGCCTGCGAGGCATAGTTGATCTCTTCAATGACGAATCTGGAATTGAAATGCGTTCCGAAGAACGCGCCGTAGACCAGCGCGATTACGAAAACGCCTGCCGTGCCGAGGCTGATGCCCTTGATGGTGATGCGTCCGAGCAGGTACCCGACTGCCGCGATTCCGAAGATGGAAAGCATCAGGAAATTCGCGGCGTTGATGGTTGCACTCATCTCTTTTCTCCTCTATTTTACCTTATTTTTCTGCGGGATGGAGCTTTCTGGCGTAATCCGGCAGCAGCTGCGGGGAAGGACGGTGGTCCGTCACACCGGCCTGCTGCTTTTCCGTCTCAAATGCCGCGACATGGTCGAGCGTCAGCGTGCCGACGGTCACGGACTTTGCCTTTTCAGCGGCGTGCTGGCCCGCGTTGCGGCCAAAGACGATGACGTCGAGCAGGCTGTTGCCCATCAGGCGGTTGCGCCCGTGGATGCCGCCCACGACCTCGCCTGCGGCGAACAGGTTCTCTACATCCGTCTGGCCGTCTGCCGTGATGTGCAGACCGCCGTTCTGATAGTGCAGCGTCGGATAGACCAGGATCGGTTCCTTGCGGATATCGATGCCGTGCTTTGCAAACATCCGCATCATGGCGGGGATACGCTTTTCAATCGTGCCCGCGCCGTTTTTCAGCTCGATCATCGGCGTGTCGAGCCAGACCGCCTGTCCGGCGGGGGTCTTGACGCCCTTGCCGCGCTCGGTACATTCGCGGATGATGGAGGCCGCAGCCACGTCACGCGTTTCGAGCGGGTTCATAAACACCTCGCCGTCCGCGTTCACGAGCATTGCGCCGACGGAGCGCACCTTTTCCGTGACCAGTGCGCCGTAGATCTGCGCGGGATAGGCCGCGCCCGTGGGATGGTACTGGAGCGTGTCGGGGTACAGGAGCTTCGCGCCCGCGCGGTAGCCGAGGACAAGGCCGTCAGCGGTCGCGCCGTAATGGTTCGAGGTGGGGAAGCCCTGATAGTGGAGCCGTCCTGCGCCGCCGGTGGCGAGAATGACGGTCTTCGCCTTCGCAACCAGCAGTTCCTTCGTCTCCATGTTCAGCAGGATCGCGCCTGCGCAATGGCCGTTTTCATCCTTGATGAGCTCCACAGCGGAGGTAAAGTCGACGACGGGAATGCCCCGGTTGAGAACCTCGTCGCGCAGCGTGCGCATGATCTCCGCGCCGGAATAGTCCTTGGCCGCGTGCATGCGCTTGCGGGAGGTGCCGCCGCCGTGGGTGGTGATCATGGTGCCGTCGGGCGCCTTGTCAAACTCCACGCCGAGCCCGGACAGCCACTGGATGGCCTCCGGCGCATCCATAACGAGCTTGTACAGAAGATCCTTCTGCGCGGCAAAATGACCGCCGCCGTAGGCGTCGAGGAAGTGCTGGGCGGGGGAGTCGTTCGGCTTGTCGGCAGCCTGAATGCCGCCCTCGGCCATCATGGTGTTCGCGTCGCCCATGCGCAGCTTCGTGACGACCATGACCTTCACGCCCGCGTTGTCGGCCTCGATGGCGGCCGAGCAGCCTGCGCCGCCGCCGCCGATGATGAGAACGTCCGTCTCATAGTCGGGCTTTGTCAGGTCGAATTTCTCATGCAGAATGCGCGATTCACCCTCCAGCAGCTCCGCCAGCTCCAGCGGAACCTTCTGACCCTGATTGGGGCCGAAGCGCAGCTCGGTGAACTGCTCGGCGCGGTAGTCGGGATGGAATTTTTTAAGCAGCGTCTCCTTCTCCTCCGCCGTCATGCGGCGAGGGTCCAGCTTCGCGTTTTCCTCGCGGGCCGCTTCCACCTTGCGGATGGAGGCCAGCATGTTGGAATCCTGATACATGATATGCGTCCTCCTTACTTTTCAATCTCGCGGTGGTTGTAGAGCTCTTTGATTGCGTCCAGCGGCTTTTCCATGAGGCTCTCGATGAGCGCCTCGAATTTGCCGTCCCTGACCTCCTGCACGCGCACATCCAGATGCTCGCAGTGCGGGGCGATGTACTTGCCGTTCAGACGGCGGGCCAGCATCGCCACCTGCGGGTGGGAGATGCCCGCCGGACAGCGCGACGAGCACACGCCGCACATGACGCAGTCGAAGGATTCCTCGGCGCACTTGTCAAATTCGCCGCGCTGGGCATAGGCAATGTACTGCATGACGTTCAGACCCTGCGTACACGCCTTTGTGCAGGCATTGCAGCCGACGCAGGCATAAATTTCGGGGTACAGCTGCATCATGACCGTCTGCGTGGGCTTCAGCTTCTCCATGTCGTAGACTTCCTTCACCAGCGGGAAGAACGGAAGCGTCGCCACATACATATTGTTTTCCACGCGCGTCGAGCAGGCCAGACAGGCCTTCAGTTCGCGGTCGCCCGCGATGCGGTAGATCGTCGCGCACGCGCCGCAGAAGCCGTTGCGGCAGCCGCAGCCGCGCACGAGCTGATAGCCGGAATATTCCATTGCTTCCATGATGGTCAGACTGTCCGGCACCTCATATTTCTTGCCGAACAGGAAAACCGTCACCATATTTTCCATACCTGTTCTCCTTTAATACTCATTCGGCAGCTCGTCGAGCTGGTCGAAGCGGAACACCGGGCCGTCCTTGCAGACGTATTTGTCGCCGATGTTGCAGCGGCCGCATTTGCCGAGGCCGCATTTCATCTTGAGTTCCATCGTGGTATAGACCTGCTCGCGGGCAAAGCCGAGCTCCATCAGGCCCGCAAGCGTAAACTTGATCATGATGGGAGGGCCGCACATGACGACGGTCTTGTCGGTCGTGAAGCCGAGCTCCTTGACGTAGTTCGGCACGAAGCCGACGTGGCCGTCCCAGTCCGGCTGCTCGCGGTCGATGGTCAGATGGACGTTGATGCCGTCCTCCCTGCACCAGACGTTTTCGATCTCCGGATAGTCGACCAGATCGTCCTTTGAGCGGGAGCCGTAGACGATGTCGATCTTGCCGTAGCGGTCGCGGTAGTGGCGGCAGTAGTTGATAACGGAATGCAGCGGGGCCAGGCCGATACCGCCCGCGATGAACAGCAGATCCTTGCCCGCGAACGCGGTGTCGACCGGGAAGCCGTTGCCATAGGGGCCGCGGACGGTGATCTGCTGGCCGGGCTCCATGGCGTGGAGCCATTCGGTCACGCAGCCGCATTTTTTAATGGAAAACTCCACATAGTCCTCCAGCGTGGGGCTGGACGTGATGGAGAACAGCGCCTCGCCGACGCCCGGCACGGAGAGCATGGCGCACTGGCCGGGGATATGGACGAAGGGCTTTTTGCCGTCAAGGCCGACGACGCGGAACGTCTTGACGTCCGGCGTGTCGACGCGGATATCCGTGACGACGGCAAGACTGGGGATCAGCGGATCGTTTCTCATGCGTGTTCCTCCCCAAGCGTTTTGATGACTTTGACGATGTTCATATGGATGGGGCACTTGGCAAGGCACCGGCCGCAGCCGACGCAGCCGAAGCATCCCTCGTTGTTATCCGGGAAATAGACCAGCTTGTGCATGAAGCGCTGCCGGAAGCGTTCGAGCTGCGTCGGACGCGGCTGACCGGCGGACATCTTCGTGAAATCCGAGTACATACAGCTGTCCCAGCAGCGGAAGCGCCGGACGAGCTTGCCGGAGTCGAATTCCTTGATGTCATAGCACTGGCACGTCGGGCAGACGAAGGTACACGTACCGCAGCCGAGGCAGCTTTCGGACAGCTGCTTCCATTCCGGACGGTCGAAGAGTTCCTTCGTTTTGCCTGCGCCGACAGCGGACAGGTTGAGGTCTGCCAGCGGGAGCTTTTTGAGCAGCGCACGCGTCTTTTCCTGCTGCGCCGCGACTGCCGCGCCGTCTGTATCTTCCAGCATGGAAAGCTTCGCGGTCAGCGTTTCGCCCTTTTCCGTGTTGGCCTGCCAGAAGAGCGTTTCGCCCTCGACCCAGCAGCTGATATCGCCCTGCGGGGCCGCGGGGTCAATGCCGAAGGCCGGACAGAAGCACGTTTCTTCGGGCCGGGTGCAGGCCAGCGTTACGACAGTGCCGTGTGCGCGGCGGGCGGCGTAATACGTGTCCTGCGGCTCGGAAAGAAAGACGCGGTCGAGTATTTCAAAGCTTCTCGCGTCGCACGCGCGTACGCCGAACAGGACGAACGGCTCCGCCGGGTCGCGCGTTTCGACCAGATCGAGCTGCTTGCCCGTCACGCGGAAGCCGACGAGGTTTTCCACCTGCGGGAAGAACAAATCCTTGGCCGAGCGGACGGTATTGAGCTTTTTCGTGAACGTCATACCCTCCTGCCAGACGGTGAAGCTGGCCTGCCCGGCGGCGTCGTCCGCCGGAATATAGAGCTTCTGGCCGGCCGACACGGCGGCAAACAGGCCTTGAAGCTTGCAGAGGGGAAGCTGTTTCATTGCGCACCTCCTCTTTCGTAGACGACGGACGGCTCGCAGTCGTCCTTGCAGAAATCCATGAGCGGCAGGCGGGAGTCAAAATCGGCTCCGGCCTGATAGTCGCCGTAAAGCTCGTTGATGTCCTTGATGAACTTGCGGTTGAGCAAATGCAGCGGAATATGCTGCGGACAGACGCGGGAGCATTCACCGCAGTCGGTACACCGGGAGACGACGTGGAAAGCCCGGATGATGTGGAACATATTTTCCTCAAACGAATCGGCGATGGCCTTGTTTTCAAACCCCGAATCGTGGTTGTCAAACACGCACTTTTCGCACGAGCACGCGGGACACACATTCCGGCACGCGTTGCAGCGGATGCAGCGCGACAGCTCGCCGCGCCAGAACGCGTAGCGCTCGTCGGGGGTCATGGCTTCGAGCTTTTGAACCTCGGCAAAGCGGCCGCAGTCCGGGTTTTCCTCGCCCTGCTCGCCGAGCAGCTCGTCATAGCAGACGAGCTTTCTGCTCTTGCAGGTCCTGCACTTGAGCAGCAGCGCGTCGGCCTTTTTGACTGTTTCCTCGCCATAGATCGTGGAAACGTGAAGAGTTTCGCCGTCCTCCGTCACTGCCGTGACGCCGGCAAGCCCCTTTCCCTTGATGGCCTCCATGTCGCACATGCCGTCACACTGCACGCCGACGGCGTAGACATTCTCGCGCAGGATGCGGTGCTCCTTTAAAAGCTGGACGAACGAATAGCTGTCGCAGGGCTTCAGGAACACGGCGGTCTTACCGCCCTTACGGGATTCCGCGATGAGATATTTGGACAGATTCGCGCCGGAGAAGACGCTCCAGACGAAATTTTTCTCAACGTCCTCCGCGCTTGTGAACACGGACGGCGTCAGGTCATAGAAGAACTCGCCCGCACGCCAGCCGATGACGCGGTCGACGATCTGGTCTTGCAGCAGCTGGATCGCTTTTTCCTTTACTCTTTGCATCTCAGATCCTCCAGTCTGCGGTTCTCGCCGAGCTTCGTGATCGTCTCGGCGAATTCGTTCATGGTTTTGGCGAACTTCGCGCCCTCCGCCGCCGCTTCGATGGTTGCGTCCACAATCTTGTCGAGGTTCTCTTCGCCGCGCATCGCCTGCGCAACGCCCCACGCAATCGCCGTCGCTGCGGCGTTGCAGACGCGGGTGTTGTGCGTCGCGAGATCCGTCAGGGCAACGTCACGCGCCAGCTCCTGCAGGGTGCTTCCGCGCAGGCCGTGGATGATGCCCAGCGGTGCAATGCGCATGGACGACCCGTTGGTGTTGCCCCACTTGCCGGATACGGTGATGTCCCCGCCCGCCGCGATGTTCTTCAGCGCGCGCTCGGTGCTCGGTCCCAGCGGGCTGGCGTACTTGTCCTTCACGCGGTCCGCCCACGCGATAATTTCCTTCACCACGCTCATCGGCACGACCTTCTTGTCGCGGATGTAGGCGTTCATCAGTGCCATGGACTGCTCCGTGTCGTCGGTATATTCTCCGGCGAGCAGCCCGTCGTGGAAAATGTGTCCCTTTTCCGGCGGATAGAACGTGTCGATCCAGCCATATTTGCTCTGAATCTGCTCCGGGGTCAGGAAGGATGAGGGAACGCCCAGCGCATCGCCGCACGCCATCGCCCACAGGCAGCCCAGTGTCCGTTTCTTGCGTGTCAGTGCCATAAATACCATTCCTCCTTGCTCTTTGCGAGCTATATCAGCGAGGGA
>OIZX01001789.1_pt1 | contig 10435 bp, 6 predicted proteins | sample 1588621 | NCBI WGS metagenome assembly OIZX01 (sample SAMN03283276) | human gut metagenome | biome: human-associated habitat; material: feces | host: Homo sapiens | place: Peru | collected 2012
GCCGTATCCTGCATGAAATGCTGTATGCAGACCTCGGTATCAAGGACATCCGCATTACTGGCTCTAAGGAAGAACCTATCATTTCCGCACTGCACATTCTCGATGCCGAGGATGGCACTTCTAAGGGTTTCTGGCTCCCGTTGGGGCAGGAATCCGTTGGGACACAGCGTTTCTTCTCTCGCATCGGTATGTGGCTTGCGGCACTAGAAGCAGGCTCTGTTTTGGTAGTAGACGAGATCGAATCCAGTATGCACCCGCTGCTGACAAGGCATCTGATTGAGATGGTGCAGGATGCCGCTATCAATACAAACCATGCACAACTCATCTTCACCACGCACGATACCGGGCTTCTCGACCTGGCGTTGCTGCGGCGCGATCAGATTTGGTTTGCAGAAAAGGATGAAAAGACCATGCAGACCGACATTTATGCCCTGACCGAGTTTTCTCCCCGGAAAGGTGAGAACATTTCCAAAGGGTATCTGCAAGGCCGGTATGGGGCAATTCCACACATGAGGAAAGAATTATTAAAGAGCGTATAAATATGGCTTACCTGAAACTGATGTTAGATGAACGGGAAATCGCTCATCTGAGCGAAGATGGGCAGTATCTCTGCGCCAATGAGGGCGTGCTACAGTACGACCTGCCCTTGAACCTCTTTATCGGCAGCAGCCGCAAAGTCCCACTGGTCGATGTGGTCGTCTGGGCAAAGAAGCGCATCTTTCCCCGGAATCGGATGGACTGCAAGGAGATTCTGGAGATGATGGGCCTGCCTGACTACAACGCGTGGGAGATCTTCAAGCGCACCAATGCCTGCCTGATGGAAGATCCTTTCTGGCTGCGCTTCAGCGAAGATGAGACCTTTGAGGATACCACGCGCGGTAGGGCAAGAAGGATCATGGCCGAATATCAGAAGCCTGCTAACACCAATTAGTATCATTTATATCATTGTTAGGGCAGAGCTCACCTCCCCTTCACTTTAAGTCAGCGTTTGTCGCCGTATATACTTGTTCTTCTCGATGTCCAGCTTTTTTAGAGCAGAATCCCTTAATCGCCTTGCTTTTCCCTTAAAATGTAGTATATTTTAAGGGAAAGAAAGGGCGGTAAGGGCATGAGAGCATTCAATTACTCCAAAATCAAAGAGCAAAAATGGGATTCCGAGATTCTCGGCTATATTGCTGCAATCTATAAAGAAGCGGGTAAGCAGGAACTTTATCTGAAGCAGCGTCCTGAAGAACTGGAACATCTGGTCGAGATTGCAAAGGTGCAAAGCACCGAGGCCTCCAATGCCATCGAGGGAATCGTGACCACCAGCACTCGAATCAAGCAGCTCGTGGAAGAAAAAACCACACCGCGCAACCGGGATGAACAGGAGATTGCAGGATACCGTGATGTCCTGAACCTCATTCACGAAAATTTTGATGTGATTCCGATTACGCAGAATTATATTTTGCAGCTGCATAAGGTCTTGTACAGTCATATGAACAACCCCATCGCAGGACGAACAAAGAATGTGCAGAATTATATCAGCGCAACTTATCCCGATGGCCATAGCGAAGTTCTTTTTACCCCGTTGGCTCCCTATGAAACGCCAGCGGCTCTTGACCGAATCTGCGAAGAATATAACCGTGTGATCGGGAACTTTGAAGTAGAACCATTGATCGCAATTCCTGTGTTCATCCATGATTTTCTCTGTATTCATCCGTTCAACGATGGCAATGGCCGGATGAGCCGCCTTCTCACGATCCTGGTGCTGTATCAGAACGGTTTCTATGTCGGGAAATACATCTCGCTTGAAGCCAAGATTGCCAAGAACAAAGACCTCTACTATTCCGCTCTTGCGCAGGCGCAAAGCGGATGGTACGAGGGCACAGAGGATGTTGTTCCATTCATCAAATATATTTTGGGAACCATTCTCTCTGCATACCGCGATTTTGAAGAACGCTTTGCCCTCGTGGAAACAAAACTTCCAGCCATTGAAGTTGTTCGGAATGCTACGAAGAACAAGATCGGGCGCTTTACCAAGCAGGATATCCGGGAACTCTGTCCTTCGCTGAGCCTTAGTTCCATTGAGGGTTCCCTGCGGAAACTCGTTGAAAACGGCGAGTTGAAACGCGTGGGAGCAGGCAAATCAACTGTGTACCTGCGGTTGAAGTAATCCCTTAATCGCTCCATATTTCCCTTAAAATGCGGCCAATTTTAAGGGAATCCGCATTAAGTAAGGGCTAAAGCAGTCCTATTTACTTGACTTTTTGTTGGTTTTCAGTATATTGATACCAATTGGTATCAACAAGTATCATCTAATGGATACAACAAGACTCACAGATTGGATGCTCATCCCAATCTGTGGGTCTTGTTCATTTGAGTTCAGTCATCATCGTCCGGGTCAGGAACTTCCACCCACTCTGAAAGCTCTTCGCAGTAGTCCTCATATTTTCCGCCTTCGGTGGTCCTGATGACACGCCGCAAGTAGTCCTTACCGCCATCTACACAGCAGAGACCACAGCTGCACCTCTCTGACTTCTTTCCAGAGATTAGTACAGAAATATGTCAGCAGCCTGCCTGTTTATTGTGCTTTTTGAGTGGTTAAGCAATGTCTCATCCGTATTGTGAGCATTGAATAGGGCTTTTGTCCGCGCTATAATAGAAGAAAACTACAAGGAAGTGTCATCATGCTCCACCCCGGACTGTACGAACAGGTCATCAACAACGCGCTGAACCGCGAGCTTGCAGAGATCCCGGAAGCCCGCAAGTCCACTGCGCCCATCGACACGGCAGAGGCATCCAAGGTACTGGCGCAGTACCTGACCGAGGTGGTGCAAAAGGGTCTGGATAACGTACAGGACAATGGCGGCGGGATCGAAGCACAAATCGAGCTGGCAAACCAGATCGTAAGCACCATCCAGACGACCACCAAAGAAGCTGACTTTGCCGCGCTGGGCGTTGACCAGCGGGCAGAGCAGCTTCTTGCGCTTTTGCGGGAAAATGACCCTCGCCTTGCCGCCGGAAGAGCGGCCAAGGACATTGAGCGACCGGAAATGTCTTTGGCACAAAGTTCTCTGTTTACCGGTGCCATCCACGAACCGCAGATGTACACCGAGCTGAAAAAGGAAATCGTGTCTGCCGACCGCATCGACATGCTGGTGTCCTTCATCAAGTGGAGCGGCCTGCGCCTTCTCATGGACGAGCTGCGGCAGTTCACCCAGAACGGCGGCGAACTGCGCATCATCACCACCTCCTACATGGGTGCCACCGATGTAAAGGCTATCGAGGAGCTGCGCCAGCTGCCCAACACGAAAATCAAGGTCAGCTATGACACTAAGCGTACCCGGCTCCACGCCAAGACCTATGTGTTCTACCGGGACACCGGCTTTACAACGGCCTATGTCGGCTCATCCAACCTGTCCAATGCGGCCATTTCCAGTGGGCTGGAATGGAACGTGAAAGTGACGAAGAAAGACCTGCCGGAGACCATTGACAAGATCGCCGCCACCTTTGAAAGCTACTGGAACGCCAGCGAGTTTGAATACTACGACGAAGGCCAGCGGGAGCGCCTTGCCCGTGCCCTGAAAGCCGAAAAGTACAGCGAGACCGACCACAGCGGCATTTACATGCTAGATATTCTGCCGTATTCCTACCAGCAGGAAATTCTGGACAAGCTGGAAGCCGAACGCACCGTGCGTGGACACAATCGCAATCTAGTGGTGGCCGCCACCGGCACCGGCAAAACAGTTATCTCCGCACTGGACTACAAACGGTTCTGCAAACAGCATCCCGGCAAGCCCTGCCGCCTGCTGTTCGTGGCGCACCGGGAAGAGATCCTGAAACAGAGCCTGTACACCTTTCGGGCGGTGCTGAAGGATGCCAATTTCGGCGAGCTGTTGGTCGGCAACTACAAGGCTGACAGCATCGACCACCTGTTTATCTCCATTCAGACTTTCAACTCGCAGGATTTCACCGCCAAGACCGGGGCCGATTTTTATGATTACATCGTGGTAGACGAGTTCCACCATGCCGCGGCGCCAACTTATCAGAAGCTGTTGGAGTATTACCGGCCGCAAATTTTGCTGGGTCTGACCGCTACCCCGGAGCGTATGGACGGCAAGAGCATTCTGGATTATTTCGGTGGGCGCGTTGCCGCCGAGATTCGCCTACCGGAAGCCATCGACCGAAAGCTGCTGTGTCCGTTCCAATATTTTGGTGTGACCGACACGGCCGACTTGAGCAGCCTGAAATGGCGCACCGGCGGTTATGACAAGGCCGAACTGTCCAACCTGTACACCTTCAGCGGCATGGTGGCACAGCGCCGTGCCGACCTTGTGGTGAGCTCCATCCTGAAATATGTTACGGACATCGATGAAGTGAAGGGGCTTGGGTTCTGCGTTTCCATCGAGCACGCCCGGTTCATGGCGGACTATTTCAATACCCATGGCATCCCGTCCATGGCGCTGACCGGGGATTCCTCCGACGAGGAACGCAACACCGTCAAACAGCGGCTCGTTTCCGGGGAGATTCGCTTCATTTTTGTAGTGGACATCTATAACGAGGGCGTAGACATCCCGGAAGTCAATACCGTGCTGTTCCTGCGCCCAACCGAGTCTCTGACTGTGTTTTTGCAGCAGCTGGGCCGCGGCCTGCGTCTGGCCGAAAACAAGGAATGCTTGACCGTATTGGACTTCATCGGGCAGGCGAACAAGAAGTATAATTTCGAAGAGAAATTTGCCGCGCTGCTCTCCAACACCACCCACAGCGTCAGCCGGGAGATCAAAGAGGGCTTTGTCTCTGCGCCCAAGGGCTGTTATATCCAGCTGGAAAAGATTGCTGCGAAATATGTGCTGGACAACATCAGCGCCTCCTACGACCGCACCTCCGGCCTTGTAGTACGGGCAGCATCCTTCACAGAGGACACCGGCCAGCCGCTGACCCTCGGAAACTTTCTCGATTACTATCATCTTGACCCGCGGGCAATCTACAGTAAAAAGCTCTGCTTTGCACGGCTGTGCGTCCGTGCGGGGGTTGTAGATGATTTTGCGGAGCCGCTCGAAGAGACCCTGACCAAAGCCTTTGCACGCTTTGCGGTCATCGATTCCCGCAGGTGGATACGGTTTTTGCTGGAGCTTCTGCCGAAGCTGGACAACACCAATTTTGCAGACCTGCCGCCTGTTGAACAGCGGATGCTGCAAATGTTCTATGTGACTGTCTGGGGCAAAGCGGCAGAAGATTGGAACCGCGAGGACGTACTTGACGATCTGTATGCACTTTCGGACAGCCCGGTCTTGCTGGGTGAACTACAGACCCTTCTGCAATACCAGTACGACCGCATTGATTTCATCGATGAACCGGTAGACGTTGGCTTCGACTGTCCGCTCGACCTGCACTGCACCTACACCCGCGACCAGCTGTTGGTAGCACTGGATTTCCTGAAACCATCTACCGTTCGTGAAGGTGTGAAGTGGCTGCCGGAAAAGCAGTTGGATGTGTTCTTTGTGACCCTGAACAAAGCCGACAAGGATTACTCGCCCACCACCATGTACAACGATTATTCCATCAACGAGAACCTGTTTCACTGGCAGAGCCAGAGCACCACAGCCGAAAATTCTGCCACCGGACAGCGGTATATCCATCACCGGGAGAAAGGAAGCCGTGTGTTGCTGTTTGTCCGGGAGTTCAAAGCGGATTCCCGTTTCGGCGGTGCCGCCGCTTATACCTACCTTGGCACCGTGAACTATGTCCGGCACGAAGGTTCCCGCCCGATGAACATCACATGGAAGCTCGACCGACCCATTCCGGCACGGTTCCTCAAAAAGACCAACAAACTGATCGTGGGGTAAAGATAATGAAAATGATTCGCGTTGTCGCGGCCGTCATCTGCGACTCCATCCAGACCAAACACAAAATTTATGCCACCGCCCGCGGCTACGGCGACTACAAGGGGCAGTGGGAATTTCCAGGCGGCAAAATTGAGCCGGGTGAAACTCCGCAGCAGGCACTGAAACGAGAAATCAAAGAAGAACTGGATACTGAAATTGCGGTGCTCGATAAGATTGGCACCATCGAATACGATTATCCGGCATTTCATCTTTCCATGGACTGCTTCTGGTGCGAGGTCCTTTCCGGTGACCTTGTTCTGAAAGAAGCCGAGGCCGCGCGCTGGCTGACAAAGGACGAACTGGGTTCTGTACATTGGCTCCCGGCTGATCAGACGATTCTAGAACGGATTCGAGCGACATTGGGATGAAATCCATCGTCCAGATTTTTATTGTTGCAATTTTACAAAAATTACCAATTTGCTGTATGGGGATCAATTATACATTTAAATTAAAAATCGGTTCTTTATTATACTCAACAGCTACAGAAGCCTTGCGTTATTCAATCCACAATATTTATCATTGAATATATCAACTATCACTACAAAAGCATGGATGCATCTCCGTAATGTTAGAGAAACACCTATGCTTATTTTCAGTTCAAATATTTAAGCTGAAAGCTTCTATGCGTAAAATCAAATTCCATTACTTTGCATTTCAAGATGTCTCCTGGTTTGATTTTCGAATAAACATCGCGCGGAAATGAGTACTTGGGTTCCAAGCTTGAAATGAATCCTTTTACATCTTTATCAGCAATCGTACAAACTACACCGCCACTATTTTTACTAACCACACATGCATCTACATCCATATCAACTGTAAAATAATCAATCTCACTGATTGTCTTTTTAAGGTTTTCATCTGCCTGAATCCATTGTTCAACAGCATGAAGCGAATCATTCAAATCAACAGAACTTATAATTGCTTTTTCCGACACTAGTTCGTCACTATTTGTCAAATATTCCTTTCGATATTCAATCAAATAATTCACCAAATCTCTTGCATTTAGTGCAACAACAAGTTTCGAATCACTTTCATGAAATTTAAGTCGATTAGATATACGCGTCATAACCTCAGTGTTTTTAAAGAGAGTATCTTCTGCGCATGCTGAAAGATACGAAACGTTTCTTAACATTTGCAAATGTAAGGCACCCGGGATAGTAATCTTAACCAAATCGCCTTCCTCAATTGGCATCGCCGAATTTTCACAAAGCACTAAATTCTTCCTTGCCAAGTAAGCCAATTCACGATAAATAACAGCAAGGCTATGACCATATACCTGCAAGCTTCGTGCAAGCTCTGACACTTGAAATAGACCTTTATCACCCGTTGGACCACTCAGTGCTTGCACTTGATATAGCCAATTCAATATATCGGCACGAACAAACGGATCCGGAAAATCGTCATTGTAATCAGATGCAAACAAATTCACAAAATTCGATTCATCACCGTTATAAAAACGACGGTTCTTACGAAGAAGGACATTTTCAAACCGATACGCAGGAATCTGCGCATCATCGCCAAGCACTCGCATTGCAAGAATATCCTTTTCCTTCATATGCCCGCTTTTACAGAAATCTTCAAAAATTTGAATGCCATTACGTGTATTTTTGTCTGCTAATCTATAGAACAAATTTGCGACCCAACGATCTTTGCGAATAGCAACTATAATATACTTGAAATATTCAATAAGTTCAGATCGTTTGACTGCAACTCGCATACCATTTTCCAGTATATAGGTATTACTGCTCTGTTCGGTTATTCTTGTGATATAGTCAAGTCGAGCTTGAAGTACTCTCAATAAATCTGGTGGATCAATTCTAAAAACGAGATCCCTCACTACAGTATCAAGCGGTGGTTCGGATTTATATGTATCATAAGTCGCATCACGCATAGGCAGAATTACAATACATTTATATTGTGCACGCAACCATTGTGCTACTTCAAACATTAGCAATTGCTCACCTTTGTTCCGTTTATCGCAATTATCCAATACCACAATAGGAATTTTGGCATAATTTTCCTTTATAAAAAATAGCAATGCCTCCAAATAAGAGTCCACATTTCTTATTGCTTCATTGAGAATTTTGTATAATTCTATGTTTCGTTCTACATCGCTTCCGCACAACAATGAGCCTAATCCTTTGTCAAAGCGTGATATTTCACGCCTAAACACTCTCTTTATTACTCCAAAATCCTCAAAATCCAAATCATTATGCGTTTCTTTTATAGAATCAATAATCTGCTTTTTGAGCCAGTTATATATCTCGTTGTTTGATACGGGCGCCAAATTCATATTAATAAAAATCCACTCACATCTTGCTGCAAGTTCCGGATATTTTTCTTCTAGAAATGCATATCGGAAGTAACGTGTAAATGTTGTTTTTCCGCTTCCAACATTTCCGATTAGCAACATTAGAGAATAGGCTTCCTGGTTATTTAGTATTTTTTCCGAAAGTTTATCAACAAGCTCAACTGGTGTTTCGGTAGACAATGCTGTCGAATTCTTTCGACTAGGCAAATCAAAGCGTTTGATTTCTTTGTAGATTGGCTCGATATGTTGCTCACGCTTTGGAGATGGAATATATGCGTTTTTGACGATAACTGTTCGATCTTGTTCGGTTTCAGGATCAAATATTGATCTATTTTCAAATACTAATGTTCGCCCAAACGAATTCTCTACCATTTCTTCATTTTGGACACGCTTCCCGCCCAATTGTGATACTGGCGAATTAAACCGCGCATTTCCTCTCAAGTCCACATAGTACCTATTTGCCAAATTGAGAAGAGCTTCATGTGAACAATGCTCAACCAGTTCACAGAACAATTTGTTTTCAATATTGAAGTCACTATGAATTAGTCGTAAGACAGGCTCTGCTTGATCGACATATCCCATCCATGTTTCGCAACCATTTGACGCAATAATATACTGACACGCATTTATTTTGTGCGGAAAAGACGCATTGACCTCTTGTGCGTATAACCTAGCCTCAGAATAACCATTAGCCAGTAGCTCATTTGGAGCCTTCGCTTCTAGAATAAGCGTGGGAATGCCTCTAATTGCAACCAGATAGTCCGGGAAATAGTACTTTTGTTTTTGTCCTTTATCAATCAACTTCTTCCGGAGGATGTGCTTAGTTAAAATTTCCGAATCTTTTAATCCAAGTCCAATCGGCGTTTCTGCCTTCAGAAATGGATAAATAAACTTCTGCTCAACATCACTTTCTGTTATGATGTTCTCCAATTCGCAATACAGAGCCATTAAACCACTCCTTTTAGTGAATAATCAGACGATTAAAACATATCTTATGGTATAAGTATACTCTTCTTTACATCGCTAGTAAAGTCAAAATACTCATGGTTTTACGTGGAGTAACTTTCGTGACCTTGCAATTTCAAATCAAACAATACGGTTTTCATTTGTCCTTCATGGGATGTTTTCTCCCACAAGCAGTGCCTTTGTGCGCACAAAGGCCAAAACCCGCACGGCATTGAAAATTTGCCGTGCGGGTTCTGCTTGTTCGCGGCGTGCGTATCGGCGGCGCTTTGCGCGTTATCTGCCGCATTTTGCGCATTGCCGGCTGCGGTACCGGCCGCGTTGGCTGTACTTTGCGCAGCGTCTGCGGTGCTCTTTGCCATGGCTGCATCATTGACGCCCTTATCAGCCTGCGCCTTCGCGGTATCGGCTGCACCCTTTGCGGCGTCCGCGGCACTCTTTGCCGTGGCTGCGTCATTGACGCCTTTATCTGCCTGCGTCTTTGCCTCCTGGACGTTTTTCTGCAAAGCGTCGAAGTCCTTGTTGGTGAAATTGCGTGCGATCGTCGTGCCAGACGGCCAGGACTTCGCCACGCCCTCTACGCCTCGCGTGCAGCCGGAAAGAGAGTCAGTCGTCTTTGCGGTATAGAGAATCGTTTCGCCGTCTTCGTCTGTGCCGATCGTAGCGAGGCTCGGTGCGTCAGGAAATGCGGAAATATCGGTAACGGGAATCGTTGTGTCGCCTGCGCCGATGCCGTCTGAAAGAGCGGCTTGCGGAGAGAAGGGAATGCCCTTATACATAGTCTCCAATTTGTTTTACCTCCTGAGAGTTAAACTGTTGCGTCGCCCCTGGACTGAACGAAGCCCTGGACGAACATGTCAATACTGACGTACGCGAGATCGTTCGGCCTGATCTCGATCGAGAGCCAGGAGCCACGCGGAATCAGCTTAGAACTGGTGTCCACAAGATACTGCGTCAAGTCGAGCTCCGTATCGGTCGAGGAGATCGTCGCCTTCTTTTTGCCGTTGACATAGAGGTCAAAGTATTTCGGGCTGCCATAGAAATAAATACCCGGCGTGATGCTGTGCTCATGCGCGGGAATCGTAATATTGTGGCTGTGCCCTGGAATCGTGACGTTATGAGAATGGCTCGGAATGCGAACGCTGTGAGAGTGATCGCTGATCTCATGCGAATGCGAAGGGTGGACATGCGCACCTGACGGTACCCACGTAACATAGCCGCTTACTGCCTGTCCGTCGTTCGTCAGGGCAAGCCTTGCGCCATCAGGAATAGCGTGGTTATGCACGGCCTGGCC
>OIZX01001790.1_pt1 | contig 10432 bp, 7 predicted proteins | sample 1588621 | NCBI WGS metagenome assembly OIZX01 (sample SAMN03283276) | human gut metagenome | biome: human-associated habitat; material: feces | host: Homo sapiens | place: Peru | collected 2012
TTTCAGCGTTTCCGAAAAACACTACGGTATTATCGGAGATTTTTCCGCTTGCACCGCCTATAAATCCATAATCATATCCTTCAAGTTTTATATCACCCGAGGATATCAATAACACCTCTGCCCCATCTTTTTCAAGGGCATTTTTTATGGAAATATCGGCTGTTACGGCAGTGCGATTATTGAGTATTAGAGTTGAGCATCTTGCGTATCCTTGGTTTATGTTTACGATTTCAATATTGTTTTTTACACAATATTTGTAAAGAGTCGGATCTATTGCAGATACTTTACCGTAAAGCTTATCGTTAAAGAAAAGAAAATTCAGCAATATATTTTCGGGATACTTCTTCCCTGCTTTGTTTTTACATATAATCAAATTTTCTTTATATGGTAAAGTTTTTAGCTTTTCGCACTCTTGAAGTACAAAAACAGTATTATTTATCGTCAAAATCTGCATATCGGCATGAGCTTGTTCAGGTTGCGGAAATGCTTTGACAGTGTCCGAAAATATAACATTATGCCCCATTTTTGAAAGCTCATCGGCAAAACAGGGGTATTTGTTTGATATTACAAAACTGCTCATTGTCCTACCGCTTCAAATGCCTGACGAATGTTTTTTACTCCGATCAATTCAGCCTCATCACATGAAACACCTTTTAGATTATGATACGGCAGAATGATTTTTGTAAAGCCGAGTCTTACTGCCTCGTTAATTCTCATCTGAGCGTTTGATACAGCGCGAATTTCGCCTGCAAGACCGATTTCACCGAATACTACAGCGTTTTCGTCAATCGGAGTATCTTTCAGACTGCTTATAAGAGCCATGGCAATTGAAAGGTCAATCGCAGGTTCGTCAACTCGCAATCCGCCTACGATATTTATGTAGGTGTCGCAGTTTGAAAAATAGTATCCTGCTCTTTTTTCAAGAACGGCAAGTACCATTGACAGTCTGTTATAATCATATCCTGTAACCATTCTGCGAGCGTTGCCGTATCCGCTTTGTGTGGCAAGTCCCTGTGTTTCGGCAAGAATTGGTCTTGATCCTTCAATTGTGCAGGTGACGCAAGTTCCCGAAACATTTTTCGGACGCCCTGAAAGCAACATAACAGACGGATTTGCAACTTCGTTAAGCCCTTTATCAGTCATTTCAAAAACGCCGATTTCATTTGTTGAGCCGTACCTGTTTTTTACGGCACGAAGAATACGGTAGCTCATCTGTTTGTCACCTTCAAAATGCAGTACGGTGTCAACAATATGTTCAAGTACCTTTGGACCTGCAATTGAACCCTCTTTATTGACATGACCTACGATAAACATAGGAATATCAAGTCCTTTTGCGGTTCTCATCAGCATATTGGCAGATTCTCGTACCTGTGTAATGCTGCCTGGGGACGAGCTTAATTCTGAAAGATTCATCGTCTGAATTGAGTCAATCATAACAAGGTCGGGTTTGAGATTTTTTATCTGTTCGCAAATAACCTCAACATCGGTTTCAGTCATTACATACAGATTCGGCGAAGTTACACCCAGCCTTATTGCTCGGAGTTTGAGCTGTCTTTTTGACTCCTCTCCCGATATGTAGAGAATTTTCAGAGTATCGCCGAGGTACTGACAAATCTGCATAAGAACGGTCGATTTGCCTATGCCCGGATCACCGCCCAGAAGTATAAGACTGCCCTTTACAATTCCTCCACCGAGTACACGGTTGAGTTCTCCGCAGCCTGTGTCATATCTGTGCTCATCCTCGGTTGAAATATCCGATATGGCGTATGGTTTTGAGTAGGTTGCAAAAGAGCGTGTTTTTGCAGTTGCTGACTGTTTTGATGTATCTTTAATTTCTTCGTTCATTGTGTTCCATTCGCCGCATGACGGGCATTTTCCGTACCATTTGGGCGATTCGTATCCACATTCCGAACATATGTAAACACTTTTGATTTTTGAAGCCATTTATTTCACTTCCTGTATTTTTTGATGAGTATAATCTAAAAATCCTGTTATGATTGCAGTTGCCATTTCTTTTTGATATTCGTCACTTTGCAGCTTGGCAAGTTCATCCGGATTTGAAATAAATCCGCATTCCACAATAACAGACGGGTTTTCAGCCTTTTTTAAAAGATAGATTGAGTCGTCTGCCTTTTTGCATTGCCGTTCGTTATTAGGCTGTAAGCATTTTTTTACGGAATTTCTAATGCATTCCGCAAGATTTTGACTTTGACTGTTATTCGGGGAATAAAAAATTTGAGTTCCGTAATATTTGCTTTGAGAAAATTTGTTTTGATGAATACTGATTACAATATTGTTTTTGTCTGAATTGAAAATTTCGAGCCGTTTTTTTAAATCGGCAACTTTCCTTGAATGAACCGAATCTTCTCCGTTATCAAGGGATACATCATCTGTTCTTGTTTGAACAACCTTATATCCGAAAATTTTTAATAAATCAGCTGAATTATTTGCTATAGAAAGATTGATGTCCTTTTCAAGCACACCGCTTTCGCTTACTGCTCCACCGTCTTCGCCGCCGTGACCTGCGTCAATTACAATTATCGGTTCTGTTTTGTTTTCGGTTATAACAGATTTTGTCGGATTAAGTCTGAAAAAAACAGATACCATAATAATGCAGAATATTGCAAACAGTATAAAGCAGAGAGCATAAAATGTCGGGATTTTTTTATTCATACAAACACCTCTGCATAAAAATATGCCGAGTGTGAGATTATATATTACTTATTCAGTATATACTACAAAACTTTTTCTGACAAGATTTTTCTTTTGGATTTTTGCATATGACAAAGATGTTGTAATAAAATTTGTTTGGTGGTATAATTATCAAGGATTATGAATTGGAAAAATGAAAGGAAGTTAGTAAAATGGAAAAACCTGGCAGAAATGATCCTTGCTGGTGTGGCAGCGGAAAAAAGTATAAAAAATGTCATATAGATTTTGATGAAAAAATTGAGGAATTTGAGGTTGCGGGTCACATTGTTCCCTCCCATGAAATCTTGAAAAATGCTGAGCAGATTGAAAAAATCAAGGAGAGCGCAAAGATTAATATTGCAGTTCTTGATTATGTTGCAGAGCATATTAAGGCAGGTATCAGCACGGCTGAAATTGATAAGTGGGTGTATGATATCACAACCAAAATGGGTGGTGTTCCGGCTCCCCTTAATTTTGAGGGATTTCCCAAGAGCGTATGTACTTCAATAAACAACGAAGTTTGTCACGGTATTCCGTCGGAAGATGTAATAATCAAAGACGGCGATATAATCAATGTTGATGTTTCAACTAATTTGAACGGATATTTTTCCGATTCTTCAAGAATGTTTTGTATAGGTAATGTAAGCGAAGAAAACAGAAAGCTTGTTGAAGAAACAAAAAATGCAGTTTATGAGGGACTCAAACAGGTTAAGCCTTGGGGCTTTCTCGGAGATATGGGTCAGGCTGTCAATGATTATGTAAAGAGTAAAGGTTACTCTGTTGTTCGTGAAGTAGGAGGTCATGGAATTGGTCTTGAATTCCACGAAGATCCATGGGTAAGCTACATTTCTAAAAAAGGCACGGAAATGCTTATGGTACCCGGTATGATTTTTACCATTGAACCTATGGTGAACGCAGGAAAACCTGATATTTTCGTTGATGAGGATAACGGCTGGACTATCTATACAGAAGATAACTCAATGTCTGCACAGTGGGAAATTCAAGTTCTTGTAACTGAGGACGGCTACGAAATTATTGCATACTAAGTAAAAACAAAAGGCATTTGCTTTGAGATTTCTCATTGCAAATGCCTTATTTTTATAAATAAAATTTAATTATTCCTTACCGTCCCAACAATAAGTACAGAGTTTACATTTGTCAATTCCGCAGGAATCAAGCATATCGTCAAGCCTGTTAAAACGCAAGGATGTGAACTTGAGTTCTTTACAGATTTCATCAACCATCTGCTCGTATTTTTCAGAATCGGGATTTGTGTATTCCTGAAGAATTTCGTCTGTAACATTGCCGTTCTCAAGTCTTTCAATAACTCGTCTTGTGATGAGATCCATTTCAGAAGATGATCTTGAGAAGTTAAGATACTTACAGCCGTATACAAGCGGAGGACACGCAGGTCTGATATGAACCTCTTTTGCACCGCTTTCAAAAAGATATTCCGTTGTTTCACGAAGCTGTGTGCCTCTTACAATTGAGTCATCAATAAGAAGAAGGCTCTTTCCTCTGATTAAATCCTCAACTGCGAGAAGCTTCATTTTTGCAATAAGATTACGCTGACTCTGAATTGTCGGCATAAATGATCTCGGCCAAGTAGGTGTATATTTAATAAACGGTCTTGAGAACGGAATTCCCGATGCATTTGCATAGCCTACTGCGTGGGCAATGCCTGAATCGGGTACACCTGCAACGATATCGGGCTTTACGGAATCTCTTTCAGCCATTTTTGCACCGCAGTTGTAACGCATTTGCTCAACACTTGTACCCTCATATGAGCTTGCAGGATAGCCGTAGTAAACCCACAGAAAAGTACAGATTTTCATTTTATCACCGGGCTTTTTGAGTGTAATGCAGTTTTGGTCTGTAATTACCGTAATCTCACCCGGTCCGAGTTCTTTATAATCATTGTAGCCGAGGTTTTTGTATGAGAAACATTCAAACGCCACACAAAATGCATCTTCTTTTTTACCGATAACAACAGGAGTTCTGCCGTACTTATCTCTTGCGCAATAGATGCCGTTTTTATTCATCAACAGGAGCGAAACAGAGCCGTCAACTTTTTCAAGAGCATAGCTTATGCCGTCAACAAGGTTTTCTTTTTGATTGATTAGAGTTGCAATAAGCTCGGTTGCGTTGATTTCACCGCCGCTCATTTCAAGAAAATGTGAACCGCCTTTTTCAAAAATTTCTTCAACAAGTTCATCTGTATTATTGATTTTGCTTACGGTGGTAATTGCATATGTACCGTGATGTGAACGAACAATAAGAGGCTGCGGTTCGTAGTCGGAAATACAGCCGATACCGAATTTGCCTTTCATACTCTGCATATCTTTATCAAATTTAGTTCTGAAAGGTGCATTTTCAATATTGTGGATTGATCTGTCAAATCCTTTTTCTTTGTCATAAACAACCATACCGCCTCTTCTTGTGCCAAGGTGTGAATGATAGTCAATTCCAAAGTATAAGTCGAATACGCAGTCCTGTTTTGCTGCAACACCCATAAATCCGCCCATGTTTTTTCTCCTTTAACCTTTTTAATTCTGAATTAAAAGTATTTACAGTTTGCCGTTTTAGATTGTAAATACTGTTTGATTAAAATCAGACACACCAAAATTATAATATTATTTTCGGATTATGTCTATACTTTTGTCGAAAATTTTTGAATTGCAGCACAAAAAAACAGCAGAAATTATATCTGCTGTTTAGGTTTATTCGATAAGTCCGTACTTAACTTTAATTCTGTCAAGCTTTTCAAGCATAGGTTCTGCTCCGAAAAACAGAAATATAACAGTCGAAACTGCGTGAACAATATCCATCGGAAAGCCCTGAACATAAAAAGTTATGAGCATATTTAGATTAAATGCGGAATGTGATGTGAGTGCCGAATAAAGGTTCATAAGTCCGCCGTAAATGACCATTGTGGCAATGAAACCGTATATACAGAGCGAAGTCCTTGTTCTGCCCAAAAGACCTTTCTTAAAGAGAATACCGCCAATGAAGCCTATTATCCCTGCCGCAAACATTTGCCACGGCGTCCAAGGTCCTTGACCGAACATAAGATTTGAAACAAGCATACTTACAGCACCGACAAGAAATCCCGATTCACCGCCGAATGCTACTCCCGAAATTATCACAATTGCCACAACGGGCTTGAACTGAGGCAACATCGTAAATGCAAGTCGTCCTGCAACTGCTATAGCACATAGAACGGAGATTATGACAAGCTCTCTCGCTTTTGGGTGCCTGCCTTCAAAAACAAGAAAAAACGGAATCATACACTCAATCATAACAAGGAGTGAAATAAAAAGATATTTCTGATCCTGAAGATATGTCATTCCAACAAAAATTGTAACTGGAATTGCAAGCAAAACCATAATTGCCATACTGACGGTTCTTTTACTCAGTTTTGAACTTTTTCTCGGCAGGTCAATCGGTCGTTTTGATTTTGTTCTGAAAGCAATCATAAGCAACGCAACAGATACTCCGATTATTCCCCAGTTGAACCAGGTAGGCAAAGTTTTGGCTGAAAAATTCGGAATATATTCCAGGTTTATAATCAGACCGAGTATGAACAGTACTGCGCCAAAAAATCCGAAGATTTTTTTAAAAACAGAAAGCTTTTTATTTTCAGCTTTTCCCTTTTTCAGAGGAATGTTTTCGGTGTCATTTTTAAAAAGGTCAATGTCGGGTGTGTTCCTGTCGATAGAAATATCTCTGCTTTTGCCTGTGCAGGCATATATGACATCATTTGATGATACTGCATTATCTATTATGCCTTTTGACATTCGGCTTGCAGAGGTGGAATAAAAGCTGTTTGACGAAAAGAAAGTTCTCGGTGTACCTTCCGACACAACTTCACCGTTAAAAAACATCAGACAGCGGCTTGGATATACAGCGCAGAACTCTACATCGTGACTTACCATGAGAACGGTTATGCCGGCTTTATTGAGGTCGTATATAATCTGAGCAAACTCAATCTTGAATTCGGCATCAAGTCCTTTTGTAGGTTCATCAAGAAGAAGAATTTGAGGTCTTATGAGAAGAATTTTTGCAAGAGCCGCTCTCTGCTGTTCACCGCCGGATAAATCATAAGGATGGCGATTGCAGAGGTTTTCAAGTCTGCACAGCTTTACCGCTGCGGTAACCCGTCTTTCTTTTTCCTCCTTGCTGATTTTTCTGCCGTCAAATACTTCGTACAAATCTTCAAGTACAGTTTTTTTCAAAAACAGTGTCTGCGGATTTTGGGGTAATACTGCTACGAGCGTGTCAAAAGAATTTTTGTTAAGCGGAGAGATTTCAACTTTGCCTCTGTATGGCTTGTTAAGTGAACAGATAATTGACAAAGCGGTTGATTTTCCCATTCCGTTACCGCCGAGTATAGCCGCAAATTCCCCCTGATATATTTTTAGTGAAAGACCTTTTAGTACATCTGTACCCGACTTTTCGTACCTGAACCAAATATCATTAAGACTTACTGCTTCTTTATCAGAATGTTTCTGAATTCTTTCGGGTTTGAGCTCATACATTTTATGATTTTGGGCATATCCCGAAAGCCACTTTTTGCCGCTTGGAACAGTTACGGGACAGTCGGTATTGTCATTTTCTGTAACAGCCTGCCATATCTGCATCGGAGCAGGCATAGAAAGAAATGTTTTACTGCCTTTTTCTTTAAGAATTTTCCCGACCTTTTGAGGAGAGTCAAAAGCTGAAATTCCGTTGTTTTCGATAACAAGTACCCTGTCTGAAAGCGGAAGCACCTCATCAAGTCTGTGTTCCGTTATTATTACCGTTGTACCCAGTTCGTGATTTATGCGTGAAACGCAGTGCAAAAATTCGCTTGCCGCAATCGGATCGAGTTGGCTTGTCGGTTCATCCAAAATGAGAACGGACGGTTGCATTGCCATAATTGAAGCAAGGTTTAAAATTTGCTTTTGTCCGCCCGAAAGTTCGAGAACACTTTTTTCAAAGTAATTTTGGATTCCGAAAAATGAAGCTGTTTCGGCAACTCTTTTTCGGATTGTATTGTTGTCATAACCAAGACTTTCAAGTCCGAAAGCAAGTTCGTGCCATACCTTATCGGTAACAATTTGATTTTCAGGTGATTGCATAACAAAACCGATTTTACTGCTTTGCTCTCTGTGAGAAAGGTCTGATATAGGTTTTTCTTCAAAGAATATTTCTCCCGAAAGAACACCGTGCGGTGAAAGATCGGGCTTCAGATGTCTGAGAAGTGTGCTTTTTCCGCAGCCTGACGGACCGCAGACTGTGATAAACTCGCCCTCATTTACGCTGAAAGTAATATCTTTAAGTACATCAATACCGGTTTCGGGGTATCGAAAACTCAGATTTTTGATTGCATATGTTTCCATTTTATCCCCTCTCCTATATTTACCGATAGCGGAATCAACATTAAAAATGTGTAGAATATATAAAAAATAACACTTTGCACCGTAAACAAATCGCCCTTGATTGACGGATAGTATCTGAATTTTATTGCGTTTGTAAAAAGCAAAATCATAAGTACCAATCCGGTAAAAAGGATTGTGCAAAGCATAAATGCGTCTCTTTTGTCAAATTTATAAAGTGAATAGGATGTTCTGCCTTTAAGACCGTGACCTCTGCTTTTCATTGAATCGGCTGTTTCAATTGCATTTTCAAGCGACCATGTTATCATAATCGAAAGAATTTTTACTGCGTTTCTTATTCTTTGAAACAATGTTCCCTCGTTTATATCTCTCCCGATTGTGTGTTGTGCATTACGCACAAGTTTCATTTGTGCCGAAAACCTTGGAACAAAACGCAATGCCATTGAAATCACCAGACTCAATGACGGCATTATTCTGCCAAACAGGAAAACGACTTTATCAGAAGTGATTACTGCATTGAATGAAGAAAACCATAAAACTGTTGACGAAAGCAAAAATGCACTTGCAATACCGTAAACGATTGATTCGAGGGTTAGTGGGTTATCCCACGGAAAATATGTGAGTATAGTCATTCCTTCATGATTAAAAACAGGATTTACGAGAACTATCAAGAGTATCATAGGTAAAAGAAAAACAAGTGACAATCTCACAGCTTTTTTGCCGTTAAGGTATAAAGCGGTTGCAAGCGCACATAAAAAACTTACAGCAAGACAAACAGGGTTCATGATAAACATCGTGAACCCTATTGTAAGTGCAAAAAATATAAAATTGATAAAGGGGTGCATATTTGAAAAAGTATCCTTCATCATTATTCTCCTGTTGCGTATCCTCCGCCGACATCATAGCCTAAATTGCAAGTGTAGCACCAGACCACATCGTCGCCGTTCTTGAGTACATATCGTGAACAGCCGTAGTTTGGAAACCATTCATTGACTTTGTACATCCAGCCCGAAAGAGAACCGCAGTCAAATTCGTAGAGGTTGTTAATTCCTTCAATATAAGCGGAATTATACATAGGAGTCCAGCTCGATTCCATATGAATATTGTTGTCCTTACAAACTTTTACAAGGACATCATATACAGATTCGCCCTCTTTGAATTGAACTTTCTGTTTTTTGAGGATTATACCGTCCTTTGGAACGAGTTCAATTTTTTCGGGATCAAGGTCATCCATATTGTCAAGAATTGTTGAACAGGTGATTGTAAAGGTACAATAAAGATTTGTATCTTTTGTTTCCTGTTCTTCCGGTTCAACCGGCTTTGGCTTTCCCGACGGTACGGGATCGGTTTTGTACTTATCCTGTGTTGTCGGCTGAACATCATTCTTTTTGTTCGGTTTTGAAGAACTGTTTGATGAAGAAGACGGTTTTTCCTTATCCGAAGAACTGTTGCTTGAACTCTGCTCGGGTTTTTCACTTTTTTCAACGGCTGAACCGTTACTGTTCTGCGAATTATCCTTACGGTTCTTTTTATCTTCGGAATTTTTTCTGTCCTTTTTATCTTTGCTGTCTTTGTTCGATTTTGTGGAATCGGTAGGATTTTGAGTGGTTTTCTCTGTTGCAGACACAGAAGTTGTTTCTGTGTCTGCATTTGTTGTCGATAGTGAGGAGGCAGTTGATGCAGTTTGAACTTTATTTTCCGATAGGTTGCCGCCTGCAAAAAATGCTACTGTAAGTGCGGCAATACAAACGCACACCGCAATTAAAAGTATTTGATTTTTTTTAACAAACTTTTTTATCTTTTCCATAACCAATCTTTACTTGTGAACTTTAATCAAACGAGCTTAACGATGATTTTCTGAATTTGTGTTGCATCAAGAACATCGATAACACCGTCATGATTTACATCAGCTTTGATAAGTGAAACCTTTGAAAGCTGTTCAAGGTTTACAATCTGCTTCTGAACAAGTGTTGCGTCAATTACAGAAACTGTGTTGTCAAGATTAACATCGCCTACGGCATAGTTTTCTGCAAGTCGGTCAGTCATATTGTAGAGCGAAGTTTTGCCGTTTACAAGACGGTCAAAAGATACAAAAGCATAGAAACCCTGTTCGGTTGCCATCTGATTGTATGTTGTATCTGTATGACCAAATCCGTTTTCAGCGGAGAAATTCATCATAGCGTCGATAAGTGTGTTGCCGTTTTTGATGAATCTTTCATCACTTGTAGGATCAATTCCAAGGCTTGTAAGTGCAACGAGTACCTGTGCACAGCTTTCACTGTTTACAGAACCCCATGATGCAAATCCGCCGTTTTTATTCTGTGCGTTTGACATTGCTGTGAGTGCTTTATCAATTGCCTCTT
>OIZX01001795.1_pt1 | contig 10410 bp, 9 predicted proteins | sample 1588621 | NCBI WGS metagenome assembly OIZX01 (sample SAMN03283276) | human gut metagenome | biome: human-associated habitat; material: feces | host: Homo sapiens | place: Peru | collected 2012
CTGCGTCATACTTCTCAAGGAAGTCAGCCAAAACCTTGTCGAAAGCATCCTGACGAGCATGCTTCTCAAGAGCCTGGTGGTTGATATCGTAAGCTGGCTTATAAAGCTCAGACTTGATTTGCTCACGGAGTTCCTCGTCGTTGATCTCGTGGTCGTACTCACGCTTAACGTCAGTACCCTTTTCCTTAGCCAACTCATACTGAAGCTCGCACATAGGCTTGATAGCCTCGGCAGCAGCCTTGAGTGCGCCAATGAGATCCTGCTCAGAAACTTCCTTCATCTCGCCTTCCACCATCATGATGTTGTCCTTCGTGGCACCCACCATGAGGTCCATGTCGGCCTCCTTCATCTGCTCCGTCGTCGGATTGATGACATACTCGCCGTTGACGCGGGCTACGCGGCACTCAGAGATGGGGCACTCAAACGGGATGTCGCTGCAAGCCATGGCGCAAGAGGCGGCAAAACCGGCCAATGCGTCAGGCTGGTCCACACCATCGGCGGACAAAAGCATGATCTGGACATACACCTCCGTGTGGTAGTCGGAGGGGAACAAGGGCCGCAGGGCGCGGTCAACAAGGCGTGAAGTGAGGATTTCGTTGTCACTGGGCTTGCCCTCGCGCTTGGTAAATCCTCCGGGGAACCGTCCGGCGGCCGCGTACTGCTCGCGGTAATCTACCTGCAAAGGCATGAAATCGGTACCTGGTACTGCTTCTTTGGCGGCGCAAACAGTGGCCAGGAGCACAGTGTTGCCCATCTTCAGGACAGCGGAACCATCGGCTTGCTTTGCAACCTTTCCCGTTTCAATCGTGATGGCACGTCCATCAGGCAATTGAACTGTTTTCGTAATTACGTTCATCTAAAAATCTTAATGTTGTTGATTGTGTCAAACATCTAAAAATATAAATCGTGCAAATATACCTATTTTATTATTAATAAACGAAGAAATAAGAATAAACATGTGTTTTTTTTGATTTCTTGCTCTGTTTTAACGTCTTTTTTATCGATTGTTTTGCCATTCCACTCTTTTGCACTATCTTTGTATCGGAAGAAATATTTGTCTGAAGAAATATTTATCGAAAGAAACAAATGAATTTAAAAATGAATATATCAAAAACACTTTCTGCTCTCGCCGTTTCATTAATGATGTTGGGAGCAGTTTCTTGTAGTAACAAGAAATTTGAGGTAAGCGGAAACATTACCGACGCTAAGGATTCACTATTGTATTTTGAGAACATGAGCCTCAACGGCGCTGTTGTTGTCGACTCTACCAAACTTGATGCCGATGGCAACTTCTCGTTTGCTGTAGATGCTCCTTCTGCACCTGAGTTCTATCGCTTGCGTATAGCTGGTCAGATTATCAATGTTGCTGCCGACTCTACGGAGCATGTAACCATCAAGGCAACCTACCCTACTATGGCAAGCCAATACGAGGTGTCGGGTTCTGACGAATGTTCGAAGATTAAGGAACTGGCAATAGGTCAGATGGCTCTTCAGGCTTCTATTAATAATATTGTAAGAAACACCAACCTCAACGACGATGTTATGCGCGACTCTATAAGAGTTATCCTCGCACAATACAAAGAGGGCGTGAAGAACAACTACATTTTTAAAGAGCCTATGAAGGCATACGCCTACTTTGCTCTATTCCAGACAATTGCATTAGGCTACGAGAATGTTTTGGTATTCAACCCTCGCAGCAACGAAGACGACGTAAAGGTGTTTGCTGCTGTAGCTACAAGTTGGGACACTTATTATCCAAAGGCTGAGCGCGGACTAAACCTTCACAACATAGCTATCGAAGGATTGAAGAATATCCGCATCATGAAGGCTGAACAGCAGCAGACCGTAGACCCAAGCAAGGTGGAATATACTGGCGTTATCGACATTGCTTTGCCTGACAACAAGGGCAACATCAGAAAGCTATCAAGCCTAAAGGGTAAGGTGGTGATGCTCGACTTCCATCTGTTTGAAACAAAGGAGAGCACAGCTCGCATCATGCAGTTGCGCGAACTATACAACAAGTATCATGCTCAGGGCTTCGAGATTTATCAGGTAAGCATCGACCCTGACGAGCATTTCTGGAAGACAAGTGTGGCTGCTTTGCCATGGGTATGCGTTCATTCAGACGACGGCTTGAATGCAGCAGAACTTGGTATGTACAACGTAAGAGACATTCCTACATACTTCCTTATCGACAAGAACAACGTTTTGCAGAAGCGTGATGTTCAGATAAAGGATATCGATGCTGAGATTAAGGCTTTGCTGTAAAAGCGTATAAGCTATCACCACTAACATTATCAAACAATATGAAAAAGTTCGTTCTGCTATTGGCTTTAGCCCTCACAGGCTTTGCTGCCAATGCACAAATCAAAAGACCAAAATTGGTAGTAGGCATCATCATCGACCAGATGCGTTGGGACTACCTTAATTATTACTACGACCAATATTGCGACGGAGGTTTTAAGCGTCTTATCAACGAGGGTTTCTCATGCGACAACAACATGATTAACTATCTGCCTACGGTAACGGCTATTGGCCATACAAGTACATATACAGGCGCCACACCTGCCATTCACGGCATAGCTGGCAACAACTTCCAGATAGATGGCAAGGATGTGTATTGCTGCAAGGATACTACCGTAGAGTCGGTAGGTTCAAAGAATGATGCAGGCAGAATGTCGCCATGCAATCTGCTGTCGACAACTATTGGCGACCAAATTCGCCTTGCTACCGACTTCAACTCCAAGGTTATTGGCGTAGCTTTGAAAGATAGAGCTGCCATACTTCCTGCCGGTCGCTCGGCAAATGCTGCATACTGGTACGACACAAAGGCAGGCAAGTTTGTTACAAGCACATACTATATGCCACAATTGCCTAAATGGGTAAACAAGTTTAATGGCAAAATAAAGATTAAGCCAGGCACAGACCCAAAGATGATACCTGAAGGCGCTACAATGACATTCGACTTGGCTGAAGCTACTGTAAAGAATGAGCAGCTGGGCAAAGGAAAGTATACGGATATGATATGCGTAAGCATCTCGTCGACCGACGCTATGAGCCATAAATATGGCACACGTGGCGAAGACAACAAGGCTGTATACATGGCTACCGACAAGGGATTGGCACATTTCCTCAGCTTCCTCGACAAGGAAGTGGGCAAAGGACAATACCTCTTGTTCCTTACTGCCGACCATGGCGGATGCCACAATCCTAACTATCTTGCCGAACACAAGATTGCTACTGTAGGCTGGGATGGCTATAAGGTTGTTGCCAACATAAACGCTAAGCTCGCCGAGAAATATGGCAAAGAGGGCAAATATATCAGCTCTATCATGGATTGCCACGTTTACTTGAACCACGGATGGCTCGAAGCAAACAATATTGATGCCGACGAGGTAAAGGCTTTCGCGATAAAGCAACTGAAGAAGGAGAAGGATTTGCAATGGGTTGTTGACATGGAGCATGCCGCAACAGCAAGTGTGCCACAGATAGTAAGAGAGCGTGTGATAAATGGCTACAACCTTCATCGCTCTGGCGACATCATGGTGTTGCCTCGTCCTGCTGGCTTCACATGGACATATGACGACAAATATCGTGGTGCCTCTCACTACAACTGGAACCCATACGATTCACATATCCCTTTGATTTTCATGGGATGGCACGTGCGCCAAGGTCGTACCGCAACTCCTACCCGTATCATTGATACTGCAGCTACCATCTGCGACCTTCTGAGAATTCAGATGCCTAACGGATGTATCGGCGACGCTATAACAGAGGTGGAAATCGACAAGAAGTAGAAAATGCTATGAGCTCTTTAGACATATTTAAATATTGTCCTTGTTGCGGAAGCAGCAGATATATATCCAACAGCTTTAAAAGCAAGAAGTGTGAAGACTGCGGCTTTGAACAATTCTTGAATCCAAGTGCTGCCTATGTGGCTTTGATACGCGATGCAGAAGGTAGGCTGCTGATAACAAGGAGACTCTACGAACCAGCTAAAGGCACATTAGACTTGCCTGGCGGCTTTGCCGATATGGGCGAGACGGCAGAAGAAGGAGTGGCAAGAGAGGTTAAGGAAGAGACAAACTTGATAGTGACATCATGTCGCTTTCTGTTCTCACTACCCAACACCTATTTATATAGTGGGTTAAACGTTCCTACCCTCGACCTGTTCTTCGAATGCAAAGTTGCCGACACCTCGCAGCTAAAAGCCATGGACGATGCTGCAGAATGTATGTGGCTTGAGCCCAAGGATATTAATCCTGAAGACTTCGGACTAAAGAGCATAAGCGAAGGAATAAAAAAGGTATTTAACTGCCAAAGTATTACTTAATAACCAAGGTGGCGAGAGAGTCTTTATCGAAGATTTCTTTCGCCACTTGTTGTATCTGTTCGGCTGTCACGGCATCTATCTTCTGATATAGCTTTTCTATATCCTTCTCGTCGCCAAAATGCAGGAAGCTCTTACCAAAGTCGATAGCAAAGTTTTCGTTGTTGTCGCAAGCCACAGCCAACTGTCCCTTAATCTGCCTCTTGGCAGCAGCAAGAGTCTTCTCAGGCAAAGGCTTTTCCATTAATCGCTTGAACTCGCCCTTTACCAATCTCACGCATCTGTTCACATCGTGTGGGTCGCAACCAAAGTATACTGACCACAAGCCTGTATCGCCATAGCAAACCATGCTACTCTCTACAGAATAAACCAGTCCGCGACGCTCACGCAGAATAACATTCAGGCGAGCATTCATACCAGGACCGCCAAGCATATTGTTGAGCAGATATAGAGGTATGCGCAAAGGATGAGTGGCAGAATAAGCTCGGTTGCCTATCATCACATGTGCCTGATGTGTGTCCTGGTTAAGTATCGTTAGTTCGGGCAATTTACCGTTTGCCACTACCAGAGCCTCATCAACCACGCTTTCCTGCTGTTGCTTTGGAGTTAGCTTCTCCAAGGTCTTTACCAATCGTTTGAAATCGATATTGCCATAAACAAAGAATATGGCATTATCTGGGCGATAGTATTGCTGAGTGAAGCGCATAGCATCGGCAGTAGCGAAACTGCGAACTCTATCTGCTGAACCAAGAATGTTGTGACCTAAGGGATGACCTTTGAATACCAGATTTTCAAACTCATCATAAATGAGTTCGGCAGGCGAATCGTTGTAGCTTTCTATCTCGTCGCATATCACCTCTACTTCTTTATCTATCTCCGCCTGCGGGAATATGCTATAGAAGACAATATCCGATAACACATCCACAGCCTTGGCGAAATGCTCTACAGGTATGGCAGAATAGAAAACGGTATCTTCCTTATTAGTAAAGGCATTAAGATCGCCGCCCACACTCTCAAGCTTGTTTATGATAGCTGTAGAAGTGTGAGTTTGAGTGCCCTTGAATGTAACATGCTCGCAGAAATGAGCCAAGCCCTCGTCGCCAGGCTTCTCGTTGCGAGTACCAGCCTTTATCTGGTATCCGCAATATGCTATCTTCGAAGTATTTGGCAAATGGATTATTCTTAGTCCATTGTCAAGAGTTGCAATATTATATTTCATCATATCAAAAAAGGGACCCACAAAAGGTCCCATATTATATATATATCAATTATTATATCTAAAGTCAATATTTCTACTATGTCGAGTAGAATAATATCTACTCATATTATCTCTGCTCGAGTTGCTGTTAGGATTATCATCGTAATAATCCAAATTGGTATCAGCATTCTTATTCATATTAAACGATGGTAGGCTATCCCTATTATTGATAAATAACAGTATCAATACTATTACTATCAAGCACAATACGAAATTGCCTAAACTTTTATGTTCTCGAGTCATTTTGGTCTAGTTTTTATGGCTTAGCTTTTAGGTTATTGACGTAAAAATATCTCAGTTTCACATCTTTTTATTTATTCTTCTGCAAAAGTAACTATTTTTTCCTAAATTGCAAAACTATTCAACATCTATTAAAACAATAAATAAAAATAATGTTGTTTTGTCATTTAATGAGATAGGCAGCGTTCAGGAATGAAAAACAAAAACTGCGTATTTTGTTTTGTCATTCCGTTCACTTGCACTATCTTTGCAACCAAGATAATAAAGACAAGACCATGCGTAAAGTAATAGGAATAGGAGAAACCGTATTAGACATTATCTTCAAAAATGGCAAGCCTATAGAGGCTGTACCTGGCGGTTCGGCTTTTAATGCTATGATATCGCTCGGACGCTCGGGAATAAACGCCACGTTTATCTCTGAGGCTGGCAACGACAGAGTTGGAGACTATGTTATCAATTTTCTAAAGGAGAACGGGGTTAATGCAGACAACGTCAACGTATTTCCCGACTCTAAGTCGCCTCTATCGTTGGCTTTTCTCGACGAGAACAATAATGCCGACTATATATTCTACAAGGATCATCCTCACGACAAGCTGGAATTCTCGTACCCTGAGATAAATCGCGACGACATCGTGGTATTTGGCTCGTTCTTTGCCATCAACCCCGTGGTGCGTCCGCAAGTATGTGGCTTCTTGGATTATGCTCACGAGCGTGGCGCTATATTATACTACGACGTAAACTATCGTGCTTCGCATCGCAACGAGATAATGAAGATTACGCCAAACCTCATCGAGAATCTTGAATTCTCAGATATCGTTCGTGGGTCAAGCGAAGACTTCGGCATTCTCTACAAGATGCCTGATGCCGACAAGGTTTATCAAGCCGAGATATCGTTCTATAGCAAGAAGTTTATCTGCACTAATGGTGGCAAACCAATAATCGTTCGTGGCGACAACGGATTCCGCAAGGAATACCCTACTGCCGATACCAAGGTGGTGAGCACTATCGGAGCTGGCGACAACTTCAACGCAGGCTTCGTATATGGTCTTATCAAAGAGAATATCACCAGAAGCGATGTAGACAAAGGCCTCTCGGAGAGCCAATGGGACAAGCTAATAGAATATGGACAAATGTTCTCTGCCGAATGCTGCAAGGATATATATAATTATGTATCTAAGGAGTTTGGAAAAAAGAGACAGCTCACTTCTACATCTCTATAAACAAGAAAGAGATTGCAAACAAGATATTTTAAATATTCTTTATATATTAACCACTTAGCAAAGCCGCAATTCCCATATTAAGCAAAATAGTCTAATCACTCCCCTCTCATGGAGAGGGGTTGGGGGTGAGGCTGAAATGATTATGAAAATTACAAGCAACATTTATTATGTAGGCGTCAACGATCGCAACAAGCATCGTTTCGAGGGTCTTTGGCCTTTGCCTAATGGAGTAAGCTACAACTCCTACATCATCGATGATGAAAAGGTAGCATTGGTAGATACAGTAGAGGTGGATTTCTTCACACAATATCTTGAGAATATCCACGAGGTGATAGGCGACCGCAATATCGACTATCTCATCATCAACCATATGGAGCCAGACCATAGCGGTTCTATCGCACTCATAAAGAAGTATTATCCTAACATCAAGATTGTGGGCAACAAGAAGACTCTCGGCATGCTCGAAGGCTTCTATGGCGTAACAGAAGATGTTGTGGAGGTTAAGAATGGCGATACTTTGAACCTTGGCAACCACGAGCTTTCGTTCGTGCTCATTCCTATGGTTCATTGGCCTGAAACTATGGTCACTCTCGATGCTCAGCACAAAGTGCTCTTCTCGGGCGATGCCTTCGGATGCTTTGGTGCGTTGAATGGCGGAGTTATCGATACCGACATCAACTGCGACACATTCTGGCTCGAAATGGTGCGCTACTATTCTAATATCGTTGGCAAATACGGTATTCCTGTACAGAATGCGTTGAAGAAGTTGGCTGGCGTAGAGCTCGACTACATCTGCTCTACTCATGGTCCTGTATGGCACGAGCATATCGCTAAGGTTATCGGCATGTACGACAAAATGTCGAAATATGAAACAGAACCAGGCTTGGTTATCTGCTACGGCACAATGTATGGCAATACCGAGCGTATGGCTGAGATTATTGCTCAGGCAGCAAGCAAGGCTGGCGTCAAGAATATCGTGATGTACAACATCTCGAAGACTCACCATAGCTACATCCTTCGCGACGTATTCCGCTATCGTGGCTTGATTGTTGGTGCTCCGACATATAATGCTGGCCTATATCACGAGATGGAGGTTCTGCTCTCAGAACTTGCCAACAAGGACATCAAGAACCATCTCCTCGGCTGGTATGGCTCTCATTGCTGGGCAAGCAAGGCTGTTGCCAAGATTCAGGAGTGGAACGACAACCACCTACACTACGAGGCTGTAGGCGAGCCTGTAGACATGAAGCAAGCCATCACCCCTGAAGTGCGCCAGCAATGCGAAGCTTTGGGTAAGGCTATGGCTGAGAAGCTATTGGCAGAATAAGAAACTTCTTATTATAGAGATTATTATCAAGAGCGGAAAGGCAACTGGGGTTACAGTTGTTTTTCCGCTCTTTGCTTTGTTTTCGAGCATCTATTTTTCTTTCTTGTGCCCCCACATCTTCCTCTTTAGCTTTTTTCTCTTAAAACTTTGGCGTTATCAAGTAAAAAGTGTACTTTTGCTGCAAAAATATGTGTCTTGACACAAAAATTTTCAACGAATGGTATATTTTGAACGCAAGGGATATCTAAGTAAGCTCATCTCTGCCGAAGGCAATGGGATGATAAAGATTAATGGTCTTTCTTTTTGAATTCAATATAGTTGCAAATTAAGCCTGTTAAAACATACTTAATTTACAAGCCTTGTTTCTTTTACTGATACTCAACAAGTTACAAATGCATATTAATCTACGAAACTGGTAAATCTTAGCTTCATTCTCCTTAATATGCACGTTTTTTCTTCATTCTATCACAAGAAATGTAAATTAAGCCTAAAAATACAAGCTTATTTTTACCAAAACATACATATTAAGAAAAATATCTGTATATTTGCAGTCTAAAATAGATAGAATTATGGAATATACTACACTTTTAGAGAAACAGATATTAGGTAGGTTGAAGATAGACAATCCTTGGTGGACGGAGGGTAGGATACCTTCTTACTATCAAGATATGAGTCCTCGCCTCTATCTCGACATTTTCTATCCCCAGGTAAAGGATATCAGTATTCAGCGTGCCCTCATCTTGATGGGACCTCGCCGAGTGGGTAAGACGGTGATGCTCTATCATTCCATCCAGCGGTTGATAGACGAGGGCGTGTCGCCTCAGAATATCATCTATGTTTCGGTAGAAACTCCTATCTATAACAATATCCTTTTGGAGCAGTTGTTTTCTTTGGCAAAACAGATATTGGATAAGGAAGACAGCCAAGAAGAGTTTTATGTTTTCTTCGATGAGATACAGTATCTCAAAGACTGGGAGATTAATCTGAAATCCCTGATAGATACTTATCACAACGTGAAGTTTGTGGTTTCTGGTTCTGCCGCTGCGGCATTGAAAAAGAGCAGCAACGAAAGCGGAGCGGGCAGGTTTACCGATTTCAATCTGCCACCATTACTTTTCTTCGAGTATATCCATCTTAAGAAATATGAGCATCTGATGCGCCAATCTAAGATAGAATGGCAAGGAATAGAGAGCGATATCTATAGCACGATAGATATTGATAAGCTGAACAGTCTATTTCTCGACTATATCAATTATGGCGGTTATCCTGAAGTAGCTTTTTCTTCCCGAATACAGGAAGACCCAGGGCAGTTTGTTCGCCACGATATTGTAGATAAGGTATTATTGAGAGATTTGCCGAGTCTTTATGGCATTTCGGATGTACAGGAATTGAACTCGTTGTTTACGATGATTGCTTATCATAGTGGCATGGAGTTCTCGTATGAGAGTATGTCGAAGGAATCGGGAGTAAAGAAGGAAACCATTCGCAAGTACATCCAATATCTTGAAGCTGCTTTTCTGATAAAGATTGTGACAAGAACGGACGATACGGCAAAGCGATTCCAACGCCAAACTACTTTCAAGATTTATCTAACGAATCCTTCGCTTAGGTGTGCACTATTTGAGCCAATCAAGATGATAGATGGCAATATCGGAGATATGATAGAAACAGCAATCTACTCGCAATGGATTCCAAGAAAGGGACACATCGCTTATGCCAACTGGAAGATGGGGCGTTCGCAGGGCGAGGTAGACTTAGTAGGCATCAATGATGCTTTACAAAAGCCTTATTGGGCGGTAGAAATCAAATGGTCGGATAGGTTCTTCGACAGACCTTCTGAACTTTCATCTTTACAGTATTTTATGGAGAAGAATCATCTACCCCAGGCTTTGGTAACTTCCATCAGTAAGGGAGGGGCAAAGAATATGGATTTTGGAACGCTTCATTTCATCCCTTCTGCCTGCTATGCATATACGGTAGGAGAAAACACGTTGAGGCAAGCCAAAAAGAGCTTTGGATTATAACGCTATTGCAA
>OIZX01001798.1_pt1 | contig 10409 bp, 9 predicted proteins | sample 1588621 | NCBI WGS metagenome assembly OIZX01 (sample SAMN03283276) | human gut metagenome | biome: human-associated habitat; material: feces | host: Homo sapiens | place: Peru | collected 2012
TGTTCTATCTCTCTATTTATTCTCTTTCTCTGCTTCCATTGCTGCCAGCTGTTTTTTCAGGAATCTCAGCTGACCGCCGCATAACACAACCTCAACCTCATTATCAGAAAGATCAAGACGAACCATAAAGCTGAATCCTTTTGTCTTATTTTTTACTTCGACTCTTCTTGTCGGAACCTGATCTAACAGATTGTCGATTTCAAGTTCGTCAAACAGGTCAATCTTGTCATAGATTGCCGGATTTTCAAATAACATTGGGATAATTCCGTGGTTTACAAGATTTCCTTTATGAATTCTTGCAATGCTCTTTGCAATAACACATTTTACTCCAAGATACATCGGGTTGATGGCCGCATGTTCTCTGGAAGATCCCTGTCCATAGTTCTCTCCACCGATAATAATGCTGGTTCCAAGTTCTTTTGCACGTGCAGCGAAATCCGGTGCATAACGATGATAACAATACTGTGACATCAGCGGAATATTCGATCTCATACTTGAGAATTCCGCACTTGCAGGTGTGATATCATCTGTTGAAATATTATTGCCACCTTTTAAGCTGACCGGAGCACACAAATGCTGCTGTGGTTCTTCCGGAATCGGCAGGAATTTAATATTTGGTCCTCGTACGATCTCAACTTTTTCAGCCTCTTCTTCCGGTAATGGTTTGATCAACATCGAATCATCTACAATGTAGTTTTCCGGCTCATGTACTTCATTCAGGATGCCGATATCCTCTCCGAGGATTTCTTCTGCCGAAGCAAATGTTCCTTTGATTGCTGTTGCTGCTGCACTTTCCGGACTTACCAGATAGATTTTGGCATTTGGATTACCGGCTCTTCCTTTGAAGTTACGATTTGATGTACGAACTGCAATTCCTTCTGTTGCAGGTGTCTGACCGATTGCACAGCAAGGTCCGCAGGAGATTTCCAGCATTCTTACGCCCGCATCAAGCAACATATCGATATAACCGTCACGAAGCAGTTCTTTGTATGTCTGTCTGGATGCGATTCCACAAGTACAACTTACATTCTCATTGACGTGATTTCCTTTGAATACAAGCGCAGCCTTTGCAACATCTGCATAACTTGTATTGGTACAACTTCCGATAAATACCTGCTGTACCGGCTGTCTTTCCACTTCTGAAAGAGGAATTACATTGTCCGGCTGATAATTCTGAACAAATTTCAGAAGTGCGTTCCGCAGGTTTGTGAAAGTCTGCTTCTCTTCTTCTAAAGGAAGATCATCTACTTCCGGGCGGATGGAAGCTGTAGCTGTAATCTGTCCGTTCTCATCCAGCTCAATATCATCAAGACTGACACGTTCTAATGTACGAATCTGGATACTGTCATCATCACCGATGGATTCGACTCTCGCAGACATACCGACCGGATAAATATCATCTACAGTGACAGTAGTCTCATCCACTTCATTTTTCAAAAATGGAAACAGAATATCTGTACCGACTTCAATCTGGTCTGCAGCAGCCCCCGGAAAGAAATCACGTTTAAAAAAATAAGTGATATCAGGGAGTAATAATATATTAAAAACAGGACGAATAATCATAAAAACACTCCTTTCGTCTCATGATTTATCATATCACCGTCAGCGATTCAAAATGGTGGGATATGTTGTGTAATGCAGGTGTCGCGAACAGAAAACTGCTTACAGCTGTGCCATCAGAAAGTTTAGCGATCCCGCAGGATTCTCAGTTCCTTTTTCCAAAAGAGAGACAAGAGCAGAGATTGTCTGTTCAATCTCATCTGCTGTTGAAGGTACTAAGGTGTTATCCATCTTAACAGTCAGTACAATCAGTACGATCTCAGCAAGAGAAACAGGGTCAGCACAGAGGATTAAATCCTGTGCAATCCCTTGTTCAATAATGGAAGCAAGAACCGGCTTGAGTGAAACGATGAGATGATTCATGTACTTTTGATGAAGAAAAGCCCGCTCCGGTGCAGCCTTCACAGTTGATGGCTGTGTCTTTAAAAAAGCCGCAGAGGAATTTCGGCAGGCCTGAAAGATCAGAGCCATGCGTGTGAAAGGTGAAATCTCTCTTTGCTCTGCAAGATGTCTTGCTGTTGTTATTGGAGCTTCATAATTGCGTTCTACCAGTGCTTCAAGAATTGCATCTTTGGAAGAAAAATAATAATAAATACTTCCTTTTCCAATTTCAGCAGTCTGAGCAATCTCACTGACAGAGATATTAGAAAGTTCTTTGGTTTCCAGAAGCTTTTGAAGAGCATCCAGAATCTTATCGTATTTTAATTGTTTTGGCATAGAAGTCCGCCTCGTATATTCGTAAGTATATTTGGTCAGTTCCAGATTACGGGAATTGACCGATATCCTTTTAAGTATAGCACAATAAAGTCGGAAGAACCAATAAAATAGAAATAAAAAAGAGGACAAAAAAAGGACACTTTGAAACAAAATATTGTCTGAAATAGATAATTGACCGTGGGTCGAAAAAGTGATAGATTAAAAACATAGCAAGTCGACCACTGGTCGAAAAATGAAAAGCTGAAAAGGAGAGGGAGAGAAAAATGACATACGCAGACATGTTTTCAAAAGTAAAAGGAATGATGATGGAAGCAGACGTAAGTACTGTGAATGAACATCTTGCATATCAGTTCAATGTAACAGGAGAAGCAGAGGGAATCTTTTACGCAGAGGTAAAAGAAGGAAAGCTGTATGTGGAACCATACGAGTATTATGACAGAGATGCGATTTTTACTTGTTCGGCAGAGACATTATTTAAGATCAATGAGGGAAAGCTGGATCCGGTTCTGGCAGTAACACTGGGAAAATTGAAAGTAGAAGGCAACATTGACAAAGCTTTGTATCTGAAAAAACTGATTGATAGCAGAAAAGCAGAACAGAATGCAATAAAGAAAACACAGAAACAGAAATAACTGTAAAAAGGAAGCAAAGGTGAAAAAGATGATGCATTACGGAAAACTTCTTGCACTTGCAGGCCTTGTGGGAATCGTATCAGCAGAGGCAGGTGGAAGTGCATACTTCTACAGAAGAACAATGATGCGTTATAACGCAAAGACAGAACGCACGATGAAGATGTCCGGGGTAGACTGGGATCAGTATTTCTCAAAGATGAAGGAATGCAGGGAGTGGATGATGGAGCAGCCTCATGAAGATGTCTGGATTCGGTCGGAAGACGGTTTGAAGCTTCATGGAACGTATTTCCAGGGATCAGGAAATGGCGAAGAAGAGAAATGCAAGAAAGCAGTAATCTGTTTTCACGGCTACACGAGCCAGGGACTTGCAGATTATGGAAGTATTTCAAATTATTATTTGAAACGCGGTTATAATGTTCTTCTTGTCGACCAGAGATCGCATGGGCAGAGTGAAGGGAAGTACATTGGCTTCGGATGTAAGGATCGTTATGATGCATATCGATGGATTGAATGGGTGATTGGACAGGAAGGAGAAAACGTTCAGATTCTCCTGCATGGTAATTCTATGGGAGGCGCCACCGTATTGATGACAAGCGGGCTTGATCTGCCGCAGCAGGTAAAAGGAATTATTGCAGATTGTCCGTTTACTTCGCCCAAGGCAGTGTTTACACATGTACTTCACAGTATGTATCATCTTCCGGCATTTCCAATGATACAGATTGCGGATGCGGTGAATAAAAAACAGGCAGGATACGGACTGGATGAGTGCAATTCTGCCCGTGAAGTCAGAAAAGCGAAGGTTCCTGTCCTTTTGATTCATGGAGATGCAGATACATTTGTTCCATGTAGTATGTCGGAAGAAATTTATAAAAATTGTAAATCTCCAAAACAGAAGCTGATCATCCACGGGGCAGGACACTGTGAAAGCTATTATAAAGACAGAGAAGCTTATGAAGGAGCAATGGATTCATTTATAGGAGGAATCATAGAATGATGAAAACAAGAAAAGGATATCCTGTATACCCACTGACAGTAGCACAAAAATTTCATTTGTATTATCTGCCATTCTGTCCGAATGCAGCAGTATTGAATATTGGTACAAGCCTGACAATTGGCACAGATCTGGACTGGGATGTACTCCGAGAATCCATTTACAAAGCATATGAGAGAAATGAAGGGATGCGGATACGCTTTGCAAAGGACAAAGAGGGGAATGTATATCAGTATGTTGTAAGTGCAGAGCAGGACAGAAAAGAACGGGAGATAGAGTTCGTTGATTTCTCCAATGTGACTATGGAAGAGGCAGCTGATACGATGCAGAAATGGACAACAGTTCCATTCCCACTCGAGGATTCACCGATGACGAAGATTAAAATGATCCGCACTTCAGATGGATTCAACGGAGTGTATTTCCTCGGACATCATATGGTGGTAGATGCTCAGTCACTGATTACATTTCTGAAAGATATTATCGAGCTGTACTGTAATGCAAAATATGAAGGTGTCCCATATCCAAAGGATATGTGTTCTTACATAGATCAGGTAAAGAAAGATCTTGCGTATGAAGCCGGAAGTAAAGCCCAGCAGCGAGACAGAGAATTCTTCAGGGAACTGATTGAATCATCAGAGCCGGTTTATAACGGTGTTAATGGAACAGATAAGCTGGATGCAGCGAGGGAAATGTTTAAAAATCCAAAGCTTCGTTCTGCATTTAATGCGACAGATGATGTAAGTTCTGCATTGGATATCTTTCATTTGGAAGCAGAACCGACCAAACGTCTGATGGATTTCTGCGAAAAGTACCGGGTATCCCTGGCATGTCTTTTATTGATGGGATTACGTACTTACTTCCAGAAAATGAATGGACAGGAGGATGTATCGATCAATAATGCGATTGCCAGAAGGGCTACATTAAAAGAAAAGAAATCCGGTGGAACAAGAATTCATTCGTTCCCGTTCCGTACCGTATTTTCAGAAGATGTGAAGTTTATCGATGCAGTATATGAAATCCGCGACAAGCAGAATGAATTATTCCGTCATGCAAATTACGACCCGACAGAATATTTCGCATATCGCTCCAAGACATATCCACAGCCACAGAAAGGACTGACGTATGAGCCGATGTCCCTGACTTACCAGCCGATGACATTGCAGGAGAAAGGACTGGAAGATCTTGGAGGAATTCAATATAAGACAAAATGGTATCCGAATGGAATGACAACACAGGCAATGTATCTGACAGTCATGCACCGGCCGGAGGATAATGGATTGGATTTCAACTTTGAACATCAGAAAAAAGCAATCTCAAGAGACGAGTTGGAATATCTGTATTACTATTTATGTAAAATCATGTTCAAGGGAGCAGAGAATCCTGAACTTACAATTGGAGAAATTATAAAGCTTGTATAAAAGAAAGATGATCCGGATCATGTTGAGAATCACGATCAGGACAGAATGGAAAGGAAAAAATCATGTTTGAGCAGTTAGTAGATATTATTTGTAATTATGTAGAAATTGAACAGGAAAACATCGAGCCGGAATCACGTTTTATGGAAGATCTTGGATTCACATCCTTTGATTTTATGAGCATGCTTGGTGAAATAGAAGACGAGATGGATGTGGAGATTGAACAGGACAAGGCAGCAGATATCCGAACAGTCGGAGAAGCTGTAGCGTATCTTGAGTCTTTGAAGTAGAGGGAAAAGAAAATGGAATATAGAACAATTCGCGATATTCTTACAAATGCAGAAAAATGTTTTGGAAATGAAGACGCAATCCGTTACAAAACAGGAAAAAATGAAATTGCGGCAAAGACATACACACAGTTGAAAGAAGACAGTGAGAGAATAACAGCATTATTGAAAAAACTGGGAGAACCAAAAAGTCATATCGCATTGATCGGTGCGACTTCTTATCTATGGATTGCTTCCTATTTTGGAATTGTGGACGGCGGAAATGTTGCAGTACCATTGGATATGTCACTTCCGGCAGAAGAACTGTGTGAACTTATCGACCGTGCAGATGTAACAATCCTGATTGTGGATGAGATCCGTAAAGATGTGATCGAAGCAGCGAAAGAAAAGTGTACAAAACTGAAGTACATCCTTTCTATGCAGAAGGAAGCGAATGAGGGCAATATACTTTCTCTTACAAAATCAATGATGGAACAAACGATAGATGAGGACACAGGAGTAGAAAAAACAGAGATTACTCCGGATCAACTCTGTACGATCATGTTCACATCAGGGACAACAGGAAAGAGCAAAGGTGTGATGTTGACACATAGAAATCTCGTTGAGAACGCGACATGTCTGGATATGAAGCTCCCAGAGAGAAATGTGATCCTGTCAGTTTTACCGATTCACCACGCATACTGCCTGAGTATGGATATCCTGAAAGGAATTTCTCTCGGTGCAATTATCTGTATCAATGACTCTTTGATGCGTGTGGCGAAAAATATCAAATTATTTAAGCCGAATATGATCTTGATGGTACCTCTTATGATTGAAACTTTTGCGAAAAAATTAGAAGACGTAAAAGGCCTTCCGGAAAAAGTGGTAAAAGAAGCAGTATTTGGATCTCAGTTCCATACGATCTGCAGTGGAGGGGCATATCTGAATCCGGAGTATATTGAGCTGTTCGAACGTTTTGGAATCCAGATTCTCCAGGGATATGGAATGACAGAATGTTCACCGGTCATCAGTACAACCGTTGCATGGAATGTAAAAAAGAATTCAGTAGGACAACTTCTTCCAAACTGCGAGGCAAAGACTGTAGATGGAGAACTGTGGGTTCGCGGAAGCAGTGTAATGCAAGGATATTACAAGATGCCGGAAGAAACAAAAACCGCACTGAAAGATGGATGGCTTTGCACAGGGGATCTTGGATATGTAGATGAAGAAAGGTTTATCTATCTGACAGGACGAAAGAAAAACCTGATCATTACAAAGAATGGAGAAAATGTCTCACCGGAAGAACTGGAGAATAAATTAAGTTCTTCAAGACTGGTACAGGAAGTATTAGTAAGAGAAGCAAAAGGAGTGATCGAGGCAGAAATATATCCAGATGAAGAGTACGCAAAAAAGCAGGGACTTGAAAGAAAAGAGGAAGTCCGCTTAGAACTTCAAAAACTGATTGATGAATACAATCAGGGTGCACCGGCATATAAAAAGATTTATAGTCTGATCATTCGCGAGAAAGAATTTGAGAAGACAGCTTCAAGAAAAATCAAGAGATATTAAAAGACAGATAAAAAAGTCTGAATAAATGGAGGATTGCAAAAGCTTTGTGATTGCCGGATTTATTCAGACTTTTTTGTATGAATGCGAAAGAACAGATCGTGTACGTTGACTTTTTGGCAGTTATTTACTATGATACTAAAGTCAAATAAGAAGAATAGTTATAGATTAGAAAGAATAGAATATGATGAAACAGTTGAAAATAGGAAATGTGACGCTGCCAAACCGTTACATCTTAGGACCGATGGCCGGAGTGACAGATCTTCCATTCCGTGTGTTGTGCAAAGAACAGGGAGCAGGTCTTCTGTGTATGGAGATGGTCAGCGCAAAAGCGATTTTATATAATAATAAGAATACAGAATCACTTCTGGAGATCCATCCGGACGAACAGCCGGTGTCACTTCAGTTTTTTGGATCAGATCCGAAGATTATGAGTGAGATGGCAAAACGTGTGGAAGAGCGTCCGTTTGATATTATGGATATCAATATGGGATGTCCGGTGCCGAAGGTTGTGCGTAACGGAGAAGGCTCTGCACTTATGAAGAATCCGAAGCTGGTTTATGAGATTGTCAGTGCAATGGTGAAGGCGATCGATAAGCCGGTGACTGTGAAGATAAGAAAAGGATTTGATGACAGCTGCATTAATGCAGTTGAGATTGCAAAGATCATCGAGGAGGCCGGGGCAGCAGCTGTAGCCGTGCACGGAAGGACAAGAGAACAGTATTACAGCGGACAGGCAGATTGGGATATCATCCGTCAGGTAAAAGAAGCTGTCTCTATTCCGGTAATTGGAAACGGAGATGTGACAAGTCCGCAGAAAGCAGAAGAGCTGGTGAAACAGACAGGATGTGACGGAATCATGATCGCAAGAGGAGCACAGGGAAATCCATGGATCTTCTCCGAGATGATCACATATGAAGAGACAGGCACATTGCCGGAACGTCCGGGAAAAGAAGAAGTTCGTGATATGATGCTTCGTCATGCCAGATTACAGTTGAAATACAAAGGTGAATTCATTGGTATCCGCGAGATGAGAAAACATGTGGCATGGTATACAAAGGGACTGAAAGGCTCTGCAAAATTGCGTGAAGAAATCAACCGGGTAGAGTCCTATCAGGAACTGGAAGAACTGCTCTTTCAGAGACTGTAGGAAAAGAAGCACCGGGACTTCGGAAAACGGTTGGAAAACAGAATGGAAAAAGTTCGGAAAAAGGCGGTTTTAAAGGCTTTTCATACACTGCGCAGAAGTGACCTGTGAGAGCGAAATTGCTTGACAGAAAGCGCGAGTTTGAGTATAATATTGAAATTGCGGACGGACGCTGATACAACGATTGGCGTTCAGGAGAAAAAGACAGCAGACATGCATTTTAAAACCGATAATATGATGTAAGTGTCAAAAGTATAAATTGCATAGCAATGGAGCAATCCGGTTACATCATAATATCTGTAGACAAAATATAGAGAAGGAACTTTGAATGCATGAAAAGTATAGACAGAAAATGATTTGCAGAGAATCTGTAAATGTTGTAGGAAACGAAACGTTATTGCAACAGGCAGTGACGGTAAGGAAGTAGAAAGGAAGCAGGAATAATGGCAGAGGCAAAAAAAAGATTACTTACTTATGCCGGATTAAAGGCAATTGAGGATGAACTTGAGAATCTGAAAGTAGTAAAGAGAAAAGAAGTTGCAGGTAAGATCAAAGAAGCAAGAGAGCAGGGAGACCTTTCCGAGAACGCTGAGTATGATGCAGCAAAAGACGAGCAGAGAGATATCGAAGCCCGTATTGAGGAGCTTGAGGCAATCCTGAAGAATGCAGAAGTTGTAGTAGAGGATGAAGTTGATCTTGATAAGATCAATGTTGGATGTGCAGTAAAGGTTTACGACATCACATTTGAGGAAGAGATGGAGTTCAAGATTGTTGGTTCTACAGAGGCGAACAGTCTCGAAGGAAAAATCTCCAATGAGTCTCCGGTAGGTCACGCACTGATCGGAAAGAAAATCAATGATGTCGTTGACGTTGAGACACAGGCAGGAGTTATCCAGTACAAAGTACTTGATATCAAACGTTCATAATCAGCTTAGGACAGACCTCTTACTATTAAGAGGTCTGAATTCGCTTAAAAAGACAATATGATGTAAGTGTCAAAAGTATAAATTGCGTTTGTGCTTGCACAAATAAGCAATTTATACTTATTGACACGCCGAACACCGAAAACGGAATAAAATGGTGTGAACACGCCATTTTATGGGAGTTTGAGGTGTTCGAGGATTGCGGGAATTGCATAGCAATGGAGCAATCCGGTTACATCAGTGAGTGGCAAAATTTACTTTTGACACTCACATCACAATATACAAAATAATGCTTCCAGGTTGATTTAACTAAAAATCAATGCGGAAGCAGATAGAAACGGAAGGAGAACAGACAGTGGGACAGAATCAGAAGAACACACAGGAACCAGATATGAATCAGCTGAGAAAGGTTCGCCGTGAGAAACTTGCAGAACTGCAGCAGAACGGAAGAGACCCTTTCCAGATTACAAAGTTTAACCAGACACACCATTCACTCGAAGTAAAAGATCTTTATGAGGCACATGAGGCTGAGATTTTAAAAGATCACCAGCAGCCGAACGTAGAAGGTATGGATGAAGAGCAGGCAAAAGAGGCTCTCAAGAATGATTACGAAGAGAGAAGAAGCATCATGGATGCAAGCCCGATCCACGTAGCAATCGCAGGACGTATGATGTTCAAGAGAGTTATGGGAAAAGCTTCTTTCTGTAACATTCAGGATTTACAGGGAAATATCCAGGTATACGTAGCAAGAGATGCAATCGGAACAGATGCTTACGCTGATTTCAAGAAATCTGATATCGGTGATATCTTCGGACTTGAAGGATTCGCTTTCAGAACAAGAACAGGAGAAATCTCTATCCATGCCGAGAAGATGACACTTCTCTCCAAGAGCTTACAGATGCTTCCGGAGAAGTTCCACGGCCTGACAGATACAGACACACGTTATCGTCAGAGATACGTAGACCTGATCATGAATGCAGATTCTAAAGATACATTTATCAAACGTTCCAAGATCCTTGCAGCAATCCGTAAGTACTTAAGCGGAGAAGGATTCATGGAAGTTGAGACTCCGATGCTTGTAGCAAATGCAGGTGGAGCAGCAGCAAGACCGTTTGAGACACATTTTAACGCACTGAATGAAGATCTGAAACTTCGTATTTCTCTTGAGCTTTATCTGAAGAGACTGATCGTT
>OIZX01001799.1_pt1 | contig 10406 bp, 8 predicted proteins | sample 1588621 | NCBI WGS metagenome assembly OIZX01 (sample SAMN03283276) | human gut metagenome | biome: human-associated habitat; material: feces | host: Homo sapiens | place: Peru | collected 2012
TCCTAACCCACGCCATCTGATCCTGCATCTTCAATTCTTCTGTCACTCCCTGCTTTTCTTTCATCTGCTCTACCAGTCTGTCCATCATCTGATTACAATCCTCATCAATCTGATGCAGATGCTCATTTAACTTCCCAGCAAGTATCAGTTCCAGATATAATCCTTTCCGATGCTCTTTCAAGTATGATTTTCTCAACATTCCATACTTTCCAATCGGATACTCTGTCTCTTCCGGGAGGTACAGGTCTGGATAATACAGACCGTCCTCTCCTAAAGTATAGCTGATTCCATTTTCTCCCATAATGTGTTTCTCCATGATTGTCCTCCTATCTTGCTCCCCGATCTTTGTTCTGACTACGGGTATGCTGTTTATTTTTCTGTTCATTCTGTATTTCTTGTTTCTTTTCTGCCAGCTTCGCCCTAATACCATGTGCTACTGGCTCTTTTCCTGTTTCTTTCTTCCATTTTTCTATTGCAGTTCGATACTGGCTATACTCAGTTTGAGAAGCCTTAAAATCTTTTAAAAATTCCTGTACACTTCTATATCCGATTTTCTGCACAATCCTCGGAAGGTAATCTTTCATATCTCTGATCTGGCTTTTCAGTTCATCAATTTCTTTCTGCAATTCTTTTTTCTTTCTTCCTTTAAACCATCCCGTGACTTCTGACAGTTCTTTCTTCTTTGCAGAAAGCTGTTTTTGTTTCTGTTGAATTGCACCGTTTTGATCTTCCAGTTCTTTATTCACTTTAAATAGTTTCGGATACTTTGATGCAAGCCTCGTCATTTTAGGTTGTTCCGGTTCTGCCCCTTTTTCTTTTGTTATCTTGACTGCTGCTATGCTATTTTCAGCAACATGCTCTGGGTGTTCAGTTTCCGTTTGCTCTATCTGTTTTGGCACTTCCCTGGGCTTCTTAAACAGCACACTTCTACTGTTAATCTATGTGACAAATTGCAATTTAGGGTACCCTGCCCTAAATTGAAAAAGCACTGAAAGCAACGATTATACTGCCTCTCACAGAAAGGAGAAACTGCAATGGCTGAGAGAAAGCGAAACAAAGAAATCCATTTTTATGTTACCGAAGAAGAAAGGAAACTTATCCGCAGGAAGATGATAGAATCAAAGACCAAAAACATGGGAGCTTATCTGCGTAAAATGGCAATCGACGGTTACATCGTCAACACTGACACTACTCCGCTAAAGAAACAGTATGAGGAAATGCACAAGATTGGCGTAAATATCAATCAGATTGCGAAAAAAGTAAACAACACCGGAGATCTGTATCCGGAAGAAATACAAGAATTGAAAGAGATGGTGAAAGAATTATGGCGTATCTTAAGATCTTCCCCATTAAAGTAACAGACAAGAAAGCTCTGGACTATATTACAAATCCAGATAAGACAGATGAAAAACTGTTAGTTTCCAGTTTTGGCTGTTCCCCAGAAACTGCAGATCTTGAATTTTCTATGACAAGAGAAATGGCAAAAAAGAATGGACTGGATAAAGGCGATAACCTGGCATTTCATCTGATCCAGTCATTTAAACCTGGAGAAGTTGATGCCGAAAATGCCCATCGCTTAGGGCAACAATTTGCAGACGAAGTACTGAAAGGAAAATATGAATACGTGATCAGCACTCATGTTGATAAAAATCATATTCATAACCATATCATCTTCAATGCTGCAAGCTTTGTTGATCATCACAAGTATGTTTCTAATAAGCGGAGCTACCATAAGCTCTGCAGAATCAGCAATCGTATCTGTCATGAAAATGGACTTGCCACCAGTATGCCAACCGGGGAAAAAGGTAAAAGCTATAAAGAGAACATGGAATATCATCGTGGAACCAGTTGGAAAGCCAAGCTACGTGTTGCCGTGAATAAGGCAATCTGGTCTTCTGTCAATTACAATGAGTTTTTACAGAAAATGCAGTTGGTTGGATATGAAGTCCGACAGGGAAAACATCTTTCTTTCCGTGCACCAGAGCAAAAAAATTTCACATATATGAAATTACTGGGGAGTTATTATACGGAAGAAAATGTCCGTACCCGTCTGGAGAAAAACCGTTGTAAAACCAAAGCATCAAAACATCTGTCCAAAGAGGCTCGACTATATATCAATATTTCCACGTATGTCACTACCGGTAACTGGGAGGGATTTGAACGTCAAAACTCAATAATCTGAAAGAAGCGGCACGCACCTTCAATTATCTTTCCGAAAATAATCTGCTAAACTACGAAGACTTTCAGTAGCCTATTTCCGATATGGAAAATTCTGTTAAAGCAGCTGATCAGCGGATTGCAGAAATCAGTGCGGAACTGGGTACTCAAAGACTCATCCAAAAGCATTGCGATTCTTATCGACTCTGCCGTAAGGTAATTGAAGATTGCAAATCTGCTAAAAATCCAAAAGCATACCGGACCAAACATCAAACAGAATACCAACTGCACGATTCACTAAAAAAAGGGCTTCAGGATCTGGGCGTTACCAAAATCCCTAGCTCTAAAAAAATCCAGAAACGGATTGAAAACCTTGAATCTAAACAGGCTGCTACTGTCCGGGAGAAACAAAAATTACTGAAAAAGCAAAAGACTTTAAATATCATTCGTCAAAATTTCACTGCTCTGCTTAGTGAACAAAGTTCACAGATTTACCCTTCTCAACGAGATAATGTACAACTATAAAATGTTTTTCTTTAGTCGACTGATATGTAAGAAGAACACTGACTGCAAAATCAGTGTCCTTCTTCTTCCTTTACATATATTTCATAATAGTCGGCAATAATACATTCATATCTACTGGTTTTGCAACATGATCATTCATGCCACTTGCCAAAGCCATCTTCTTATCTTCTTCAAACGCATTTGCTGTCATTGCAACAATTGGAATCTGCGATTTGTTATCGTCTTTCAGTTCTCGAATTCTCCTGGATGCTTCATATCCGTTCATAATCGGCATCTGAATATCCATCAGAATCAGACTGTAGTAATTTTGCTTTGCTTTGTTAAACATATCAATACATGCAACGCCGTTCTCGGCTCTTTCTATCATGATTCCCTCTTCCGTCAAAAGTTCCGTTGCAATTTCTGCGTTCAAGTCATTATCTTCTACCAGAAGAACCCTTTTTCCTTCCAGTTTTTTGATATTCAACTGACCGTCTGCATGTTTCGGATTCCTTTCTTCCGCATTTGCTATTTTTAATGGAAGCGTGATTGTAAAAGTAGAACCTGCTCCCGGTTTGCTCTGAACTGTGATCTTGCCATTCATTAAATCCACCAGTTTCTTCACGATTCCCATGCCAAGTCCGCTACCTTCTATTCCACTGTCTGACGAAGATCGTTCCTGTGAAAATGATTCAAAAATATGTTTTTGGAATTCTTCTGACATTCCGATTCCGTTGTCTGCTATGATAAGCTCTAATACACTCCAACCTTCTTTTTCGCCGGAATATTGGTTCAATGTACAGCTTATGTTACCGCCTTCACCCGTGTATTTCACAGCATTACTCAAAATGTTAATCGTAATTTCAGATGATCTTGCATCATCCATATACAGGTATGGATATCGAATGTTCTTATTGACTTTCAGTGTTTGATGTTTTTCTTCTATCGCTTTCCTAAACATATCAATACATAAATCAAAGTTTTTAGAAACATCTGTTATTGTTTCATCCAGCGTTGCTTGGTTGTTTTCGATTCGTGCTAATTCAAGAATGTTATCAATCAAATGCAGCATTTTCTTTCCGCACAATAATATTTTTTCAAAGTAATCCTCTAATATAGTTGGTTCCTTTAAATGTTTCTCTCCCAATTCTGCATATCCAATGATTGCATTCATAGGGGTACGAATATCATGAGACATATTAAACAGAAATGTTGATTTTGCTTTATTAGCTGAATCGGCCAGTCTTGCAGCTTCCTGCAACAGTTTTTGCTGTTTCTGCTCATTTTCTTTTTGCTTCTTATATACAGAATATCCACAGGTACATAATATTAACAAAATACACGCTGTAATGCATCCCAGTACAATACTTAACTTATTCGTCTTCTCAACCATTCCATACGCTTTCTGCATATCCATTTCTATGCAGAAAGCACCTATCACTTCATTAGATTCATCTTCCGCTGTCACAGGATAACAGGCTGTAAAAATAGGTCCCCATGTTGTATCAACAATATCCTGAGAATATACTGTTTTTCCAGAAAGTGCTTTTTCTATATAAGGAACCATCTCCTTTTCAATCGGATCTCCTGGATGTCTGACGTCACCAGCTGATGGATCCAGTCCGTCTACAACGTAAATCCATCTACCATCTTCATTTCTGGTTGCTGTGTAAATATATCTCGTAGAATTCAGCGTTCTGATTTCATTCATATATGTCGACATATTCTTGAATAGTTCTGTATTCTCATCAGCTTTACTTTTTATTTCATTAAAATCTTTTCGTCCCAGTCTGTCATTTACCAGCTTATGAACCGCATCTGCACTGGAAATATCTCGTTCAATTTCTGTTTTCAGAGCAGTTTGGGTATATGCTTGTTGTAAAATAAAAGTATATGCAACAACAAACAAAATCACCATTGCCAGAAGGAATACCAACCGTCCCTCAAAAATTTTCCAATGATTTACCGGATTTTGATCTTTTCTTTTTTGTTTTATATAGTTATTTTTCATCATCGTATTTCACATGCCTTTTACCTAATTTTAATTTAATACAAAAACGCCTCAACTCTTCACGTATTTTGCAAACATAGGTTACATTTCCAGACTCATCCCTTTTTTACAGTAAAAAGCATCCTGTGCCAACTGCCATCACACATACGGTATTCTGTGGAAATGCATTTTTCCGCCTTCAATCTTGCTAAAAGTGTAGAAACATCCAGAAATGGACGTATCAGCGGACGGTATTTCGGTGCAACCATGGTATCACAAAGCTGATACAGTTTCTCCGATGCACATCCTCTGTTTCCTGTCCGCTTTTCCCATGCAGCTGGAAGGCTCCTGATTGCTGCGGCTGTCTCATAATCATTCATGACAGGCATTTGACCTTCTCAACTCTTCTCTTATGGTCTGCTTAATTTTTTCATCATCCAACGGCTTTGCAAGATGTGCGTTCATTCCTGCTTCCATACACCTTTCGGCATCTTCCCTGAATGCATTTGCAGTCATAGCAATGATAGGGATTGTTTTTGCATCTTGCCGTTCCAGGTCTCTTATTGTTCTTGCAGCAGTAAGACCATCCATCACCGGCATCATAATATCCATTAAAATAACATCGTATGTTCCCGGTTCGGAAGCTTCAAAATGCTGAACAGCTTCTAACCCATTGTTCACTGTTTCTACTTTAGCTCCATTTTCCGTCAGCATAAATTCTGCTATTTCCACATTCAGCTCATTATCTTCAACCAGCAATACCCGGATATCTGATATATCTGCATTGAAATCTTCTTTTTCTTCCAGCCGTGCATTCGTATCAATTTTAAATGGAAGTATTACAGTAAAACAGCTTCCTTCACCAAGCTTGCTTTCAACTGTTATGGTTCCGCCCATCTTTTCTACAAGTTGTTTCACAATAGGCATTCCCAGACCTGTCCCATTATAATCAGAACGTGGGGAATTATCTGCCTGTACAAATGGAGTAAACAATTCATTTTTTATAAATTCTTCTGACATTCCAATTCCATTATCTTTTATTTTAAATTCACATGTCATGTGATCTTCTGATCTTTCAATCGTTCTCATACTCATGTAAATAAAACCATTCACCTTATTGTACTTCATACTGTTTGTAAACAGATTCATCAATATTTTTTTCAGATGAACTGCATTGCTCCAAACATATATACCACTGTAATCATCATGTTCTCCTATAACATGAAGTCCTTTTTCTTCTGCCTGAAAAGATAGTGACTCCGTGATTTCCTGACATACCTGATCCAGATTGATGGATTCATCACCAAAAACCACTGTATCTGATTCTAACTTTGCCATATCTAAAACATCATTTACCAATGATAATAGCAGTTTCGAAGACTCATGTATTTTATTCAGGCAATCTTTTGCCCGCTCACCATCATTTCCGCTTTTTTCAAGAATTGTAAGCATGCCCATAATGCCATTGATCGGTGTCCTGATGTCATGAGACATGTTATTTAAAAAGGAAGTCTTAGCCTTATTGGCACTCTGTGCTTCTACAAGTGCATTTTGTAATTCCTGCTGTTTTTCTTCAAGCTCCTGATTCAGCTTCAATGCCTGCTCAGCAGACTTCTTGGATTTTTCTTCCGCACGTTTTGATTTTTTCAAAGAATCAAGAATGATACACAGGACAACAAAAATAGAGATTCCAACTATGAGTGAGACAGCCAGTAAATTGTCCTGAATAAAATCCTTCGCTGTAACTTTTCGTGAAGAAGCATTATACGAAACTACTGCACCTGAAAATTGAGTTGTAGGCATAGATGTCAGTGTTTTATTCAGAATGGACAAAAGAACCGGTTCTCCCTGCTGAACAGCAAATGAAACATCAGCTTCTTTTGTCAGAAAAACACTATGAAGCTTATTATTTTTCAAATAGTCTGAAACAGTACCTGAATTGCTTACAATACAATCCGTCTCCCCTTTCTGCATTGCTTTTACTGCTGCATCTGATGTCTCATATTCCACAACCTTCCATTGCGGATAATTGTATGAAAGATATGCTTTCAATGCAAAATCATCTTTTTCAACGGCAACTATATTCTCTTTATTTTCATCAAAAGAATCCTTTGCCGTAATTGCTGCCATATTGAGAGTCAACAGCGTATCCGACAAAGCAAATCCATTTGTTTCTGCAAAGTATGGATTCTGGTTTGCATGAAAAATCAGGTCTATTTTTCCATCCTGCAATGCCTGAAGCAGTTCACTTCTTGTATCATATCCATTTAATTCAAATTCCAGAGTCTGACCTTGCAGACAATTTTCTGCAAGATCCACATAATCTGTGATAACACCTGTCAGTTTGCCTGTTGATGGATCTACACTGCTGATACCTCCATCCTGATTCAGATACCCTATCCGGATTGCTCCATGCTGCCTGATCCACTCCCTTTCTTCTTTTGAAAGAAACGAGCTGCTCTGTGCAGAAAGATAACGCCTGTAGAGATCATCTGTGTAAAATGGGTTGTCATCCTTGATTCTGCGCATAGCACTATCCAGTGCTTCTTTGATATCCGGACGTTTTGGATTTATAGCGAAATAGATTTCTGTCTCTCCAATACTTGTAAGCGGTGAAATATCCGATTCTTCCCAACGGGATTCTTCTACCGAAACGAAGCAGTCAATTTCATGTTTCGACAGTTTGTCCATAATTTCTGTGGTTGTAGAAACATTGATATGCTTCGTATGCAGACCATATTTTGATTCCCATTCATTAAGCACATCCTCCACTATATTATCTTTAGACACACCAATATTTTTTCCCTCAAAAGAATCCAAATTTCCTGCTGTAAGATCCATATTGGATGCATCCGTATAGATGTAATATTTCTCTTCCCCCATAGGCATATCGGAAAAAAGCATATTTTCAGCACGTTCGTCTGTATAGGAAATGTCACCAAGAATATCAATCTCTCCATTTTCCAACTGTGTAAAGCAGTTTTTCCAATCACTTGTTATGTATTTATATGTCCATCCTGCATAACCTGCAATATCTTGAAGATACTCATAACCATAGCCGCTTCTTTCTCCCTTTTCATTGACTACATTATAAGTTTCCTCAAAAGATCCTACCCGGATAACATGATCAGAGTTTTCTTGGGCAGATGTGGAAACAGGAAAAACAACCAAGCATATCATTGTACAAAATATAAAGTAACAAAATTTGAAATTTCTTATATTCTGTACTAATTTGCACTTCTTCATCTTTCTCCCACCCTCCAGGCTACAGTCGCTTGCTTGCTTCCAGATTTTAATTTTACATTCATTAATGTTCAATACCCCCACAACATTTTTATAAATATCTTTGCGACAGCTTCTGCTGTACTTTTACTATAATTATACTCTACAGCCAACTTGTGTCAATTTACTAACAGAGTAATTACATTCTTTTACTCTTTATTATATAATTCAATTGTATGTTCACAAATCGTTTTTTTCACTTTTTCAATATCCAAAGGTTTAGCTAAATGTGCGTTCATTCCTGCATCTAAACATCTTTGTACATCTTCTGCAAAAGCATTGGCGGTCATTGCAATAATCGGAATTATTCCTGCATCTGGTCGATTTAATGCCCGGATTGCTTTAGTCGCTGTCAATCCATCCATTACCGGCATCATAATATCCATAAGTATTGCATCAAATGTACCCACTGGATTATTATTAAATAATTCGACAGCCTGCTGTCCATCATTAACCATTGTAATTATTGCACCTTCATCTTCTAAAAGTATTTCTGCAACCTCGGCATTCAACTCATTATCCTCTACTAACATGAGATTTAAACCATGAATGCTATTCTCTTTATCCGCCTCTTCTTTCTTAGATTTTTCTGGTGCAGCTCCCATCTCAAAAGGCAATTCAACTACAAAAGTGGATCCCTTCCCCACTTCGCTGGTAACAGAAATCGTGCCTCCCATTTTATCAATCATTTTTTTCACAATAGCCATGCCAAGTCCGGTTCCATGATAATTGCTCCGGGCATCAGCTCTTTCTTGTGCAAACGGTTCAAAAATATGTTTCAGAAATTCTTTACTCATGCCAATTCCTGTATCAGAAATTATCCATCGATAGGTAATTACATTATCCTTTTTTTCTATACATTCCTGTTTGGTCGAAATTTTCCCACCAAAATTTGTAAATTTAATGCTGTTTCCATATATATTCAAAAATATTTGTCGCAAATACAGCGGATTCGTTATAACGTACGGATGTACCCAAATACTATCTTCTGAAAAATCCACTGAAATTCCCTTATCCAGAGCACTTCCATCTATAATAGCTTTCATATCATAGAAAACATCAGGTAAACAGACTAATTCTGATGATAATTCTTCCCTGCCATCCTCCAATTTACTCATTTGTAAGACATAATTAATCAGAGATAACAGATGGTTTGCCGCCTTTTCCATTTCTTTGTAATTTTCACGTACAAGTTCCTCATCATCACTGTGTGCCATATTGATCTTTAGCAGACCCATGATTCCATTGAGTGGTGTGCGAATGTCATGACTCATATTAAGAAGAAATGTAGATTTTGCCCGATTCGCAGTGTCTGCTGCAATTAATGCTTTATGCAGCTCAGCCTGCTGCTCAAGCTCTTTCTTCTTTTGTTTTTTCTCTGATTCAAGTTTGGCAATCTTATGCTCTGCCTGTCTATTTGCTTCTTGTAAATTTCCGACAAGAATAATATTAGAAATAACTCCCAACACAATCACGCACAGCTTGTCACGATTAATCGGCGTATAAAAGATCCAACTGTGATCTGTGGAAAAAAAGAATGCTGAATATAAAACAGCAATAACACCACTTATTATCCCTGCCAAATACCCGGATTGTACTATTGACGCTGAAAGCACAACAAATAACACAATATTCGGATTTGGAATATTAAATTTATATACAATAAGACAGGCAAAAATTTGTATTATCCCTGCCAATATACTTCCTTTTAGCTTTACTATTTTTTTCATAAAAACTGTTTTTTCTCCTTGTTCCGCAGTAGAATCTGGGCGCACATACCGATCAGGAGTGCTACTTCTACAAGATATAGGCCATTTGTAACGCGCTCCGGCATACGGTTGCGCCAGACAAGATACTCCCAGCAGACAACATGAGAGGCAATGAATGCCAAGGACCCAAATAGCAGAGTCCAGCTCTTCTTATGGTATATGCACAGCAGTACAAAGACAGCAAGCATAGCATACAAAACAATTCCAAAGGAGGAAGAAATTCCAAAAGTATACTGTTGCAGCACCTTCAACAGAGATCTCGCCAGATACTGGTAAGTATATTGGTAGGAGCCTAACTCCTTCTGGTACAGGTTGACTTCGTTAAGTGTTTCCGTGTTCCATTTATCCGAAAGAGAAAAGCTCCATTTTTCCAGCAGAAACTGCTCTCTCCGATCGACAGATAGCTCCCGGTAAAACTCCTCATTGGTATCATAGGCAGGAATTGTGCCGAAATCATATATATCCGTTCTCACCTGATTAAATTCTTCAAACGCCTGCCAATCTTCTCCTCGGTAAGCAATTTTATGCACAAAAAGACAGATTGCCAGAATGCCGAAAATCGCGCCGGCAACAGAGAGGTAATAAAGAAAAGTTTTCTTTTTATGCTCACTGCATACCCACCTATAGAAGCATGCGGTAAGCAGGAATGGGCACAGAAGCAGCCCCATCTGGAACCGCAAAAGACAGGAATACACATACAGAAT
>OIZX01001804.1_pt1 | contig 10387 bp, 7 predicted proteins | sample 1588621 | NCBI WGS metagenome assembly OIZX01 (sample SAMN03283276) | human gut metagenome | biome: human-associated habitat; material: feces | host: Homo sapiens | place: Peru | collected 2012
CTTTCTGTTCCATATCAAAAGCATTTTAGTTTCCCAATTCCAACTGATTCTTCACCAAATTATAGTATGTACCTCGCTTGGCTATCAATGATTCATGATTGCCTACCTCGACCACCTTACCATGATCTATGACTACTATTTGGTCGGCATTTTTCACCGTGCTTAAGCGATGAGCTACTATTACAACCGTCTTGCCCTTATAGAACTTATCCAGATTCTCCACGATGCTTCTCTCGTTGTTGGCATCAAGCGAGTTGGTTGCTTCGTCAAGGAAAATGTAGTCTGGATTCTTATAGACAGCTCTTGCTATAAGAATGCGCTGCTTTTGCCCTTGGCTCAATCCTACGCCATCACGCCCAATCTTGGTATTAAACTTCAGTGGCAAAGCCATCACGTAATCCTTAATGCAAGCTATCTCGGCAGCTTTCAGCAGACGTTCCTTGTCTATGTCGCCATCATCAACAGCAATGTTTCTAGCGATACTTTCCGAGAAGATGATACCATCCTGCATAACAACACCACATTGCCTGCGCCACCACTTCTTGTTGAGAGTATTGATGTCGGTATTTCCGATATTGATTTGTCCCTCCAATACTGGATAATAGCCAAGCATCAAGCGGATGAGGGTGGTCTTTCCACTGCCAGACGCACCAACGATTGCCGTCACCTTGCCTTGAGGTATGTGGATATTTACATCATCTATGGTCTTGTGCAAAGTATGCGGGTCGTACTTGAACATGATGTTCTTGATGTCAATGCCCTCGTCTTTATTCTCTATTGAAGTTTTCAAGCCTTCCTTTCCGTTCTCATCATCCATCTGGTGAATCTCGTTGATACGCTCCAAGCTAATCTTCACATCTTGCAGAGAATAAAAGAAGTTCATCAGTTGCTCCACTGGTGAGTTAAGCTGACCGATGATGTATTGCACGGCGAGCATCATACCGAGTGTCATCTGTCCATGAATCACAGCAGTTGCAGCCACTACCGTGATGATGATATTCTTTACCTCATTGATAAAAATGCTTCCTGCCTCTTGTGTCTGTTGGAGCTTGAGTGATTTCATCTGTACTCCAAACAGGTCAGCTTGAGTATCCTCCCATTCCCATCTTCTGCGCTGTTCACAATCCTGCAACTTGATTTCCTGCATGGAAGTAATAAACTCATAGGTCTTGTTATTGTTGATGGCTTGTTGCTCGAACAATTCATAGTCGAGCACCTTTCTCCGTTTTAAGAACAGGGTCATCCAACCACCATACAGAATGCTTCCAAGCAAGAAGATAGCAAACACCAATTTGTTGTAGAAGAACAGCACCACCGAGAACACTACAAAAGTGAGCATTGCAAAAGTAATGTTGAGCGTTTGCTGTGTGAGGAAATTGTTCACTCGGCTATGGTCGTTTATTCTTTGCATCAAGTCTCCCATGAGTTTCGTGTCAAAGAAAGACATTGGCAACTTCAAGAGTTTGATGAAAAAGTCGCTTACCAAAGAGATATTGATGCGCAGGGAGATATGCAGCAACAGCCATCTGCGGATAAAGTCAATAGCCGTGCGACTGATGGTTAACATCAATTGCCCCAACAAGATAAGCCAGACAAAACCTATGTCTTGGTTCTTGATGCCAATATCGACAATAGACTGGGTAAGGAATGGCAAGACAAGTTGCAAGAGGCTTCCCACAACCAACCCCAAGATGATTTGCCCGAAATACTTGCGGTATTTCTTCACATACCCAAAGAGAAAGCGGAAAGACCTATTTTCTTTGACATTCTCTGTCCCTTCCATTTTATAGGTAAAGAATGCAGGAGTGGTTTCCAAGAACATGGCGATTCCATTGTCTTCATCATTAGATCTTGTACTTATCCAATGCTTTTTGAACTCCTCAAGGCTGTATGTTACCAATCCCTTCCCAGGGTCTGCAATACAGAATTCCTTCCCATTCTTCACCTTGTATAGAACCACAAAGTGATTCTGGTTCCAATGAAGAACACATGGTAGAGGTGCTTTGCTAAAAATAGAAGTTGCAGCTCTTACACATGTAGTATGTAATCCAAGTATATTTGCTGCCTCATTAATGCCTAGCATAGACACACCTTCAGTTGTTGCAAAACAAAGCTTTGACAGGGAATCCATAGAATATTCCCTGCCGAAATATTTGCATACCATCTGTAAGCAAGCAATGCCGCATTGCATGGAATCCTTTTGTAAACATAATGGCATCTTTTTCATTATTCTCCTTATTTAAAACATATTGACAACATGATTTCTCTTCCACGTAGATACCGAACAGACTCTATACGACTGAGGGTGTCGTAAATGGAATAACTATAAGTGCGGGTATTCATGATGTTTGAAGTCAACAGCTGTAAATCTATCTTTTTCCCCAATGCGTATTTTACTTTCGAATCCAACAAGAAGCAGTCCTTGTAGGTGTCTTCAGACTGCTGGTTATGAAAATAATCGCCAGCCACCTCAAATATCAGTTTGGAGGTGCCCGAAATATCCATCGTAAATCTGTGCAGCACGTTGTTACGCCTGTTGTCAAGTGAAGTTCCTTTACTAAATGCTGAGCTGCCAAACGCCTTAAAAGCATAGGTCATATACAACCATTTATTCAAGTTGGCATTCACTTGTCCTCCTATAGAATAGTATGTTCTAACAAAATGAACGGGTGTCTCTTCACTCGACACTGCAGAGCTATTTCTTCTAAAAATGCCATTTATAGAAACACCGCCTCGAATGAAGTCAAGCGTCTTGCTTATATTTCCTATCGCTTGGAATGACTGCGAGAAGGAGGCTACGTCCTGATAATAGCTGATGATGTTGACATCGGAAAATCTTTGGGCAGGCAAGGTTGGTGTGTCTTGCCATGATTTTGACAATATCACATTGGCAAACAATCCTTCGCTGACATTGCGATAAGAGAAATTACCCGATAGTCGTTTGCTTTTTGTTGTATAGAGCTTATTGACTCCGATGTCTATGGTCCTATAATCTGAAAACAATGGGAATTCATGAATATCATGCAGATCTGTTGGAGTCTCATTCAGGCTTCCCGTAACTGTCATTGCCAAACCTTGAATAGGTAGCCAACGCAACTTCAAGGTTGGTGACACAAATAGTTTATTGTAATCATCTGCCATACTTAAATGATAGGAGTCATAAGATATGGGGCAAAGCAAATCTACATTGAATTTGCTGAATGCATATCCTACTTGTGGAGTGACAAACAGTTTGAGATAGTTGGTTGTCAAATCACTATTTTGCATAGGCATTCCTGCCACCAAGGATATGGCAGCATTATCTATCTTGGAATCCATTTTGCGAAAATATCCCTCGACTCCACCTTCCAAAGAGAGTTTCAGCCCTGATAGGATAAAGGCATATTGTGCCTTTTCGTTGGTGAAGAAAGCATAATCCTGATTCTTTTGATAAATCTTCCCATTGGCAGGATGGGTAAAGTTGACATCTAAAGAGGATGTCAGGTTCTCCCACTCATTGTCTGCATAAAATGTGATAAGATGCTTCTTCGCAAAGCGTTTAATTATCTTGGTTTTATTGCTGAGATAAAAGTTTGGACACTCTGCCTTCTGGAAGTTCTCGCTCATACCTACAGAAGTGTCATTCCATTTCAATACTGGCTTAAAGGTATTGTTGAGGAAATAATCTTTTTGGTTCATTTCTACAACGAATGAGCCTGTCAGTTGATTTCCCCTTTCCATACCATTTCTGTCTTCCGTGATGACCTTTGTGGAATTTGGCATGAAATAAGTTATGCTAGAAGCTGCCGACATCTTATTACGATAGTTGTAATAATCTATCTGTCCCTTGTATTCTATGGTCTTTTTCTTCCACATGTGAGAGGTTGAAAACATGTGAGAGCGGTTGAATAGGGAACGCTTGGCATCAAGATAAGAAATCGATGGAAGAGACAAGGAAACATAATCGCTAAGCTGGGTGTTTCGCTCATTCTCCAGGAAATCGGTAGTCTGACTCTCCAAACATTTTCCTGCATTATTACTTTTCAGAGTCGTTATCGTTTGATACTTTGGCTGGGCTTTCATCAAGAATAAGTCTCCATCCCATACCATTCCCTTGGGTTGGGTGGATACGCCATCAGCTAATTGACCATTCAGCAACCAGGTTCCTTTTGACTTATTCTTGAGTTTTAGATTGATGGCAGCCTGGTCGCTCAAGTTTATACCAGACAGAACTTGCATGGGTTGATGGTTTTCCAGTACTTCCACCATTCCGATGTCATTTGCAGATATACCATTCGTGGCTACCCCATATTTGCCACCCAGCAAATCGTTGCCTTCGATGTAAAACTTATTGATGGCAAGACCTTGATATTCTATACTTCCATTGTCTTTCACGTCAATGCCAGGCATGTGCTTCATTACATCCCCAATTGTACGATCTTGTTTTTGGGTAAAGGTTGCCACGTTATATTTGATGGTATCTCCATTAGCTCGTATTCTGTCTGCCTTCACCACAACCTCTTTGATACTATAATTTCCATCGTCTAGCTTGATAGTCATAGGGGTATGTATCTCATTAATAGGCATGGAATATTTCTTAAAACCCAACATGCTCACATTGACAGTGAGTTTTGTAGAGTCAGCAACATCAATGCTAAAGGCTCCTTCGGAATCTGTTGATGCAAAGCCCGCAATTTTTCCATTACCATTTTTTACAATCACATTAGCTCCTTCAATAGGAACCTCAGTTGCCTTATTGATGACATGACCAGATACGCTTGTTTGTGCCATAGAACACTCTATAGCACAAATCATCATTACTATAAAAGATAAAAATCTATTCATGAGGATAGTCCGTTTCTTCAAAATCATAATTGGTATGTGCTGGTCTGCCGGTGTCTGCCTTTATGTTTTGGGACTTTACCCCAAAAGCACCAGATGAAAGAATCGCATTTTTAATACTTTTTCCTAAAGCCTTTCTATTTTGTACCAAAGCTTTTATTCGCTCTGTCTTAAATCTGTCACTATAATTAAAATACTCCACATTTCCCGCATCTTCACTCTGGATTTTCAAGGCAACATACTGATAGTGCATCTTTTCATCGTGTGCCTCCAATATCAACCCTGGTAAACCCCAAAGTTTCCAAGGACCATCATGTATGGGGATTTCTGGGGAATACCAAGCTGTCCATTGGCGACCTCTATAATGGCAAACAGCCTTTAGACATTCATACCCACAAATTACCTTGCTGCTGTCAGGCACCAGTTGCCAACTCGGTTTATCTATGGGTTCTTGATAATACCAACTAGACAAGTTAAAGCGAAGGAACACTGTATTTTCTCCTTCGGGGTAGTTTTTGAAGATTACATCATTCTCTAACTCTGCCACACGGTGAAAGGCTTGATAGTCATTCATCATAGCCATCACGTAGTCAAAGTTACGGCTACTTATAGAGTCGTTAGTCTTTTTGGCTGCCGAATAGAATGCACTGTATTTCTTGCCTGCTTTCAATGTCAGCAAGTCTTGCTTGTAGTCATTGGCAGCATTTAGTGTATCCGTTACTTTTGTACGTTCGTACACTACACTGATAATGGCAGGCTCCAGAACTTTCTCATCAATTACTACTTTGGCATTGACTGTATGAATGCTTGCAAACAAGATAAGTAAAATATAATATATATTTTTTTTCATTAACGTTAATGTTTATAGATAATTAAAAGGTTGGAGGGGATCCTTCCTCCAACGATTTAATAATGTTTTAGCAATACTTTTCGAATTGGTCTGCCCATAAATCCCATTCTCCATCAGACCAAGTTGCTCCATTCTTATTAGCATTGATAACTAAATCATCACAACGGCTATGAGCTTGCACAGAGCCACCCAACAAATTGAGCAACTCCATTTTAGATAACTGTTTCATATTGTTCTTGTTATGAAATTACACATTACTTGCACGCGAATGATTTTGCGTTTATAGATCTTATGCCTACTTCTCTCTGATTATATGATCGATCATTATGTACTTTATATCTGAACTAGAATAATCCTCTGACAGCAAGATACCGTTTATAGCTATCATAGGATAGCTATGGATATTATTTTTTATAGCAACTTCCTGAAACTTTTGCATAAGCAATCCTGCTTTTTGTTGAATCAAGAAATCAAAAGTTGGAAAATCTGACAATTGTTTGCCTTTTGCCCACATTCGTAGCATTACCTTGAACTCTATTGGATTTGTCAAATACAAACTTATCCAATTTCTTGCTGTCTCTGCAATTTCTTTGTTCATTGAGGCTATGATAAGCTTGATATTATATGGGCATACAGAATTAGAATTTATATATTCCATTAGCTCAAATAATGCTTGACGGCAATGTGGACACTCAGGAGAAATAAACAACACTATTTCGTCTGTAGCTTGATTACCTATAATAGATATAGCATCAGAATATAAGACAAGACGTTTACTTCTTTTTTGCAAAATGTTATGATCTCTTTTAAATTTCAATAATGAGCATTTTGTTTGTTCCTCTCTATTTTCAAGCATCTTATATCTATGGTCTTGCCAAAGTATAGCAAGGAAAAAGAAGAACAATATGCCTTCAAAAACTAGCAGAGATAAATCCATGTTCCCTTTATTAAAGAGAGTAATGGTTGCTTCAATAACAAGGCACATCTGTAACAAAGCACAAAATAGACAAATCCTTTTGATTTTTAACTGTGCAAAAACAGTATAAGCCAATATTGGTAAACAACCAATGACTGATGGCATATAAATAGTATATATGTCTACACTTGACATTGTAACTATGCTAAGCAAAATTGCCATCAATTGAGATGCAAAATATGCAATAGATAAATCTACTAATCTTATGGTCCCTATAGTTGCATAACTAGATTTTATAACTTTATCACAATCAACCGTTTTCCCAATATGGCACAAACGAGTAACAGAAATTGGAGCGTTTTTCTCTTCTTTAAGATACAGAAATAGAGAAAACGCCAATCCTAAGATGCTAACCAAAGATGGAAATGCAATAGATACAGCACCTGCAGATATCGCAAGAAATATCAGCAAAGACAACATCTTACCATCACTTACTTTGCGTATGGACTCTTGTTTTAATCCTACTGGAAATATTATGATGCCATCCCAAATTTCCCTTAATTTATCAATAGACTTAACTATCCACTTTTGCTCTTTTAGAGAATATAAATATAATTGTTGCGTATTATTTGCGCTTTTTGCTATAGCTAAAACTTGTTCACCATTTATCACTAAATGAACAAGGAATGGAGATTGAACGTCATCAAAGTTTAATACATCGGTTTTTACAGCTTTTGCTCTAACACCAATAAACAGCAACGTATCTATGACAGACGACAAAGAAGGGTAGCAAGGAGAAGATTCTAAAAAGAGTCTTACTTCTTGTACCTTTACAGATGGCTTAAGCATCTTGCAATATTTTACCATTACATCTGTCAACATTAATTTTTACTTTTATAGTTTATAACTCTATTGTACTATGATACATACTATTCCCATCTGAAATAGTAATTTGATAGCTACCACTCAACTCTTGAGGAAACTCCAAGGTCGTCCCATTTATATAGTAGGTATAGACTTCTCCCTCCTCACTTTCCAATATGAGCGTATAACCAACTACTTGAGATGGAACAGTCAAAGTGTGACCTACCAAATCAACGACCAATGGACGCTTAGGTGCTCTACCTACAGGTTTCCCCATCTGATTAGGATTAACCAAGCCATAGAACAATGTATAAGACTCTGCCCTCGAATAAGTTGGGGACAAAAATATTGCCCCACAAAGAATCAATAATGTTTCTATTTTTTTCATATTCGATAGTTTTTTAATTTGATTGCAAAAGTATGGATTTCCGCCGAAACTTCCAAACAAAATGCGCTTTAAAAATTTAGTGAAAATTTAGCAAATTCACTATCTTGCCCATTATCAGGTATTTATGTTATCTATGTAACTATCGTATTTTCCTAACATATTCGTCAAAATCCTTTGGAGAACCTACTCGATTACATAACTTAGCTAACATCGCTTTACGTGATGCCGAGACACCTGAAGATGTTATACCAACTAAATTTGCTATAAATGAGGTAGAAAATCCCAACTTCACTAACAAGCAAATGTGATATTCTTTCTCGCTCAATCGTTCCTTCAATAATGGGATAAAAGATGGAATCAAATTCTCTACAGTCTTTTCCAACTCTTTCCAATCTTCCAAACCAATCTTCTCTTTCGGATGCATTTCTAAATAGCGAAACTTTTTGTATATGAAAGAATTATTCAAAAGGACATCAACCTCAGTCAGCTGAGGATTATTAAATTTCTTACAAATATCCTTAACATTTTCCTTTAATTTAGAATATGCTTCTTCCTTTTCTTGAATAGCTTTGGATGAAAGACAGTCTTTCTCCTTTTTAAGTTGGACAAGCTCTTCTTGTATTTTTTTTAATCTCAATAAACTATCTTCGTATAAAAGTTTGGTAGTTTCTATCCTCTTCTTTTTCAAAAGTATATTTCTCCTATATATATAAGTAAAAAACACAAGGATAACAATACAACAAATTATTAACATATATATAATGTGAAAACTCTGACTTGCCTTTTTTTCCGCCTTAATTGCCAATTCCTGCTGTCTACCATAATCATACATTGCTTGCATTTGTTGCAATTGGGTGTTTCTCGTTTTTATAAAGTCAGAATCTTGACACTCTAAGCTCTTCAAAGCGAACTGTACCGCCAAATTTAATTGATTCTCTTTACAGTAATATTGAGCTAAAGCTTTTGTCGTAGCAGCTTTATTGCCATATGATTTACAAAGATTCAAACTCTGTTTCAGATAATAGTAAGCAGAATCTAGTTGCCCCATATACAAATGATAACAACCACGTACATACAAGATATAAGCTTTAGAATCTTCAAACTCCAAGCTTCCCTCATAGTTTGTAGAAATATAAGACTTGAAAGCTTCTTGAGCTTTTTTGGCATCTCCTTGTTGCAAATACAAATCATAATTACAACCATACGCTAATGCTGCCTCGTAATTTTTCCCTATACGCCTAAACATCTTAGCAGCATTCAAGTTAATCATGATTGCAGAATCAATTTTCCCCAAAATAGCAAAGGGTCCCATCTTGTGTTGATACATTCTGATCGCATCAAGAGTGTCACCAGCGTGAAGAGCATATTTGCTGCCTTTTTCATATGCTGCCAATTCTTGATAAGGCAAATATTGCTTGCCAAATAATACTCCCATCTGATTATATATCCGAAACAAAGTAGAATAATCACAATCCTTGGATGTTGTATCAGCTTGCTCCGTTGCCTTATGATAATACTCCAAAGCTGTTGGTGCCTCATGCATATCTCTATACACGCAGCCCAAAACATAATAAGCAAGCATACGATCATTGGCTGAGCCATGCTGCTCATAATAATCCGCTACTTCTTGCATCACGCTATCTGACTTAAATGGAATATATGCCTTATTCATCGCCTTGTGATAAAGCAATTCATAACGCATTCTTTGACCTTTCGTCAAATCTGGCAGCTGCGGTTTTATGCCATCAAGCATTCGGATGGCGACTTTTGCCGAGTCTTCATCTACATCCATGATGCTGTCAGCTCGCTGCATCAGGTTATCATACTTCTTATTGCCTGTACAAGATACTATGGCAAGAAGCAAAAATACGAAAAATATGACCTTGTATCTCATCATTCCTTACGTTTTAGTTACTATGCTAAATAAGGTATGTCTCTCAAAACGTTTCTTGAGAGACATACCTTATTATATAAAGAGACGATTTTTACTTGTTCAGTTTCCAGGTAACACCATCCTTGGTGTCCTTTACCTCGAAGCCGGCTTCAGCCAGGGCATCGCGAATCTGGTCGCTGGTAGCCCAATCCTTATCAGCCTTAGCCTTGGCACGCAGGTTGAGAACCATATCTACTACCTTGCCGTAAGCCTCTTCACGAGCATCATTGTTGGCTCCCTTCTCGCTCTTCAAGCCGAGCAGGTCGAAGGTGAAGAGATGCATGGTGTCTGAAAGCTCCTTCAGGTCTTCAGCAGAGATGTTTGCCTTGTGGTCGAGGGCTGTATTAATCACGTGGCAAGCCTCGAAGAGATAGCTGATGACAAGCTGAGTCTGGAAGTCATCGTTCATCGCATCGTAGCAGCGCTGGCGCAATTCGCTTACAAACTTCTTCACCTGCTCATCGCTCTGCTTAGCCACAGGCACACGCTCCAGGTCGTTCAAACCATTCATCAGGCGCTCCAATCCCTTCTGGCTAGCCTTCAAGGCATCGTTAGAGAAATCTACGGTGCTGCGGTAGTGAGCAGAGAGGATGAAGAAACGGATGGTCATTGGCG
>OIZX01001805.1_pt1 | contig 10386 bp, 5 predicted proteins | sample 1588621 | NCBI WGS metagenome assembly OIZX01 (sample SAMN03283276) | human gut metagenome | biome: human-associated habitat; material: feces | host: Homo sapiens | place: Peru | collected 2012
GTCGCTCGGCCACCACAACCCGCGCCTGCACTCGGACGAGGTGCTTATCGCGCTGTCCATCAGCGCCGTGACGAACCCGACCGCCGAGCTTGCCATGGAGGCGCTGGCTTCTCTTCGCGGCAGTCAGGTGCATTCGTCCGTCATTCTCTCCTCGGTCGACGAGGGCATATTCAAGCGCCTCGGCATGAACGTCACGTTCGAGCCGGTCTATCAGTCGCACACGCTCTATCACAAGTGAGGTACCGACGCTATGGAACATCCCCGCAGTCAATTACCCGCCGTGCTCGCCGTTCTGTTCTGCATCGCGCTGCTGGCCGGTGTCGGCGTGCTCCTGTGGAAGACGCTCCCGGAAAAGCAGAAGCCCGAACAGGCTGAAACCATCCAGACAGACGGCGTATTCTCCTCCGAGCCGACGACCGTAGAGCCGGAGCGCGAAGAACCCTATGAGGGCGAGCTTCCCGGCCAGGCCGCCCAGCCGGAAAACCCGGACGGGCAGCCGGGCTCGGACGAGCAGACTGAACCCGACCCGCAGACGCCGGGCGCACCGGAGGCTTCCGCCGCGCAGCAGACGGCGCAGGCGCTTCTCGATACCATGACGGACGAGGAAAAGCTCTGGCAGCTGTTCTTTGTAACGCCGGAGGCTATCACGAATGTCGACACCGCCACCTTAGCGGGGGAGACGACAAAGAAGGCGCTGGAGCAGTACCCGGTCGGCGGCATCGTGTATTTCGCAAAGAATCTCGAAGACCGTGAGCAGACCATTGCGCTGCTGGAAAACACGCAGTCCTACGCAAAAATTCCGCTCTTCCTTGGCGTGGACGAGGAGGGCGGCACTGTCAGCCGCGTCGGCAGCAACCCGGAACTGGGCGTGCCGTCCGTCGGCGATATGCGCTCGCTTGGCAAGCAGCAGAATCCCGCGGCGGCCTATGCCGCCGGACAGGACATCGGCAGCGGCCTGCACGCACTGGGCTTCAATCTGGACTTTGCCCCGGTCGCGGACGTTGCGCAGGGCGCGGACAGCGTCATCGGCAGCCGCTCGTTCGGCTCTGATGCGGAGCTGTGCGCATCGCTTGCCGGTGTCATTGTCAAGAGCCTGCGGGCTGAGGGCATCGTCTCCTGCCTCAAGCACTTTCCCGGCTACGGCAGCGCTACCGTCGACGACCACAACGGCACGTCGATCGTCGAAAAATCCCTCAGCGAGCTGGAAACGTGCGACCTTGTCCCATTCCAGTCCATCATCGCCTCGGAGGAAAGCGTCCCGTTCGTCATGGTCTCGCATCTGTCCTACCCGAACATCACCGGCAGCGACACGCCTGCCGACCTGAGTTCGTCCATTGTAACGGATATCCTGCGCGACAAGCTGGACTATCAGAACGTCATCATCACGGACTCGCACGCCATGGCCTCCATCACGGACCATTATTCCGTCGGTGAGGCCGCCGTCAAGGCCCTTGCCGCCGGATGCGACATGATCCTCATGCCCTCCGATTTGCAGGCCGCGTTCGACGCCGTCAAAGCCGCCGTTGCCGACGGCACGCTTTCCCAGACCCGCATCGACGAGAGCGTTCTGCGTATTCTGACCGTCAAGGCGGAATACGGAATCATTTCATAAATCGACCTGAAAGGATGTGCGCACCATGTCCGCAGCCCCGAACAAAAAGCCCTCCCTTGCGCTGGGCCTGATTCTGCTCCTGCTTCTGCTTGCCGCCGTCGTTTTCGGCGGAATGTGGGTCGTGCAGGCGGCGTTTGCGCCGCGTATGTCCGACGCAAAGGCAGCCGCCGAGGCGGCCTCCGCCCCTGTCCAGACGCCGGTGCAGCAGGCGGAGCCCACCGTGCAGGAGCCGGCTCCACAGGAGCAGCCTGCGGAGCAGACGACGGAAACCAGCGTGACGCTCATGGCGCTGGGCGACGATCTGATCCACAACTGCGTCTACTGGTCCGCCCAGACGCCGGAGGGCGGCTATGATTTCACGTCGTTCTTCGACGATATCCGCCCCACCGTCCGGCAGTTCGATCTGGCCTGCATCAATCAGGAGACAATCCTGGTCAAGGACCGCGACCTGATCGAAAGCTATCCGGTTTTCGGCTCGCCCATTGAGGTCGCCGACGCGCTGGCGGATACGGGCTTCAATGTCGTGACCTTCGCCAGCAACCACTGCTTTGACAAACAGGAAACCGGCATCACGGATACGCTGTCCTATTTCCACGAGACGTACCCGGAGATCACCACGCTCGGCATCCACGACACGGAGGCAGACGCAGAGGCAATCCCCATCGTCGAGAAAAACGGCATCCGCATCGCCATGCTGAACTTCACCTACGGCCTCAATAATTCCATGCCCGAAAAGCGCTGGATGATCGATATGCTCTCCAGTCAGGAGACGGTCTGCGGCCGCATCGAGCAGGCAAAGCAGGAGGCGGACTTCGTCATCGTCTTCCCGCACTGGGGTACGGAGGACGCCTTCAGCCCGGACAACAGCCAGCTCACCTGGGCGCAGGCGATGGCGGACGCGGGCGCGGATCTCATCATCGGCGGCCACACGCACACGCTCCAGCCGGTCGAGCTGCTCACAGCCTCCGACGGCCGCGACGTGCCCGTCTATTACAGCCTCGGAAACTTCCTGTCGCACCAGAAGGAGAAAATGAACCTCCTCGGCGGCATGGCTGCCGTCACCATCGTCAAGGACGCGGACGGAACGCACGTATCGGAATACGACCTCAAGCCGACCATCAACGTCATCCTCCGCAACGAAAACACCGGCTGGTACACCTATCGCCCGATGCTTCTGGACAACTACAGCACCGAGCTCGCCGCCCAGAACCGCTTCCCCGAATGCACCGTCGACGCCATGTGGGCGCTGTATGAGGATATTACGGGATAAGAAATTACGCAGGCCCCGGCTTCCATCATAGAAGCCGGGGCCTGACATATCATTTTGAAATCAATCCGCGAACAGCGGGGTAGAGAGATAGCGGTCGCCGGTGTCGGGGAAGAGAACGACAATGGTCTTGTCCTCGTTTTCCGGGCGCCTGGCGAGTTTGATTGCTGCATGGAGCGCAGCGCCGGAGGAAATGCCGACCAGAACGCCCTCCTTCCTGCCGACGAGCCTGCCGTCTGCAAATGCGTCTTCGTTCGAAACAGGGATGATCTCGTCATAGACCTTCGTGTCGAGCACATCGGGGACGAAGCCCGCGCCGATGCCCTGAATCTTATGCGCACCAGATACGCCCTGCGACAGAACCGGGGAAGAGGCCGGTTCAACCGCGACGACCTTCACGGACGGAACCTTGCACTTCAGGTACTGCCCAACGCCGGTGATTGTGCCGCCCGTGCCGACGCCTGCAACAAAGTAATCGACCTTGCCGTCGGTATCTTCATAAATTTCGGGGCCGGTCGTCTCGATATGGGCCTTCGGGTTCGAGGGATTGACGAACTGGCCCGGCACAAAGCTGTTCGGAAGTTCCTTTGCCAGCTCGTCCGCCTTGGCGATCGCGCCCTTCATGCCCTTGGCGCCCTCCGTCAGCACAAGCTCCGCGCCGTAGGCCTTCATGAGCTGACGGCGCTCGACGGACATCGTCTCAGGCATGACGATGATGATCCGGTAGCCTCTTGCCGCCGCGACGGAGGCAAGGCCGATGCCGGTATTGCCGGAGGTCGGCTCGATGATCACGGAGCCGGGCTTCAGCTGACCCGCAGCCTCCGCGTCGTCGACCATTTTCTTTGCAATGCGGTCCTTGACGGAACCGGCGGGATTGAAGTATTCAAGCTTGGCCAGAATTCTGGCCTTGAGGTTCAGCTCCTTTTCAATGTGCGTCAGCTCCAGCAGGGGAGTCTTGCCAATCAGCTGGTCAGCGGAAGTATAAATGTTGGACATATTCAAAATCTCCTTTAGTCTGTCAGAATTTATAAAAATGAAAGTGATGAAAGTGTCGGTCCGGTTCCCTGTCACATCCGACATCGGAACACGGCGCACGGAAAGAAAAGCAGAAGCATAGCTGCGCCCTCACTTCAATAGGAACTAAAATAGTATGTTGGTATCACTTACCGGATGGCTGTATCCTACCACACATTCCCTAGCTTGTCAATAGGCTTTTGAATTTTTTCTGCGTTGCAGCCGGGCTGGATTTATCGTATAATGAGAAAAATGGGAGGGTTGCACAATGAATAAATTCTGGGGACATCTCAAAACAATCACACATCACCGGCATCTGGTCATGCGCGGCTGCTTCCGCATGGGCCTGATCTGGCAGGGGCTGACGCACGACCTGTCCAAATATTCTCCAACCGAGTTTTTTGCCGGTGTCCGCTATTATCAGGGCGACCGGAGCCCGAACACCGCCGAGCGGGAGGCGAACGGCTATTCACTCGCATGGATGCACCACAAGGGCTGCAACCGCCACCATTTTGAATACTGGACGGACCTGAGTTCCAAAACAAGAACGTATGAGCCGGTCGATATGCCGGTCAGATACCTGTGCGAAATGGTTGCCGACCGCATCGCGGCCTGCAAGACGTATCAGGGCGCGGCCTATACCGACGCGTCTCCGCTGCAGTATCTCGACCGGGCGAACGAATCGCGGCTCGTACACCCGCAGACCATGAAGCGGCTGCGCTTCCTGCTTACGATGCTTGCCGAGCGCGGCGAAAAGGAAACCTTCCGTTTCCTGCGCGAGGTCGTTCTGAAAGGGGAGCCGTTCGCGGAGGAGCAGCTGGTGCCGTGATGCACTGGCTGTTCCATGCGGTTTCATACGCTAATGTTCTGCATAATTTGTGCAATGTGACGAAATTATGGCGTCGGATTTCAAATATTTGTGAATAGCTGGCGGCGGTTCTTTGTAGTATAATACAGATATACCATCTGTCCGGATTACCCAAGGGCAGATAAAATGTAAAGGGAGGATACTATGAAGAAACTGATCGCACTTCTGCTGGCGGTATGCCTGATGCTCGGTCTCATGACCACGGCATTCGCAGCAGACGAAAAATCCGACGACATTGTGATCCTGTACACCAACGACGTTCACTGTGCTGTCGACGACAACATCGGCTATGCGGGTCTGGCCGCATACAAAAAGGAAATGCAGGCGGCGTATAACTACGTTGCGCTCGTCGACTGCGGCGACTCCGTGCAGGGCGACGTCATCGGCACGCTGTCCAAGGGCGAATATCTGGTCGACATCATGAACGAGGTCGGCTACGATTTTGCCTCCTTCGGCAACCATGAATTCGACTACACCCTTCCGCAGCTCCAGAAGCTCATCGACAAGGCCAAGTATCAGTACCTGTGCTGCAACCTGACCTACACGGCCAAGGACGGCAAGGGCCTGACCGGCTACAAGGCGTATGAGATCAAGACCTACGGCGATATCAAGGTCGCGTTCGTCGGCATCGACACGCCTGAATCCTTCACCAAGTCCACCCCGACCTACTTCCAGGACGCCAACGGCAACTTCGTCTATTCCTTCGCCGAGGGCAACAACGGCGCTGACCTTTACAACAAGGTGCAGGAAACCGTCGACGCTGCCAAGAAGGACGGCGCGACCTACGTTGTCGCCCTTGCGCATCTGGGCATTGACGAATCCTCTGAGCCGTGGCGCTCGACCGACCTGATCGCCAACACCACCGGCATCGACGTCGTGCTCGACGGCCACTCCCATTCCACCATCGCCATGGAGCTGGTCAAGAACAAGGAAGGCAAGGAGATCCCCCTGTCCTCCACCGGCACGAAGCTCGTCAACATCGGCAAGCTGACCATCTCGGACGGCAAGTTCACCACGGAGCTTGTCTCCGACTACACCGCCAAGGACGATGAGGCAGACGCATTTGTCAAGTCCATTCAGGAGAAGAATGAGGCCCTTGTCAACACCGTCGTTGCAAAGACCTCCGTCGACCTGACCACCAAGCGCGCCGACGGCACCCGCGCTGTCCGCAACCGCGAAACCAACCTCGGCGACCTTTGCGCCGATGCATACCGCGCTGTTTCCGGCGCTGATATCGCCCTTGTCAACGGCGGCGGCATCCGCGCTGATATCCCCGCAGGCGATATCACCTACGGCCAGATTATCAAGGTCCATCCGTACGGCAACGCGCTCTGCGTCGTCGAAGCGACCGGCCAGGAGATCATTGACGCACTCGAATGGACAGCCCGCAACACCATGTCCACCTACTCCGACGGGGAGAACTCCGTTGGTGAAATGGGCGGTTTCCTGCAGGTTTCCGGCCTGAAGTACACCATCGATACCACGGTCAAGTCCTCCGCCAAGGGCGACGACAAATCCATGTTCGTCTCCGTCGACGGCGCTTACCGCGTCAAGGACGTCAAGGTTCTGAAAAACGGCAAGTATGTCGACATCGACCCGAAGGCTACATACACAGTCGCGTCCCATAACTATATGCTCAAGGATTCCGGCGACGGCATCAATATGTTCGCCGACAACAAGCTGCTGCAGGATTCCGTCATGCTGGACAACCAGGTCCTGATCAACTACATCAAGGACAGCCTGGGCGGCGTCGTTCCTGCGACCTATGCCGCCCCGCAGGGCCGCATCACGGTCCTTGCCACCCCGTATACCGACGTGCTCGACGGCAACTGGGCGGTTGAGGCTGTCAACTATGTCACGGACAAGAACTTCATGAAGGGCCTGAGCGATACGACCTTCGGCCCGAACGGCGCTCTGACCCGCGGTATGCTCGTAACAGTCCTGTACCGCATGGCCGGCTCTCCCGAAGTGACCGGCAAGGTCAGCGAGAAGTTCACCGACTGCACGGACGGCAGCTGGTACGCGGACGCCGTTCTGTGGGCAAGCGCGAACAAGATCGTCGACGGCTATGAGGACGGCACCTATAAGCCCACCAAGGCCATCAGCCGTCAGGAAATGGCAAAGGTTCTCTACGGCTATGACAAGATCGGCGGCAAGACCGCCGAGGGCATCACCGAGAAGCTCAGCTACACCGACGTTGACGCGATCGGCGAATGGGCGCTCGAATCCGTCACCTACTGCACCGCCGCCGGTTATCTGGCAGGCTCCAACGGCGCCTTCAACCCGAAGGGCACCGCGACCCGTGCAATGGGCGCAAAGGTTCTCATGAACATGACCAAAGAAGCTGCATAAGCAGATCGCTCCGCCGCCGCCCCCTGTTGTGACAGGGGGCGGCGTTTTGCTGCACGCCTGAAGCGTCCTTCCCAGCGAAAAGACGCGCAAAAAACAGTAGACTTTTCCACGCGCCTGCTGTATGATAAAAACGAAAAAATAACATATCGAAGATGTGTAGCTGTGCCTTGCCGGGGTGTTCGGCAGGGGGCGGCGAAAAAGGAATGGACCTACTCGAAAGAACTGTGCGCGAGAGGGCCGCTCCGAAGCGCGAAAGCGCCGGGCCGAAAGGCAGCCATTGCGGGAAACCGTGAGAAGGTAGGAGCAGCACGCGGGCGGAAGCCCAGATCGCAAGTCAGGAGAATTGCTGTCTTCGGTTGGAATTGCGAACACCGGGCCCGTTCTGCGGGTCGGGTGTTTTTGTTTTTTGCACTGGGAGGCTCTATGAGAAAGCTTTGGACGATACGCTGGTTCCGCGTTCTGCTCGGCGTGGTGCTGACGGCAGCGCTGCTTGCACCGGTCGTGCTGCCTGCGCTGCAAATGCAGCGGCAGGAGCCGGAAAACCCGATTCGAAAGGAGAACATTCAGGAGGTGCGCCGCCTGAGCTTCGGAGACGGAGACGGCGGCACGCTGGCCGCCTCGCCGCTTTCGCACGAAACCGGGACAAACGGCAGTCAGTCCGAGCAGGAGCAGGAACCTGAACAGCCGCCGGAGGAGCAGACCGATACGCAGACCCCGGAGCAGCTTCCTGAACAGCCCCAATCCAACCCGGAGCCGCAGCCCGGTCAGGAATCCGGCGAGCAGCCCGGCGAGAATACCGGCGGCCAGCCGGATGACGCCGGAGACGAGACGCAGGAGCCTAACACGCTCGACCTCGGCCTCGTGCTCAGCTGGTACCGCTACGGCGGGGAGCGCTACCGCTCGCTCTGCCCGTCGGATACGACCGTGCGGCAGGATGTGCGCACCGCACAGCTGCCTGACGGACAGCTTCGCTATGAGCTGGAGCTGCGCGGCCTTGACGCGGTCGATTCCGAAATCACCGCGGTAGAGCTTTCGGAGAACAGCGGCGCGTTCGCACCGGCGGACGTGCGCGGCAGCATTGCCATGCAGGTCGGCCCGCAGGGCGAGGACAGCTATTATACGCTCCGCGTGCAGGCAGTCTGCACACACGTGCTGGAGGACGGCACCCGGCAGGAGCAGGAGACGGAATTCTGCTTCGTGCTGGTCTACTCCGACGAGCTTGACCTGGAAGCGCAGCTGCAATGGACGCTTGCCGGCGGCGGCACGGCCAGCCTGCGCTGCCAGCCCGGAAGCCGGGCCGCGTGTACGGTCAGAAACGACGAGCTGGAAGAGAATCTTCTGCGCTACAGCTTCCGTCTGGACGGACAGAGCGCCGGGGACGCGAAGCTCCTTTCCGTCACATACTCCGCCTCGAACGGACAGAGCGGGACACTGGCCGCAGACGGCGGCGCACTCACGCTGCAAAGCGGCGCGGACGGGAAAAACGCCTATACCATATCCATGCTGACCGAGGTAACAAGCGGCGGCCGGACCCGGCAGCTGACGTTCACCTTCCTTCTGGAATGGCGGGAGGAGCAGGACCTCCGGCTGAACCTCGTCTGGATGAAAAACAGCACCGAGGCGCAGAGCCTCGTCTGCGAACCCGGCGAGCGTACCTCCGCCGAAATTCGCCGCACCGAGCTGAAGCTCGGCGAGTTCAGCTACCGCTTCGAGGCAGATGGCCGCGACGCGGCGCAGATGACCATCACCTCTGCCAGCCTTGCCGCAGAGGGCGGCGCGGCGCAGACGCTTGCCGTCCCGGACGGCAGCACTGTGCTGCGCATTCCGGACGGCGCTTCGTCGATCAAATATACCCTGACCGTGCAGGCCCGCTATCAGAAAAACGACGGCAGCCTGAAAAACCTGACGTTTACCTATGTGCTCCGCTATTCCGGCGACGTGAGCCTTGCGCTTCAATATACGCTGACGGACGGCGCATCGCAGACCGTCCGCTGCGCGAACGGCAAGAGCAGGACCGCGCAGACGGTCTACAGCGACGAGGCAACAGACGGCATTCTTTCCTATACGCTGACCCTGACCGGCGGCGACGCGGCCAGCGGCGTTACCCTCAGCGACGTCTCCTGCTACCAGTCCGGCAGCGGAAGAACAAAGCAGCTCGGCGCTGCTGCGTCCGGCCAGATCGAGCTTCTGGTCAACGAAGACGGCAGCGAGGGCGAAAATACCTTCACCGTAACGGCCAGCTCCGAAGCAGGAGAACAGTATACCTTCAAAATCAACGTCCCCTATAAGCTGCGCGGCGACGGAAAGGTCTTTATCGAGACGAACCTGACCGACGGCCAGAAGGTCATGAACGGAACGAACATCACCCTGACCGTGACCGCGTGGAGCGAAAAGGAGGATGGCACGCGCATCGCGCAGATGACCGCCACGGATACCGTCGTGACGCTGGACGGCGAGGTGCAGCGCAGCTACGGCTCGTCGGGAGGCATACTGCAGTATACGCTCGTGCCGGAGAACCCGGCGGCGGGCGACGAAAACGAGCATACGCTGGTCATCACCTGCGAGGATGCCTACGGCAACAAGGACACGCTCACGCTGACGCTCCAGGGCGAGCGCTCCCGCAAGGGCGAACCCATCGGCCACGCGACAATCTATATTGACATGACGGTGCTGGGCCTCGGCGTGACATCGTCGATCAGCTACGAGGTGCTTTCCGGCGAGCCCGCGTCCTACAGCGTGGCCAAGGCCGTCTGGGGCTACGACGCGGGCGACCCGTTCGGAGCGTCGGCCAACACCTTCGGCTGGCCAAGCTCTGAGGCCGCTTTTACGGGCACCCTCGACGATAACTTTTATATTGCCAGACTTGGCGACGGCACCAGCATGACAGCCCGCTCCAACGCGCTGCGCGGCAGCTGGTCCAGCTATGGCTCGGACCAGGACTCCGTCCTTGCCGCCATCGACGGCGTCTTCGGCGAAAATTCACCCTATGCCGCGCTCTGGCGCAGTATCTATCTGGCGGGCCTCAGCCTGAACGGCTGTGCAAATACCTCCGTTGGACAGTTTGACTTCACAAACGGCTCCGGCTGGATGTATTCGATTAACGGTGCTTATCTAAGCAAGGGACTTTCTGAATACGAATTGCAGGACGGCAACGTGCTGGTTCTGCGCTATACACTGGCCTATGGCCGCGACGTCGGCGGCAGCAGCGACACGGGAAGCCCGTTCTGCGTGTCTGCGCTCAACGGGTCGCTGAACGTCTCGCACAAGTGGCAG
>OIZX01001807.1_pt1 | contig 10380 bp, 7 predicted proteins | sample 1588621 | NCBI WGS metagenome assembly OIZX01 (sample SAMN03283276) | human gut metagenome | biome: human-associated habitat; material: feces | host: Homo sapiens | place: Peru | collected 2012
TGGCGTTGGATACCAAGGGTGATCTCGCCCGCAACTACGGCTCTATTGCCAAAAAGTATTACGGCTACAAGCATATCTCCGTTATAGACCTGCGCAATCCCACCCGCTCGGACGGCAACAATCTGCTGACGCTCATCAACCGCTATATGGACATCGCCAGAAAACAACCGGACAACCTCGCTGCCCGCGCCAAAGCCGAAAAGTACGCCAAGATCCTCGCCAAGTCCATCGTCAGCCCGGAGGGAAACTCCGACCACGGGCAGAATGCCTTCTTCTACGATGCGGCGGAGGGCTTGCTGTCTTCCACGATCTTGCTGCTTGCGGAGTTTCTGCCGCCGGATGAGGAGCACCCGGAGGAGCGGCGGCACATCGTGTCGGTATTCAAGCTGGTGCAGGATCTGCTGGAGCCGGCGCGTGGTGCGCGGGGACGCTCCCGCTTCCAGCTGCTCATGGACAAGCTGCCGTCCGAGCACAAGGCACGCTGGCTGGCAGGCGCCGCACTCAACAGCTCCGAGCAGGCGATGGCATCAGTCATGTCCACGGTGCTGTCCCGGCTCAACTCGTTCCTCGATAGTGAGCTGGAGCAGATCCTGTGCTTCGACAGTGCCATTGACGCCGAGATGTTTGCGGCGGAGAAATCCGCCATCTTCCTCATCCTGCCGGAGGAGGATCAGACGAAGAACTTTATGGCTGGCTTGATGATCCAGAACCTCTCCCGTGAGCTGTTCGCAGTAGCGGATGAGAACGGCGGCAAACTGAAAAACCGTGTTATTCTCTTTTGCGATGAGCTGGGTACCATGCCGCCCTTTGATATTTTGCCGCTTTTCAGTGCTGGACGCTCTCGCCGCCTGACGCTGGTACCCATCATCCAGTCGCTGGCGCAGCTGGAAAAGAACTATGGCAAAGAAGGCGCATCCATCCTGATGGACAACTGCCAGGATGTGATCTGCGGCGGCTTTGCGCCCAACAGCGAGGCGGCGGAGACTTTTTCAAAAGCCCTCGGCAGCCGCACGGTGCTCTCCGGCTCTGTGAGCCGCGGGAAAAACGATCCCAGCCAGAGCCTGCAGATGATGGAGCGCCCCCTGCTGACGGCAGATGAGCTCAAGTCCATCCCCAAGGGCAGCTTCATCGTGCAGAAGACCGGATGCCACCCCATGCGTACCCGCCTGCGCCTGTTCCTCGAATGGGGCATCACCTTCGAGGAGGAATACCGTGTGGAGGAACAGGCGGCTCGAAAAGTATATTATGCCGACCAGAATGCGCTGACCCGCGCCATCGTGCGGAAGTATCCGCCCAAGCTGACGGAGCAGAAGACCACCCGCTCCGTTAAGGGCGAGGGGCAGCTCCACGACGCGCCCGTGCAGGAGATGGTGGTGGCGGAGGACATCGACTATGACCGTATGCCGCACAAGCGCGCCCCTTACAATCTTCCCCGGCAGGAGGTGGATCGGTGAGCTTCTTTGACAGCATTTACGCCGACACGCTTCTGCCGCCCAGGGCTGTATCCGTCTATATGTACCTCAAGGATCGGTCCAATCGTGCGGGAAGCTGCTGGCCTGGTATCAAGACGATTGCGAGAGATATGAATCTCTCCCGCAGCACCGTCAAGCGGGCACTGGCGGATCTGGAGCAGCACGGCTATCTTGCCAAGCTGCCCCGGTATCGCCCCAATGGAAGCAACACCTCCAATCTCTATACGCTGAAATAAATGAAAAGTGGATCGTACAGCGCCCTGGTACGATCCACTTCATTAAGCCAAAAAACAAAAATCTCCACGCCAAGGGGTAACTATACCTGTTTGCTGGACCGAGGAGGGGTTCAATATGAACCCACCGGAACAGCCCACTCTATCAGAGATTAAGACAGAGAAAGAACATCAATCAAAATCGATAATAGAATTGCACTATTTCCTAAAAAGCGCTATAATTAAAACACTAATATAGAAAATGGCTTGCATCTTGGGATTGAGAGGAGCGTGGATTTCAATTAAAAAAAACGCCATACGCTGTCTTGTATTTTTCCTTACGGCAATATTTGTGGTTTCGGGAGCTTTGGCGCTCCGGGAGCTGCAAAGCAGGCGCGAGGCCCAAAAGGACTTCAATGGGCTGGCGCAGCGTGTGCAGTCGAAAGCTCCGTCAGACAAAGAAAACTCGCCGCCGGAAAGTGCTGGGGATTTGGTAGGGAGTGCAGTACATAAGCGTGACATTGCCGCACTGACGGCGGAAAACGCAGACTGCATCGGGTGGGTCTGCGTTCCAGATACGATGATCGACTATCCCGTGATGTTCACGCCGGATGAACCGCAGCGATATCTGCGGAGGAGCTTTTCCCGCGGATACAGTATCTGCGGCGTGCCGTTTCTGGATGGCCGAAGTGAGGCCGGAGATATCAATAGAATTATTTACGGTCACAACATGAAGGATGGGACTATGTTTGCCGGACTTCATGGATACGAAGATGCGCTGTTCCGCGAGGAGCATCCGGTAATTGAGTATGAAACCACTGAGGGCTGCGCGGAATATACCGTATTCGCCGTGCTGAAGATGCACAAGGATGATCCGTGGTATGATTTTTTGTCAGCCGCAGACAGCGAGGAGTACGCAAGAGCGGTGGATGAGATCTGCCGAAAAGCACTATATGACACAGAAATCAGACCGAGCTATCCGCAGGAGCTGCTGACGCTGTCCACCTGCGGCGGGAGAGATCGAGACGCCAGACTTGTTGTTGTGGCGATAAAGGGGTTTGTACAGCGTTGACCATTCATCGAGGAAGTCCGGCGAAAGCCGGGCTTCTCTGCTTTCCTGCTTCGTCAATGGTGATGCCATTTGGCAGCGAAAACACTTCTCATTGCGTGTCCACCCTGTTCCAGAACTCTGCAAAACAGCTATAATAAAACTGCACCCCAAAACAGCAATAAGGGGTGCAGAAAGAGAGAATGTCATGGCAACGAAACATATTACTACAGAGTTAATCGTGCGATATGCTGAAAAATTACATGAGGATGAAAAAAGCAGTGCTACCATTGAAAAGTATGTCCGGGATGTTAAAATCTTTGCGCGGTACGCCGGAGTGCAGGCACTGACAAAGGAATTGACGATTTCCTATAAACATGAATTGGCTGTGCGCGGCTATGCCATTTTGTCCATTAACTCCATGCTGGCATCGCTCAACGGCTTTCTTGCCTTTTGCGGGAGGGCAGATTGTAAGGTCAAGCTGTACCGTATACAGAAGAAAACCTATCTGTCCGCAAGCAGAGAATTGAGCAAGGAGGAGTACCACCGGCTTCTAAATGCTGCAAAGCATGACCGCCGCCTATGGTTGCTGCTGCAAACACTCTGCGCCACAGGTATCCGTGTATCAGAACTGCAATATTTCACGGTGGAGGCTGTCCGTCGCGGGGAGGTCTCCATCTCTTGCAAAAACAAAACCCGGAGCATTCTAATCCCCAGGGGCTTGCAGAAGCTGCTTCTCCAATATGTGCATGGCATAGGGCTGCAAAGCGGGGTTATCTTCCGCACGCGAACCGGAAAGCCGATGAACAGAAGCAATATTTGGGCGGCCATGAAGCAGCTATGTGCGCAGGCAAAAGTAAGTCCGGACAAAGTGTTCCCTCATAATTTGAGGAAGCTTTTTGCCCGGACATTTTATAGTATGGAAAAAGACATTGCAAAGCTGGCGGATATTCTCGGTCACAGCAGCATCGATACAACACGTATCTACATCATGTCCACCGGCGCAGAACACCGCCGTAGGATGGAGCGGCTGGGATTGCTGGCCATGTCTGCAACATAATTTTTCGTATGTAGTAAATGCCGCAGGATTGCAGGTATGTGATTTCTGCAAGTACACAGAGTCACCCCCAAAACGGGCGCAAAAAGGCGCGCCAATGAAAACAGTCTGTTCATTGGCGGTGCTTACTGCGCTGTTTTAACAATATTCTGGGGGGTATCCCCCCAAAAAAGTGACGCAAAAACGGCATCTTCTACTTGCAAACAAAGCAGAAATATGATAGAACTTTTCGCGAATGCGATTGCTGAGCATTTTTGCCGCGAGTCTACTACATACGAAAAATTATGCTGTACCGAAGCGTCTGCATCGATATGAAGCGCGATTACGGTTTGACCTCCTGAAGTCGGGCTGCATCGTGCTAATTTTTCACCATTGCTTTTAGCAAACACAAAAGCAATCGTTTGTGCAGCTGCAAATGTGTCCGCTACACGGCAGGAAAGGAAACAGTATGGCAGGCCGATATTCAAAACAAGAGCTGAAGGACAAGCTTCAGCGCTCCGCGCTTCAGCTTGTAGCGACGGAGGGCATCGAGCGTCTCTCGACGAGGAGACTGTCCGCAGGTTGCGGATTGTCCGACCCGTACATCTACCAGTGCTACAGCGATATACCGGAGCTGCTGGCGGATACATTCCTGCGGGTGGACTGCGAAGTGGCGGAGCTGATGAGAACCGTCATCGGAACGCAGTTCATCGCTCCTGCCAAGCCAGTGAAGCTGGCTGATGTGTGCCGACTGCTTTGGGACGCGTACTGGCGATACCTGATGGAGGACCCAGAAAGAACGGTGTTCTATTGGCGCTACTATCATTCCGGCTACTATAACCGGGATATTCTGGCTGTCCGGGAGAAGAATTACCGGGTGCTCACCGATTTTATTGTCAATACCGGAAAAACGTTGGGCCTCTCCGACGATGCCCAGCGGCTGGCCATTGTGACCATGCTCATCGACGATACCGTTTCGGCGGCGGTGAGGATACACCTGGGCTATATACAGAAGGATGCCGTCAGCGAGGACGATATTTTTTACTCCACCTTTTCTCTGCTACTCCGCAAGATCGACCCGCTGATTGGAATCAGCGGCGCAGCAAATCTGACGCCTGTGGAGGGAAGCACCCGATGACGGAAAAAGAACTGAGAAAGCTCAACCGCTATGAGCTGCTGGAAATGCTGCTTGCGCAGGGGAAAAAGCTGGAGCGGCTTGAACGCGAACTGGCCGAGGCAAATGAGAGGCTGGCGCAGCGGCAGCAGATTGTTGCGACCTCCGGCACAATGGCCGAGGCAGCAATGCGTCTGAACAGAGTTTTTGAGGCTGCGGACAGTGCTACGAAAGAATATCTCAGCAACATGGAACTGATCGCAAACAGCTTACTTGATGATGCACGACGCAAAGCGGCTCGTATCATTAAGGATGCGGAACAGCAGGCGCGGATATATTCGCGGATATATTCAGAGCATTTGGAGGAGCAGAATGACCCACAGCGAGAATACAGGCAAAAAGGAACAGCCGATACCTTCACTGGAGGAACTGAGCGGTGAACTGCGCCGGGAGAAATTCCGCCGACGCTACCGAAAGCTTCTGCGAAGCACGATCTATGCGCTGGTCGTGGTGGCGGCTGTCAGCGTGCTGATCGCCACGCTGCTGCTGCCGGTGCTGGAGATCTACGGCACCTCCATGAAGCCCAATCTGACGGAGGGCGACATTGTGGTTTCGGTGAAGTCACCCTCCCTTGAAACGGGCGATGTCATCGCGTTTTACTACAACAACCGCGTGCTGGTCAAGCGGGTGATCGCCGCCGGCGGAGAGAGCGTATATATTGACGCCGCCGGAAATGTATCCGTGAACGGAACCCTTTTGGACGAGCCGTATCTTGCGGAAAAGGATGCCGGAATAAGCGATTTGGATTACCCTTATGTGGTGCCGGCGGGGACATACTTTGTGCTGGGTGACCATCGGGAGAGCAGCGTGGACTCCCGCAGCTCGCTGGTGGGCTGCGTGGAACAGAGCGAGATCGTGGGAAAGATCATCTTCCGCGTCTGGCCGCTCTCATCATTTGGAAAGATAAAATGAATTTTCAGAAAGGAAATATGCGGTGAATCGGGATATTCAGCGACAAACGGAACAACTGAATAAAAATCGCCTACTGCGGCAGCGTTGGCACCGGTGGTTCTCTGTCCCCGCCTGCGCTGTGGTGTTCGTGACGGCGTATGCGCTGATCCTTCCGGCCATCACGCTGGACACCGCGCCGGACACCTACTGCGGGCAGGAGGAACATATCCATACGGATGAATGCTATGAGATTCCGGGCGTACCGGAGCATACCGTCATCGACTGTCCGGTACAGCAGGGACTGCACATTCATACCGCAGCGTGCTATGGAGAAGACGGTGCGTTGCTCTGTACGGAGGATTCGCCGCAGTTCATCCATCACCACGACAGCTTTTGCTTCGATAGCAGCGGCGAGTTGCTCTGCACGCTACCGGAGCTGAGTGAGGAGGATGTGCCCGGCGGTATGGTACACCAGCATACGGCGGATTGCCTGACGACTGTGCCAGCTGTCGCGCCGGAGGGCCTGCTGTGCACGAAGCCGGAGCATATCCACACAGCGGACTGTCTTGACCCGGAAAAATGGGACGTGACGGCGGTGGACGGCGAAGAGGACTGTGGGGACGACCCATATCTTATCGGACGAGACACATCGCTTATCCCTCTGACGGAGATGACAGGCGCGGAGCTGTTCGCCCTGACCGACGAGGAGCTCGTTGCGCGGACGCAGGAATTCCTGTCGCTGACGGACGAGGAATTTGAGGGGCTGAACGAGCGCATGGCCGCGCTGGTATGGGATATGGCGCCGGCGGAGAACGCTGCACAGACGGAAGCGGAGATGCTCCGCATCGCACCGAGACGCGCACCGGCAACCGCCGCCATCGACCCAACAACGGCCACGCTCAAAATACAGGACAACATCGCGGTAAACGGCCACTATGACCTGTCCCTCAACGGCGGAAACGCCCAAGCGAGCGGACAGGTGTCCTACCGCTGGTATCGGACGAAGGCCAACGGTGCGCGGGAGGCCGTTGCGCGGAGCTTCTACCGCAACGCCGATGGTACCACCTCCTCCAACCTCGGGCCCAGCGGCAGCTACCTGTATTTGGCGCTGGATGGCGGCGGAGTGACCGATGCGGTGCCCTCCGTGGAATACGAGGCAGTCCTTGTACTGAACGGCACGGAAACCAGCGTCAATGCCAGGATCACCAATACCGACTATAACAAGTCCGTGCTGAACGGCAGCTTTGAACGCCCTCAGAACAACCGGGCGTCCACGCAGTACGAGCAGGGGTACACGGGGCTGGAATGGCGCACCACCGCCACCGACAATAAGATCGAGATCGTGCGGCTTAACAACCAGACCCTGAGCAGTTGGAGATACAGTTATAGCTACCGAAGCGGATGGTCATACATAGATGTGTGGCCCGTCGACGGCAACCAGTATGCCGAGATCAATGCGGAGCAGGACAGCGCTCTATACCAGAGCATCCTGACTGTCCCCGGCACAACGATGAACTGGCAGCTCTATCACGCACAGAGACCAGGGTGCGGCCGTAAGATCGGACGCGATAAGGACACCATGTATCTGTGCATCGTGTCGGATACGCAGGCGATGCAGAATTTCAGCAGCACCGAGAGCCTGCGCTCACATGTAAAACAAATGCTGGGGAACGCAGCGGTCTATGACGCGGACGGCCTTTACATCCAGAAGATCTCAGACGGCACGACCTGGGGCAAGTATGCAGGCACCTACACCGTGCCGGAGGGACAGTACCTGACGCGCTTCTTCTTCCTCAGTGAAGAGTACACAGGCAGTGGATACGCCGGTAACCCGACCCTCGGCAACTTCCTGGATAATGTCTGGTTTAGTCAGGAACTGCCCGACCCCTCATCCAACGAGGCCACCATCACTATTCAGAAAACGGTGCGGGGCGACCTTACCGCCGAGCACCGCGCCGAGCTGCAAAGCCGCCTCTATTTTGAAATACGGGAGGGTGACACGGTATTGCAGACCCTTCCTGCCGCCGCACTGGGCGACTGGAAGCAGAACGGCAGCGACTGGTGGATCAGCAAGAGTATCCCCATCGGCGACGACTGGGTCGGCAAGACCGTGGATGTTGTGGAGTGCGGCTACGAGATGGACGACCTCTCCTACACTGTCACGACAACAAAGACCGGTTCGGCGACGACGCTCAGCCCAGACAGCCGGCTCCAATTCGACTTCGTCAACGACTATCGGAAATCCGCCGCGACGCTGACGGTGGAAAAAATCGTCAACGGCACCGATACCTCCGGCAGTTTCCCCTTTGTCGTGTCCTACGTCATCACTGATCCCAACACCGGGGAGAAAACGACGGTGCAAGAGGAGTTCCCGCTGACGAATCATGAAGTGAAGCATGTTGCCAACCTGCCCATCGGCGCGGAGGTCACGCTGACCGAGACGAAGTACGACGGCTATACCGCCGCCGTGTACCAAGACGGCAAGCAGGTGGCGGATAGCGGCACATATACCTTTACCATCACGGAAAACACCGAGCTGACCGTGTATAACACTTTGGGTGTGCCCCTGCCCGAAACAGGCGGCACGACCCCCTACCTTTTCATCTACGGCGGACTTTTCCTGATGCTCTCCGCCGTTGTGACCGGATATATTCTCAGGCGCAGGTACAGAAAGGAGGGCTTGGGGTAATTGGATCGTCTCTCCCGACCGGCGTACCGGCACGGCAGCGCCGCAGGATATATCCCGGAGATACAGCAAGCAGAAATTTTATAAAAAGAGAAAGGAATAAAACCATGAAACACACGAAAAAAGCGCTGGCGCTGCTCATGGTGCTGGTCATGTCGCTGTCGCTGTTGACGGTGACGGTCCTCGCCGCAGGAACAGGCAAGATCACCATTGAGAACGCCACGGCGGGCATGGAGTACAAGCTCTATAAGGTTTTCGATGCCAGCTATATTGACGGCACGACCGGCGGCACAAAGCCTGCCGGTGCGACCTACACGATCAAAGGTACTGATCCGTGGTATTCCCTTGTTAAACAGGGCAGTCCCTTTACGCTGAAGGAGGACTCTGCAAATCCTGGTACCTACTTCGTCTCTATCACGGAAGGCCAGCAGGAAACCGTTGCGACTTGGTTTCAGAATGTAGATGCTTCCAGTCTGACTCCAACACAGGCTAAAACCCCCAGCAGCAACACCGTGACATTTGACGGGCTGGACAAGGGCTATTATTACATCAAGAGCGGAGTGGGCGCTACCGTGACGCTGACCCATGCCAATGAGACAAGAACAGTGATCGACAAGAACCAGCAGCCCGGCTGGGGCACTGACAACACCAAGCCCGGCGGCAAATTCATCAAGACCGGCGCCAACGGGACAGGCACGGAATACGGCACTCTCGGCACCGCCGACATCGGCGGCAAGCTGGACTACAAGATCGACATTTTCAGCGCCACCAACTATCAGGGCGATAAGATGATCAAGGAGTATATCATCGAGGATACGGAGGACCCCGCCGTCTTCATGCACTTTAGCACCATTAGGGTTTGGGTCAACGGTAACGAGCTGACAAAGGGATGGGTCGAGGGTGTAGACGAAACTTCTCCCACCAGCCACCCGATCGGATCTTCCGCGACTCCCGCCACTTCAAAAGCCGATGCCGACTGGTATGTGCAGAATACGAGCAATGATGACCATCTGTTCAATATCCACATTAACTGGCTGAACAGCGATGGAACCTTCAAGTTTGACAACAACGGTAAGCCCAATGTAATCAAGATCACCTATGAGGGCGTGCTGAAAAGCAAGGGCGTGGTCTACGGCGACAACGGCAACGTGAACACCGCGACGCTGTTTGTCCTGCCGAACGGCTCTACGGCAAAAGCACAGGTCGGCGATCCCAGCAAAGCCACGGCCGTTACCTACTCCAGCGAGCTGTTCAAGTACACAACGGAGAATGGCGCCAAAAAGCCTCTGGCTGGTGCAGAGTTTACAATCGTGCGGGAAGGCGAGACAGACCCGCTGGCGTTCTATCCCTCCAAGCTCTATGCCGGTGTCTATTATCTGGCAAACGATGAGAACTGGAACTCCGAGCATGTTGACCATTCTGATCCGTCGAAGAAGGAGAGCATGAAGGTCACCACGCTTGTGACCCCTACTGACGGCATGATCATTACCCGTGGTCTGGCTGGCGGCAAATACACCGTAACGGAAACGAAGGCCCCCGATGGCTACAACAAGCTGCCTGCCTCGATCACAATGCCTCTGGAGAAAGGCGGCAATGCGTCTGCCGGCGTTAACGTAACAGATGTCAACAAAACGCTGGCGGCTAACGGATCACCGCTGTCAACTCCCGTCGCATTTCAGAATGTCCATGTAAGGGAGATCGAGAACAACAAGGGAACCGTTCTTCCTGAGACTGGCGGCATCGGCACCACGCTGTTCATCACGCTGGGCGCACTGGCTGTCATCGGCACGGGGCTGTTCCTGGTAACCAACAAGCGCATTTCCAAGGAGAATTTCTAATCAAACCACTCAACGGCGGCACG
>OIZX01001809.1_pt1 | contig 10371 bp, 11 predicted proteins | sample 1588621 | NCBI WGS metagenome assembly OIZX01 (sample SAMN03283276) | human gut metagenome | biome: human-associated habitat; material: feces | host: Homo sapiens | place: Peru | collected 2012
TGGCTCGCGAGGCTTTCGGAACCAACTGGTATTAGGGAGGAGCTGGATGCTAGGACTTTGTACGATATGAGAGAGCAGATCGTCCTGCTTGTCTTCGAGTTCGATACGTTTCATAGCAACAGTAACCATTTCTGTTTCTGATGCTTTGATGGCTTCAGCCATGAGGGCATTGTTGTTAAACTTTCCTGTGCCCAAGAAGAGGCGTGAGTTAAACTCTCTGCCTGCGATTACTAATTTTTCCATTGTTTTATTATAGAGTTGTTATTTTTGTTTTCATTTCTGTAGGAAAAGTACTTTTGGGTGATTCTTTTCCGCAGTATTCTGGGACCGTTATCCTCCGCAGAACGCTTTTACGATAACGATGTCTGCTCCTTCTGTGATGATTGTGTTTTCCCATTCATCACGAGGCACCATTTCGTTACTGATAGCTACTGCAACTCCTGTAGCTGGCAAATCGAGTTCCTGGGCTAACTCCCTGATGGTTTTAGCCTGTGTCTCGGTCTCTTTGTTGTTGATAGTTACTTTCATATTCTGTTCGTTTTATATGATGAATAATCCGTTTGTTTACGCTTTTCTATCGCCCGAAAGCGATGATAAGCAAATATGTAATCAAACACGGTGAACTTCCAGATGAAAGCCTTAAGAAAAAAAAAAGCGCTATCAAATATCCCTGCGACAGCATTACCTGCATCAGGTTCAATGGGTATCATCTCAGCCGAATCTTTCAGCACCCCGTGATAATCGCTTGCAAAAGTAATGATAATATCGGAAAAACAATAGAATTTCAAAAATATTTATGCTAAATTAACGCAGAATGTACCTTTCGCTTTACTGGTGTTTCTTTCTGCAATCCGGGCATTCGCCTTTGATGACAAAGGAAATAGAGTGGGGGTAAAAGCCTTCGGGCAGCTCGAAACTTGGAATATGGATATCCTCCATACAGAAGGAACGCTGGCAAGATTCGCAGTAGAAATGAATATGACCATCATGATGATCACACTCTCCTTCCTCCTCACACACTTCGTAGTTCAATATCCCCCTTCCATCCTCGAAGGCATGAACGGCATCATGCTCCAGAAAGAGCGTCAGCGTGCGGAAGATGCTCGACTTATCCATCGACACCATCTTCTGCTCCAAATCCTTCAGACTTAGCGGATTCTGCTCATTCACCAGAGTCTTCATCACCAGTATGCGGTTGGAGGTGGGCTTGATGCCCTTCGCCTCCAGCTTATGGACAATCTCTTCTGTTTCCATCTTTTTTCTTTTAAAATAAACTTAGAGTATCTGCATTTTTGCGCCAAACGACAGTCCGAAGACATCCCAGAAACCGGCATTGCCGTTGCGGTAGAACCGCATGAAATAGATATCATTCGTACTCAACTCATAGAAGAGCGTGAGGCTCTTCACGCGCTTGCGCCTGTTGTTCGGAATCTGATAAGTAAACCGTTCGCCAAATCCCAGATTCGGGCGGATTCGGGTAGAGAAGGGATAATATCCGCTCTCGTACTTGGTAGGCTGCTTTGTCCAGAAATCGTGACCCAACACCGTGTTCAGGTACAGCGTGCACTCCAGGGGTTCAAACTGCCATCCCTTTCCCCAGTCCTTTCGCCAGGGAATGAAGTTCTCCTTCAGCGTGATTGTCATTTTTACTTCATCCGAATCATATTTCGGAACGATGCCGAAGAGCAGATGCGTCTCCCACTGGCTTCGCTTGCCGTAGTCCCATCCGATACCCAGCGAGATGATACCCATGTTGCCGCAGGTCTGTATCACGCTCTGTGTAGGCATCAGCACATCCCAGTGCTTGCGATAGCGGAGGATGCGCCTGTCGTATCGGGTGAGTGAATCTTCTTCTGAACTCTCCTTTCCTAAACTCTCCTTTCCTAAATTCTCCTTTCCTAACCCCTCCTCGCCGGCGTTTGCCGTTGTGCTTGCCGATAGCAGGAGAAGCGCCCATATACTGAACTTAAAAATCGATGACTTCAACATGATAATCCTTTGGTGTGATGGTGAAAATGTAATATTGACGGAAGTGTACGCTGCTTGCCATATAGAACAGGGTGCCGTTGTTGTAAAGGTCTTCCGTCTTGGTATGATGACCGTGACCGTCCAGGCAGAACAGCAGGCGAGGGAACTCGTGGATGTAATAATTGAATACCTTCGCTACGTTGTTGTTAAACTGCTCGGAGTAGGGAGGTGCATGCATGCACACCACGGTGCGGTCGAAGTCGAGCGAATCGGCAGAGCGTTCCGCCTCCATGAAGTCGAAGTTAGGCACCGGACGAGAGTAGTCATACTCGATGGCATTGGTGTTGAGGCAAACGAACTTTACCTTTCCGGCGATGAAGCTGAAGTCGGGATTGCCGTAGATGGCCTCATAGGCCTGGTTGCCCGTGCCCAGACAGTCGTGGTTGCCCAGCAGCACCACCGAAGGCATCTTGAGTTTCTGCATTCTTTCTCGTGTCCACTTCATTTCGCGGGTAGCGCCGAAGTCGGAGATGTCGCCGCAGTGGATCACGAAGTCGATGCTGTCTTGGCGGCTGTTGATGTCATTAACCGCCTTCTGCAGGTCGTCGTACCACTGATGGCTGTCGCTGATCACGGCAAACCGGATGGTATCCTTGCTCTTCACCGTCTGCTCTATCTTCTGTATGTTCTTGGCATTCAAGTCGGTTTCGCCCTTTATGCGAACATCGTAAGGGTGAACATCGAATACGGTATCGCAGCCCGTAAGGAGCAGGGCGGCGATACAGACAAGTAGATAAATTTTGATGTGAGATTTCATATCTTATACCTTATTTTAAATACATATTCATATTCTAGTCTATCTGATATTCTAGCCAGTTTGATATTCCTGGCTGTTTGATATTTCTGCCAGTTTGATATTCCAGCCTGTTTGATATTCCAGTCTATTGATTTCGCGTGCAAAGGTACGAAAAAAACTTGAATAAATAATGAGGTTTTTCCAAAAAGACCACTTTTAAGGAGAAAAAGATAAAAAAAAGAAGGTGCGCCAGATTCACTTCCTTGTAATCTGGCACACCTTGATGATTTTAGAGATCTCCGTTGTTTTTAGAAATCTAAATTGTTTTTAGAAATCTACGTTGTCGCCGTTACCATCGCCATCGGTAGAACCGCCTCCCTGGCTGGTGTTGCCACCCTGGCTGGAATCACCACCCTGGCTGGTACCTCCGCCCTGCGAAGTACCTCCGCCCTGGTTGGTGTTATCTTTGTTGTCACCCTCCCCGGTGTCGTTCTTGTCGGCAGAGGTAACCTGCTTCACGATCTTGCCGTTGCGGTCGTAGCAGGTGATGTTGACGCTGGTCTTGGCGAGCTCCTCCTTGATGTCGGCGTTAGGCACGAAGATGATGTAGCGGCGGTTGATGAGCGAGCTGCTCACCTTGTTGACATCCTCCACGGCGGTAGAATTCAGACCGAATCGGAGGGAGCCGAGTCCCGGTACAGCCACGGAGTGACCCTCGGTGGCCCATGCGGTGATGACTGCTCCGATGGCACCCCAGGCGGCGTTGATCACCTGCTTGGCGAGTCCGCTGCGCACGGCAGCTTCCTCGATAACCTTACTCTGGGTAAGCTGACCGTAGAGGTCTGCCTGCATAACGTATGCCCACTTCTGCTTACCCTTCTCAAAAGCGACGTTGCGCTCGATAGCTTTTACTTTGATACCCATAATTCAAATAGTTTTTTTAGTGAATAATTTAGTTTCTACATGTACTACATGCAGCTCGTAACTCCGAGTGAAGTACAGAGTGCAGTGAGTACAGTCACGATGACTTGCAGAATCGTCTTCCAAGTTTCCTTTTTCATTTTCTTCATTCCTTTCTTTTTAGTGAATAATCCAGTTTCTGTATCGGGCATCCCCCTCCATGCAGTTCCGCGGTATCCTGTCCGGCAGCGAGCCCCATCAATGAGTTTCATTGACGATGCAAAGATACAACATTTTTGGGCGGAATGCAATAGTTGTCCCGGCAGTTGTAGCGAGTTGTCCCGGCAGTTGTGATGTGAGGCATGAAATCCCCTTCGATAGAGCTGCCATTTCCTGCGTCCCGACGTAGGAAATATTACGTGGCGACGCAGGAATTGCTACGTGGCGACGCAGGAAAAGGGGCGAGGAGGGGGAGATGATTGAAACCTTAGTCTTAAGATTCTGTTGAAAGTGTGAATGTGAATGTGAATTTGAAATGTATTTCAAACAGTAATTGGATATTGCTATAGAGAAAGCATAAAGTATAAAATCCTAATATAATAATGTACGCGCGAAGCCTAGTATGTCCATCTTACTCCATATTTCTTTTTTATTAGTAACCTTTGCAGTGTTTTGCATTCCAAATTCACATTCACATTCACATTTGGGTATTATTACGTAATGGAATATGTTTATTATTTCTTTTTTAGCAAATATCGTACAATTTCCTTGGTGATTTAAAAATAAATTAGTACTTTTGTAAAGAAAAAAAGGAAATACTTTTTCGCCCTTGAGGAAGACTGTATTTTTCTGTTTTATAGTTAAACTTAAAAAATATATAACCAGTATGGTAACAGATTTACCTGTTATGACTTATAGCATATATAAGTTGACTTTTGCTCCTTATATGGAGGGGCTGATACCCGGCAAGCTTTCTAAGGCTAAACTTAAGAAGTTGGTGAGTTGTGTTTTTGATGCTATCAACAGCGATATTCATTATGAGACAGGAAGTCACAAACCTGTGCAGCCTGATGAAACAGCAGTGAAGGATTCGCAGAAATGGCTTGCCTATACCAAGGTAGAGCGTGAATCTCTGATTCCACTTAATGAGGAAGTTACCCACGTAAAGAAGACCGACAACGACTATCCGTTCATTAATATCTTGTTTGATTGCAGTCACGATGATGCTATCTTCATTGCCATACAGAAGAATGACAGATTTGCCGCGCCCGAAGTTACGCGTAAGGGATTAGCCAGCTATTTCAATCAGGTTTTTATAGATAAGGCTAAGGACGATCCGGATTTTCAATATACCATCTCCATCGAGCCTATGCATCTGGCAAAGCATTTTTGGAGCAGATTGAGAATGGCATGCAGCCAAGATGGTGGAGATATCAAGGATATGTATCTTAGGGTGAAGAATCCTGATATGGCACCTGTGTTTGAGCAGAATGATGAAGCATGGATTGCCATGCGTTACATTGCCAAGACCCGAAAGGCTATCAGTGCGAGTGAGAGTGGGGTGAATTTCGGATATAAGGACGGCCATTGTGCGGATATAGATGTGGCAGAACGATTATTTGGCAGATTCGTGAATGTGGCTTTGCAGAATTCCTTCGAAATCTGTGTCAAGTTGAAAAATGGCAAAGTTCTGTCTTCTTCGCAGGTCGAAGCTGCATGTTATACGCTGCCTGGTTATATAGTGGGCGAAATGGAGGAGGGATCGGAAATGCCGTTGCCTCCCCAGGATGTGCGTATGGGAAAGCTGCAGGAGTGGTTTGAAAAAATATACCAGGATATGAAAGATATTGAAGAGATTGACCATGCAGAAGAATGATGACGTAGAGAGGCGAATGAAGCTCCGCGAGGTATATGGCGACAATGAACTCTATGGTCTCGTGGGGCAGATTTGCAATAAATATGCGGGTACAAGAAGCACTCTGCGATTGATGCCATTGGATTTTTTTGAAATCATCGTAGGATGGCTTGATATGATTTCTGCTCATTTGAAGGAGGTGGATCTGGAATTCAGAATTCAGGAGGCATGGACGGATATTCGTGAACGTATTATGAATCAGACGGGCGGATGTCATGGAAGAAATGAAGACTATGTACTCGACGAGATGACTGTTACCACTCTTTGCCTGATCAACTTATGTCTTAGGAAATTGATTGATGATGATGTTCCGGGATCGAGACTCTATTATCGGTGTACACTGAAAATTGCTTTTCTGTTGGATGATTGTTATCCTCAGTGGGAAGAACTGGACCTCAGAATTACCAATCATGAATATTATCAGTACCACAAGGATAAGTTGAAAAACTGGGTGATAAGTTATATGACGGGTGGCTCTATGGCTTCATTTACTGATGATCTTGGACGGCTTAAAACCAATGTGTCGGCAAATGGTAGAGAAAAAGCGAATGCCAAAATCGTACTTTTTGCCAGCAGGGGGGATAACAAGAAGCCCGACCTGGCGGTTACTGCTTATTGGAAGGAAGCATTTTTAGCTTTTCTGGAAGAAATGAAACTGAATGAAGAGAAGTTGGATTCCAGTAAAAACAACAAAGTGGTACGTATGCTGATAGCCTTCAGAAAGTACTGGAAGGAGGATTTGAGGATGGTACTCTCTGATTCTGGAGCTCCTTATTATAGGTTTCTGGTGGATGATTGCCATATAGAATGCAAAGTGAAGACAGAAAGGACGATGGTTACTCACCTCGGCAATATGCTCAAGTCTGAGGTAGGGACCGATGAAGAGTGTCTGGTCAAGAGTTTTATGAGAAGATATCAGCAAGAGCATCCCCAGCCGGATCATTAGATGAGGATTTCTGTATTCATTTCCATGAATGCAGGAAACAGCTTTCCATGATTGCGGCAATTTATGTAGGCGAAAACATGAATCTTGTGAAAAATTCGGTTATCCGTGTTTTTCACAAGATTTTTTTATCCTTTTTCATTTCCCTTTATATACTAGCCATTAGTCAGTTTTGGGCTAGTATGATCTTGTGAAAGATGTGATATTCACAAAAGTCACAAGCAGTTTGTTCCCGGATTCTTTATTACTTTTGCGGCAGAAATAACAACGTATTAACGAGTTATGACAGAGAAAAAATCTCAAATTCCGCAGGAGGCATCTCAGATAAATCCAGTGGCAAAGCCCCAGGCAACCAAGGGCGGAATCAACAATGTGGTTACGATGCCTATTCACTCGCTCATTGCAGACAAGGATTATCCTTCAGGCATCAGAGAGTGGATGCAGACAGCTCCTGCCGAACTCAAATTTCCGGTGCTTGTGGTGGCTGCGAGTATGCTCAGCGTGTATCTCACCCGGGTACGCCTGCAATATGTATATGACAATGATGGTGAACGCTCTGCCATTGTCTTGCAGGTCATTGTAGAGGGTGAGCAGTCGAGCGGAAAGTCATTTGCCAGATACATCATGCGAACCTTGATGCGTCCTTTCATAGAACGAGACCGAGAGATGAGAGCCAAGGAACAGGAGTATGCAGCGATGAAGCGCAGACAGGGTAAAAAGGATGGCAAACTGCCGCCTGAACCAAAGACGGATGTCACCATTTTTCCGGAGACGGTGTCCGTTACGATGTTTATCAAACGATGTGATGCTTCCGTAAAGCTCTTCGGGGTACCAAAGACGCACTTTGAGTTTGCCGATGAAATCTCAGCCATAGTGCAATCGGCAAAACGGCAGTTTTCTGACCTTTCGCAGATTATCAAGACTGCTTATGATTTAGGTAGTGTTTATGGACAGGATTACGTAAGTGAATCCAGTTATAGTGCGGTGGTAGATGCTTTGCTTTCTTTCGTGTTTTGTGGAACCCGAAGTGCTGTGTCACGATATATGAATAAGGCAGCTATAGAGGGTGGTTCGGTTACCCGCACCATATTCTGTGCCTTGGATAGTCATTTGGGTAGTAATCCGCCACAGTTTTCTGCCCTCAATGATAGTCAGAAAGCCAGCTTGGAAACGACGTTGGAGAAGTTGATGGCCTTGTGTTACAATAGTGATGGAACTATGCATAAAGAGATTGAACTGGATATGAGTTGGCTCGACAAGACTATCGTGAAATGGTGTGACGAGTGCCGAAAGGAAGTGGTGCGCACGATGTCTAAATCTATGGATGTGTTCTATAAGCGAAGTTCTGTTTCCGCATTTCGGATTGCGGCTCTTATGCAGATGCTTTACCAGGTTGAAGGGAAGAAGAATGAAAAGGAAATCCATCGTCTGGTTAAGCAGACCTATCTGTCCTGTGCAGATAGAATTCTTAATAATATGCTGCAAAGATGGGGAAAGTCTTTTGAGGACATTTCTGTAGAAGGAGATGGGGAACCCTATCATACTATAGATTATTTCAGCGAATTGCCGATGGAGTTTTCACGTAAGTTTTTAGAAGAATTTCTGAAGCAGAAGGGACTGAGAACTCCTGTCCGCAACATTATCTGTAATTGGCGCAGATGGGGGTGGGTGGAGAAATATCAGAAAGGTGAAGATAAGAATATCTTCAGAAAAACTGGTAAGAAGTGAAAATATTTTTGGGAATATATTCATTTGTCAGTATTTATTGGTATTTAATTGTCTAATCATTAAATTATAAACAATGATTCAAAAATATGACATTCAGAAACTTCGCGAGCTCGACATCTTGCAGGTGGCTGATCTTCTGGGCATGGGGCTTCGCAACAAGCGAGCCCTCTGCATCCACCACGATGATCATCATCCGAGTCTCGCCTTCAATGTAAAGAAGAACACCTGCCACTGCTATAGCTGCGGATTCTCTGCCGATACCATCGGACTGGTGAGAGAGCGACTGAACCTGGGATTCAGCGAGGCTTGTCATTGGCTGGCAGACCATTTTGATGTGTATATTGGCGATGACAGGTATGGGAAATCAGCTAAGTATGGGAATTCTGCCCGATATGCAGATAAATGTGCTGATAAGAAAGTACTTACGGCATCAGACAGAAGAATGGCTGCTCTGAGAGAGCAATTTGCAGAAACCCATGTTTCGCATGGGCATGTTGCCCAGGCATCCGTAGATGTGGAGTTTTACCAGCAGATGTTCCGGCCGATGCATCTGTCTGAATCGGGGCAGAGATTTCTCTTCGAGGAGCGGTTGCTCAGCCCGGAGGCTTTGAAGGTCTGCCAGATAGTGAGCATGGAGCAAAGTGTATGCATGGCGAGAGTGGGGCGTGGAGTGTTTGACGGTCCATCGCTCATCTTTCCCTATTTCGACCAGGAGGGAAGACTGGTTTCCGTGCAGAGCCGCTATCTGGGAAAGAAGAAGTCTGAGTCATCTTTCGATATGGAAAAGGTATCTATTGATGAAGCAAAGCCGAAGGAGATTCCCCGATTCAAGTTTGCACCAGGAAGTCATCGCATGATATATGGGCTCGACCGATTGAAGGATTATCCTCCTGATGAACCGCTGCTCATCACCGAGGGGCCCTCTGATTGCTGGACGGCATTGACCCTTGGCATTCATGCCATAGCCATTCCCAGTGCCACGCTTTTCGACCGCCGCTTTCAAGGGCTTCTTGCCGGAAGAAATCTTCACATCTTCCCTGATCAGGACGAAGCAGGATTGAGCCTTTACTTTGAGCTGAAGAAAGCATTGCCCAGTTTGGTTTATCATCAGCTGCCCGAAGGTTGCAAGGATTTGAGTGAGTATTATCTCAAGCTCCGTCGTAGTGAAGGGATGACGTTGGAGGAGGCGAAAGCTAAGGTTCAGAGCAGCGTAAGTATCTGATAATTATGCTTTTTGTTATTATGTTTATTATGTTTTTTAATTTAGGTAGATATGGAAATTTATGTGAATCGTCTATTGCGTGAGCGTGGCACCATCATGGGCACACTCAAAGTTGTGAAAGAAGTTGCTGGCGAAGGGATTGAGCTGGTGAAGGTATGCGGCACCGTAGAGCGTGAGGCAGATTGTCTTCCGGCAGGTAAGTATCGTGTGCGCATTGGCAAGTGCAAGCGTCTCAACCGCAAGATGCCGTATCTGGTTCCGGTGGATGATGCTTCCGCCAAGTCGGTTGCGATGATTCAGCCCGGCAACGGTCCGTTTACGATGAGTCGTGGCAGCATCCTGGTGGGTGAGGTTCATGCCCCCGGCTATGTATTGAAGAGCCAACCGCTTTTCACCACCCTCTACGAGCGCATCAAGAAGGCGGTGTGGCGAGGCAACGAAGTAACGCTGGAGATTAAGGAGGTGTAGGCAGGAGAAGGATGCTTTTGTTATGATACAGTAAGTATTGTAGTAGAATAGCTGATGATATTGTAAAAGAAAAAGCAGTTGTTGCGGTAAGAGGCAACAACTGCTTTTCTATGGTCCACCTTCTTGTTTTCTGGACCACCTTTCTGGACCACCGTCAAGCGTCCTGCCGGATTTGCAATCCGGCATAAAAAATGTTCGACCATTTAGGGCATTGCGGATTTGCAATCCGCCTCACCTGGATGACAAAAAAGGATTTGCAATCTTGCTTGCTGCGGATTGCAAATCCGTAGGTCTTAAAGAGGTTGGGGCATTTTTAGACGATGGATTGCAAATCATAAGTGGTTGAAAGATTATTTTAGGCATGTTGCTCTATAAAGTAGGATTTCCTTTTTTAAGGAATCCTACTTCTTATAGTAACATGTCTGAATGGA
>OIZX01001813.1_pt1 | contig 10348 bp, 7 predicted proteins | sample 1588621 | NCBI WGS metagenome assembly OIZX01 (sample SAMN03283276) | human gut metagenome | biome: human-associated habitat; material: feces | host: Homo sapiens | place: Peru | collected 2012
TCCAGACCCATGAAGGTCTTGGCAATGAGTTCAAATTCCTGTTCCATTATTGAATTCTATGTCTAATAAACTTGTTTTTTCTTTTTTATATTTCTTAGTTTTGGGTTTCATATCTTTAGTGACCCACACGTTGGCGCCCACGATACATCCCTTGCCGATGGTGATGCGACCTAAGATGGTGGCATTGGCGTAGACGATGACATCGTCCTCAAGGATGGGGTGGCGCGCAATGCCCTTGATGGGGTTGCCATCTTTGTCGAGTGGGAAGCTCTTAGCTCCGAGGGTTACGCCCTGATAGAGTTTCACATTATCTCCAATGATGCAGGTAGCACCGATGACGACACCTGTGCCATGGTCGATGGTGAAGTGCTTTCCGATAGTGGCTTCGGGGTGAATGTCGATGCCTGTCTCTGAGTGCGCCAACTCGGTCATCATCCTGGGGATGAGTGGCACGCCGAGTTCGAACAGCACATGGGCTATTCGATAATTGGTGATGGCCTTGATGACGGGATAACATGAGATGATTTCGCCTTGGCTTACGGCAGCAGGGTCGCCTTCGTAAGCTGCCTCGATATCGGTGGCGAGAATCTTTCTGAGTCGTGGAAACTCCATGATCGTCTTGGCGGCGATGACTCCTGCTTTGGCTCTCTGAAGATGTAGTTCTTGCAAGGTTTCGCTTTCGCAGTCGTCGGCGAAGCAGAGTCCTGCCAGAATCTGATCTGTCAGTTTCTCATAGAGTTTCTCTACTCTCACGCCAATGTGATACTTGATAGTGGATATGTTGACCGATGAGTTACCATAATATCCGGGAAAAAGGATGGAGCGGGACAAATTAATGATTTCTTCGAGCGCCTTGCCCGAAGGAAGCGGGTTCCCGTCCCTGTGCTGGTGAAACAGACCTTTCAGCGACTGTGGGCATGAAAGCTCTTCTATGGTTTCTGTCAGCTGATGAGTTAGCTTGTCTTTGCTCATTTCTCGATTGTGTCAGTAAAAAATCCGTTGCAAAGATACGATTTTTTTGTTATTTCCCAAAGGATTGCTGTGTTTTTTGTCTTTCTCCAGGCTCTTTCTTCATATCTCGGAAGGCACTCCATGCTATGGGAGCTGCTAAGACAAAGGAGCAGACATCAGCGCAAGCCTGGCACATTTCTACGCCAAGAAGTCCTAAACAATGGGGCAGGATGATGATGAGTGGGATGAAGAATAAGCCACTGCGTGCTGCTGCAACGAGGTTGGCACGGATGGGCTTGCGAATGGTCTGCGTGAGCATATTGGTGAGCACGATAAAGGCGACGAGGGGAAAACTCATCACCTGCCAACGCAAGGCTGCCGTTCCTACACGCACCACCTCGCTTTCGTCTCTGAAGAGTGTGATGATGGGCTCGGCAAAGATGAAGCCTGCTATGGCGCAGAGGGCGAGAAAGATGGTGCCACACTTGATGCAGAAGCCGAAAGCCTCTCGTACTCGACGATAGAGGTGGGCTCCATAGCAGAAACCGCAAAGTGGTTGGAACCCCTGCCCTAAACCGATGACGATGGCATAAGTGAAGAAGGCGATGCGGGTGACGATGCTCATGCCTGCAATGGCGGCATCGCCATAGGCACCTGCTGCCACGTTGAGCATCAGGGTAGAGATGCTGCCCAGTCCCTGACGGGAGAGGGATGGAGTTCCACCTGCCACAATCTCTTTGAGATAGGTCTTGGAGGGTGTGAAGTGGCGTAGCTCGATGCGAATGTTCTGACCTTTATGGGTCATATAGAGGAGCATGAGGCAACCGAAGCATTGGCTGATGAGGGTGGCAACGGCTGCACCTGTGATGCCTAAGCAGAAATAGAGGATGAGCAGAGGTGCCAGCACCAGGTTGAGCGCCACTCCCGACAGGATGCCCTTCATGGCATATAGTGTGTTGCCTTGAAAGCGCATCAGGTTGTTGAGTGTCAGTGATGTGGTCATCATGGGTGCTCCAAGCAGGATGATACCTAAATAGCGTTCTGTATAGGGCAAGATGGTGGGCGTGGAGCCCAAGAGTATAGAGAGGGGAGTGAGGAATGTCAGACCGAGTAGGGTGATGCAGAGTCCTGCCATAAAACTGAATACTACCCCCGTAGCTGCCATCTTGCGAGCGTTGTCTATATGCTTAGCTCCCAACTGTCGTGAGATGTAGTTGCCTGCTCCATGTCCGAAGAAGAAACCTACAGCTTGTATGACGGCCATCATACAGAACGAAATGCCTACGGCTGCTACACTCTGGGTGTTGATGCTACTTACGAAGTAGGTGTCTGCCAAATTGTACATACTGGTAGACAGCATACTGATGATGGTGGGCGCTGCCATAGTGAAAATCACCTGATGTACTGGGGCATGGGTAAGGAATGTGTAATTATCTGATGCTCTTTTCATGCGTGCAAAGTTACTGCTTTTTCCGATTATGCCAAAGGGTTAGGGGAGAGTTTTTTTGAGAAACTTATTGAGAAGTTAAAGAAGTTAAGGGAAATTACCGCTCCCTTCGGTCGCTCGGGAAGTTAAGGGACAATAGCTTTTTTTGTTGAATATTTTGCCGTTGTAAGTATATGATAAACAGGGCTGAATGAAAATGATGAGAAAATGATGATGTATTGTCAAACGATGCTATGTGTAATTATGAAGCAGTGAGAAAATTGTGGCTTTGCGATATTTTCCCTATATTTGTAGCCGAAAATAAAAATCACTAACATACAATTACAAAAAATCTAACAAGCTGAAGAATCAAATGAAAAAAATCATTCTCTTATCTTTAATATGCGTCTTTTCGCAGTTGGTCGCTGCCCAATATATATGGGATGCAGAGCATTTGGCGAAGGTAAAGCAGCAGATGAAGCAACCTATGTATGCCGTGGCTTGCCGTCAACTCATGAGTGATGCCGACAAGTTTCTCGCTGCTCAACCTGTCTCTGTGATGCAGAAAAACAAGGTGGCTGTTAGCGGCGATAAGCACGACTATCTGAGTCAGGCTCCTTTCTATTGGCAAGAGCCTCATGGCTCGGGCAAGGAATTCGCCTATGTAGAGCATGGCAACCGACGTCCGCAACTCTATACGGTGCGCCTTACTCTCGGCGCACATACCACAGAACAGAAAGTGGGATTTCGCCATTTTGAATTTCGTGAGCACGGACCCTTCTATCTCAATGGTCGCCGACTGCTCTTGCAAGGAACCCATCGTCATGAAGACTATGCTGGTGTGGAAACGGCCTTGATCTCGTTACACAAATAAAGTGCCAAATCTTCGTAGCCCAAACAAACTCTACATGATATATATCACTTTATATTTCTATAAATAATAACGCTCTAAGTCTTTGTATAAACACACACTATCGTCGCTGCTATCCTTGAGGACCATGTCCCGAGCGTAGCAGCGACGTTTCGTATATGCCTACAATGCTGTTTGGTCGGCTACATCATCGCCTACCGTATGGCATATTTTTTTACCAAAATTTGCATATATTGAAATATCTTTGTAACTTTGTCCCCATGAAAAAAACAATGCTAAAGGGCAATCAGATAGAAATCAAGAAGGTGAGTAGCAAGCATGATATGGACGCATTTATCGGCTTCTACTGCGACCTTTACAAAGATAGCGAATATGCCGTTCCGTTCATCCGTTTTGATGAAGAGAACACGCTGTCGAAACAGCATAACACCTCTTTCGAATTCTGTGAGGCAGAGTATTATCTGGCTTTCAGAGAAGGGAAAGTAGTAGGAAGAGTGGCTGCCATCATCAACCATCGTGCCAACGAGGAGTGGCAGAAGAAGCAAGTACGCTTTGGCTGGTTTGACTTTGTTGACGACCTGGAAGTGTCGCGTGCTCTTTTGTTGGCTGTAGAGCAGTATGGTCGCGATCATGGTATGACAGAAATGGTAGGACCACTTGGCTTTACCGATATGGATCGCGAAGGCATGCTTATCGAGGGCTTCGATCGCCTTGCCACTGCTTATATCATCTATAATTATCCCTACTATCCCAAGCATATTGAGGCATTGGGAGGCTTTGTGAAAGACAATGACTGGATGGAATATCGCATCAAGGTGCCCGAGGTGACTCCAGAGAAGTTTGCCAAGACTGCACAGATGATAGAGCACCGTTATCAACTGCGTGCGCATCGCTTCAGCCGAAGTCAGCTGGTAAGCAAGGGCATGGGACATCGTATTTTTGAAATACTCAACGAGACCTATGCCAATCTCTATGACTTCCAGCAGTTGTCCAAAAAACAGATACAGCAGTTGATAGATCAGTATATCAAGATGGCAGACCTCAACTTGGTGGTGGGCGTAGTAGACAGTAGTGTCACTGCCGACAATGAGGCTGGTGCTTCGCCCGAAGAGATTGCCGAATTGGGTGGTAAGTTGGTGGGCTTCGGTGTGTCGTTCCCATCCTTTGCACGCGCTCTGCAGAAGACGCGTAACGGTAAGCTCTTCCCTTGGGGATGGTGGCATCTTCTGAAAGTGCTCAAGTGGCATAAGACCGATACCGTCGACCTGTTGCTCATCGGTGTGCTACCAGCCTATCGTACCAAGGGTGCTAACGCCATAATCTTTGCCCATCTCATAGAGCAATATCATCGATATGGTTTCAAGTGGGCTGAGGCTATGCCGCAGATGGAGGCTAACACGGGTGTACGAAACCAATGGCAATACTTAGAGAGCGAGCAGCATCGCCGCCGCCGCTGTTTTAAAAAGGTGCTTTAAGGGGGAATCCCGAAGAGATAAAATTGAACTGGGGAGTTGACTCTCTTTCTCTTTTTTGAAAGAATGTCAACTCCCCAGTTTTAGTCTGTCTCTAATCTGTCCTTGTTTATATTGCTATATTTTTTCACCCACTTGGGGTGTAGTATAAGTTACAGAAGTTTCGCATGTACGGAATTTATAGTAGTTACAGAAGTTATCACTCCCTTTCGGTCGTTAGAAGTTATAGCCCATAGCCCTTTTTTGTTGTATATTTAGCTATAAAGCATACGTCTTAACTCCTTTAACTCCTTTAACTCCTCTAACTTCTTTAACTTCTCTACCTTCCCCATTTGCGAAAGTTAAGTGAGTTATTTCATGAAACGCTGAAAAACAAACTTTTCCATCAGTACGATACCCAAAAGGGCAGTGAGGATGCCAAGCAACACATCGATGATGTAGTGATGGCCCGAGTAGACGGCTGTCCACCAGATGCCCATGCAGATGCAAGCAAATGCAGTTGTGACAAACCAGCGTCTGTGGCTCATGGCAGCATAGATGGTGGTGATGAGCATATAGGCTGCATGCAGACTGGGCACGGCAGCAAAGACATTGGCATTGTGGCAATAGATGGAGTGAAATACAGGAATGCCTACCAAGGCATCGAAGCGAGCCAGTCCCGCCACATTGCCTGGTGTGCCTAAGATGGGGGTAAAACCATACTCCATGACATACCATGGAGGTGACGCAGGATGAATGTAATAGCCCACGAAACCGATGAGGTTGACGGCTAAGAATGTCCATGAAAAACGTACAAACCAACGATACTTTTTCTTAAAAAACAGATAGAGCGCAAAACCTACAGGTACGGGAACCCAACATAGATAGAAGAACCCAGCCAAGAGGTCGGCTAAGGCATGGTGATGCACACGGAAATATTCGCCAGGAATCATCATGTGTGAATGGTCTGCCACGGCCATGAGCTCGTCGGGCGTCTGTGCAGCGATGCCAAAGAGCGACTTCTCTGCTTCGTAGAGGTCGCGCACGTCAATCTCGCCCACCATATAGTTGGGGTAGAAGCGCATGGAGTCGTAAGTCACGGCAAAGATGAGCCAGGGCAGGAAATAGATGGCAAACTTGCGGGTCTTCTGCCATACCATGAGCAGGGCGAAGATGGCGATGAGATATAGACTGGTCATTGTGCCTCCTTTTTATTCATCACAATATAGCAATGAGCAACGCGCCAGAACGCTGTGATATTGGCAAGTACTGCAATGAGAATCATGCCGCCAGCCAGCCACCAAATGTCTGCCAAGAAGCCAGTAAGCATGGCAGTTACAGCGGTTACCACCACACGCTCAGGACGCTGCATGATTCCCACTTTGCACTCTATGTTGAGACCTTCTGCTCGTGCACGAACATAGCTCACCATTACTGAGCCTATCATGGCAGCAAAGGTGACGATGCCCATCCAGAAACCCATGTCGTCCTGCATACGCAGAAAGTAGAGGCAGATGCCGAAGAGACTTACCAGTTCGCTATAGCGGTCGAGTGTGGAATCCCATAGCGCCCCAAAGAGGCTACTTTTGCCACTCATGCGTGCCAGGCGTCCGTCCATCATGTCGAAGAGTCCGGCAACAAGGATGATGATTCCTCCCCAGCCTAAGTGTACTAAGTTTTGTGTGAGGGCAGCCTCAATGAAAAAGGCAGCCGCCACGATGTTGCCCACAAACCCCACGAAGGTAACGATGTTGGGAGTGATGTGCAAGTGGATCATCGCCTTAATGATGGGGTTGATGATCACATAGATGACTTTCTGTAAAAAATCTCTGTAGTTCATTTTTATTTTTATATGTATATATATATATGTTCTGATGATTACGGGAGGATGGCTTTGGGGAGTTTTCTACTTATCTCCTTTGGGTGGGCTTGAAAACGAACTTGCGCTGAGCAGGATAGTTGACCAATAAAGCCACAAGAATGCTCACAAAGCTCTTGGGGATGAGATAGTGTATATCGAGGCGTTCATGACTGTTGATAAGCTCGGTAAGGGCGATGGTGCCTCCCGAATTGAGCAGCCAGCTGACAGACCAAACGATGAAATAACGCCATGCCACACTTCTTTTTCTACGATTAGAGTCACCGAAGACATAGCGATAGTTGAGGCAGCAATTGGTTATGCCGCCAGCCATCACACCCAAGGCATTAGCCAAACCATAATACAGGCCAATGATGTCAGACAGCATGAATGCTAATCCGAAGTCGACAGCCGAACCCATCGAAGCTGTAACTTCGGCCTTTCCAAAAGTATATAGTTCGTGTTTTATCTTACCCATAGCCACATCATCTTTATGAGAACCATCGTTATTGCTGCATAGACACCAGCGAGGATGTCATCGGCCATCACGTAGAAAGCACCCTTCATGCGGTCGAGGCGACGGATGCCAAGAGGTTTCACCATATCATAGAAGCGGAAGAGCACTAAGGCTATTACTGCCCACCAGAAGGAGTCTGCCTTGTGACTTGCCTCGTCGAAGGGGATGATGAGAGAGAGCGGAATCCATACACCCACAATCTCGTCGATGACTACACGGCTGGGGTCTTCGCCCCAATAAGGTTGTAGTTGAGCCGTTGCCCATGTGCCTAACAGGGTGAATGTCACGACGAGTAGTAGCATAGAGGTCTGTAGCATGGAGGCATCCATGCCCCCCATGTAGGCTATCGGAGCCCATATCAGTGTGCCTAATATGGAACCTGCTGTTCCTGGTCCCCATGGCCAAAAACCGCTTCCTAATCCTGTGCCGATGATGACAGGCAGCAGAGGAGGACGTTCGTTGGTTAAGTTGCCTTTATCGTTCATATTTTTAGTTTTCTTCTTCTTTATTTGTTTTTTATCTTTGTTCTTGTTCTTTTAGTTCTTTCACCTTTCGATTTTACGCTTTCACCTTTTTATATATTAGTAATTCTGTCTGCAAAATTACGCTAAAAACCTTAAATAACCAAATAGTTTTTTTCAATATTCACCAAATATCCCAAAAATAAAGTAAAAAACTAAATTATTTAAAAAGTTTTCCATCCTTTTCAGATAATATTTATAACTTTGCAGCCGAATTGATTTCGGGGTGAGTGTGCCCAAAAGAAGATAGAATAGATAAAAGAGAAGAGTTATAAAAAGTATTTAGGAAATGAAGATAAGACTCCGTGTATGGATGATGGTCGTACTGCTTGTTGCTTCGGTGACACAACTGATGGCTCAGCAGAAGATAACAGGTCGCGTCATTGACGTCGACGGATTTGCCGTGCCCTATGCCAGCGTGCAGTATCGAGGTCACAAGATAGCAGTATCGAGTGATGGCGAAGGACGTTTCTCTATCGAGAAGCACGAGGGATGGATGCTCACCGTGAGCGCCCTGAGTTATAAGGCTCAAACGGTCAAAGTGGATGCACATACCAACTTTCTCGAAGTGAAACTCAAGGACGATAGCCGTAGGCTCAACGAGGTGGTGGTGAAGTCGAAGCGTGGCAAATACAAGCGCAAGGATAACCCCGCCGTGGAGCTGATGCGTCGTGTCATCGCTGCAAAGAAGAAAACCGATCTGAATAATCATCCCTACTATCAATATGACAAATATCAGAAGATAACCCTCGCCCTTAATGACCTGTCGAAGGAGCAACTCGAGGGTAAGTTCTTCGGCAAGCGACAGTATCTCCTCGACCAAGTGGAGAAATCGCCATACAACGGCAAGCTCACGCTCCCTGTAAGCATCGACGAGACTGTGTCGCAGCATATTTACCGCAAAGACCCGAAGAGCGAGAAAGATATTATCAAGGGGCAGCAGACCAGCGGCATCGGACAGGTGATACAGACGGGTGAAATCCTGAACACCACGATGAAGGATGTGTTTACGGATGTCGACATCTATGACGACTATGTGCGACTGTTGCAGTATCCTTTCCCGTCACCAATAGGCAGAACAGCCATCTCCTTTTATCACTATTACATTGAAGACACGGTGTATGTGGAGCGCGACCTCTGCTATCATTTACAGTTTATACCTGCCAACTCACAAGACTTCGGATTCCGAGGTGAACTATATGTCACCGCCGACAGCACCCTTCATGTAAAGAAATGCAACCTCTATATGCCTCACAACAGTGACGTAAACTGGGTGAAGGATATGAAGATAGAGCAGGAGTTTACACGTCTGGAAAATGGTGAATGGGTGCTTACTAAGGACGATATGGTGGCAGAGATACATGCCAACAAACTGCTGCAAGACTTGCTTGTGGTGAGAAACACTCGTCTCACCGACTACTCCTTCGACGAACTGCCGAAGGTGCTCTTCAAGGGTAAAGCGAAGGTGCGGCACGATATCGACGCGATGAATCGTGATGAAGCCTACTGGAACAAGTATAGGCAGGTGGACCTCACCAAGAGTGAGTCGTCAATGGATAGTTTCATCCATCGTATGGAAAACTCTAAGGGATTCAAGTGGATTATCTTAGGTGTGAAGGCATTGATGGAGAACTATGTGGAGATTGGTAGTGGCACGGGCGGTAAGAGAAGCAAGTTTGACCTCGGACCTATCAACACCTACCTGTCTAAGAACTTTGTCGATGGCATACGCCTTCGACTGGCAGGCCGAACCATGGCTTCGCTCAACCCACACTTCTTCTGGAATGGTTATGCTGCCTATGGTACGAAGAGTAACGAGTGGTACACCGGTCATGTGCTCACCTATTCGCTCAACAAGAAGAAAAATAGTCCCTTTGAGTTTCCTATGCGTAACCTCACCTTCGAGGTGTCGCGCGACATCATGTCGCCTTCCGATGATAACCTGCAGCACAACAAGGACAATATCTTTATGACCTTCCGTTCGGCTACACAAGATGAGATGTTCCTCTATCATCGGCAGCGACTTGCCTTTACTTACGAGACCGAGTGGGGACTGCGTTTTGATACAGGCATACGCTGGCAGAGTAATCGTACAGTAGGCAATCTGCATTACTTTACTCTTGATGGAAACGAGGTGAAGAAAATCAGAATGACCGACATCAATGTAGGCATCAACTACAATCCTGGGGTTACCTACGTCAACACCAAGCAGCAACGTCTTCCTATCAATCTTGATAGTCCTGAGATTGGCATTTCGCACACGATGGGCTTCAAGGGTTTTATGGGTGGACAGTATCATAGCAATATCACCAAAGTGAGCATCTACAAGCGACAGTGGTTGGGTAGTTTCGGTTATCTCGACTTCCATGCTGTGGGACAGGCGCAGTGGAATAAGGTGCCATTCCCAATGCTCATCTTGCCACCTATCAACCTCTCATACTTCGAACTTGAGTCGAGTGTGAGCTTGATGAGAGACTGGGAGTTCCTCAACGACCGACAGGTCTTTGCCTCGTTGTCGTGGGACATGAACGGAAAACTGCTGAATCGTATCCCGCTCATCAAGAAGTTGAAATGGCGTGAGTATTTCGCTGTTAAGGGCGTGTGGGGAAACCTCACCGACAAGAATAATCCTTATTTGGAGAAGAACCAAGGTGATGCTGAACTCTTTAAGTTCCCATCTAAGTCGCATGTGATGAACAATACGCCTTACTGGGAGTGTGTGGCTGGTGTACACAACATCTTCAAGTTCTTTG
>OIZX01001822.1_pt1 | contig 10306 bp, 7 predicted proteins | sample 1588621 | NCBI WGS metagenome assembly OIZX01 (sample SAMN03283276) | human gut metagenome | biome: human-associated habitat; material: feces | host: Homo sapiens | place: Peru | collected 2012
AAATGCGCAGACACGGCGTGGCTCTGCGGTTGGGTGAAACCGTCACCGGATTCCGACAGGACGGAGATTCCGTGCTGACCCTGTTGGAGGGTAGTGAGCCGCTGCATTCGGATATGGTGCTGCTGGCCATCGGTGTTACCCCGGATACGCATTTGGCAAAAGAAGCCGGACTCAGGCTTGGTATTCGTGGCAGCATCGCTGTCAACGAGCGGATGGAAACCTCCGTGCCGGACATCTATGCTGTGGGCGATGCCGTAGAGGTCACCCATTTCGTGACCGGGCAGAAAGCGTTGATCTCGCTGGCAGGGCCCGCCAACAAGCAGGGACGCATTGCCGCTGACAATATCTGCGGCGGAAACAGCCGCTTTCACGGCTCTCAGGGCTCGTCTGTTCTGAAATTGTTTAGCTTGACCGCGGCCTCTACGGGGATCAATGAAAAGGCGGCGCAGGCAGCAGGGATCGCTTACGACAAAGTCGTATTGTTCCCGGCATCCCACGCTGCCTATTATCCCGGCGCACAGTCTATGGCAATGAAGGTACTGTATGAAAAAGAAAGCCTGCGGCTGCTCGGTGCGCAGATCGTTGGCGGCGACGGCGTGGACAAGCGCATTGATGTACTGGCAACGGCCATTCGCGCAAAAATGACAGCTTTGGAACTGACGGAGCTTGACCTTTCCTATGCGCCGCCCTATTCCTCTGCCAAGGATCCGGTCAATATGGCCGGTTTTATGATCGAGGATTTGGAGAGCGGGAAGGTGCGGCAGTTCCATTGGAATGAGGTTGAGGACTTGCCTTGCGATGGCAGTGCGACGCTGCTGGATGTCCGTACGGAAGGCGAATATCGGCGTGGGCACTTGAATGGATTCCGCAATATTCCGCTGGACGATCTGCGGGAGCATTTGGACGAGTTAGACCGGAGTAAGCCTGTTTATGTGAATTGCCAGACAGGGCTTCGCAGTTATCTGGCCTGCCGTCTTTTGACGCAGTACGGCTTCACCTGTGCCCATCTCTCCGGCGGATACAGCTTTTATCAGGTCGTAACACAAGAGCGGCAGACAGCGCGGAGCGCCTATCCCTGCGGAATGGAGAAGCTATGAGTGAAAATCTATTTGGTTTGACGGTTGCGGCAGACAAAGGCTTGGATGATCTGCAATGCCAGCGCCTTTTAAGTGAAAATCGCAGGTATCAGGAAGTCATGCTGCAATACCGCTGCGCACTGAAAGCACTTGAAAGTAGGTTGGAAATTCTGAACGAAGAGTTTTCATTGCAGCATGACCGCAATCCGATAGAAAGTATGAAAAGCCGCTTGAAGTCGCCGTCCAGCATTATGAATAAGATGCAGAAGCGCGGACTTCCTCTGGATTTTCCGACCATGCAGGCAAATATCATGGATGTTGCCGGTGTGCGTGTGATCTGCTCTTTCGAGGAGGAAAGGAACATGGCTTTTCGCTGAATGGAAAGCGAAGCTGACCCGGGCTGGGGCGGTCTGTGTTAAAACGAAAATTTTTTTGGAAATTATCTTGACAAAATTTGTCAAGATTGATATGATGGCACTAACAAGCAAGCGAAAAGAGGATGCGGAGCATGATCATCACCAAAGAGACGGACTACGCGCTGCGCATTTTGCGGGTGCTGCTGGACGGGGAGAAACATTCGGTGGCCGAGATGTCGGAAACGGAGCTGATCCCCAATCAGTTTGCCTACCAGATTCTGCGCAAGCTCTCCGCCGGCAATTTGGTGCGGGTGAGCCGCGGCGCTCTCGGCGGCTGCGAACTGTCCTGCGACCTGGACGCGACCTCCCTCTACGATCTCATGGGGGTCATGGGGGAACGGGGCGTCCTGTGCGCCTGCATGGAGCCGGGATATGAGTGCCGCTGGCAGGACGAGCACGGGCGGTGCGCCATCCACTGTCAGCTGGCGGCCTTGCAGCGAAAGCAGGACGAGGCGTTCCGCACCGTGAGCCTGCGCAGGCTGCTGACCGGCAACTCTGATCCCCAAGATACAAGCGAGCTGTAAAATTTTAAGAGGAGGTACCCGTATGCTGTTTCAAACCACGGCGGCGCACGAAGAGCTGCGCGCGAAGATCCGGAGTTTTGCGGAGGAGGAGATCAAGCCCCTCGCGTTTTTGATGGATCAGAACAATGAGTTTCCCGAGGAGGCTGTCAAGAAGCTGGGTAAGCTGGGCTGGATGGGCATTCCCTACCCCAAGGAGTACGGCGGCGCCGGTCTGGACGCCCTGAGCTACGCCATCGCGGTGGAGGAGCTGGCCCGTGTGGACGGCGGCACGGGCGTAATCCTCTCCGCCCACGTCTCCCTCGGCTCATGGCCCATTTTCGCCTATGGCACCGAGGAGCAGAAGAAGAAATATCTGGTTCCGCTGGCCAAGGGCGAGAAGATCGGCGCCTTCGGCCTCACGGAGCCCAACGCCGGATCCGACGCCGGCGGCACGGAGACCACGGCGCTGGATAAGGGGGACTACTACCTCCTCAACGGCGGCAAGATCTTCATTACCAACGCCCCTAAGGCGGACACCTATGTGGTTTTCGCCGTCACCACGCCGGACATCGGCACCCGGGGCATCTCCGCTTTCATCGTGGAGAAGGGCTGGAAGGGCTTTGAGTTCGGCGACCACTATGACAAGATGGGTATTCGCTCCTCCTCCACGGCGGAGCTGATCTTCAACGACGTGAAGGTCCCCAAGGAAAACCTGTTGGGCAAGGAGGGCGAGGGCTTCAAGATTGCCATGTCCACGCTGGACGGCGGACGCATCGGCATCGCCGCGCAGGCGCTGGGCATCGCCCAGGGCGCGTTTGAGCACGCGTTGAGCTATTCCAAGGAGCGCGTCCAGTTCGGCAAGCCCATCGCGGCCCAGCAGAGCATCGCCTTCAAGCTGGCGGATATGGCCACCAAGCTGCGCTGCGCCCGGTTCCTCATCTACTCCGCGGCGGAGCTGAAGGAGCAGCACGCGCCTTACGGCATGGAGTCCGCCATGGCGAAGATGTACGCCTCGGACATCGCGCTGGAGGTCACCAACGATGCCTTGCAGATCCACGGCGGCAGCGGCTTCCTCAAGGGCATGGAGGTGGAACGGGCCTACCGCGACGCCAAGATCACCACCATCTACGAGGGCACTAACGAGATCCAGCGGGTGGTCATCGCCTCTCATCTGGTGGGCAGGCTGGGCAAGAGCTCCGGCGGCGAGAGCCGTTCGGCGGCCAAGAAACCCGCGCCCATCACCGGCATTCGCAAAAAGACCATCTTCCGGGAGGGGGATGCTGCCCAGCAGGTGGCCGACCTTGTGGCGGCGCTGAAGAAGGATGGTCACGACTTCTCCGTGGGCATCCCTATGGATACGCCCATCCCGCAGGCGGAGCGGGTGGTCTCCGCGGGCAAGGGCATCGGGGAGAAAAAGAACATGAAACTGGTAGAGGCGCTGGCCAAGGCCGCCGGCGCGGCCATCGGTTCTTCCCGCCCTGTGGCGGAGACTCTCAAATATCTGCCGCTGAACCGCTATGTGGGTATGTCCGGTCAGAAGTTCACCGGCAATCTGTACATCGCCTGCGGCATCTCCGGCGCATCCCAGCACCTTAAGGGCATCAAGGACGCCTCCACCATCGTGGCCATCAATAAGAACGGTAACGCGCCTATCTTCAAGAACTGCGACTACGGCATCGTGGGCGATGTGGAGGAGATCCTGCCCCTGCTCACTGCTGCGCTGGATAGCGGCGAAAAGCTGCCCGCGCCGCCCATGGTAAAGATGAAGCGGCCCACGCCGCCGAAGCCCGCCCCCATCGGCGACCGCTACGTCTGCAGCGGCTGCGGCTACGAGTATGTGCCGGAGTTGGGCGACGAGGACGGCGAGATCGCGCCCGGTACGCTCTTTGAGCAGCTTCCCGCCGAGTGGGTGTGTCCCGAGTGCGCGGAGACGAAGGATCAATTTGTAAAGGCTTGAGCCGTGAAGGAGGTAAGATAAGATGTATTGCGTGCGTAAAGTAACGAACGACCTCTACTGGGTGGGCGCCAACGACCATCGCCTGGCCCTGTTTGAAAACTGCTTCCCCATTCCCCGGGGCGTAAGCTACAACGCCTACTGCCTGCTGGATGAAAAGACGGTGCTCTTTGACACGGTGGACTGGTCTGCCTGCCGCCAGCTTTTGGAAAATCTGGCGTATGTGCTGGATGGCCGCGAGCTGGACTACCTGCTGGTCAACCATCTGGAGCCGGATCACGCCGCCTGCATCGAGGAGATCCTGCTGCGCCATCCCAAGGTGAAACTGATCTCCAACGAGAAGGCATTCATGCTCATGCGGCAGTTCGGCTTCCATGTGGACGGACATGAGTGCATCGAGGTGAAGGAGGGCGACACCTTCTCCTTCGGCAAGCACACCGTCACCTTTGTGGGCGCGCCTATGGTTCACTGGCCGGAGGCCATGGTGACCCTCGACGTCACCGACGGCGTCCTCTTTTCCGCCGACGCCTTCGGCACCTTCGGCGCGCTGGACGGCAAGCTGTTCGCCGACGAGGTGGACTTCGAGCGGGACTGGCTGGACGACGCCCGCCGCTACCTCACCAACATCGTGGGCAAGTACGGCCCCCACATCCAGCTCCTGCTGAAAAAGGCCGGCGGCGTTTTGGATCAGATCAAGTACATCTGCCCGCTCCACGGCCCCGTGTGGCGCAAGGATCTGGGCTGGTTCATCGAAAAGTACGACACATGGAGCCGCTATGCCCCTGAGACCCAGGGCGTGCTCATCGTCTACGCCTCCATGTACGGCAACACGGAGAACGCGGCGCAGGCGCTGGCGGCGTCGCTCTGCGATAAGGGCATGAGCAAGGTGGCGATGTACGATGTGTCCTCCACTCATGTCTCCCAGCTGATCTCCGAGGCGTTTAAGTACAGTCACATTGTCCTGGCCTCTGTGACCTACAACCTCGGCATCTACCCCGCCATGCATGACTTCCTCATGGATATGAAGGCACTGAATCTGCAAAACCGCACCTTTGCCATCATTGAAAACGGCTCATGGGCGGTGAAGTCCGGTGACCTCATGCAGAAATTCGTCAACGATGAGCTTAAGAACATGACGGTGCTCAACGAGCGGCTCAGCCTCGCCTCGTCCATGGGCACGGACAAGCGCACTGAGCTGGAAGCACTGGCGGACGCCATTCTGGAATCTATGAAGTGACTGGCAGGGAAGCCAAAACCAAGACAACAGACAACAAACAGCCCCGCCGCGTCGGCTGCAGAAAAACCGGCTTTCAAAAACAGAGCGGGCAAGCGTGATACTGCGCTTGCCCGCTCTTTGCCCAAAAGGACATGAGAAGTGACCGGAGAAGATGAGAGGATCGAAATGGAGATCAGAAAACGAAACGGGGAGTCTGTTCCCTTTCAACAGGAGAAAATTTTCAACGCCATGAAAAAAGCGTTTGATGGACAGGGAAGGGAGATCGGGAGCAGAGAGCTGAATGAGATCCTCGCCGCCGTTCTTGACAACCTCGCCGCCGCAGCGCCGCTCACCGTGGAACGTGTGCAGGACGAGGTGGAGCGGACGCTCATGGAGCGCGGACACTATGAGGTGGCCAAGGCGTACATCCTCTATCGCGAAAAGCGGTCTGCGCTGCGCCGCGTCCGGCATACCATCGCGCAGACGGTGGGGGATAACTCGCTTGACGAGGTGCTGCGCCGTATCCAGATGGATTTTACCGAGGAAATCTACTCCCTCGCGGCGCTTCAAATGAAGTTTGAGAGCTTCTGTCGCCCGGGCATGACGGAGGATGAGCGGGCTGAGGCACTGACCAAGGCAGCGGTAGAGCTGACTACGGCAGAGGCACCCAAGTGGGAGTTCATCGCGGCGCGGCTTCTGAACCACTCCTTTCGCTGTCGCAACGCACAGGAATGGGAGGGGCGCGGCGTCGGCGACCTCTATGGCAGGCTTCGCTATCTGACGGATAAGGGACTCTACGGTGACTATATCCTTGCCCACTATACCCACGAGGAGATTGCCATGGCGGAGGACTTTCTCTGCCCGGAACGGGACGAGCTGTTCACCTACTCCGGCCTTGACCTGCTGCTCAAACGCTATGTGATCCAGTCACGCAGCCGCGTGCCGCTGGAAACACCGCAGGAGATGTTTTTGGGTATCGCGCTGCATCTTGCTATGAACGAAGGCTCTGACCGCATGGGGTGGGTAAAACGCTTTTACGATATGCTCAGCCGTATGGAGGTCACGATGGCGACACCTACCATGTCCAACGCACGAAAGCCCTACCATCAGCTTTCAAGCTGCTTTGTGGACACTGTGCCGGACAGTCTGGACGGCATCTACCGCTCGCTGGACAACTTCGCAAAGGTCTCTAAATTCGGCGGTGGAATGGGGATGTACTTCGGTAAGGTGCGCGCTGCAGGCAGCACCATCCGCGGCTTTCAAGGGGCGGCGGGCGGTGTTATCCGCTGGATCCGGCTGGTCAACGACACCGCCGTGGCGGTGGATCAGTTGGGGATGCGGCAGGGCGCTGTGGCGGTTTACTTAGACGCATGGCACCGGGATCTGCCGGAATTCCTTCAACTGCGCACCAACAACGGCGACGACCGCATGAAGGCACATGATGTGTTTCCCGCCGTGTGCTATCCGGATCTCTTCTGGCGACTGGCGGAGGAGAACATAGACGCGCCGTGGCATCTCATGTGTCCGCATGAGATCCTCACGGTCAAGGGCTACGCACTGGAGGATTACTGGGGTACGGAATGGGAGAAGCGGTATCTGGACTGCGTCAATGACCCGCGCATCGAAAAGCGCAGCGTCACCGTCAAGGACATCGTGCGGCTGGTGCTTCGCTCGGCAGTGGAGACCGGCACGCCCTTCGCCTTCAACCGCGACAGCGTAAATCGTATGAACCCAAACGGCCACACGGGAATGATCTATTGCTCCAATCTCTGCACGGAGATCGCGCAGAACATGGCGCCCATCGAGCATATCAGCACTGAGGTGCACACGGAGAACGGCGACACAGTGGTGGTGACGGCCACACGCCCAGGTGAGTTTGTGGTCTGCAACCTGGCGAGTCTGTCTCTCGGTAATCTGCCGGTGGAGGACGAGGCCTATATGGAACGCACGGTGGAAACGGCCATCCGCGCACTGGATAATGTGATCGACCTCAACTTCTACCCGTTGGAATACGCGCGGCTTACCAATCAGAAGTACCGCAGCATCGGCCTGGGCGTCAGCGGCTACCACCACATGCTGGCAAAGCGCGGCATCCGCTGGGAGAGCGATGAGCACCTTGCCTTCACCGACGCGGTGTTCGAGCACATCAACTACGCCGCCGTCAAGGCGGACACAGCACTGGCACGGGAAAAGGGTCGTTACGCGCTCTTTGAGGGCAGCGACTGGCAGACGGGCGCGTATTTTGAAAAGCGGGGTTATACCTCCGAAAAGTGGCGGGCGCTTGCGGAAACGGTGGCGGTGCAGGGAATGCGCAACGCCTATCTGCTGGCGGTCGCACCGACCTCCAGCACATCTATCCTCTCCGGCACGTCGGCGGGCATCGATCCAATTATGAAGAAATTCTTCTTAGAGGAGAAAAAGGGCAGCATGCTGCCCCGCGTTGCCCCGGAGCTTTCTATGGATACATGGTGGTACTATAAGGCGGCGCATCTGATCGACCAAAGCTGGTCGGTGCGCGCCGCGGGCCTTCGCCAGAGACATATTGACCAGGCGCAGAGCATGAATCTCTATATCACCAATGACTATTCCATGCGTCAGGTGCTCAGACTGTATTTAGAGGCGTGGAGGGTCGGCGTCAAGACCATTTACTATGTCCGCAGCAAGGCCCTTGAGGTCGAGGACTGCGAAAGCTGCTCGTCATAAGGAGGATAGCATGACGGAACTGAAGAAAAAGCCCCTCTTTAACCCGGAGGGCGACCCTGATGTGCGCCTGCGGCGCATGATCGGCGGCAATACCACCAACCTCAACGACTTCAACAATATGAAGTACGCTTGGGTCAGCGACTGGTACCGGCAGGCCATGAACAACTTTTGGATCCCTGAGGAGATCAATCTCTCGCAGGATGTGAAGGACTATCCCCGCCTGCTGTCAGCCGAGCGCAGCGCCTACGATAAAATTCTGAGTTTTCTTGTCTTTTTGGATTCCATTCAGACAGCGAACCTGCCTAATATCGGCGCCTACATTACCGCCAACGAGGTCAATCTCTGCCTGTCCATTCAGGCGTTTCAGGAGTGTGTCCACTCACAGAGCTACAGCTATATGCTCGACACCATCTGCTCTCCTGTGGAGCGCAATGACATCCTCTACCAATGGAAAACGGACGAGCATCTGCTGCGCCGCAACACCTTCATTGGGAACTGCTACAACGAGTTTCAGGAGCGGAAGGACGCTCCCACGCTGCTGCGCGTGATGATGGCGAACTATATTTTGGAGGGCATCTATTTTTACAGCGGCTTTATGTTCTTCTACAATCTCTCCCGAAATGGGAAGATGTCCGGTTCGGCGCAGGAGATCCGCTACATCAACCGCGATGAGAACACGCACTTGTGGCTGTTCCGCAATATCATCACGGAGCTGCAAAAGGAGCAGCCGGAGTTGTTCACCGCCGAGAGCGTACAAGCGCTGCGCGAGATGATGCGTGAGGGCGTGGAGCAGGAGATCGCATGGGGGCATTATGTGATCGGCGACGACATCCCGGGGCTGAACCGGCAGATGATCAGCGATTACATCCGCTATCTCGGCAACCTCCGCTGGACGAGCCTTGGCTATCCCGCATTGTATCCAGGCTTTGAGAGCGAACCGGAGAGCATGGAATGGGTCAGCCAGTACGCCGACGCCAACATGGTCAAGACCGATTTCTTTGAGGCACGCAGTACCGCCTACGCCAAGAGCACTGCACTGACGGACGACCTTTGAGGTGAGCCTTCGCGGCGGTGACCTTGCCGCACGGGAATCAAAAAACGGTCTTGCAGCCCGCTTGGGTTGCAAGACCGTTTTTTGAAATATCTGCGTTTCCGCGTCGGTGATGGCAATGCTCCCGGACGCGCGTCCTTAGCTGGAACGGCAGGCGCTCTCTGATTGCTTCAGTCCTGCCGGATGAATTTGTCCGCCGTGGCGCGGCAGATCGGGCAGATGAAGTCCTCGCGGAGCGTTTCGCTCTCGTGGACATATCCTTGATTTACTGGACAGAATCCTTGAAGGTCTTGCCAGCCTTAAAGGCGGGAGCTTTGGAAGCGGGAATTTTGATCTCGGCACCGGTAGCGGGATTACGCCCAATATGGGCAGCGCGTACCTTGGCCTCAAAGGTGCCAAAGCCCACCAGTTGCACCTTGTCGCCCGCTTTTAAGGCATTCTCCGTAGCGGCGACAAAAGCGGTCAATGCGGCTTCACAGTCCTTCTTAGAAAGACTGCTGATTTCAGCCATGGCGGCAATCAATTCGGTTTTGTTCATCGTGTGTACTCTCCTGTTGTTGTATTATGTATGGAATGCTGTTATTATAGAGGATACAACAGAATTTGGCAATATGTTTTTGTCGAGCGATCCCGCACGGAAGCAAGGGACAACTCTTTTCGGATACACACGGCGCCTGCGTCGGTATTTAAGAAATCAACAGTGATTGTCAAAGAGAAATATAGGAATTATATGGTTAGAACACCGACTTCGACGCGGGCGAGGATGTGCTGTCCGTGGACGAGGAAACGCTGAAGGCCGATCCGAAGGCACTGGGCGGGAGCAGTCTGAACGATTTCCGCGCGCTGTATGCCCCCATGAAAGCGGAGGACAGCACGGAGGTCGGGCGCCATGTGCGGACCGTGCAGGCGCAGTGGAGAAAACGCGGCGTGAGCTTCCGCGACAGCGAGAGGATACGCCTCATCACGGTATTCTTCCATGATAAGCCGACCGAGGAGGAATCTCTGCTGTTTGTCGGGCATGTTGGCGTACTTTTGACGGCGGAGGACGGGACGCTGTACTTTGTAGAAAAGGTTGCCTTTCAGGAGCCGTACCGGATGCTGCGCTTTGCGGATCGAACGGCGCTGAGTGATTACCTTATGGGGAAATATGACACCTCATGGGGACAGGATACGGCGAGCCCCTTTATCATGGAGAATGACAAGCTCATGGACGTAAAGTCCCCTCATTCTAAACAATAGCAGAGGGCGGCAGCATGTGTGCTGCCGCCCTCTTGAGTCCCGAACAGCAAAGGCGGGCGGGACTATCAGTGATGGTGCTTTTGTGCCGTTCATCTTGACCGCTTACAGGCTCGACTGGGTTCGCTGTTTATTTCCTTACCATCAGCAC
>OIZX01001824.1_pt1 | contig 10301 bp, 9 predicted proteins | sample 1588621 | NCBI WGS metagenome assembly OIZX01 (sample SAMN03283276) | human gut metagenome | biome: human-associated habitat; material: feces | host: Homo sapiens | place: Peru | collected 2012
CGTCAGGCTGCGGCCAGCCCAACATCTGCGTGAGATTGCCTTGTGCATCGGCGTCGATCAGCAGGACTTTTTTACCTTGCCGAGAAAGACCAATGCCGAGGCTGGCGGCTGTGGTGGTCTTACCCACGCCGCCCTTCTGATTTGCCAGTGCGATCGTTTTCAATGGGACACCTCCTCCAACAAAAAAGGAGCCTTGCGGCCCCTGTTCTAACAAAGCTGTTGCTTCTTACGGTTATTCTTTTTTCGGGTAGTATTCTTTCTATTCTCAGTCTTGCTATATCTCAGTCTTATTAGATTTCGATTTTCGAAAGTCAAGAAATTCGAAAACCGAAAATCAAGACTTTCGAAAATCGAAAGTCACAGAAGCGCAGATTCCGGCCATATCTATGATTTTCGAAAATCGAAAGTCTGGACTTTCGATTTATTCAGGACATATCGCCGGCAAAGTTTTTTACATAAATGATAGCCGGTTTTCCAAGCCCTTGCCGCTTTCGTTCAATCAAACCAATACCTTTCTTGCTGTCCAATTCTGCGAATAGGCGCACCGCCTTTTCAGAGCGACAGCGCAAGGTTTCCATAACTTCTTCTACCGTAAAAATGATAAAGACACGATTTTGGTCGTCAACCCAACCGTTCCGATAGGACAACTCCATGCGATCAAGCAGTAGTCCATACAGCAGCTTTGCATCAGAGGAAACGCCATCAAACCGACTATCGGTGATTAGCAGTTTTGGAATGCGAAAGAAAGCGTATTGTTCGCCAGAATGTCCATAGTAATAGGGCAGGGATAAGGCCATAGCGTTCACCTCACATTCTATGGGATATAAAAGGGCAGGGGAATCCCTGCCCTGAGATTTCAAATTTTTAATTGCTCGGTACACTTTTGCAACAGAGCTTGAAATTTTTTGGGTTTTCTATTTCCGCGTAGGCAATAGGACGACGAAAGAAAGGTTACAAGCGAATCCCTTGTAATATTCCACCCTTTTCTTCCGAGTATGGCAGTAATACGCTTTTCGAGTACCCAGCGTTGAATAGCGGTCATTGAGAACCCTGTCAGTTCCCTGATTTGCTGTGTCCGAAGGAGATCGGGCAGGTATGAAAAATGTGCCTGCAGCACCTCATATATTTGCCGATTTACATTTTCATCATTTCCATAAAGCGTATCCTTTTTGTAAAGATAGGCAAGTGCATCTGTGAGCTTAATGTGATGAATACGCCCGGTAGGGGTATCTACTATCTCATATGAGATTTCTCCGCGCCGGGTTAAATTATATGCAGTCTTGTGGCATATCCCGCACACTTCACAAAACTGCTTTTGTGTAATATACTCCGGATATGCTACTGCAAGATCCGAATAATAGGTCAGCAGATCCATTTCAGTTCTCCCTTCTGGTGATTGCCGACAGCAGAGAAAACCAATGATTCTCAGAAATGTGGTCTATCCTATTTTCTATCCTTTGTCCATTTTTGCTCGCATTTTTCGGAAAATGCGAAAGCGCCTGCCACCCCTGTTTTTCTTGTATCAAATACTCAAAAAGTCCTGATTTTTCAATGGGTTCAAGGCATAGTAACTACCGTGTACTGCTTCGATGTGACGCCTAAGTGGAACAGTTTCGAAATTACTCGAAATCAGTTTGAGGGAAACCTCACGAGGGTTCGAATCCCTCCCGCTGCGCCAAGGATAACCTCTTTTGTCTGTTACGGCAAAAGAGGTTTTTCGTAAAGAGAGGGACTGAAAATGCTGATTGACAGTTCGATCGCACAGGCATATATCGAGAGCAGCTGCGTCGACGCTTTTCGTGCTTCATGGCTCTTTGAACACACCTCGGTTTCGTCAGATCTTGGCAGGAATGCATTTACTCCGCCGCCTGAGGATCTTGCTCTCCGAGAGACTGTGCGCAAGCTCGAACGCCGTATCTGTGAAGCGGCTGCGCACTTTGTCCCCGTCAACCGCCCGATTTGGGACGCGCTTTTCCCCGATTGGGAGGCGGTACAGCCGACACTTGATTTGATCGTCGGTTATCCCGAGCCTTACGACGCCGTTGCGGCACACTCGCCCGACGGGCAGGCACATCTCATCTTTGACCTCATCCGTTGGTGCAATTATGCGGAGCTCGACCAGCTCGACAGCATCATCCGGAATCTGCTGACGCATGAGATTACGCATCTCTTGATTGGACACCGCTATCCGGCGGCAGATGCCGCATTGGAAAGTACAGACTATTTGACAAGATTGGATGCTTACACATTTCATGAGGGATTCGCCCATCTTCTCTCCTATCAGGCGACAGAAATCGACTGTGTGGACTGGCATACACCGCAGCTTACCGAGGTCGCAGCAGCAAGCCGTGCCAAACTGCGCCTCGCGCTTACGGAGACGGACCCAGACAGGCAAAAGCAGTTTCTTGAAGAGGCGGTCTGCGGATCGTACTATGAAAAGTTTGCCTGTATGTGCGGTATGCTGTATCTCGCAGACCGATGGGAAACGCAGGGAATCGACGGCCTGCAAAGCGCATTTGCGGACTATCACGGCTTTGCTCAAAGGGCCTTGAGCATTCGAATTTGATTGTAAAAGAGGAAGAGACGCGAATGCGTCTCTTCCTCTTTTACACCTTCTCCCGCTTCTGCCGCCAGAGGTTGATCGCCAGCATGACCGCGGCGTAGATCAGCGCGGCGGCGAGGATAATGAGCGAGAAATCGCGCTGCATCTGGTAGCTCGTCGTCGTGAAACCCTTGACGAGTAGATGACCGGCAAGATAGCTCGCGGGAATCAGCGCGAGATAGCCGAGCGCTTTGCCCGTTTTCTTCCTGCGGCAGACGAAAAATGCAATACCCAGCGTAATAAGGAGTGCTAACGATAGCAAAGCGTAATAGCCCAACGCCAGCCTCGGCAGCGAAATGATGCCGCCGTTCATGCTGCCGCAGAGCAGCACATCGTCCTGCCCGTTGTTCTGAGAATAGCAGACTGCCGCGCAGTTCGCGGCGTCGAGCGTGAAGAGCGTGCGCGCGGACTCCGCCTTGGCGAGCACGCCTTGCAGTGCGTCCGCCTCGCGCTGTGTGCGATCATTTGCGCTGTGTGTGTTCGGGGCGCCCCCGGTTTTGTCGAATGCGCCGCGCCATGTGTCGAGCGGCGTGCGCCATGCGGTGATGAAGTAGATGGTTTTGCTGCTGTTGGGGTCCTGCGTGTTCGTGACCTCTGCGCCGGAGACCGGCACGAGCAGGCTGACGGAGATGCTCTCCGCGCCGCTGAGATCAGAAAGCCCATCCGCTGCCGAGCCGTCGTCCGCGAGCGCGCTGGGCGAGCGTGAGATCGCCCACTCTGTCTCGCTGTACGGCAAATACTGCGGCGCGGTGAGGTACGCGAACCCCGCCGTCGCCAGCGTCAGCGCGAGCGTGACGGCCAGCAGTACGGCGGTCAGCTTCTTGCGTCGAAGCTGCCGCTTCAAGTCGCGCAGCGGCTGCGCGCTGACGGGCGCGGGCTTCACGTCCGCCTTCAGCGCGTCGAGCTCGGCGCGGCAGGCCGCGCACTGCGCTAAATGCCCGTCCACAAATTCCTTCGTCTCCTCGCGCAGCATGTCTTCCTCATAGAGCGGCAGAAGGTCCTGCACGATGCTGCAAGTTTTGTCCATTTCAGTCGTCCTCCAATCCCTCGCGGATCATGCGCTTGGCGCGGTGATACGTCACGCATGCCCAGTTTTCCGTCTTGCCGAAGAGCGCGCCGATGTCGCGGAAGCTCTTCTCACCGTACACGCGCCACATGAAGACCTCCTTGTACGGCTCTCTGAGCGCGTGCAGCAATTTCTGGATGCGCGCGGCCTCGCTGTGATCTTCAAACTCCTCCTCGTGGCGCTCCTCGGCGATCCGGCAGTCTTCGAGCGGGGCAAGCCGCTTCTCGCGCCGCAGCTGCGAATAATAGAGATTCTTCGCGATCTGGCAGAGCCACACGCGCACGCTGCACTCGCCGCGAAAGCGGTCGAGGGCGTCCATCGCACGGAAAAACGTCTCGCTCGTCAGCTCCTCGGCGACGCTCTCGCTCCCGGACAGCGAAAGCAGATACCGGTACACGTCGTCGAAGTACACGGCGTACACCTCTTCAAAGTTCGTCAGCGCCCTCACCCCCTTTCTGTCTATAGGACGGCGGAAAACCGGTTTTCTTACAAAAAAATCCGTCCCGCGGGACGGATTTTTTCTTTCACGTTTTCACGACTCTTTTCTTGCCGCACTTCGGGCACGTGAGCTCGACCTTGCCGATGTTTTTCGGCACACGGCAGTACGCGCCGCAGGAGCAGCGGACGTATTTGTGCGCCTTGTCGGCGCGGCGTGCCTTCGCGCCGCGGATGGCGTTCGCCTTCGGCGTCCACCAGGCCAGAAACTTCGCGTTTTCGGCCTGACGGCGCGCGAGATTGCGCGAAAAAATGCGGATGAGCACGATGAACATCAGCACCATCGACACAAAGTACAGCGCCTGCGACACGCCCTGCACGCGGATGATCGAGCTCAGAATGCTCACGACCAGCTCAAGGATCACGAGCGCCCAGTTCAGCGCATCTACGCCGTTGCGGCCATACATAAAGCGGTAAAGGGCATCGCGGAATTTATTCACAAAAAACACTCCTAAAATCTTGATGCTGCCATTCTACACGCTTTTTTGACCCCCGTAAAGGCGTTTGAACAAAAGTTTACAGAATGGAAAAGAGTAAACGCAAACCGCCCGCCCCCGTCAGTCGCCTTACAGGGGGCAAAGGGGGCCCGCCCCCCCAAAGCCTCGCAGAGTTTCGCCGCTCCGCGGCGAAATAAAATGAAATCGTAAATCCTGACGACATGTGCGTCAGGATTTACACTTCTCGCTCCGCAAACGTGCGCGCCTACGGCGCGTGCGCTGCCGCGGAGCGCAAAAAGCTAAAACGAAAGCCCCGCTGAGCGGGGCTTTCGTTTTAAGCATTATAGTCCGTTGGTGTAACGATACAGGAACGTCACGGCCTCGGCGCGGTTGCAGGAGGCGTAGGGGGAGAACGTCGTGGGGCTGCTGCCGGTGGTGATGCCCTTACCGGAGGCCCACAGGATGGCGTTGTAGTAGCTCGCCTCGTTCGTGGCGCCCACATCCTTGAACGGGTTGGAGTAGTAGCCGCTGGGCTTGCCCGCGTAGCGGTACAGGAAGGTCACGATCTGGGCACGGGTGCAGACCTGATCGGGAGAGAAGGTCGTGGTGCTGGTGCCGGCTGCGATACCCTTCTGGCTGGCCCACAGGATGGCCTTGTAGTAGCTCGAGTGCGTAACGGCGTTGACATCACGGAACGGGTTGCGGGTGGTGGTCGGCTCCGGGCTGCCGGCGGCGCGCCACAGGAACGTCACGATCTCGGCGCGGGTGCAGGACTTGTACGGGGAGAAGGTGGTGCTGGACGTGCCGTTGGTGATGTTCTTGCCGACGGCCCACTTGACGGAGTTGTAGAAGTAGTCGGTGGTCTTGACGTCGATGAAGTTCATCGTCTGGCCGATCTTGATGGCCACGGTGCCGGTGAGCTGGCGGGTGCCGGTGCCGGTCGTGCCGTAGCGGGCGTAGATGGTGAACGGGATGTAGACGGTCTCGCCGGTCTTGGCGTAGCGGCTGGCGAGGAACGCGACGTCGCTGAGCGCGTTCTGGCTGGCGGTGGCGCTGTAGTAGAACTTGTCAGTCGTCTTGACGGAGCCGCCGTAGTTGTAGCCGCTGTAGTAGGTGTAGAGCGAGCCCTCGTTGACGGCGGAGACGGCGCTCTGGTCAAAGGTCACGTAGTCGATGGTGTAGTTGCTGCTGTAGCCCTTGGTGGAGCTCAGGTAGCTGAGGAAGTCGCTCTCGTTGAAGCGGACGCTGTCGCCCTGAGAGACGGTGTACTTGATGTCCTCGCGCACGAGGTTGACGACGACGCTGCCGGAGTAGCTCACGGTCGTGCCGCGGCTCGTGGAGGAGCTGGAATAGCGGGTCGCGTACAGGGTGAAGTTCAGCGTGATGGTCTTCGCGGTGGACTTGGCGTTAGGGACGAACGTCACGCTATCGAGGTTGGTGACCTTGGTGCGGGTGTTGAACGCGCCGGAGGAATTGCTGGTGGACATGGCGGTGCCGCCATAGTACAGCGTGCCCTGCGCGGTGGTGGGCAGGGAGAAGGACACGTAATCGAAGGTGACATAGGGATAGGACTTGCTCTTGCTGGCGTCGCCGCGGGCCTCAGCGACCTTGTTCATGAAGTCGTTGAAGTCGCTCTGCGCGAACTGGACGGTCTCACCGGCCACGCCGTTGTAGTTGATGTTGTAGTTCTTCTGGTAGACGCTGATGGTGCCGCAGTAGAGCTTATTGTCGGTGCCCTGCGTCACGACATACAGCGTGCACTTGCCATTGATGAAGTTGGTGTCGGTCAGGGAATAGAGATTGGCGGTGGCAGTGGTGGGATAGTATTTCTGGGTGCTGCCGTTGTTCCAGTCGACAGGCTCGGTGTTCACACCGGCAACATAGTAATACCTTGCGCCGGAGGGAACCTGAACGTAATAGCGATAGGTGTTGCCGTAAGCCGCGACCGGCTCGGGATACTGGTCGGCATAGGTGGTCGAGCTGGGCGTTACGGGAACGTTAAACGTAACGCTGTAGGTCTTGGGAACGTTAGAATTGGCAACGCGGGTGGTCACGGTGGCGGTGAACTTTGCAGTGCCGATGCCGGAGAGATTTGCCTTGAAGTAAAGATAGCCGGAGCCGCCGGCGGGATAGTTGTACGAAGCATTGCTCGTGCCGACGCCGTAGGCAGCGGTAGAGGCGACCTGCGTGACACCGCTGAGGGAATAGACGGTCTCGTAGGTGTAGGCGGTGCTGTAGGTCTTGTTGATGGCGGCCTGCGCGGCGTTAACAAGATCACTGTAGCTGTAGTTCACAGAAGTGCCGTTCTGAACAGCACTGAGGGTCGCCTCGATCAGGGCGCCGGTAACGGGGATGTTCTGCACATAGTCCTTGCCCTTATAGGTCGCCTTTGCGGTGACAGTGGTAGAGCCGCTTGCTCTGAGCGTTACCGTCGGCGCGGCGGTCGTCTGGTTCGTCACAGTTGCGATGTTGAGGTTGGCGGAAACAAAGGAGTAGGTCGGGACGACCAGGCTAGCGGAAGATGAGGTATCCACAAAGTTCGCCGCCAAAGTCGCGGTCTGACCGATCTGCGTCAGCGTAACGCTTGCGGGGACAACAGTGAAGGTATAGGTATCGGTAATAACCTTGATATTGTCAACGGTCGTTTCAGCAATCTTCGTAACTCCATCACTGGCCATGACCACACATTTGACCGAGTGAGTTCCAACGGCGGTATTGCTGGGAAGTGTAAAGGAAGAGGTCTTATTAGAAGCAGGGTCAGTGGCACTGTCGACATACCACAGGTACTTTGCATCGGAAGGAGCAGCGGCACAAGTAGCAGTCAGCGTAAGAGTGCCACCAGCGATCACTTCTTTGTCAGTAGGATTGGAGGCCACGGAAACAGTTGCAGCTTCAAACTTACAGGTAAAAGTCGCAGTAACGGAAGTCTTCTTACTATCGGTGGTCTTACCGGTGATGGTTAATGAACCATCGTTCTGTCCGGGATTTGTGGTAATCGTGATAGTATCATAACCATCCAAAGAGGAAGGAACTGTCCAAGTTGCGCCACTGGCATCACCCGTAAACTTATATGCAGTAATCTTCTTGTCTGCATCCGGACGATAAGTGCGTCCCGCGTATGCAATAGAGCCAGACAGAGCAGTTACAAACGCATTATTTGCCTGGACCTCAGAGTTATTAACCGTGAAAGTCTTGCTTGCACTTGCTGAGCCTGTTTTTGAATCTTTTGTATAAGTCACTTCGCAAGTAATTGTAACGGTAGCCGTTTCATTATTGGTTGTGAGTTCCTTTTGGAACTGATGGCCGGTAACAGAAGATTCGACCACCCCATTAACGGACCACTTATATGTAGCAGTGGCACCCGTAATCGGATTTGACCCCTCAGTTACGGTAATTCCATCCTCTTTGGCATTCACGGTAACTTGAGTGTTGTTCTCAACAGTTGTGGAAGCACCGTCTGGCAAGGTAACATCAAATCCTGAGACTGTCAGCTCCTCTGCCGCCCTTGCGGGCACGACGACGAGGCTCAGGACCAATGTCAGAGCCAATAGCAAGGAGAGAAATTTTTTCATGTGATCTTCATCCTTTCGTGTTTGTTGTTGTCGGCTCCGCGCGCACAGAGCCTTTCTCATACATGGCATTTTACCATGCCGCGGGAAATAAGGGAACAGGAAAATGGAAAATTCATAAATTCTTTATCTTCCCTCTTCGCCCAGTTTCCCTTTGCTTCCTTAATTAGACGCAAGAAACGTCTGTTTTGTTTCACAAAACCCGAAAATTTCCCAAAAATTTTTTACGCCGCGAAAAACCGCACATACACGAACACCCCCAGAGCGATCTGCGCAAGTAAGATCGCGGGGATGCCGAACTTGAAGTACCAGTGCCGCGTTTTGTGGTGAAAGACCCTCATTGCGAAAAGAGCACCCGCGCTGCCGAGCAGCAGCGCGAGTGCAAATAGAGTCTTTTCGGGCACGCGCCGCGCGCCCTGAATTTTGGCGCGGCGCTTGTCTGCGCCGTAGACGCAGAACGTCAGAATATTGATCGCGGCGAGATAGATGACAAAATATCTCACTTTTCGAGCTTGCTGAGCTCCACAGCCGCCGCCGCGCCGAGGCGCGCGTTGTTGAACACGAGCTGGATGTTGGAATCCAGGCTGTCGCCGCCGGTCAGGTCCTTGATCTTGGCGAGCAGATACGGCGTCGTGGCCTTGCCGTGGATGCCGTCCTTCTTCGCGTCCTCGACGGCCTCGGCAATGGCCTTGTCGATGACTTCCTTGTCCATGGAGTACTCTTCGGGAATCGGGTTCGTGACGAGTAAGCCGCCGCGCAGACCCAGCTCGCGCTTGACGTGGAACGCCTTGGCCAGCTGCTCGGGCGTGTCGAGCTCGTAGTCGACGCCAAAGCCGGACTTGCGCGTGTAGAACGCAGGCAGCTCGCTCGTGCCGTAGCCGATGACGGTCACGCCGTGGGTCTCGAGATATTCGAGCGTCAGACCGAGGTCGAGGATGGACTTCGCGCCCGCGCACACGACCATGACGGAGGTGTTGGCCAGCTCTTCGAGGTCGGCGGAGATGTCGAACGTCTCCTGCGCGCCGCGGTGCACGCCGCCGATGCCGCCGGTGGCGAACACGCGGATGCCCGCCATGTCGGCGATCATCATCGTGGTGGTGACGGTGCACGCGCCGTCCTTGCCCTGCGCGACGAGCACGGGCAGGTCGCGGCGGGAAGCCTTCGGGATGCCCGCGCCGGTGCGGCCGAGGTAGTCGATCTCTTCCTTGGAAAGGCCCGCCTTCAGGCGTCCGCCGATGATGGCGATGGTCGCGGGCACGGCGCCCGCGTCGCGAATGATCTGCTCGACCTTGAGCGCGGTCTCCACGTTCTGCGGGTAGGGCATGCCGTGGGAAATGATGGTGGATTCGAGCGCCACGACGGGCTTACCGGCGGCAAGGGCCTCGGCAACCTCGGGGGCGATATCCAGATACTTGTTCATAGTTAAAAATCCTCCTGTAAAGTAATAGGTGAAAGTTTCACGTTTACCTTTTGAGGTAAGGTTGTATGATAACATACAACTTGTCAAAAGTCAATACAAAGCGGGGCTTGAATTTGCACGGGAAGTGGCATATAATACCTCTATTATCCCGTGAAAACCCACAAAAGGAAGGAAAATTATTATGGAACGAGTGAGAATTGCCGCGCTCTTCGCCGACAAAGAGCAGTACGGCGGCGCAAGCGTCACCGTATGCGGCTGGGCGAAGACCATCCGCGATATGAAGACCTTCGGATTCATCGAGCTGAACGACGGCTCGTGCTTCCGCAATTTGCAGGTCGTGATGGATGCGAATTCTCTTTCTAATTATAAGGAGATCGCCGCGCAGAACGTGGGCGCCGCGCTCATCGTGCGCGGCACCGTCGTGCTGACGCCCGAGGCCAAGCAGCCGCTCGAAGTCAAGGCAACAGAGATCGAGATCGAGGGCGTGTCCTCCCCCGACTACCCCTTACAGAAAAAGCGCCACAGCGTTGAATACCTGCGCACCATTCAGCATCTGCGCCCGCGCACGAACCTCTTCTCCGCGGCGTTCCGTGTGAGAAGCGCGGCGGCCTACGCCGTGCACGAGTTCTTCCAGAGCCGCGGCTTCGTCTATGTCAACACCCCCATCATTACCGGCTCTGACTGCGAGGGCGCGGGCGAGATGTTCCAGGTC
>OIZX01001827.1_pt1 | contig 10296 bp, 7 predicted proteins | sample 1588621 | NCBI WGS metagenome assembly OIZX01 (sample SAMN03283276) | human gut metagenome | biome: human-associated habitat; material: feces | host: Homo sapiens | place: Peru | collected 2012
TCGTGCTGCACGGCTCCTCCTCCGTCCCGCAGGAGTATGTCAAGATGATCAACGAGCACGGCGGCAAGATGCCCAACGCTATCGGCGTGCCCGAGGATCAGCTGCGCGAGGCCGCAAAGCTCTCCGTCTGCAAGATCAACATCGACTCCGACCTGCGCCTTGCCATGACCGGCACCGTGCGCGCCTTCCTCGATGAACATCCCGACAAGTTTGACCCGCGCGAGTATCTCAAGCCCGCCCGCGCCAACATCAAGGAGCTCGTCCGCCACAAGCTCGTCGATGTGCTCGGCTGCGCTGGCAAGGCCTAAGCGATAAGGAGAACTGCTATGAGTGAATTGAAAGGCGCGTGCATCATCGGCCAGTCCGGCGGCCCGACCTCCGTCATCAACGCGAGCGCTTACGGCGTCATCCGCACGGCGCTCGATTCCGGCTGCATCACGAATGTCTACGGCGCAGAGCACGGTATCAAGGGCGTGCTCGAAGACCGCCTGTTCGACATGAGTCAGGAAGACCCGAAGGAGCTGGAGCTTTTAAAGTACACCCCCTCCTCCGCCCTCGGCTCCTGCCGCTACAAGATGAAGGACCCCGATGAGGACGACACCGATTACAAGCGCATCCTTGAGGTATTCAAAAAGCACGACGTCCGCTATTTCTTCTACAACGGCGGAAATGACTCGATGGATACCTGCAATAAGATCAGCAAGTACATGCAGAAGGTCGGCTACGAGTGCCGCGTCATGGGCGTGCCCAAGACGATCGACAACGACCTTTATGGCACCGACCACTGCCCCGGCTACGCCAGCGCCGCCAAGTACATCGCGACGAGCCTGATGGAGGTCTATCAGGACGCGCACGTCTACGACACGGGCATGATCTGCATTGTCGAGATCATGGGCCGCCACGCCGGTTGGCTGACTGCCGCCGCCGCGCTCGCGACGAAGTACGGCGCGGGTCCCGACCTCATCTACCTGCCCGAGACTGATTTCGACATGGACACGTTCCTTGCCGACGTCGAGCGCATCTACAAGGAGACCGGCAGCTGCATGGTCGCCGTATCCGAGGGCATCCACTATGCCGATGGCAGCTTTGTCTCCGAGGCCAAGACCAGCGCGACGGACGGCTTTGGCCACGCGCAGCTCGGCGGCCTCGCCGCGCTGCTGGCGAGCATCGTGAAGGAAAAGGCCGGCGCGAAGGTGCGCGGCATTGAGCTGTCGTTGCTCCAGCGCTGCGGCGCACACCTCGCAAGCGAGACCGATATCGAAGAGGCCGTCATGGCCGGTCGTGCCGCGGTGGAGAACGCCGTCGCCGGCATCACCGACAAGATGGTCGCCTTTGAGCGTGAGACTGTGGACGGCCACTACGTTTGCAAGACGAAGCTGCTGCCGCTCACCGAGGTCGCAAACTTCGAGAAGAAGATCCCGCTCGAGTGGATCAACGACTCTCACAACGGCGTCAAGCAGGAGTTCATCGACTATGTCCTCCCCCTCATCCAGGGCGAGCCCAAGCTCCCGAAGGAGGACTCCCTCCCCCGTTTCGCCAAACTCAAAAAAGTGCTGGCCAAGTAAATTTTTCAGTAAAAAAGGAACCGATTCTTTCGAATCGGTTCCTTTTTATATCATTCCGGTCAGTCCTCTGCAAACCACTCGCCGAGAATATCTGTGGAAAGCGGCAGCGTCGTTTCCTTCGTGCCGCTTTCCGTGTAGAGCGTCAGCGTAACGGTATTGTCCTGTGCGTGATAGGTCTCCGCCCGTGCGGTCACGCCGAGGGGCTCACTCAGGCGCGCAAGCTGCGCGTCCGCCTTATCCCAGTCGACCTCACTGCGCTGAGAGCCCCCCTCCGCGGCGTTCCAACGGTAGACAAAAACACACGACATGCCGTCGCCAAAGGTGCTGCGCGTAATGAGTTCGCTGCGCCCATCTCCCGTGAGATCAAGCGGCCACGCGCCGTCGCCCTCCGCCGCATCATCAAAGTCATAGCCAACGGTCCTGCCCGCATAGACGAAGCCCTGCTCCGTCAGCGCATAGAAGTCACAAACTGTCATAACTATGCCTTGGATCGTTTCAAGCTCGAAGCCCGGAAAGCCGAGCACATCGTCCCGTGCGGTGAGGGAGACTTTTTCGGCAGCGTTGCCATTCCCGATCCAAGTGCCGCAATTTACGCCGAACGGTATGTCGATCTCCGCACCGTCCGCGCCAAAGAGCGCGTAGCGCGCATAGCCAGCCTCATCCGGCTCGTAGACTCTCAGCGTGACGGTCTGATCACCGGCCTCCTCGGTCTGCGTGAGCAGCGCGGTGGGCGCGTCAGCCTCCTCCGGTGGCAATTCCTCTATGATGGGCTGCGGGGTACGGCTTGCTAAGATGATGCTGACAAGTGCCGCTGCCACCAGCAGCGGCAGCGCGATCTTTCGGCTCATATCCTCTTCCTCCTGTTATCCTTCTTATAGAACAGCATAACAGCGGGCAGAGGAAATGACAAGTTACAAAGTGATGACATTCCAGTTACAGGAATGTAACAAAGCGAGAGGAACCTCCTCTCGCTTTGTTTCTTTACAGGATGATACAGATGAGACCGCCCGTGCCCTCGTTGATGATGCGCTCAAGCGTCTGGCGGAGCTTGAGGCGCGCGTCGTCCGGCATGTGCTTGAGCTTTGCCTGCAAGTCTTCGTTCACGATCTCGTGGAAGCTGCGGCCGAAGATGTTGGACTGCCAGATCTTCGTCGTGTCGCCCTCGAACTCCTGCAAGAGGTAGTTGACCATGTCTTCGCTCTGCTTTTCATTGCCGACGATGGGCGAAACCGTCGTTTCGATGTCGGCGCGGATGATATGCAGGCTCGGCGCGCTCGCCTTGAGCCTCACACCGTAGCGCCCGCCCTGCTTCATGATCTCCGGCTCCTCCAAGTTCAGCTCGTCGACCGTCGGCACAACGATACCGTAGCCTCTCTCGCGCGCGTCGGACACCGCCTGCGCCACCTTGTCGTACTCCGCCTTGACCGACGAGAGCTCAGTGAGAAGGCTCAGCAGATCGCCGTCATCCTTCACATCGAAGCCCGACTGCTCGCTCAGCGTCCGGTAGAACAGTGCGCGCGGGAGCTGCAATTCCGCCGCGGCGACGCCCGTGCCGAGCTGAATGGACGTGATGCGCGCGCTGCTGACGCTTTCGCAGCCGCCGATGGCGCTGATCGCGCCCTGCACCTCTCGGATACAGTGGAGGCTGCCTGTGTTCTCGCGGATGGCCTGATAGAGGCCGCTTTTGATCGGGTGATCGTCGGCAAGTGCCTCGACCCACGGCGGGATGAAGAGGTCCAGCTCGCAGAGCGGGAACTCGTAAAGGATGGCCTTGAGAATCATTCCCACTGCGTTGTCGTCGAGCGTCAGGCAGTTGACGGGCAGACATGTCACGCCATAGCGTGAAGCGATATCCCTTGCCATTGCCTGCACGCGATCGCTTTCCGGCTCTGTCGCGTTGAGCAGGACGAGGAAGGGCTTGCCGATCTCCTGTAATTCGCGGATGACGCGGCCCTCGGCCTCTATGTAGTCCTCGCGCGGGATATCGGTGATACTGCCGTCGGTCGTCACAACGACGCCGATGGTCGAATGCTCGCGGATGACGCGCGTTGTGCCAAGCTCCGCCGCCTCACTCATCGTCACCTCGTGGTCGAGCCACGGCGTCGAGACCATGCGGGGGCTCTCGCCCTCCATCTGCCCCGTCGCGCCGGGGATCATATAGCCCACGCAGTCGATGAGCCGGACCGAGCAGCTGCTGCCCTCGTCGAGCGCGATGTCCACCGCCTCTTCCGGCACGAACTTCGGCTCCGCCGTCATCACCATGCGGCCGCTGCCGCTCTGCGGCAGCTCATCCTTCGCCCGCTCGCGGCGGTAGACATTGTCGATGTTCGGGATGACCTGCGTTTCCATGAAGCGCTTGATGAACGTCGACTTGCCCGCGCGCACGGGGCCGACGACGCCGATGTAGATGTCCCCCGCCGTGCGGGTCGAAATATCCTGATAGATCTCCGTATTCATGCTCATACCCTCTTCCTCCGTTCCTCAGCGCCTGCGCGGGATCAGCAGCAGCTTTCCGATCACCGCGGCGGATTCCTCCTTGAGCTCGTTGGCCGCGAGGATGGCCTCGACCGTCGTGCGGTACAGCTTGGCAATATCCCACAGCCGCTCGCCCTGCTTCATCGCGCGGAGCACGAGCGAGGGGACGTTCTCGTCCTTTTTCCCGCACTCCTCGGCCTCAAGCGACTGAAGACAAGGATAACGCGGCGTTTCCGCCACGCTGACGGCAAACGTTACGGGGAAGCGCAGCTCCACGCCGTCCGCGCCGACGGACGCGGCGATCTCGCCCGCGTACATGTCCTGCACCCGCGCCTGTCCGCTGCCCGGAAGGTCGGTCTCGAGCAGCACCTCGCTCCGCCGCTCGGAGAGCAGCGGCACGGCGTTTTCGTCGAGATACAGCACGCGCAGATTCGCCGTCGCGCGCAGCGACGCGCTCTCTCCCCCGCCGCTCACGCCCGCGCTGCTGAAGATCACGTCCGTCGCCAGCACCGTCTGCACCTCGGCCCCGGTCTCGATCTTTTCGCGCACGAGCTGCTCGCGCAGCACCAGCGCCGCGCTGTCGCACAGCTCAACCGTCTCCGTCTTCGCGGTCAGGTCGTAGGCCGTGCTGTAAAGGTCCGCCACACAGCAAACGCTTTTCACCTCGCGCACCGCTGTGAACGCGCTGATGTAGAGCCGCAGCGAGATGGCGCGGTTGTTGTCCGGCTCGCTCTCGCTGCCGACATGGATCTCCGCGCCTGTCAGGCGCAGCGACGCGCGCACCGTCGTCTCGCCCTCCTCTTCGGCAAGGCCGTCTAGGATCTGCGAAAACGGCAATTCACTGCTCATCGACGCAAGATTCCCGCTCTCATCCAAGTAGATGGCATCCAGCCGCGCGACGCCCTTGAGCACGATCTTGTTGCCGATCGACTTGCAGTCAGTCACGCGCAGCGCGCACTTTGTGCGTAAAAGCTCCTGAATGGGCTCCTTCGTGCCCGAAAGCAGCACTTCATCGGAAAATGTGAAGTCCTTTTCCCGAATGGCGCGGATAATGCCGATGTCCTTCTTTTCGCACAGCGTTTCGATCTTGTAGGCTTCCTGCTCCTTCACGCCGCTGCACACGCTCAGCGACGCGGGCACGTAGGGCGTAAGCGTCAACTCCACGTTCACGCGCGTGAACACCTTGCGCGGGTTGAGCATGCGCACTTCGCACGAGCAGAGCCGGCCATCGAGGCAGCTGTCCGCGCTGCCGCTCAGCGCGCGCCCCTCGATCGTCTCGTCGAGCGGCAGCGTGTATTCAAACGACTTCATCCCCTGCGCGTCCTCGGCCACGTACAAAAGCGTCATGCGGACCGTGCCCGACACCTGCGCTTTTCCGTCTGCGATCTCACGGCTGCGCAGGAAAAGGCACCCGCTCGCATCCACGATGCGGGCAATGTCCGGCAGATAGTCCGGCACGATGGTCTCCGTTGTCTCCTCGCGGTTCTCGCTGAGCTGCGGTAACGCCTGATAACAGGCAAACTGCTCCTTTTTCAATTCCAGTTCCATTGCAGTCCCTCTCCTTCGGCTAAGTGGTTACTGCACTCTATGCACTGTGGACGCGCGTTATGCTTCCTCCCTGACGCCAAATACGCGCCGCAGCAGCGACGAGAGGACCTTGGGTGACTTCCAAACGACAATTTTCATGCTTTCCCTCCCAATATTCATACTCTTTTCAACCGATGTTAGAATCTGCGCAGGCAGCCGATGCCGCAGAAGATGAGAAGAAATGCGACCAGAAACATCAGCGCCCCCACCGGAAAAACAGCCGCGATGAAAATACCGAGCCCCAGCGCCAGCGCGCAAACCCCCACGCAGTGCCACGGGCCGAACAACGGCGGTCCCGGCGGGCGCGGCGGCGGATTCGAATACATGCTTTTCCCCTCCTCTCCCGGCGTTCGCCTGCTCCATTCTATACAAAAGCGGCCGCCGCGTTCCTGCTTTATCGTGACAAAGCGTCGAACTTCGTCATGTTGTCCTTTGTAATACTTGACATTCTCTCATCTTTATGTAATATTAAGAACAACTTCACTTGATCGCGGCTCTGCGAGCGTGTTCCGCACTGACCGCAACGGAAAGGACGGCACACCCATGCAGGAAATGAGCAGAAGAAATCAGCACTTTACCGACTCCGTCATTCGCAGAATGACGCGTATCTCCAACGAATGCGGCGCGATCAACTTAGCGCAGGGCTTCCCCGATTTTGACCCGCCCAAGGAGATGATGGACCGCCTCGAGGTCGTGAGCCACGAAGGCCCCCATCAGTACCCCATCACGATGGGTGCGCCGAATTTCCGCCAGGCCATCGCGCGCAAATGCGGTCACTTCATGGGCCGCACCATCGACCCCGAGACCGAGATCGTCGCGACCATCGGCTCGACCGAAGCGATGGTCGACACGCTCTTCGCCCTGACGAATCCGGGCGACCGCGTCGTGATGTTCTCCCCGTTCTTCGAAAACTACCGCGCACAGGTCATCATGGCCGACTGCGAGCCGGTCTTTGTCCCTCTGAATCCGCCGACGTTCTCCTTTGACCCGAACGTGCTCGAAGATGCGTTCCGCGGCGGCGCGAAGGCCATCATCATCTGCAATCCCTCGAACCCGAGCGGCAAGGTCTTCACCGAGGAAGAGCTCAAGACCATCGCCGACCTCTGCATCCGCTACGACGTTTACGCCATCATGGACGAGGTATATGAGCACATCATCTACGACGGCCGCAAGCACGTCTACATGAACAGCATCCCCGGCATGTGGGAGCGCACGGTCTCCTGCTCGTCGCTCTCCAAGACCTACTCCGTCACCGGTTGGAGACTCGGCTATGCCATCGCGCCGGAGAACATCATGGCGCGCATCCGCCAGTACCACGACTTCAACGCCGTCGGCTGCCCGTCGCCTCTGATGGAGGCCGCCGTCGTCGGCCTCAACATGCCGCTGAGTTACTATGACGAGTTCGGCGCGCACTACGCGCACATGAAAAAGATCTTCACCGAGGGCATGCGCGACATCGGTATCCCCTTCACCGATCCCGAGGGCACGTATTTCGTGCTGGCCGACATCTCCCCGTACCTCAAGAAGGGCCAGAGCGACGTCGACTTCTGCGAGCAGCTGGCGAGAAAAGCCGGCGTCGGCGCCGTGCCGGGCAGCTCGTTCTTCAATGAACCGATCAACAATATTGTGCGTCTGCACTTCGCGAAGAAGGATGAGACGCTGTACGCTGCGCTGGATCGGCTGAATCATATCAAGGATATGATGTGAGTTTTCCGCACTTCATGCGGAAGGAATGTTCCCCACACTGTGTGGGGACGCGACAAAGGGGGGCTATTCTCTTTCCTCGGAAAGAGAATAGCCCCCCTTACACCCCCCAAGAGAAAGGGCTTTGATTGGCAGTTTCGGGCTTGAACGACTTTTATGCCTCCGGAATGGGAATGCCTGCGCGCGGCGTTGCCGCGTTAGAACTGCAAGACGATTTGCCTCTGCTTCTATTATCCGCTGCCGCTCTGCTGATCTTGTAGAAGTGCAGACTAATTTCCGTCTACCGCGGCACTCCCCAATGCGGCGAGCGCCAGCAATGCCGCATTCCGCACGCAGTCTGCCGCCGAAGTAACGTCACTCGCGCCTCACGATAGTAAGGCGCGGTTGCTGGATATGTCGAAACGCAGAGATTCATGGCGAAGCCATGTACACCGCACCCGCACTGCGCAGCGTGTGCAGTCCTTCAAGCTGCAAACTGCCAATGTGCGGGGTCAAGGGGCAAGGCCCCTTGCGTTCTCTTGGGGGTTTAAGGGGGATATTCTCTCACGTGAGAGAATATCCCCCTTATCCCGTGCAGCGCCTACGGCGCTGCCTTCCCCGCGGCACCAGTGCCGCAAATCTCTCGCACCTGTGCGAACAAGAGGGAGTCTTTCTTTGAAAAAGAAAATCTCCCTCTTGACAATATCGATATTCGATAATATACTCTCCTCAAGAATATCGAATATCGATAAAAGGAGACCGACAATGGCGCGGGAGAAATTCAGCACGCTGACCGAGCAGATGTTTTACATCCTGCTGTGTCTGCGCGAGGAGTGCTGCGGCATGGACGTGATGGCGCGCGTGAACGAGTTGACGGGCGGGCGCGTGGCCGTCGGCCCCGGGACGCTCTACAACCTGCTCGAGCAGTTTCTGGCGGCGGGGTACATCGTCGAGACGCGCGCGGAGGGGCGGCGGCGCAGCTATCAGCTCACAGCGGAGGGAAAAACGCTGCTGCAAAACGAGGTGGAGCGCCTGCAAGCACAGGTGCGGGACTACGAGAAGCTATTTGAGAGATAACGCCCCTTGCGGGCGGCGAGAAATGAGAGAAAGCGAGGTTTTTCTGATGCGCAACACCAAACGGGAGCTGAATCCCTATTCTTTTTACGACACCGAGGGCCTTGCGCGCCACTTTGAGCGCATGGCGGCGGAGGGCTGGGCGCCCGACCGCGTGGGCCTGTTCATCCGCTACCGCCGCATTAAGCCGCAGAAGCTGCGCTTCGCCATCACCTACTATCCCGATGACGGTGGTGCAGACGGCGAAGATGTTTTCCTCGAGTACTGTGCACAGGCAGGCTGGCAGCAGTCAGCGGGCGTTGGTGATCTGACCTTCTGGGGAAACGGAGCCGAGGGCGAGGGCGGCGGCCTTGGCGGGCGGACGCGCCATGTGCTCTGCACAGCGGATGAAAACGCTGTGGATGTTGAGACTGACCCTGTTTTGCAGGTGGACGCGATGCACCGCGGGCTCAAATATTACCACAGTATGATGATTTTTTGGTTCGGCTATATGCTCCTCAGGATCTGGGATATCCTGACCGGCCTGAAAACAGACCCTCTGAATACGCTTATCTATGGAATGGGGGATTTTTTGTCATGCATTTCGCCTGTTGTCACGCTGATCTGCGGGACGGACCTTATCTGCTATAACAGCTGGTATCGGAAGGCGGCGCGCACGGCGAGAGAGGAACACCGCTTTTTGCCTGCAAAGTCGCGCCCGTGGCTCCAGATACTGGAGCGTGCGGCGCTGCTGCTGACACTTTTCGGCATTCTTGTGAGAGCTCTGCTGGGGACCGGCAGCAGCAGTGCGGGGAGGCTTTACCTTGCCGCCATCCTGTGCGGGATCACGCCGTTTGCTGCGATGTTTCTCACCTATTCGGCGGTGAAAACCGGTGCGGGCAGGGCGAAGCGCTGCATCGTCACGGCCTGCGTGACGGCGGCGGTCGCGCTGGCTTCGGTGGGGGTGTTGCTCACCATGGAGCAGAACGGACTTTTTGACAGCGATGAAGTTCCGCCTGAGCTGTATGATGAAGAATTTCGGGCGACGGTCTACCACGACGCGCTGCCGCTTTACCTCTCCGACCTCGGCATAGAGGATGAGAATGCGCGCTGGTCGTGCCTGAGTTGGGGGAGCTCCTCGCCCTTCGCTGCGCGGTATGGCGGAGAGCAGCGAGATGTGCTTGCCAGTTTGGATGATCCCGAGCATCCGGAGACGGCGCGTGGCAATCCTGCGCGGATCCACTACGACATCGGTGATGTGTATCTTGCATCGTGGTTTGACCGCTGCCTCGCCTCCGAACTGGACTATGAGCAGACTGCCCTTGTCGACGGCGAGCATCGCCGTCTCCCTTACGCCTACCGCGAGGTCGATGCCGCGCCGTGGGGCGCAGAGCAGGCGTGGCGGCTCTACGACGAGGAAGAGGAGCAGTGGCTTGACCACTGGCTCATCACAGGCGGCACGCGCATTGTCGAGTTTGTGTCGGGCAGTGTGCAAATGACCGATGTCCAAAAGGCCATCGTCGGCGAAAAGCTGCTGAATGCAGACGCAAAGTAACGCAAAAAAGGAGCACCCGAAAGGGTGCTCCTTTTTCATACCGTAGGAACAGCAATTACTGCTTGTCGTACAGGTCGATGAGCTTGGTGAGGTGCTCGTAACGCTCCTTGGCCGCGTCCTCGTTGCGGGTGAAGAGACCCTCCGCACGCTCGGGGAACTCGCGGGTCAGGCGGCTGTAGCGCGCCTCGTTCATCAGGAATTCACGGTAACCGCCGGCAGGAGCCTTGGAGTCGAGCGTGAACTTCTTGTCAGCCGCGGGATTGAAGCGGAACAGGTTCCAGTAGCCGCACTCGACAGCCTTCTTCATTTCCTTCTGGCAGTTGATCATGCCGCCCTTGATGGAGTGCATCTCGCAGGGGCTATAGCCGATGATCAGGG
>OIZX01001835.1_pt1 | contig 10227 bp, 8 predicted proteins | sample 1588621 | NCBI WGS metagenome assembly OIZX01 (sample SAMN03283276) | human gut metagenome | biome: human-associated habitat; material: feces | host: Homo sapiens | place: Peru | collected 2012
CTCTGCGTGGGTCGCTGCTGCACGCTATCGGTAGCCGGCCGCTGGGTACCCGTTGGGCGCGGCGGCGAGGAAAACAGCTTCAAGGGGCAATTCCTCCTTTATGTGCGGGAGATTACGAAGGGCTTGACGCCCGGGCGCGGAAAAAGTTCCGCATCTGCCGGAAAAACGGGAAGGCTCGTACTGCGAGCCTTCCCGAACGTGTGCGGGACCGCTCAGCAGAGCTGTGCGCCGGCGGGCACGCTGTCATCGAGCATGAGCAGATGCGGCTTGCCGTCCTTCTCCGCCGAGAGGAGCATGCCGTTGGAGGGCATACCCATCATCTTGCGCGGCGGCAGGTTCAGGATGGCGACGACCGTCTTGCCCACGAGCTCCTCGGGGCGGTAGAACTTGGCGATGCCGGAGAGGATCTGCCGGTCGGTGCCGCTGCCGTCGTCGAGCGTGAAGCACAGGAGCTTGTCGGACTTTTTCACCGGCTCGCACTTGAGCACCTTGCACACGCGCATATCGCACTTGGCAAAGTCGTCGATCGTCACATCCGGCAGTACGGGCGCGGACTTCGGCGCGGCGGCCGCCGCATGTGCAGCCTTGAGCGCCTCGAGCTCGGTGAGCTCCTTGGCCATGTCGATGCGCGGGAAGAGCGTCTCGCCCTTGTGCACGGTGACATCTGCCGGCAGCACACCCCAGACGGCGGCATTGTCCCACGTGGTCTGCTCCGGAGCGGCGCCGATCTGCGCGAAAGCCTTCACGCAGCTGTCGGGCATGAACGGCAGCAGGAGCGTCACGGTGATGCGCAGCGTCTCAAGCAGGTTATACAGCACCGTAGCCAGACGCGCGCGCTTGCTCTCATCCTTGGCGAGGATCCAGGGCGCCGTCTCGTCGATATACTTGTTGGCGCGGGAGATGACCTTGAACACCTCAATGAGCGCCTGCTGGGTGCCGAAGTTATCCATATAGCCGGCATACGTCTCGCGCAGGGCGGAAGCCATGCCGATGAGCTCGTCATCGAGCGCATCATGCTCGCGCTCTGCCGGCAGCGTGCCGCCGAAGTACTTGATGACCATGGCGACGGTGCGGCTCAGGAGGTTGCCGAGGTCGTTGGCAAGGTCGGTGTTGATGCGGGAGATGAGCAGCTCGTTGGAGAAGTTGCCGTCGCTGCCGAGCGGGAACTCGCGCAGCAGGTAGTAGCGCAGCGCGTCCACACCGTAGCGCTCGGCGAGCACGACGGGGTCGACGACGTTGCCCTTCGACTTCGACATCTTGCCGCCGCCGAGCAGCAGCCAGCCGTGGCCGAAGACCTTCTTCGGCAGAGGCATACCCATGCTCATGAGCATGGCCGGCCAGATGATGGAGTGGAAGCGCACGATCTCCTTGCCGACCATGTGTACGTCGGCGGGCCAGAACTGATCGTAATCATCGTACTTGTCGTTCAGGAAGCCGAGCGCCGTGCAGTAGTTGAACAGCGCGTCGACCCAGACGTAGACCACATGGCCCGGATCAAAATCGACCGGCACGCCCCAGGTGAAGCTGGTGCGGGAGACGCAGAGGTCTTCGAGGCCCGGATCGATGAAGTTGTTGACCATCTCATTGACGCGGGACTTCGGCTGCAGATAATCCGTCGTCGTCAGCAGCTCGCGCACGCGGCCCGCGTATTTGGAAAGGCGGAAGAAATAGGCCTCCTCCGACGCGTCGTGGACCTCACGGCCGCAGTCGGGGCACTTGCCGTCCACGAGCTGGCTCTCCGTCCAGAAGCTCTCGCAGGGGGTGCAGTATTTGCCCTTGTATTCGCCCTTATAGATATCGCCGTTTTCATACATCTTCCGGAAGATCTTCTGGATGGCCTCCACGTGATAATCGTCCGTGGTGCGGATGAAGCGGTCGTTGGAGATGTTCATGAGCTTCCACAGATCGAGAATGCCCTTCGGCCCGGCGACGATATTGTCGACAAACTGCTGCGGCGTGACGCCGGCGGCCTTCGCCTTGTCCTCGATTTTCTGGCCGTGCTCGTCCGTGCCGGTCAGGAACATGACGTCGCAGCCCTGCAGGCGCTTGTATCGCGCCATGGCGTCGGTCGCGACAGTGCAGTAGGTGTGGCCGATGTGGAGCTTATCCGACGGATAATAGATCGGCGTGGTGATATAAAACGGTTTCTTGCATATTTCGCACATATATTTTTCCTCTTTTCTGCCCGCTCCGAATGAAAGAGGGGCTGTTACTCTATACTGTATCCTTTTCCCGTATTTTTGTCAACGCTGTTGCGAAATATTTGACATTCGTGGTATACTGACAATGAATCGATTTTTTATCATAATACAGACAGGAGTTCCGATTTTTCTATGATCTCTTTTCACAAGGCGGAGGCCGCCGACCGCGCGTGGGCGCATGAAATCCTGAAACGCTGCGCCTATCCCGGCGCGGAGTATGCGTTCAGCTGTATGTATCTCTGGTCAGACTATTTTGGCGAGCTTGGCCGGGCGGGAGAACGCCTGACCCAGCACGCGCCGTGGCGCGGCCGCGAGGTCTATCTCTATCCCGCCGGAACCGGCGATCTGCGCGAGGCCATCGAGGCCATCCGCGCCGACGCTGCCGGGCGCGGCAATCCCATGCGTCTGCGCAGTCTGACGAACGACACGCGCGCGGAGCTGGAGGCGCTCTATCCGGGCAAATTTGAATTTACCGCCTGCCGCAATTCCTACGACTATATCTATACCGTCGAAGAGCTCTCCGAGCTGCACGGCAAGAAGCTCCAGTCCAAGCGCAATCACTGCAACCGCTTCGAGGATGAGTTCCCCGACTGGTTCACGGCTCCCATCACAGACGAGAACCTGCCGCAGTGCCAGGAAATGCTGCGCATCTGGTACGAGATGCACGAGCCTGCCGTGAATGCGCAGGAGCTCGACCAGCTGCAGCTGGAAAAGGCCGCGCTGCAGCGTGCGTTCGACCATTTTGACGAGCTGGAAATGGACGGCCTGCTGCTGTCCGACGGCGAGCGCATCATCGCCTTTTCCATGGGCAGCCGCATGAACCGGGACTATTACGACGTCGGCTTTGAAAAGGCGTTCCCGGACGTGAACGGGGCTTACGCCATGATCAACCGCGAGTTTTCCCGCATGATTGCGGAAAAGTACCCGGAGGTGCGCTTTCTCAACCGCGAGGACGACATGGGCTCCGAGGGCCTGCGCCGCGCGAAGGAATCGTACCAGCCGACGGTGCTTCTGGAAAAATACACAGCCGACTGGAAGGAGAGCTGAACCATGCGCCTGCGCAAAACAAATCCCGGCGATCTGCTGCAGCTGAAGACGCTCTGGGCGCTCGGCTTCGGCGACACTGAGCAGGAGATCGAGGCGTTTTTCGCCATTTCCTATCCCACGGCGACCGGCTTCTGCGCGGAGGAGGACGGCAGGCTCATCGCCGCCGCCTACGCCCTGCCGCAGGAGCTGGCATGGGGCGAAAAAAGCTGCCGCGCGGCCTATCTCTACGCCGTGACCACGCACCCGGACTTCCGGCGGCAGGGCATCTGCGCGAAGCTGCTGGCCTACGCGGAAAAGGAGCTGAAAAAGCGGTATTTCGACTGCCTGACGCTCGTCCCGGCGACGGACGCGCTGCGCACGTATTATGAAGCGCTGGGCTTCGTCTCGCAGAACGCGGCCTTTCTGGACGCGGGCGACGCGCCGGAGGCGCGGGGCGTGTGCGAGACGCTGAACCCGACCGAGTATGCGGGTCTGCGCGAGACCGTGCTTTATGACGCGCCGCACGTGCGCTATTCGCTTGCCGACCTTCGCTATCAGGCGTCCATGTCCGGCTTTTACCGGCTGGAGCTCGGCAGTCATTTCGGCTGCGCCTGTGCGCACACGGACGGCGAAACGCTCGTCGTGGACGAAATTCTGCCGGACTGCTCTGTCCTGCCCGCGCTTCTGAAGCAGCTTCCGGCGAAGCAGTGCCGCGTGCGCACCGTGGGCGGCAGCGAGCCGTTCGCCATGTGCAGATGGCTTTCGGACGCACATATGCCGGATGTCTATCTGGCGTTTGATTTCGGATGATTCCGGTTTTATGAAAGGGGGCGCTTACCTTGGCGGAACCGCTTCTTATCCCCGCCGACGCCGCGCAGCGGCTGCTGGCCGCCGCCAACGGCGACGCTGCGCTTTTGTATCTCTACCTTTTTGCAAACCGTCCGCTCGCCGACGCGCAGACGGCGCTGCGCATGACGCAGGCGCGGTACGACCTTGCCTGCGCAACGCTCCAGCAGCTGGGCCTCTGGCCGCAGGAGGCGAGGCAGCACCTCGACGCGTCGCAGGCCCCGGTCTATACCGAGCAGGACGTCATCCGCGAGACGCGCACCAGCCGCGAATTTGAAGCCATCACCGGCGAAACGCAGCGGCGGCTGGGACGGGTGCTGTCCAATGAGGAACTCAAAATTCTGCTGTCGATCTACCGCTATCTGGGGCTTCCGGGCGAGGTCATTTCGATTCTCGTCAACTACTGCATCCAGCGGCAGCGTTCGCGCGGCATTTCGCGGATGCCGTCGCTGCGTTCAATCGAAAAAGAAGCGTATTACTGGGCCGACCACGGCATCGACACGATGGAGCAGGCGGCGGTCTATATGCAGAACCAGCTGCTTCGCCAGTCGCAGCTGGGCAAGGTCCGGGAGCTGTTCGGCATTACGGGCCGCAGGCTCACGACGGGCGAGGAGAATTATATCCTGACGTGGCTCTCGTGGGGCTTCAGCGAAAAGGAGATCGGCCTTGCCTATGAAAAGACCTGCATGGCGACCGGCGGGCTGAAATGGCCCTACTGCAACTCTATCCTGCGCAGCTGGCACGAGCAGGGCTTCACCACCCTCAGCCAGATTGAAGCCGGCGACCGCGCCCCGGCAAAGCCCATGTCCACCCGTCCCGGCTATGGCGTGCAGCGCCACCATGACGAGCTGAGCGCACTCGAACGCGCCGCCGTCGACCGTCTGCTGAACGAGAAGGAGGATTGACCATGGCATATTCTCAGGCCATTGTGCAGCGTGCAATGCAGCGCCTGCAAAGCGAAAACGAGCAGAACGAGCAGTCCTCCCGCGTCCGCATTGCGGCGATTTACGAAAAACAGCCGCGTCTGGGCGAGATTGAGCGGGAGCTGCGCCGCACCGCTGCGCACGTGCTTGCCGCGACGTTCCGCCGCCAGGGCAACCCCGTGGCCGCCATGCAGCAGCTGAAAAAGGACAATCTGGCCCTCCAGCAGGAGCGCGACTGGATTTTACAGACCGAGGGACTGGAGCCGGACGATCTGACCGTCCAGCCGCTTTGCCCCAAGTGCGGCGGAACGGGCTATGTGGGCGCAGCAATGTGCGAATGCCTCCGGGAGCTTTGCCGACAGGAGCAGAAGAAGGAGCTGGCCGCGCTGTTCGGCGCCGAGAGCTTCGACCGGTTCCGGCTCGATCTGTATCCGGCGCAGTATGACGAGCGGCTGAAGACCAGCCCACGGACACTGATGGAGCGCATCTACCGCGACACGCTCAGCTATGCGCAGAGCTTCACCTGCGCTTCGCCGTCGCTTCTTTTCGTCGGCGCAACGGGCCTTGGCAAGACGTTCCTGTCCGCCTGCATCGCGCGGACGGCCGCCGACCGGGGGTATTCCGTCAGCTATGCGCCAGTGGCAGAGCTGCTGGCCGCGTTTGAGGCCGATAAGTTCCGCCCGCAGCCGGATGTATCGCGCACGGCAGACTATTTTTCCAGCGACCTTCTGATTCTCGACGATCTCGGCACGGAAATGACGACACAGTTCGCCGTCTCCGCGCTCTATCAGCTGCTGAACAGCCGCCTGCTTGAAAACAGGCCCACCATCGTCTCGACCAATCTTCCGCTTGGGGATATCGCGCCGCGCTATTCCGCGCAGATTTATTCCCGCCTGCTCGGCGCGTACCGCCTGTACAAATTCTACGGCGACGACATCCGCTTCAAGCTGAAATGACCCGCCTGTTTCCTGAATATTAAACGCCGGAGCCGCGGTATCGCGGCTCCGGCGTTTGTTTTTATGCAGTTCAGATCTTCGGATGGCCGCAGTTCGGGCAGAAGCGCGTGTTCGCATCCAGCGTTGCGCTGCACGTCGGGCAGACCCAGCTGGTCGGCACGGGCCGCGTAACAGGCGAACCGCAGTTCGGGCAGAACGTATATCCGTTGTCAACGGTCGCGCCGCAGGTCTGGCAGACCGTGCCGGCCGCAGCCGGTCTTGGCCGTGCAGCGGGCGCACCGCAGTGGGAGCAGAAGCGCTCGGACGGGTCAATCTTGCTGCCGCAGGACGCACAGGTCATAGCCGGTGCGGCGGGACGCGCATAAGAACGCGTATTCGCACGCGCGGGTGCGTAGGAGGAAGCCTTGATATTCGGCAGGAGCTTTGTCGGAACCGCGCACAGCACGCCGATGAACGGCCACAGCGTCAGCCGGAGCACGCTGTCTTCCAATTTGCCGTTTGCCCAGATCGTGGCGATGATCGTCGCAAGGGCCAGCAGGATCATCACAACGAAATACGCAACGTCCAGACTCTGTGAGCGCCCAAGCACGCGCATGACCAGCGCGGCAATGCCGAGCAGGAGCGCTGCCCAGAACATCAGCGAGATAACGAACATGATCGTCTTTCCGAGCTTGTACTCATCTGAATCGGTCGTACTCTCACCAATCATCTCGTATTTTACCGCAGTGCGGAGAATGCTGCTGGCATCCGCGCAGATCAGCGCGGCATCGCGGGGCGACAACGCAAAATCTTTGATCGTTTTTAAAATGCGGGTAGCCTTTTTCGCAACAGAGCGCGCTTTGTTGGCCGGAATGTCATAATAGTATTCCAGATCTTCGGCGGAATCCCTAAGGTCATCCAGCGTGTCATCCAGACTATCGATGGCATCCTCGATCAGCGCGTCGGTGTAGGAGTAGTCTGAAAAGAAGCCAAGGCTGTCTGAAGCCGCCTTTTGGAGGTTTTTGATATAGCGCGCGGCGCTGATCCAGTTGAAAAACAGCGTGAAAACGGACACGATGACGAGCAGAATGCCAAGATACTTTGTGTAGGACTTTGTTTTCATTCTTCAATACCCCTTATCTTTCTCTTTTTTCTGATATTACCGGACGGGCTTGCCGCACTGCGTACAGAACGCCGCGCCGGGCTTGAGCTTGCTGCCGCAGGCCGGGCAGCTGAACACACCGACCTTCGCCTCCTGCAGACTTGCGCCGCAGTTGGTGCAGAAGCCGCTTTCCGCGCTGCACGAGGCGCCGCATCTGGGGCAGACCACGACCTGCTGGATGACGCGGACGGTCTGCTGCTTGTCTAGCAGCTGCTGCTTCCGTGCCCGAAGGCTTGTCAGCAGGGACGCAATCGGCTCGGACGCAGCCTCGGCTGGCAGCTGCTCCGGGGAGCACGCCTCGCACATCCGGCAATACGCTTTTCCGATAGACAGGTAAATGCCCTCGATTGCCCGCTCGTCGTCGCTGATGGCGAGCTTCAGCTTTGTGACCTGCGCGGTGTCACGCGCCTTTTGCGCCAGACCCTGACCGGTTCTGGACAGGGTCTGGCCGACCTCTTCAAATAGCTCCATCTTTCCTTCCTCCCGTTTCATTAAGATTTCCCAAATTTCTGCTTTCTCCGTCCGCGCGGAACGCGCATTCTGCACAAGAGCCGCTGCGCAAATAAGCGGATTCGCCTATTTGTATGAACCCGCCTTTTTCGTTATTATAAGCCAAAACGGGTATGGTTTTCAAGATGGATTTTCTATCTTTTTTCCCAAAAACAGAAGATGATGGGTATCCATCCCGTCAAAAAGCAGGATGCAGCGCCGCATCCTTCGGCGGCTCCCTGCTCAATTAAAAGAAACTGACGGGGATATGCCGCAGCTTTCAGCGTGCTCCGGAAGCTGCGGCGCATCAAAGGCCCCCCTTTAAACAAAGGAGAGCCTTTTGCCGGCACGTTCCGGGCGGATTCGGGCCGGTATTTTGTGCTTCGACAGAAAATATTTCCTAAATGTGGGGTTCCGCGCCCGATTTCGACATACTTCGCACGCGGCGTGTGGTATGGTGAGGCTGCATGGAGGCCGGATCGAGCTGAACGATCACCGCGGTCCGGTCATCAGGCTCTGACTCGCTGGCGCAAGCGACGACCCCGGCGGCAAGCTCCCTCGGCGAAAGCGGCCCGCTCTCGCGCAGATACTGCTCGCAGGCAGCTTCCGGTATGCCGTCGGTGGTAAGCACCAGCTGCTCTCCTCTCTGTAAGGACAGCCCCACACGCTCGGCCCTGTGTTCCTCTCCCACACCGAGCCCCGGCGGAGGCGAGGCTGTCCCTATTTTTTTGACCGTTCCACCCTTTTTGAGATAGGACGGGGCCGCGCCCCATTTATAAAGCGCCCCCTCGCCCGTGCAAAGATCCACCTCCAGCAGGTCGACCGTGGAAAAGCACCCGTCGCCCCGCAGCACATACAGCTCGTTCAGCATTGCCGCCGCGTCCGTCGCGTCAAAGCCGAGCGTCAGCAGAGATTGCAGCACGGAAATTGCCTCCTGCGCGTCGGACTGTGCGCCGGAGCCGGTGCCCATGCCGTCGCAGAGCAGAACGTACTGCGTCGTGCCGCACAGAAAGTTTGTCCCGCAGTCGCCGCAGAGCGTATCGCCCCGCAGCCCGACCGCCCGGACGCCGAGCGTAAGCCGGTAGCGCGGGACGCCCCCGGCAGGGCGGTTCTGTCCCGCCGCACGTAAAAAGCGTGCAAGCTGGCCGAGCAGCGCACGGGAAATTTCCCGCGCCTCCTCGCTGCGCCGGAGCGCCAGCAGCTGCGACTGCTGCACGCGCAGCGCCCGGTTGATGGCCGCGCGGAACGCCTCCTCCCGGATGCAGACCGCGCAGAAGCCCGCAGGCAGGTCGCCTTCGTTCGCCTGCCCCTGCCGCAGGATCGTCCCGGCGCAGGCCGAGAGCAGTCGGCAGGTATCGTCCGCACGCTCCTGCCAGCACTGCTGGCGCTTGACGCAGCTGCGGCAGACCTCGTCCGCCGCGCTGTCGAAGATCAGCGCCGGGGCTGTCTGCGTTTCCTGCCCGGACAGGGACAGCTTTGTCTCCATCTGCTGCAGAACATCCGCCGTCTGCACGAGCGTACTGGCCGCAGCGGGTGCGCCGCGCCGCGTATCCGGCAGCGCGAAGCCGGGGAGCAGACACGAGAGAACCGCGCCCGCCAGCACACCCAGCGTCCAGCCCGCGTGCTCCCCGCCCCAGACGAGCACGCACAGAAAATAAAGCCCCGCAAACGCCGCCGCCCGCGCCATCCGGCGCAGGTCCGCCATCCGGCAGACAAGCAGCGGCAGGCAGAAGCAGGCCGTCTGCGGCGGCGACGGCGTACTTCCCAGATCGAGCACCAGCCCGCAGGCCGCGCCAATCAGAAGCGCGTCCTGCGCGTCCTCCGCCAGCAGGCACACAGCCGCCGCGCCGACCACGGAAAGCGGAACGCCGAACGGAAGCTCCACGCGCACCAGTCCCGCAAGCAGACACACTGCCGCCGCATAGGGCCGCAGCCGGGCGGCCTCCTCCGCCGGGCAGAGCGCCCGGATGCTCACGACCAGAAGCGTCAGCCGCAGCGCAAGCAGCAGCGCCGCCCGCATACCGCCGTCGGCCTGCAAAACAAAAATCAGGCCCAGCAGCGCATAAATACCGCCCGCCGCAGCCGGGACGAAGCCGCGCCGCTGCGCGGGCAGCAGGTCGCGGAACAGGCAGCTGCCCGCCAGCATCAGAAAGCCCGCCGCGACCGGCTCCAGCGCGGCGGACAAGCCCCAGAACACGGCGTAGCCTGCCACGGCTCCGAGATACGCGCACACAGCAGCCAAACCGAACGGCAGCACGCACGCCGGCGCAAGCGCCAGCGGCACGTGCGCCGATAAAAGCCCCGCTCCCGCCAGCGTAAAGCTGAAGCCGCCCGCGCCGAGCGCACGCAGCGCCTCGCGCAGCACGGGCCGCGCCGCCATTCCCTGCGCCAGCCGCTGCCGCAGCTGCTCTGCTCTTGCCGTTCCCATCGCGCCGCCTCCTTTTGTTCCTTCGCGCAGTGTACCACCCGGAACGGGCGGAAACCCGTCGGGAAATGGCGCGGGAAACGCCGGAACGGCTCCGGCGCACGGCGTCAAAAAGAAAAGCCGACCTTCTTCTTGCGTTTATGGGGAAAATAGCGTAGAATAATAAAGGCAACACCGCACAATTGCGTCTTCGCGCTTCAGCGGATCTTTTCCGCCAATT
>OIZX01001838.1_pt1 | contig 10220 bp, 6 predicted proteins | sample 1588621 | NCBI WGS metagenome assembly OIZX01 (sample SAMN03283276) | human gut metagenome | biome: human-associated habitat; material: feces | host: Homo sapiens | place: Peru | collected 2012
GCGCGCGAGGCGGATGTAGATCTCGCCCCAGTTGCGGACCGGCAGCGCCTCGCGCCGCGGCTTTCCGTCCTCTACGCGGCACAGGCCGCGCCAGCCGTTCTCCTGCCCCGGCCGCTTGAGGTCGTGGGCGCAGATCATGCCGAGGCCCTCCGCCGCCAGCGCGGCGGCAGGCTCCTGCTCGCAGCACGACCAGCGCAGCTCAATCTCGGCACGCGGGTTCGTCAGCTGCGCACCGAGGGCGAAGGCGTTGATGGCCGCAGGCGTGCCGAAGATCGGCCCGTCGGCGACATAGCCGATGCGGCTATCCTCCGCCAGCGCACCGGCGAGTGCGCCGAGCAGGAATTTCGCCTCGTAAATGCGGCTGTAATACGTCCGCACGCCGGGGTACGGCATATCGACCGAGCAGTTGAGAAAGCGGACGCCCGGATATTTGGGCGCAAGCTTGCGGCAGGCGAAGATCAGCGGCACAGTCGTCGTGAAAATGACCTGTGCGCCGTCCGACGCGGCCTGCTCCAGCGCGTCCTCGGCGCAGGGGTAATCCTCGGCAAGATAGGTTCTGACCGAGACGGCGTCGCCGAGCGCCTGCTCCAGCTGCTGCCGCCCCTTGTCGTGCTCCAGAATCCACGGGCTTTTCTCCGGCGCACATTCATGCACGAACGCCGCGCGGAGCGTCCCGCCGGGAATCATCCACCCGGCCAGCAGCCCAAGAAGCCCGGAGCCGGACGCCTCCGGCTCCGCGTCGGTCTGCATTTCAATCTTGCCGCCCTGCGCGTAGGCGGTCAGCTCCGTCCAGACTGCACGGATGGACTTTTCCACCTCAGCAGGCCCCATCACGCGCAGATCGCCCAGCGTATATGTGTGCAGCCACACCAGAAGCGCCTCCGCCGTCGTGACGGGCGGGGTCTGACTGAGCTTATAATAGGCCGTGCGGAAGGTATAGAACGCGGTCAAAAACGCGCGCTTTTCCCGGTCTGTCCAGATGTGGTCCGTGTCGAAGCCCAGCGCAGCCTGCAGCTTGGGATAGTCGCCGACGCGGTTGAAATGTACCTGATACAGGCCGCACAGCCCGTAAAAGTGCAGAAATTCATAATAGACCCGCACGGCCGGGTCGTCGGAATAAACCGGCAGGACGCGCGTGACATACGCGCGGATGGTCGGCGCGTCGAAGCTTTTGAGGACGCTCACGCGCTTGTTGCCCTCCTGCACATAAAAGCAGCCCATATATTCAAAGCACCGGATGGGGTCCGTGATGCCCGTGTCGCTTAAGTGCGCCTCGCAGAGCGTGACCCATTTGCTCGCGAATTCCGTCCCCAGCTCCAGCAGCGGCATGAAATTCGCGGCAAACGCCGCCTGTCGTCCAGCTGTGTTCGTGCCGATGATCTGCGCAATGGGAATGTCCAGCACGCCAAGCTCGACCCGCCCCGCAACCGCGCACCCGCGCAGCCGTTCTTCAAGCACCTGCGGATACGGATAGCGCCCGCGGTGTACGCACTCGCGGTAGCACTTCTGCCCGGCCTTCAGCGCCTGCCGGAACTGCTGCAGCGCCTCCTGTCTGCTCATGTCAGGCACCTCCTTTTGGTTTCCGCTCCCATTTTCCTACGGCAGACGCAAAAAGTCAATCAGATTTTCAAAACTGGCGGGGAGCCGACTGAGAGGTCGAGCAGCAGGCAGTAGCGAAAGGCGTAAGCTTTTCGGCGAATTCGCATGCAGCTGCCTGTCTGGCTGTAGGGGCCGACGACTCTGTCGGCCCGAAAATGTTTCGAATTCGCCGAAGGTTTTCGTGAAAACACTGCATTCTGCGGGCGGACAGAGTCGTCCGCCCCTACGCCGAAACAGGAAAGTGCATGCGGATTTGCTGCATATTTCCAAAAAATTCAATGCGTCCTGCCGGGCGGAGCAGAGCCCCGCCCCTACCAACCTTATTCGCGTTCCGACCGCTCTCTGCGTAAAACTAACGCACGCTGAACCTTACAACAAAACCCCTCCGACAGTTTCTGCGAAAATGCCGGAGGGGGGTTCTATAACAGTCATTCAGTCAAGGCGGAAGCGGAGCATGTTCCAGGAGGCGGGCGCAAGCTCCAGCGGGCCTTTGGACGGGACGGGCTGCTCCTGCGGCGCGACCGGCTGCGCGTCCGCCGTGTTGACGGTGTCAAACGACGGCGCGGTCAGCGCGATGTGCTGCACGGGCGTGCCGGAAAAGCCGCTCAGCGTCAGGGAAATGGCTTCCTCTGGATTCTTGTTGACCGCGAACAGCGTAATCGTCCTGCCGTCCTCGGACAAAACAGCTGCGCAGGACAGATAGGGCACAGCTTCGCTCACGCCGCAGGCGTAGGACGGCACATCGGGTTCGGTGCGCAGCACCGTGCCGCGTCCGAAGCGGGAGCCGTAGAAGAACGGCCAGTAGGTCGTCTGTGCCCATGCGCGGCCATCCGGCTCGGTCATGATCGGCGCGAGCGCGTTGACCAGCTGCGCAAGGCAGGCGACTTTTACAACATCCGCGTGGTTGAGCAGGGTGTTGAGCATACAGCCGACGACCAGCGCATCGGCAAAATCATACCGCTCCTCCTCAATTGGGCGGGCAACCGTCCACTTCGGCGGGGCGACGCCGTCCTTCGCGTAGTGGTACCAGACGTTCCACTCGTCGAACGACAGGCGGATATGCTTGTCGCTGCCGGTTTCAAGGCGGATTTTTTCGCAGATGTCCGCGACCTCCTGAATGAAGCCCGCCATTTCCACGTCCCGCGCGAGGAAGTTCATAACGTCCCCCTCCGGGTTCGTGTAATACTGGTGGAGCGAGAGATAGTCGATATACGGATAGCACTGGCGCAGGACCTCCTCCTCCCACGCGCCGAAGGTCGGCATGGCGCGGAACGAGCTGCCGCAGGCCACAAGCTCGATATCCGGGTCGAGCATTTTCATCAGCTTGGCTGTCTCGCACGCAATGCGGCCATATTCCGTGGACGTTTTGGCGCAGATTTGCCATGGGCCGTCCATTTCGTTGCCGAGACACCAGAGCTTGACGTTATAGGGCGCGTCATGCCCGTTTTCCCGGCGCTTGTCGGCCCAGTAGGTGTGCATCCTGCCGTTGCAGTATTCCAGCAGCTCTGCCGCGTCCTTCGGCGTGCCGGTGCCGAGATTGACAGCCAGCATCGGCTCCGCGCCAATGCGCTCGCACCAGCGCAGGAATTCGTCCGTGCCGACCTGATTCGGCTCGATGGCGCTCCACGCCATGTCGGGCCGGACGGGACGCTGCTCCTTCGGGCCGATGCCGTCCTTCCAGTCGTAGCCGGAGAGGAAATTTCCGCCCGGATAGCGGATCTGCGTGACGTGCAGCGGACGGATGAGCGCCTCCACGTCCGTGCGGAAGCCGAAGCTGTCCGCCGCAGAATGCGTCGGCTCATAGATGCCGGTATAGACCGCGCGGCCAAGATGCTCGATAAACGAGCCGAACACGCGCGGGTCGACCGCCGCAAGCGCGGCGGCAGGGTTCAGACTGAGATGTGCGTTCATATGGAACCTCCTGTGGATTCTCTTTGCAGAATGCTGCAGGCGAGCATGATATCCTTCTGTGCCGGGGCCTGCCCTCCGAGCATATCCAGCATGACATGGCTGGCCGTCTGTCCCATCTCAAACAGCGGCAGCGCGACCGTTGAGAGCGTCGGGCGGCAGACCGTGCTGACCTCGCGGTTATCAAAGCCAATCAGCGCCACGTCGCGCCCGACCTCCACGCCGTTCTGGTTGCACCAGTCGATCACGCCGGTCGCAATCAGGTCGTTCTGCGCAAAGACGGCCCTTGCGCCCGCGCGGATGAGCTCGCCGCCCAGCTGATAGCCGGAATCGCGGTCCCAGTTGCCCGCACGCACCAGCGAAGCCTCGTAGGCGACGCCGCGGTCCTGCAGCGCCTGCAGAAAGCCGTTTGCGCGGCGCAGCGTGTGGACGGACTGGATGGGGCCCGTAATCATGCCGATTTTGTCAGGCGCGAAGCGGAGCAGCGTGTTTGTGGCCTCATAGGCCGCGTGCCAGTCGTCATAGCCGACGCAGGGCACGTCCGAATCCTCGCAGGTGCAGTAGACGCACACGAAGGGGATGCTGGCGTGCGCCCGCAGCGAGGCGACCAGATGGCTGTGGCAGCCGATATAGATGATGCCCGCGACCTGCTTGGAAAGCAGATCATCCACCGCGCCGCGCACCAGCTCATTGCATTCCGCGTGGTTCCATGGGCTGTCGGGATAGCGCTTGTTGAGGCGCAGATTTGCCAGCAGATAGTGGTAGCTGTGCGCCTCGCAGACGGACGCAACGCCGTCGACGATCTCAGGCGTGTTGAAGACGGTCAGATCCTCCGTGAGAATGCCGACCGTTCTGGAGCTGCCGAGCTTGAGCGAGCGTGCGTTGAGATTCGGGCGGTAGCTCAGCTGGTCGGCGATCCGCAGGATCTCGTCTGCCGTCTCCTGCCGGACGCCGGGCTTGTTATTTAAGACCTTGGACACTGTCGCGATTGATACATCCGCCAGCTCCGCAATTTCTCGAATCGTTGCCATGCTCGTTCCTCTTGTTTCGTGTTTTTTTCATGATAGCATAGTTTTTGCCGCATCACAAGTGGTAAACGTTTAAAAAGAAGAAAAATACGCAAAATGCGGAGAAAAACGGAACTGCCTGCAAAAACTGCGGGGCAGCGGAGAACGTTGTGCAGATTGGATAAAAACAGGATGCTGAAATTGATGAAATTCACGATTCTGCGTTTTCGTCTTTACAAATCCCTGAAATATGTTATAATCATAGCATAAATATTAAACGTTTAACAAAAGCGCACGGCATTCGTGCCCCGCAGAACCGGCTCCTGCTCCTGTTGTTTGAGCGGTTCTTTTTCCTGAAAATATTAAACGTTTAAGTTCTGGGGGTCTTTGTATGGCCGGTAAAATTTCGGTTCCGGATCTGAAGCGGATCACCATCACCGATCCGCTCTTCCGCCATTATGCAGACAATGTCGCGGCGAAAATGATCCCGGTCCAGTGGGATATCCTGAACGGAAAGGGCAGCAGCCGCTGCTTCTGCATCGACAATTTCCGCGTCGCGGCGGGCGAGCTGCACGAGGCGCACCGCGGCGTCGTATTCGGCGACACCGACGCATATAAATGGCTTGAAGCCGTGGCTTTCTGCGCAAACAACGGCCACACGGACTATCTGCCGATGGCCGACGAGCTGATTGAGCTCATTGGCCGCGCACAGCAGCCCGACGGCTATCTCAATACATACTACACCGTCCGTGAGCCGGAGCAGCGCTGGCAGAACCTCGCCGAGGGCCACGAGCTCTACAGCGCGGGCCACCTGATCGAGGCTGCCGTCGCCTATTACGAAGCCACCGGCAAGCGCCGCCTGCTTGAAATCGCGGCAAAATTCGCCGACCTCATCTGCACGGTCTTCGGCCCGGACGAAGGGAAGCTGCACGGCTACCCCGGCCATCAGGAGATCGAGCTGGCGCTCGTAAAGCTCTGGCGCGTGACCGGCGAGCAGCGATATCTGACGCTCTCCCGCTATTTCATCGACGCGCGGGGCGCGGAGCCGAATGTGCTCCTGCGCGAGATGCGCGACCCGGCGCACCATCTGGTTTTCCCGGAGCTGCTGGACTACGATCCCGCCTATTCCCAGTCCCATCTGCCGCCCGTCCGGCAGACCACGGCGGAGGGCCATGCCGTGCGCGCGATGTATCAGTACAGCGCAATGGCGGATCTGGCCGAAATTCAGCAGGATGCGGCGCTCCGCGACGCCTGCCGGACGCTCTGGCGCAGCGTCACGCTGAAACGGATGTATATCACCGGCGGCATCGGCTCGTCCGGCCTGCTGGAGCGGTTCACGGTCGATTACGATCTGCCGAACGACCGGATGTACTGCGAGAGCTGCGCGTCGATTGGCCTTATGATGTTCGGCCAGCGCATGGCGCGTCTGACGCGCGACGCGTCGTACTACGAGACGGTGGAGCGTGCGCTCTGCAATACCGTCCTCGCCGGGGTCAACGCGGCCGGCGACCGCTATTTCTATGTCAATCCCCTGGAGGTCTGGCCGGAAAACTGCAGGGAGCATACCTCCATTTCCTATGTCAAGCCCGTCCGTCAGCCGTGGTTCGAGGTTGCGTGCTGCCCGGCCAATATTGCCCGCACGCTTGCCTCGCTCGGCCAGTATATCTACGCCGTGGATGACAGGAGCCTGTATGTGAACCTCCTCATCGGCTCGCAGATCGAAACGCGCCTGCGCGGCACCGACCTGCGCGTATGCATGGAAAACACGCTGATGCAGGGCGGGGAGCTGAAGCTCCGCGCCGCCTCCTCCGGCGAGCATCCGCTTGTCATCCGCCTGCGCGTGCCCAGCTGGATGGAAACCCCCGTCTTCCGCCTTGACGGCGAGCAAATCCAGCCTGCGCTGGAAAACGGCTATGCCGTTCTGGCCGTCAACTGCGCCGGAGAGCACGAATTTACCGTGCAGGCGTCCGTCCCGGTACATACCCGTGCCGCCAATCTGCGCGTCCGCGCGGACGTCGGCAAGATCGCGCTGCAGAAGGGCCCGTTCGTCTACTGCGTCGAGCAGCAGGACAACGGCGAAAATCTGGCCGCGCTTCAGGCATCGGCTGCCAGCGCGGAGGAAGCCCCCGCAGACGAGGCGCTGCCCGGCGGTCTGCCGGTGCTCCGCGTGCCCGGCCGCCGGATTGTCCAGACTGCCGCCGATGCGGAGGCGCTTTATGCCGACAGCGCGTTCAAGGCAGAGCCGTGCGAGCTGCGGGCCGTGCCGTATGCGCTCTGGGGCAACCGCACGCCCGGCGAAATGCGCGTCTGGCTGGACGCAATCCTTCCCTGATTATATGCAGCAGGAAGCTGCTATAATAGATTTTTTCAATATATGAAAGGAAGCTGCAAAAAATGAAAAAGATCATCGCCCTCCTGCTGTGCGTCCTGATGGTTCTTGGCATGGCTGCCTGCGCAAAGACGGCCGAAACCACGACCAACAACGATAACACGGCGGACACCAACACCGCGAACACCCCGGCTGACAACACCCCGGCTGACAACACAGAGGACAATACCGCGTCCGACGACGTCGTGACCATCACCTATTCCTACTGGGGCACCCCGGACGAGGCTGCCAGCGTGCAGGCTGTCGCCGACAAGTTCCATGAGGAATACCCGAACATCCTCGTCGAGGTCATGGCGATCCCGAACGAAGAGTATGTCACCAAGCTCAACACCCTCGCCACCGCCGACAGCCTGCCCGACTGCGGCATCATGAACGAGTCCGGCGTTCTGGACTTCGCCTCCGACGGCCTGCTGTACGACATCTCCGATATGTATGCCGGCGCAGAGTCCATGCCGCTCGACTCCATCACCTTCAAGGCTGACGGCGCTCCCGTCGCCTACTCCGCTGCAAACGAAGTCCTGTCCCTGTACTACAACAAGGATATGTTCGACGCCGCCGGTCTGGAATACCCCTCCGCGACCGAGGCCATGAGCTGGGACGAGTTCGTCACCCTCGCCAAGACCCTCACGCTTGACGCCAACGGCAACAACGGCCTGAGCCCCGACTTTGACAAGGACAACATCGTGCAGTACGGCTGCGTCGTCGATAACTGGACGTGGCAGCTTGAGGTCTGGGCCCTGTCCAACGGCGGCCGCTGGTTCACCGAGGACGGCACTGCCTGCACCATCAACGACCCGAAGGTCATCGAGTCCATCCAGAAGGTCGCTGACCTGACGCTGGTTGAGAACTGCATGCCCTATAATGCAGGTCTGGAAGACAACGGTATGCAGCGCTCCCTGCTGACCGGCACTGTCGCCATGGCGACCGCCGGTGCGTGGAACGTCGGCACCTGCCTGAACACCGCCCGTGAAGAGGGCCTGAACTACGGCGTCGCCCGTCTGCCGAAGATGGAGCGCGAGGTCACCATCTGCACCGGCGGCCCGCAGGTCGTCTTCTCCCAGACCAAGCATCCGGAAGAGGCCATGACCTTCATCAAGTGGTATATGCAGGAAGAAAACAGCTGGGACAGCCTGATCGCCACCGGCATCTGGATGCCCATCCTTGAGAAGTACTATACCGACGAAGCACTCACCAACAAGTGGATTGACAACCCCAACTTCCCGGATCACGACGAGTACAAGGGCGCTGTCGTCGACTATGCGATGGAATGCGCAGAGTCCACCTGCTGGTACTACATCCCGCACACCACTGAGTTCATCGAGCTGCTCCGCTCTGTCCTCGGCCCCGTCTGGACCGGCGAGCAGACCGCTGAGCAGGCGATCACCGAAAACTTTGACGCGCTGAACGCCGTCTTCGAAGGCAACTAAGCCGTAACCTTCAATCTGGGATTGGCCGGCCGCCCTTTGCGGCGGCCGGCCTTCCTGCCTGTACACCTTCTGTTTTCCAAACGCGATTCCATTACATAGAAAGGGTGAGAGCGTTGCCCCAAAAACCGAAAAGCAGACTGCTCCGCAAGGAAGCGAGAGCTGCGTATATTTATCTGATCCCCGCGTTCATCGGCCTGATTGTCCTGACCTACGTGCCGCTGGTCGCTGTATTCGGCCTGAGCTTCTTCAAATGGGGCGGAACGGGCGTGCCGGAATGGGTCGGCCTCGGCAACTACATCAAGCTGTTTACCTCGGACCCGTATTTTACCGAATCCGTCAAGGTCACCATCTATTTTTCCCTGCTGGCTGTCATCGGCAGCATGATTTATTCGCTTGTGATCGCGCTGCTGCTCAATCGGAATATTCCCGCGAGAGGATTTTTCCGCGCGGTTTTCTATCTGCCCTACGTCCTGCCCGCAACAGCTGTTTACATTGGCTGGAGCTGGCTGTATAATACGGAGTGGGGCCTGTTCAACTACATTCTCAGCAAGCTCGGCATCGAGCGGCTGATGTTCGTCAGCTCCTCGTCGCAGGTCGTGCCGTCTCTGGCGCTGATCGCGGTGTGGCTGTCGGGCAACCTGATCGTCATTTTCCTCGCAGGGCTGCAGAATGTGCCGCGCGTATACCACGAGGCCGCGCAGATCGACGGTGCGAACAGCTGGCAGCGGTTCTGGAACGTGACAATTCCAAGCATGACGCCGATCATCTTCTACAATATGCTCATGGCGCTCATCACCAATATGCAGGTCGTCACCCCGGCGCTTGCGCTGACGAAGGGCGGCCCAGGCAAATCCTCGTATTTCATTTCGTATATGCTCTATAACTACGCGTTCAAGCAGCGCGGCAAGCTGGGTCTGGCCTGCGCCATCGCCTTCGTGCTGTTTTTGCTGATCGGCGCGTTCACGCTGATCCTGTTCGCGACCAGCAAGAGCTGGATCTTCTATGAGGGAGGCGAGAACAAATGAGTCTGAAAAGTCAGAAGCGCCGTCAGCGGACGGCGGACGTGCTCTGCTTCCTTCTGGTCATCCTGTTCTCCTGCGCGGCCATGCTGCCGATCTGGTGGATCTTCCGCTCCAGCCTGATGTCGAACGCGGAGCTGTTCAAATGGCCGCCCGCGTTCTTCCCGCCGCGCTGGCTGTTCTCGAACTACGCGAACACGCTGCAGTATTTCAAATTCTGGACCTACCTGAAAAACACGATGCTCATCATCGTGCCGTCCGTCATCGCCGGTACGATCACGGCGACCATGTGCGGCTACGCCTTCGCGCGTCTGCGCTTCAAGCTGCGCGGCTTCCTCTTTACGCTCTGCATCGGCTCCATGCTGCTGCCGACGATGGTGACGCTCGTGCCGCTGTACGTCATGTGGACGAAGTTCCTCGGTCTGTCCAATACCTATTGGCCGCTGATCCTGCCGTACTTCTGCGGCGGCGGCGCGTTCAATATCTTCCTGATCCGTCAGTTCGTCATGTCCGTTCCGCGTGAGCTGGACGAGGCCGCGACGATCGACGGCGCGGGCTACTTCCGTATCCTGACGAGCGTGATCGTCCCGGCCATCAAGCCGGCGATGATCGTCGTGGCCATGTTCCTGTTCATCCAGATCTGGAACGATCTGCTGCAGCAGATGGTCTATATCAATACGGAGGCAAAATTCACGATCTCCATGGGCCTGAGCCAGCTGAAGGGCTCGCTCAAAACGGACTGGTCCGCCATCATGTGCGGCACCTGTATGTCCTTCGTGCCCGGCGTGGTCTTCTATCTGCTCGGTCAGCGCTACTTTGTCGAGGGCATTGTCATGACCGGCATGAAAAACTGATGCCGGGCGGCCGGCAG
>OIZX01001844.1_pt1 | contig 10183 bp, 8 predicted proteins | sample 1588621 | NCBI WGS metagenome assembly OIZX01 (sample SAMN03283276) | human gut metagenome | biome: human-associated habitat; material: feces | host: Homo sapiens | place: Peru | collected 2012
AAATTAGATGTTGATTATATCTATATGGGAAGCTTAGGAGAAGGTTTCTATTTGATTCCTCAAAGCTATAGAATCTTTCAGCCTCCTAAGACAATGTATGATGCAATGGTTTTGTTTGTGAATGTTAATCCTACTGATATAATTGAATAAGTATGAAAATCTTAGTTAGTGCTTGTTTAATGGGTGAAAATTGTAAATATAATGGTGGCAACAATTATAGTGAAAAGTTACATGAATTTATTAAGGGTCATGAGGTAATAATGGTATGTCCTGAGGTTATGGGAGGACTACCTACACCTAGGTTACCTTCAGAGATTGTTGGTGATAGGGTTGTTAATAGTGGTGGAGCTGATGTAACAAATGAGAGTGAGATAAGAGTATTTTTTGCAAGTTATGATTTTTCTAAAATAATTAATGATGAAAACGTTCTTAATGATTCTATCAATTGTATTAATAAATTAATTGATAGTAAGATGTTTGAAATATCATTTTTAACTCATGTAAATTCTTTAACTGAAGGTTGTGTAAAAGTTGATTATTTAAGAAAGCATTTTAAAGATATAACTATTATTATGGTTCCTAAGGAGATATCTAAAACTAAGGTAGTTCATAGTGAAGGAGCAATACTTGTAGATGATTATTCAGGCAATTTAAAAGAATGGGAAGAAAATGGTGGAATAGCTGTAAGATTTTCAAAAGAACTTGAATCACATGGATATAAAGTTTTGAATCATTTGGATGAATTAATAGATATGTTTAAAAAAGAAGAGGAGGAAACATGTTAGAAGTTGTTAGAGTAGTAACTGGATTCTTAAAAGAAAATTGTTATATTCTTCATAATGGGATAGATTGTTTAGTAGTAGATCCAGGTGATGATCAAAAGAAAATATTGACTGAAATAAATAGTAGAGGATTACATGTTAAGGGAATATTAATAACACATTATCATTTTGATCATATTGGGTGTTTAGAAACATTTAAAGAAATATATCCTACTGCTAGAATAGTTGATTATAAAACTAAAGGAGACGTTAAAATAGATACTTTTGAATTTAAAGTGATTGAGACATATGGTCATACTATGGATAGTGTTTCATTTTATTTCGATAAAAATGATATATTATTTACTGGAGATTTCTTGTTTAAAGAAACAATTGGTAATTTTGAAGAAGATAATGAACAAGCTATGATTAATAGTCTTAAAGTGTTTAAATATATGTCCACTAATGTTAAAGTGTATCCTGGTCATGATGAAGAAACTACTGTTGAACATGAACTTAAGTATAATCCATTCTTAAGGGGAATTTAATGCTTGCTAGTGTAATAATAGAATATTCAGTAAAATCATTAAATAAAGTATTTGATTATATAATACCAGAAGATATAAAAGATACTATAAAAGTTGGACATAAAGTAATAGTACCTTTTGGTAAAGTAGAAGTAGAAGGTTTTGTACTTAAGATTCACAATAATAAAGATGAAAACTTAGAATATAGAAGTATTATTAGAATACAAGAAAGTGATTTTTATTTAAATGAAGAATTACTCAAATTGGGAAAATATATGAGTGATTTTTTGTTATGTAATTTAATATCTTGTTATCAGGTAATGTTACCTAAGGCTTTGAAGGCATCATTAAAGACTAATATAAATAGAAAATATATAACTAAAGTATCATTAAATAAAGAAGTTGATATAGATAAATATATTCTTGAACATAAAAGAAATAAAGTAGAAATAAGTATAATAGAATGTTTAAGAAGTGGAGAAAAAGAAAGAAAAGAATTTAGTAGTTCGATAAAGAAATTAATAGAAAAGGGAATAGTAATTGAAAATAAGTATGAAGTTAATAGAGAAGTAGAAGTAGATGAAGAAAAGAAAATTATTAATTTAACAGATGGACAGTTAAAAGCAGTAGATGAGATATTAAATTCTAATGATGACAAGTTTTTATTATATGGTGTTACTGGTAGTGGTAAGACTGAAGTATATATAGAGCTTTTAAGACGCATTTTAAAGAAAAATAAGACTGGTATAGTATTAGTGCCAGAGATATCTTTAACTCCTCAAATTGTAGCTCGTTTTAAGGGTGTATTTGGTGATAATGTAGCTGTGTTTCATAGTTCTTTAAGTGAAGGGGAAAAGTATGATGAGTATAGAAGAATTATGAATGGTGAAGTTTCTTTGGTAGTGGGCGCTAGAAGTGCTGTATTTGCACCACTTAAAAATGTAGGATTAATAATTATAGATGAATGTCAAAGTCAAACATATAAGCAAGATAATACTCCTAAATATAATGCAATAGATATAGCTTTTAAAAGAGGAGAATATAATAATGCTAAAGTAATTATGGGAAGTGCAACACCTTCTTTAGAACAATATGCTAGAGGTAAAAAAGGAGTTTTTCATTTAATAAGTCTTTCTTCTAGAATAAGTGGTAGACTTCCATCATTTGAAATAGTTGATATGGATAAGGAAGCTAAGAAACATAATTACATCATTAGTGATAAACTTGATAAAGAAATAAAGAATGCACTTGAAAGAAAAGAACAAGTAATATTATTATTAAATAGACGTGGCTATTCTACATTTTTAAGCTGTACTAATTGTGGTTTTGTATATAAGTGTCCTAACTGTGATATATCGTTAATTTATCATAAGAGCAGTAATAGTTATAGCTGTCATTATTGTGGATATAGATGTCAGAAGAGTGAAGTGTGCCCTAGTTGTCATGAAGAAGCTATTAAAGATCTAGGGCTTGGTACTGAAAAGTTGGAAAGTATGATAGCTAAAAAATATAATGTAGAAGTACTTAGAATGGATGCTGATACTACTAGTACTAAAAATGCTCATCAAAAACTAATCAAAGAGTTTTCAAGTGGTAAATATAGCATACTTGTTGGAACTCAAATGATATCTAAAGGACTTAATTTTGAAAATGTTAGTTTAGTTGGAACTATAAATAGCGATGCTAGTTTATCTATACCAGACTTTAGAAGTGCTGAGAGAACATATGAATTATTAAGTCAAACGGCTGGAAGAGTAGGAAGATTCAATTTGCCTGGTAAAGTTATAATACAAACATATAATCCAACTAATTATGTATATAAAAGTGTAGTTAAAAATGATTTTGATGCATTCTTTAATTATGAAATGAATATTCGTAAGAAATTAATGTATCCACCTTATTATTACATTTGCAATATTTTAATAACAAGTACAACATTTAATGAAGCAGGGGATGCTGCGAATAAAGTTAAAAAATTTATAGATAGTAAGCTTAATGAAAATGAATTTATAGTACTAGGTCCTTCTGTGTCAAGTATAGTAAGACTTAATAATAAATATAGATTTAATATAATGATAAAATATAAAAAGATAGATAATTTATTACCGGTAATGAGAGAAGTAAATAATATTAATATAAAGAATGTGTCTATTGATATAAATATAAATATTTAATATAATTTATGTGAAGGTGAAAAGATGAAAGATAAAAGAGTAGTATTTATGGGAACTCCAGAGTTTAGTGTACCAGTTTTAGAAATGTTAATAGAGAATACCAATGTGGTTTTAGTCGTAACACAACCTGATAAAGAAGTAGGAAGGCATCATGAACTTAAAGCACCACCAATTAAAGAGTGTGCATTAAAACATAATATAGAAGTATATCAACCAAATAAAATAAGAAATGAATATGAGTATATTTTAGAGAAAAATCCTGACATAATAATAACTTGTGCTTATGGACAAATAATACCTAGTGTGTTGCTTGATACTCCAAAGTATAAAGCTATAAATGTTCATGCGTCATTACTTCCTAAACTTAGAGGTGGCAGTCCGCTTCATAAGTGTATAATTGATGGTTATAAGGAGACTGGTATAACTATTATGTATATGGCTCCTGGTATGGATGATGGAGACATTATTACTCAAAGAAGTATAGAAATAAAAGATACTGATAATGTTGGAATAATACATGATGAACTTAGTATTATGGGACGTGATCTATTATTAGAAACACTTCCTAATATATTTAGTGGTAATATTACTAGAACAAAACAAAATCCCGATGAAGTAACATATGCATATAATATAAAACGTGAAGAAGAAAAAATAGATTTTAATAAAACTGCTCGTGAAGTATTTAACCAAATAAGAGGGATGTATCCTTTTCCAATAGCATATACTACACTTAATGGAGAAGTTATCAAGATATGTGAATCTGTTATAGGAAATAGTTTCAAAGGAAAACCTGGTGAAATAATAGAAACTTCTAAAGAGGGTATAAGTGTAATGTGTAAAGATAAAAATATAATAATAACAAGACTTAAACCAAGTGGTAAAAAAGAAATGTCTGCTAAAGATTATCTGAATGGAAAAAATAAAACATTAGTTGGAGAAATATTATGTTAAAAGATTTATTTGAAGAAAAAAAACCTAAAGAAGAGGAAAATGATGAAGTTAGAAGAAAAGCTTTAATTTATTTGTGTATTATTATTGTGGGCTTTGCATTATTATTTGTAGGTGGTAAAGTTGGTAAAACAAATAACACAAAAAAAGATGATATTAAAGTAGATGAAATAACTATAAAAAAAGAAGAATTAATTAGTAGATTAGATTTAATAAAAGATAATTATGAAATACTAATATATAAAGTCACTAATGAAGATGAAAAAAAATTAGAAATAAAAAGAGATAAAGATTTAACAATATATTATGGAACTGCGCTTAATATAGAGGGATATATAGAGTACAAGAATAATATTTATATACCAGGTAGTGAAACATTTAAACTTGCTAAAAAGGGAGAAGTAATAAATGATATACCAAATTATATTTATAATTTTGATTTAATAAAAAAAGTAACAAATTATTGTACATTTAAAGATAATAATACTTGCGAAATAAATGTTAGTGAATATTTAAATGAATATAATAATATTTACCTTGATTATGAATTTGTAGGAGATATCGAAAAAATTTTAAAAAGATTGAAAGAAAAAAATATTATTGTTGGAGTGGTAACAAATTCAACTAAAGAAAAAACAGAAAGAAAGCTAAAAAAATATATAAATTTATTGGATTTTATATATTGTGATGCAAATAAACCAAGTATAGAAAGTATTAATGATATAATAAATAAATATCAGGTTAGTCCAAATGAGATTATTTTCATAGGTGATTCAGATAGTGATTATCAAACTAGTAAAAATGCTAAAATTGATTTCTGTGGGGTAAATACTGGAAAAAATAAATGGTATAAAACAGATGCTATATTTATAGAGAGTATAAATGATTTAGAAAAAGGCATCCTTTAAAGGATGTCTTTTTACAATATAATACAAATCAATCCGCCAGAACCTTCATTAACAATACGTTCCAATGTTTCTTGAAGTTTAAATTGAGCTTCTTCAGGCATTTTTGCCAGTTTTGCCTGTAAGCCTTCATTAACAAGTTCGTGTAGGCTTTTGCCAAAAATATTAGATTCCCAAATACTAGTTGGATCATTTTCAAAACCAGAAAGCAGATAATTAACAAGTTCTTCAGACTGTTTTTCAGAACCAACAATAGGAGAAACCTCAGTCTCAATATTTGCACGAATCATATGAATTGATGGAGCAGTAGCACGAAGTTTAACACCAAAGCGAGAACCTTGTTTAACCATTTCAGGTTCCTCAAGAACTAGTTCATCAATAGAAGGTGTAACGATTCCATAGCCTTTAGTTTTAACTTCTTCTAATGCATAAGCAATTTTATCATATTTTTTCTTAGTACAAGATAAATCACTCATAATAGAGAATAATTCACCTTCATTTGTAATTTGAATACCAGTAATTTCAGATAAAACATTATAAAATAATTCATCTTTAAGAGTGATGTTAATACAAACTTTACCACTACCTAACATTATATTATTAATAAATGTTTTTGAAATAATATCTGTTGAATCAATTGTAGAAACACAATTAGAAACATCTTTTAAAGCAGAAACATTTGCAAAAGCATTTTTTATTTGATCAAATAATTTAGCTTTAAGAGGATGAGAATATTCTAAGCCATCAATCCATTTTGGAAAACTAATTTTTATTTCATCAACAGGGAATTCATAAAGTAAACTAGCAAACATTGAGTTAATATCATCAGCAGTTAAATCTTCACAACTAATTGGCATAACTTTTGTATTATATTTATCAGAAAGTTGAATAGCAAGTTCTCTTGTTTCAGGAGAAGAAGGGTTTAGAGAGTTTAATAATATAATAAATGGCTTATGTAATGTACGAAGCTCGCTAACAACTCTTTCTTCAGCTTTAACATAATCATCACGAGGAATATCTGTTATAGAACCATCTGTTGTAATTAAAATTCCTATTGTAGAATGTTCTTCAATAACTTTTTTTGTTCCAATTTCAGCAGCAGTTTCAAAAGGAATTTCCTCATCAGACCAAGGAGTTTTTACCATTCTTGGTAGATCATCTTCTAAATAACCAATAGCATTATCAACTAAATACCCAACACAATCAACAAGACGAGTTTTCAATTTTAAATTTTTGTCAATCGTAATTTCAACAGCTTCATTAGGAACAAATTTAGGTTCAGTAGTCATAATAGTACGCCCACCAGCACTTTGTGGCAATTCATCTTTAGCTCTTTCTTTTTTATATTCATTATCAATATTTGGAATAACCAGTAAATCCATAAATTTTTTTATGAAGGTAGATTTACCAGTTCTTACAGGACCAACAACTCCGATATAAATATCTCCATCAGTTCGTTTAGCTATATCCTGATATAAGCCTACATTTTCCATTAAAATACCTCCTATACATTTCTAAAATCTTTTGTCTAAGACAAACTAAACTTTTATTAATATATATGGTAATTATTAAGAAATATGATAAGTATTGCAAAAAAAATATAAATATGATAGAATTGGGCTATTGGAATACATATAATAAAATAAGAACATTAAGATGAAAAAAAAAGGAGAAAATGTTATGGATAAAAGACAAGAAGCAAAAGAATTATTAAAAGAATATAAGCAAGAACATATAAACAAATTTATAGATGAAATAGGCGATGAAAAGGCAGAAGAATTGATTGAACAAATACATACAATCGATTTCCATCAAATAACAGAATTATATAATAATACTAAGAAAACAATAGAATTTAAAGAAAGTAAAATAGAACCTTTAAAATATTTAGACAAAGCGAAACTTACATTTGAGCAAACACAAAGATTTGATGAATTAGGTAGTAATGTTGTAAAAAAAGGACAATATGCAGTTGTTACAATGGCAGGTGGTCAAGGAACAAGATTAGGACATAATGGACCAAAAGGAACATTCAAATTAGATGTATATGGAAAAGGAAAGTATTTATTTGAAATACTTGTTGACAATTTAAAAGAAGCAAATCAAAAATATGGAATAACAATAAATTGGTATATAATGACAAGTAAAGAAAATAATTCAGCAACAATTGAATTTCTTGAAAAAAATAATTATTTTGGATATGACAAAAATTTTGTTAAAATATTTACTCAAAGTGAAATGCCATTAATAGATACAGAAGGAAAATTATTAATGGGAAAAGACTATAAAATACGTGAAGCATCTGATGGAAATGGTGGAACATATTCTTCATTAAGAAGAAGCGGATGTTTAGCAGATATGAAAGAAAAAGGTATAAAGTGGGTATTTATAGGATCTGTTGATAATGCTTTATTAAAAATGGTAGATGTAACATTATTAGGAATGGCAATAGATAAAGGTGTACAAATTGCTTCAAAATCAGTAGTAAAAGCAAATCCACATGAAAGAGTTGGAGTATTTTGCAAAATGAATGGACACCCAAAAGTAATTGAATATACAGAACTTCCAGAAAAGATGGCAGAAGAAGTTGATTCTGATGGAGAATTAAAATATGGAGAATCACATATAATGTGTAATTTATATACAATAGATGCGATTGAAAAAATTAGTAAAGAAACATTAATGTATCATAGTGCATTTAAGAAAAATGCATATATTGATGAAAATGGAAAAGAAATTATTCCAACAGAGCCAAATTCATATAAATTTGAATCATTTATTTTTGATGCATTTGAATTTTTTGATGATATTGCAATATTAAGAGGAAAAAGAGAAGATGATTTTGCACCAGTAAAAAATAAAGATGGTGTTGATAGTCCAAAAACAGCAAAAGAATTATATGAAAAATATTGGAATAAAATGAAAAAATAATTGAGTTGAAAAATCGCCTAATAGGTGATTTTTCTGATAGAAAAGGTTATTTTTAAAGGAGAGAATTGGAAATGGAAGAATGTAAAATAAAAAATATGTATGATTTGAATCATACAATAGCAAAAGAATTATTAGAAAAACATGAATATCCATGGGAAGTATTACCTGAAATTAGTGACTTTATAATAGAACTAGGAAATAAATTAGACAAGGAAATTTATGAATTAAAAGGTGAAAATATATGGATTGCAAAATCTGCAATAATATATCCATCAGCATATATAAAAGGGCCTGCAATTATTGGAGAAAATGCAGAAGTAAGACATTGTGCTTTTATTAGAGGAAAAGCAATAGTAGGAAATAATGCAGTTGTTGGAAATTCTACAGAATTAAAAAATGTTATATTATTCGATAATGTTCAAGTTCCACATTATAATTATGTTGGAGACTCAATTTTGGGATATAAATCACATATGGGAGCAGGTTCAATAACTTCAAATGTAAAATCTGATAAAAAACTTGTTGTTATAAAAAATAAGGAAGAAAAAATTGAAACAGGTTTGAAAAAAATTGGTGCAATGCTTGGAGATGAGGTTGAAATTGGTTGTGGAAGCGTTTTAAATCCAGGAACAATTATTGGTTCACATACTAATATATATCCACTTTCATCTGTAAGAGGTGTAATTAAAGCAAATTCAATTTATAAAAATCAAAATGAAATTGTTGATAAAAAATAAGTAGAGAATAATCTCTACTTATTTTATTTTTAATGTTACTATTGTAACACCCATTTCACCTTCACCAAATGTTCCCATTCTGTAAGAATCAACATATTTATTTGTTTTTAAATATTTATGAATACCATTTCTTAATGCTCCAGTACCTTTTCCATGAACGATACGAACAGGAGAAAGTTTTGCCATAAAACAATCATCTAAATATTTATCAACAAGAGGAACAGCTTCATCAACTGTTAAACCAAGTAAGTTAATCTCAGGACTTACAGATTGTGATTTTAAATTATTTCTACAAGTGTATGAATAATTATTTGTATTTTTAGATGAAGAAACTTTTTCTTGTAAATATTTAATATCAACTTTAAGCTTCATTGCACCTATTTGAACTTGTACTTTATCATCTTTAGAAATGTTTGACATTACAATTCCATCAGAATTATAATTTGTAACATATACATTTAATCCAGGTTTTATTAAATCTCTTTGAATAGGATGTTTAACTTCAATTTCCTTTTTATCAATTTTTGTATTAGAAATTTTTTCATTTAGTTCATTTCTTAATTTATTTGCTTGTGATGCAGATTTGCTAGAGTTTATATCTTTTATAATAGAATCAGCAGTTTCTTTTGCATCTAATAATATTTGTTTTGCTTCTAATTTTGCATTTGCAATTAATTCTTTTTCTTTATTAATAACATCAGTATTTTGATGTTTTAAAGATTCTTTTAATTCTTTAGCTTCTTGTAAAGCTTGAGAAGTAAGTTCTTTTTCTTTTTCAATTTCTGATTTTGAATCATAAATATTTTTTAGTAAATCTTCTAAATTAATAGTTTCTTTATCAATCATAGAAGAAGCTCTGTTTATAATTTTTTCGTCTAAACCTAATTTTCTACTAATAGCAAAAGCATTACTTTTTCCAGGAATACCAACTAATAATTTATAAGTAGGGCGAAGGTTTTCTATATCAAATTCAACACTTGCATTTTTGAAATTAGGTGTAACTAAAGCATATTTTTTTAATTCTTGATAATGTGATGTTGAAACAACAATTGCACCTAATTCAGAAAAATATTGTAAAATACTTATTGCTAAGTTTGCACCTTCTAATGGGTCTGTACCAGAGCCTAATTCATCAACCAAAATCAAACTATTTTCTGTTGCTTGTGAGGTTATTTTTACTATATTACTCATGTGTGA
>OIZX01001845.1_pt1 | contig 10183 bp, 10 predicted proteins | sample 1588621 | NCBI WGS metagenome assembly OIZX01 (sample SAMN03283276) | human gut metagenome | biome: human-associated habitat; material: feces | host: Homo sapiens | place: Peru | collected 2012
TTCGCAATTATTGATGATAATTTTTCATTTTCAAACAAATCTTCTATATTATTATAATATTTGGGTTCATTGTAATTATTATCAATAACATCTTGTAGCATTTCAAATGATACTTCATTTTGTTTCTTCTGAATTTCATCTTTAGCAAACTTAATTGTTGTATGAATTATAGTTTTTTTGATATAAGTATCAAATTCCTTTTCTAATCCGTTATCCACACTTCTCACCCCATTTCTGGGGCAAGATTTAATGAAGGTTCATCTTATGTGGATTAATGTAGAGTAAATATAACATTCTTTTGTATCTTGCCTTTATGACCCACTAATATTTTACAATGCTTTTATATAAAAATAAAGACAAGCCTTTTTGCTTGCCTTCAATGTTACTTATAAATATAAAAACAACCGCCCTACCTAAGTAAAAACGGTTGTTTTTATGAATTAAATTAATCTAAAAGGAGATTACTTGTGGTAATATCCCTCTGCTTGTTACAGCAGAGGGTGTTAGAGATTTAAAGTAATTTTTGCGTGTATGCTCGTTATACATTATTAATGCCTTTATAGATTGTTCAACGACGAAGCATCTGATGATTTTTCCTTTGCTATCAAATCCGATGTAATTTCCGGACAAATTGAAAATCAAACAATGTATTTTGAGTTGTGTTTAATTTTGGAAACACACGAATGTTAATGAAATGATTAATTCTCTAACAATTTTTAGTGTAACGTGTTTGGTTACCAATGTCAATAACTTTTTTAGAAAAAACCACATAAGCTTTTAAACTTATGTGGTTTCAGAAAAGAAAACCAAATGTGAAAGAGATCCGAGAAAAAAATATTAAGTTGTAAAAAGGTTTTCTTTTTTTCTCTTTAATTTACAATTTTATTATAATAAGTTAACTATTACTTGTCAAGAACTTTTTTTCTCTGTTCTTTACACCAACATTCAAAACATTTCAAATAGTAAGCAAATATATCTGATTTCGCTTTTTGATTATAATTCGTAAACCATTTTCGATTGTTAAAACGGTTTATAATAATTTCACATTTACAAATAATATCAGGTGCATAAGCATCTTGACAAATAACATTTGCATATTCAATTGCTACACTAAATATAGCATTAGCTCTGTTTTCGTCAAATTCGTGAACCTGTTCAGGAATACATTTATATAACATTGAATATTTTTCTTCAACATCATCACTATCATATTTATGTTGAAGCCATTCGTCTATATATTGTTCTTTTTCATCATCATTATCAAAATTAAGTTCATTTGGTTTTGTTTTGTAATTATAATTCCAAGAAACATCATCAATATTAATAGAATTGTGCAGCATTATTTTTATTGCTACATATTTTTTCCCTTGTTTTATCATTTCATAGGATATTTTATTGTCAAGTTTATTGAACCTACTCATTACTTCTTTATATTCTAATATACACTTATCTAATATTTGAATAAATTTACCAACATTGCTATAAGAAGATGCAGGAACTTGTAATTTTTTACGAAGATAATCAATATCAAAAACTACTTCGTTTTTACCTGCCCACGATTGAATTAAATAATAAAATTGAATAGTATATTTTGAGGTCATACTATTAATTATTTGAAGTTCTGTAAAAGTATATCCTTTTTTCTTATCTAAATTTGTAGCAAATTTTTTAAAAGAATTAGTCATAAAAATTTTTACTTGACTATTGTTTTGCCATTCAGCTTCAGCAAGTATTTTTATAATGCCACCGTTGCCATTACAATCAATCATCGCTGATTTATCAGCAAGCTGTTGTATTAGTTTTTTTAATTGCAAATACTGAGTGCCACCGGCAAGCAAGTTAGAACTACCAAACTCTTTTTGCATTTCTTGAAAAGATGTAGTTATTGTGTTTTCATCTTTATCATAGTGATAAGTATCTACACAACAACAAAGATATTCAAACATTTTCAATTCTGTTTTACTTAATTTCCAAAAGTAATTTTGAATTATATCATTGCTTTTCCGAGAACATAATTGTATATCATCGTTAATCATAACATTAAACTCCTTTGTTGTTATATTTTTATTATACCTTCTTGTTAAAAAAAGTCAAGTTTTTTTCAAAACGGCAAAAAAAGTATATTTGACGGCATTGGTGGTATATTTAACGGCAAAAAAAGTATATTCAAAACGGCAAAAAAAGTATATTTGACGGCATTGGTGGTATATTTGCATACAATTATATAATAATATAAATAATATATATATTAATATTATATATACTAACAAACAAAAGGTCTGAGAGTTTTCAAATAAAAAATTTTATTTATTAACAAGAAAAAAATGCCAAGCCATAATGACTTAGCATTTAATTTATATAATGTGATATTTTTTTCTGTCAAATAATTTTTCAAATTTCTTAATTCTTTTTTTCTTGGCTCTTGTTGCAATCCATTCATCATACCAACAATTCAATAAGTATAAAACAATAATTGAAAATCCCATTAAATAGATAGCCAATATTTGTACCTTTACAGATTGTTGACATAGCCAAAAGCCAAAATCTGAATATAACATCACTATTACTCTCCTCTCTCATAATATGACAAAACCTTTAATAATTTTATCATATTTTACATAATATGTCAATTCACCTGCAAGCATATATGTATATTCATATGTATATTGGTGAATATATCTTTAGATAATTGTTTATGTTATTAATACAATAGATAGCAATAAACAGAAAGGAGAACAATGGTATGGGATTGTCATTTAGAAAGAAAAGTTCAAAAAATTATGTTCAATTTACAACAAGATATGAAGAAGACTTGATGATAAAAATAAGAGAAATTCACAATAAAACAAATTTATCAATAAACGAAATAATTAATAAATGTGTCAGGTATGCACTTGAAAATACGAGTATTGAAAAAGAGAAGTAACTAATTCTTCTCTTTTTCTTTATGTTGTTTAATGTTTTGTTCTTTTAAGTTTGCAACATATTTTTCTAATTCAATTCCATTGACATCTATTGTTTGCTGTAATGTCCCATTTTCGTCTTTTTCATAAATTTGATATACTTTATCATCTAACAAAAAAAGTGTGTTATAGCCGTATTTATGATTGTATGTAGTTAATGCTTTGTCAATCATAACATAATTATCACAATATGGTAATTTAATGCACCATTGAGTATCAGTACAATTTTGATAATCAATTCTATTATTACCAACCTTAATGTTATGAAAAAATATTTTACTTTTTAATAATTGTTCTTCTTTAAGAAGATCAAGCTTATATAATTTCTGTTGCAATTCATATTGGTTTGATTTCATTTTATTTGTTTCGATACGATAGTTACTGTTTTCACTAATTATTTTTTTTGCTTCATCTTCCGTTTCAATACCAAGTTTAGATTTTATTTCTTCAAATAATTTAATCTGTTCAGGCATTTTGTAATTTGCATCAATTTCTTTATAAGATTGAGCATAATCATAATCTTTTTTTAGTTGTAGAAACAATTGTGCCTGTTGTATCTTCTCAAAACTTTCTTTATTTTGTTTTTCATATTTTTTGATTTTAATATTTGATGAATGTAACTGTTGTCTATATTGTTGAATTTTCAATTCCATATCATCATAACTATTTATATTTTCCTGTTGCAAAAGGTCTAAGATTTCTTGAACCTTTTCTTCTCTAATTTCAACTTTTTTTCTTGTTTTTTGAAATTGTGGTAAATTTCCCCCAACAATTGCAACAGTAGCAGTCAGTTCTAATGCTATTGATAATTCGTTATGATATTCTACATATTTTTTGTTATAATCTGTTTCGGTGTATTTTTTGAATTTATAATAATAATCCGGTGTATAACCATTAAAATACAATTTCAAATTATCTTCGCTAAATTCATCACTTAATGTTTTAAGCCTAACAAATCTTTCTTTTCCCTGTGGTTTAACGGAAATGTATTTACCATATTTTACATCATAACCTAAATCAAACAGTTTTGTAATAAATTCTTGTAACGAACTACATTCTAATTTTAATTTTGTCATTTCTTCAACAATTCTGTTTTTCCAAGTTTGATGATTATACGAATAATATTTGTCAGACTGTTTCTTATTATTTTTATCAAAAGTAAATTTTGGTAATACATAACAACCGTATTCGGCTGCTATTTCGTCACTTTTGTTTTTATACGCATAAAGACCTTCCTTTGTATCGGAAAGTCTGTCATTTAACTTCTTGCCGTTCATATTAACAGAATTAACAGCTATATGATTATGTATATGTCCTTTATCAATGTGTGTTGATACAACAACTTGATAGTCAGGATATAATTCTTTGCAAAGCCGTACACCAATTTCGTGTGCTTGCTCAGGAGTAATATTATCTTGTGGACTGAATGATTGTATAAGATGATATGCAACACGATTTCCTGTCGTATGAAAATGTCTTGCAGTTTCTTTGAATTCTCTTATAGCCGTATTAGGCAAACAATTTATACCTGTAATTAATAAACCGTTGTCTGTTTTGGCTTCATCTGTAATATATTCTAACAAGTCATCAACTTTTTGATGATGAACTATTCTCTTTGTATATGGCATATTTAATCGCTCTCCTCTTTTGACATTTTGTCTTTTATTTTTGTTGGTAAATTACCTTTATAAATTTCAGCTTGTATCAATTTTACTTCTAAACAATTAATATATTTGTAAGAATATTTGAAGTTGTTATTAGATATAACATAATCTCTTAATATACTTATTTTTTTATCAAGCGTCATTTTATTATCTTATCGAACTCATTTTTTAATGCTTCGACTTGCTGTTTATATATTTTTTCTTTTGATTGTTTTATAATTGTATCAACATTGATATTTTCATTAACTGCTTTTTTCAAAGACTTTGTTTGTGAATAAACTCTATATAATGATTGTTGCAATGTTTCAAATTCTTCAGGACTTAATGAAGTTGCAAATTTTAATATTCGGCGAACCTCTTTTGTATATTTGCTGATCTCTGTCGTATAATCCTGAATGAGTTTATTTGTTTCTTTGGTATATTGCATATTTATTTCAATTATACTTTCGTATAAACAACAATCCCGGATATAATCACTTACATACTTATATCCATATTGATTACTCTTTACATCAAGAAGTTTTCGTTCTTCTTTTGAAAATCGAATGTTATACGGAGCATACTCTGATTTTTTTGCATCATATAATTCTCTACTCATATTTTATTTTAACACCTGCCTTAATTATTTTTTTCTTTAAAATTAAATACATATTTTCAAGATATAAAAGATAAGTTTTTTTTAAATATCTTATACATAATTCTTCACAAACAGATGAAATAATATATTTTTCTTTATTAAAGTAATATATTTTTTCTTGCATTTCACTTGGTAACTTATCAAAATACCTTTTAATTGTTTTTATGCTACTGTTTGTGAATGAAGACAATTCTTTCATTGTCATATCATTTGAAATAAAATTCAGTAATTCATATTGTATATTATTTCTTTGACAATTTTGAATGTATGTTTCAATTAACTGTTCAAAAAATTCCACATCTGCTTCAATTGTTTTTTTATTTTTTTCAAAGTAGACATTTTCGAGCCAATAGTAACCTTCAAGAGATATTCGTAACTTATTATTTTGTTTTTCAACCCACTCACACCTTGAATGTTTTTGGTTCATAACACGAACAGCATCATAAACATCTTTATTAATAATTTTATAACCGTAAGCGGTTGAATAATTTCGGTCGTTCAGTTCCTTCACGACAGTTTTAATCGGATAACCACTCAAAGAGGACACCTCTTTTCTATTTATAAAATATGGCTTCGCCATATAAAGAATAATCTTATTATTCTCGATAAATGTCCGAAGGACATATACCTCGACTTGTTATCGCAAGCGTGGTGTTGTTACACACAACACCGAATTTTGTCTTCGCCAAAATTCCGCTTGTTAGGGGAATATCCCCTAATACCCTTATGCTCTGCGAGGCGAATATTTTTGTTTTTTTATTAGTAATTATGAATAAAAGAAAAAGAGAAAGTTGTGTACTCCTTTCTCTTCTCTCTACTATTAATTATAAATATTTTTGATAATTTGTCAAACATTATTTTATTAATTAAAGTCAAATTTGATTGAACAATCTTCTGCTAAATACAATTTAGCATCAAATGTTTTTCCACTTTTACTTTTAAATCCTTTTTTCTTTTTTGTGCAATATTTTGAAGGATTTAATAAATCTTTTGCATCATTAACAGTAATATTTTTACCTGCAATTTGTTTGGAAATAAAAAAGTGACAGCCGTCTTTAAATCCACTACAACCATAACCTTTTTTGTTTTCGTAGATAGGTTTATGACATAAAGGACACTCCCCTATTGCCTGCCTTGCATTAGTAATTTCATTAGAAATGTTAATGTTTTGAGAAACAATTTTTTTTATTTCTTGTTCGGCTGCCAAAATAATATCATTAACTGTTAGCTCATTTTTATATACTTTTTTTAAATCTTGTGACATCATAGCCGTTCTTTCTGCCCACAGATTTATATTAAGTTTTTTTAATATATTAATAAAAGCAATGCCTTTTTCTGTTATAACCAAAGAATTTTTTTGAACTTGGATATAACCAATTTTTTTAATTTTTTCAAGAGTATCTGCCCTTGTAGCAGATGTTCCGATTTCAATTCCTTTTAACATATTTTTATAATCTTCATCATTTTTTTCATCAGACAAAACATTTTTAAAAGGTGTTTCAAAGAATTTATTTAATTCTGCTTCGGTAACATTTTGTGGCGGTTTAGTGGTTGCGATGTTGATTTTTGGCTCACAGTAATATTGCTCTCCCTTTTTAAATGGTGGCAAACTTTTATTTTTTAAATCATTTTCAAAAATGAGATAACCGTCTTGTTTTATTATTTGTCCGGTGATGGTTGCAGGATATTCTTTATCATATCCACTAAACTTAAATGTAATTTTAGTTTCATTTATTATACATTTTTCATCACAAAAGTTGGCAAGACATCTATTAAGTATTACCTTATATAATATTTTTTCATCGTCTGTAAAATCATTACATAAGGTATCAGAGCTTGGAATTTTACTTGTAATAGTAATTGCACTATGACTTTCTACTTTACTACTATCAAACAATCTTTTTGGAACAATCAACTTAATATTATCGCATTGATAATTATTTAATAATTCACTATTCTTTAATTTGTTAACAATAGAGCTGATTTTTTCATACTCAGGTTCAGCAAGAAATTCGGTATTGGTTCTTGGATAAGTAGTATATTGATGTTCATATAATGCTTGGGCGACATTTAATGTTTTCTTTATAGACCATTTAAAATATTTGCTCATATAATTTTGCAATGAAGGTAATGAAAACAACTTTTTTGAGTGCTTTATTACTTCCTTTTGCTCAACATTACTAACAATAATTGGATTGTTTTTTAATTCGTATTCAAGCCGTTGAGCATCTGCTTTTTTATCAATATCATATTTCATATCGGCAAAGTCGATTGATAATTCAGAACCGTTTTTTGTATGAATTAAGCAACTTATTTTGAAATATTTTGTAGGAACAAAGTTTTCAATTTCAAGGCATCTATCGTAAATGTATTTAACCGCAGGTATTATAACTCTTCCTGTTGGTAAGGTTGTTTTGGCATTAATGGATATATATCGAGTAAGATAAATTCCATATAACCAATCTTCATACATTCTTGCTCTACCCTCATTATATAGATTAACAGTATTTGCAATTGGACGTTGATGATGCAATTCTCTTGTTATTGTTTCATCTGTTTGATCTTCAAGCCAAATCCTTGTTACCGTTTTCTTTTGCCTGATTTCATTAAAAATATTGTAAATAACAATATTAATCAGCACCTCTCCTTCCCTATCACTATCTCCTGCATTGACTATAGTATCAACATCAGTCCGAGAGATAAGTTTTTTAATGAGATTGTATCTTTCTTGTACGCCCTTATCATCTTTGACTTTATATTTGAATTTTTCTGGAAAATAATTAAGGTCTGGCAATTCCCATTTTTTTTCATCTTTTTTAAGATAATCATTCAAATCCCACAAAGTTAAAAGATGCCCAAATGCAGAAGTAACGATATATTTATCGTTTTCACTATAACCGTTTTTTGTTTGCATATAACCAATAGTGTGAATTATTTTTTGAGCAAGACTTGGTTTTTCTGCAATAATTAATTGTTTCATATTTGTTTTTCCTTTCTTTAGTTCCAATTAAAAAGAAGCCAAATTGACTTCTTTTATTTATTTACGATTTTATTAAATTCAATTATTCCACTTGAATAATTGTTATATATTTTTTCTAATTTTTCATTACCGAATGTTTCCTTTGATTTCAAAACTTATATTATTCGTATCAATATCTGTTATACAATTAAAAACTAAAGACATATTTTTATTAGAAGCATCACATAATTTTTCTACTTTTTGATTTGACATTTTGTTCACCCTTTCAGCAATAGTTTATCATAATAATATTTTTTTGTCATTATTTTTTATAATAAACTATTAAATTTATGCCACCACAATGTACTTCTAACATATACAGCATTACCTAATTGTATTGTGTCCGGATAATTAGCCTGAGTTGTTTCGATGCAATATTTGTCGATTTCTGTTGCACAATATTTAACAACATTTGCACCTATTTTATCAAGTGCAATGTGACCGCAAGACATTCCATCATACATTGATAATACAACAACATTTTCAGTTTTTATGTTTGGTATATGTGATAATATATGTGCAATAACATCGACCGTCCAACCATTACCAAGCATTTTATAATTTTGTGATGCTGAACACGGCATTATATAATCGTCAGGTACAGTCTGTAACCTTTTTGCTTCGGTGACAGTTAATTTTCTTATAATATAATATCCGTCATTTAATCTTGAAGGATATTGCTTATTATTTATTGTAATAATTCCATTACTAACTTCGTAAATAGGAATATTACTTTTTTCAAATACAACACAGCCACCTATGCCTGTTGCAGTTCCACTTGTCATAAGCGTTGGCGATTTATTAGTTATTTTTTTACTGTTATACGGATTAAATACTTCAGGAACATAACCATATTTTTCAACGAGCCGTGAAAGACTTTTGTCTATGGTTATAAGTTCTCCGATATTTTCGTGCTGGTTAATCGGAATTGCATATAAGCTTGTCTTTGAACCTGCACCACCGCCATTGCCACATAGACATACACTTTTGCCTTCAGTAGAATAAACCCTTGTTCCTTGCCCCTCATTGCCTATATAACCGACTTTTACTGCCACCATTGACCGCTGCTTTCTTTCAATTGTATTAAACGGTACAGCACCGTTATATGAAGCAGTAAGGCAATATGCTTTTTCTCCGCAAGTGAGGTTTTCACCGTTTTCAAGAATATCATTAAGGATAATCCCCTTATCTTCCGGCAATTCAACACCCGGTATGTTATGAACATAAAACCTATTTCTGTTTTGTGCTGATACTAAAGCAGAATTAATTGGTTGGATCTTTTGATGTAGTTCTTTTTCAATTCGGTTTTTAATTTTAATATCAGCAGACATATTATTTTCATATAAGAAATAATCCGGTTGAAACCTTTCCTTTGCAATAACATAATTTTTAAATAGTTCCCAACCAATTCCTTTGGGTTCACATTCTCTTTTGGCTGACGACTGTGCAATAGACCAATTAGTACAAGGACTTCCACCAATAAGTAATTTTATCATTTTATTTCATCACCTCTCAAAAAAAGAGAAATCCACTATTCCCTGCGGATTTCTCTCTACTCTTTTTATTATATTTAGTTAACTATTACTTGTCAAGAAATATTATTCTTATATTTCAGGTTCTTGTTCGTGTTCTGCTTCTTTGAAATATTCAAGAGCAACATCTATATCCAATTCACTAAAATTCATATCCATCAAAAGTTTTTTTGTTGCACCGTGACTTATCAACTTGTTGATGGTTTCAGTAATTCCAAATGTTTGACATTCTGTATCAATAAGATTGTTAAATACATCAAGTTGATTTTGGATATGCAGATTAGTGTTTTCAGTTTCATAGTTGAGATTAGGTTCATTAGGACTTGTATTAAAATCAACAAATGAAAAATCATCAGCATCTAATACAA